>Ga0210406_10003849_pt1 | contig 16278 bp, 13 predicted proteins | sample IncBWC30MmetaG_FD_155454 | JGI IMG/M metagenome (GOLD analysis project Ga0210406, IMG submission 155454) | Forest soil microbial communities from Barre Woods Harvard Forest LTER site, Petersham, Massachusetts, United States - Inc-BW-C-30-M | ecosystem: Environmental > Terrestrial > Soil >... | reverse complement strand
CTTTTTGTACGGCCCCCCAATATTCTTCTTGCCATTTTCGGAAACCACTTTGTATCCGCCTTCGACCTTCTTGATCATCGGGCTCTCCACGAACAAACTAGGTATTCAGATTGCTCCTGCGGCATCCATGTTGTCTATTCGAAAAAAAACGGAGAATGGCGGCGTTAATGCTGTATCTCCGCCTCAGGGGAGCACTGAATTTGGTCTGGCCGCGACGCAATCCGCCCGTACCGCAGAACACTCACTTGTCGCCACTGCATCACCTGACGCTTCGGAGCTACGTGAGGAATTGCATCTCTTCGCGCAACTGCCGGCGAGCGCGATACACACGGGATTTTGCGGTTTCCGCGGAAATTCCCAGTTCTTCCGCCATTTCCTTGTGTGTCCAGCCTTCCCGTTTGTGAAGCAGAAACGCCGCTCGCAGCAAGGGTTTCAAACGGAGCATGGCCTTCACCGCAAGGTCGCGGTTTACATAATTGCGCTCGCTGTTTTCGCTACGATCCTGGATGTCAGAAATTCCTCGGCACCCGTTGCCCACGACGGAGAGGTCCACAAGACAGTCCTGCCGGCGCGAGCGATTGCGTCGGATGGTCATAAGTGCCTCATTGAACGCCACCCGAAACAACCAGGTCGAAAAACGTGAGTGCCCGTCGAATGTATCCAATCGCTGGTACGCCTTGATCAGCACATTTTGCAGGGTGTCTTCCGCGTCCTCATGATTCTTCAACACTCTCCTTGAAATTTTGTAGATCATGGGAGAATTCTGGCGCACCAGCGCCGCGAACGCTCCTTCGTTGCCCGCACGTGCCAGCGCCAGCAATTCATTTTCCGGAAGGGAGAAATACTCGTTGCTCATTGGAACGCTCTCCCTTCTCTTCCCTGTTCGTCGAGAAGCTAGTCAGCCAAAGAGGTGACAGGAAAAGCGCCAAAAACAAAAGCAGAACCATTTTCTCCAGGCCCGTCGCCGCTACAAGAGCCTCCAGCAAGCCCACCAGGACCCCCACAGCCGCGATCAAAAAACCCGGCGCCCAGCGAAGCATTTTTTCCCTCCTCAGCTATTCCAGGGCTACTTTCCCGCCGAACTACGCCACGAGTGAGTGCGGCGTAACCACTTTCGAGAGTTCCTACGGCAATTGTTTCTCCACCTCTCGTTGGTTACCATCCCGGAGACCCTCTATGCCTCCGACATGCTTGCTGTAGACACTAAATGCGTTCGCAACACTGGAGAAACAGCTATGAAAGCGATCGAAGATAGAAGCGCCGGTCGCAATCCGCACACCAGTGCGGAAAGAAATGGAACGTACGGACTACGTGCCGTTCAATAATGCCTCGGGCTCGGCATCGGTGAATATCCTTGCTGCCACAGTAAGGACAAATCTGCCGCCGGAATTTGTTCGCACTCATCGAGGGCGTCGTGGATGTGAGGGGCATCGTAGCCATCTCGTTGACTCCTTCGCATGTGCATTTCAAAAACGTCAGCGGCCTCGGGCCTGAACACAAATTTGCTTCGTTCTAGGCTTCCGCCGCCATCGCTTGATTCTCACGTCCTTGCCGCATGGCGTGGAAAAGGGCGATATCAATGTCCGTAGACTGCAGCGGCACTCGCAAGACTTCGGCCGCGCCCAGCCGCAGTGCCTCCAGATATTCTTCCCATTCACCCGTACACTGCACGACGATGAATCGATTCATTTGCGGCGAGCTGGGCAGCGAAGTAAGCAGTTCGCGATAGGAACCGTCAGGAAGACGCTCTTCGCAGAAGATAACGGCGAGCGGATGTGTTGCGAGAAATTCCAGCGCTTGAAAGATCGTCGAGGCTGAGAATGTGTTTACGGGTAGGCCTTCAAGGGTGCGCAGCAAGGTTGTTTTGTTTTCGATTCGGCTGGAAACGATCAGCACATCCACTTCACTTTCCATCGACGCGCTCCTTTTTCTGTTCGCTCGCATAAGCGATAGATGGATTTGGGATGACTCACGCTTGCCAACGGGCCAAGAGGTGAGCTTTTGTGACGAGGATTGTCGACGGGCTGGGCCCCCACGAGCAATTGGGGTAAATATGTATCATTTGCCGGGGTTTGATGTAGGACCTGACCGCGCGGATCAGCGACTCGGTCGACGGGATTGCCCATTTTTACAGCGTACACGGTATGGATTTGTTATTTTGGCAGCGTGACAATGAGCGCATTCAGCATTCTCACCCTGACCTGCAGGCTGGGACGTTACTCCGAGCGTCCCAGCCTATTTTTTTTCTGCACCATTTTCGTCGTTGCGAACAAGGGCGCGATGCCCGACTGGCTCACGGCGTCGCCTCCAGTGGCCGCGAGGCTTGTCCAAACACGTACCGCCATCCCGCAGGCGTGCCGTTGCCAGTTATGAGGACAAAATCATCGGCGAGGATCCGTTCCATGGTGGCAACGTCATTTTTCTTCACCGCCTGCTGATATTCGGCGTCAAGTGCGCCAACTGTGTGTTCTCAGCGTTGGTACGCAACCCTGCTGCCCGAACCCCGCTAAACATAGCGTCGGCCGCTGCTGCCAGCGCGAAAAGTCCCGCAAGAACCTTCTTCTCGGTCTTACGCTTTCATGCGATCCCCTTATCGCGACCCGAGATGTGCAGCAGATTCGCGATCGTCCTTCATTGGACGACTGTCACCAATCGATGCCAGTCGAGATTGCTGGGCTGCACGATGTGCGGGAATATTGCCGGTGCTTTGCCACAGCAAAATGGCGGCATACGCGCGCCAAGGACGCCAGGCCTCTGAGCGGCGTTCGAGTTCGCGCGTCGTGCGGGCTCCAGCGATGCGCCGGAGAACAGGATCAGCGGCAGGAAAGGCATCGGGATCTCGCAGCGCACGCAGCGCCACGTACTGCGCGGTCGAGCTTTCAATTCCGGGGAATTCGCTCAGCTGTCGCGAGAATGTATCGCTGTCCGTAATGCCGTCAAACTTGATCTGTCCCTCACAAACCGCTCGAGCGAAGGCATTAATGGTTTCAGCTTTTGCTTGCGGAAGGCCGGCGCTTGCCAAATTTGCAGCGGCGAGACTTTCCGGTGTTGGAAAAAGATGAGCGAGGTTTTCTGTCGCCGAGAACGGCTGCCCGAAGGCTTTCACTAACTGCGAGGTGAGCGCTGCGACGCGCTCGAGACTAACGTGTTGCTCGAGGATCGCGCGCGTCGTCAACTCGAAGGCGCTCCAGCAGCCCGGAACGCGAAGTCCTTCTTCGGTGTCCCCTAGCCGGGCGAGCGCCAGGTCGGAGCGCAGCGTTCTTGCGATGACTTCCCAATCCGCGTTGAGATCGAACATCGCGCGGATTCGCTCGATGATAAAAAAGAGCGAGCGCGGATCGCCAAAACGGACGCGGACGACGAGGGCGTCCTTCTCTGGCTCATGAGAAACGGAGAAATCGCCGGCGGCGCCGTTCACAGAAAAGCAGCGGCTGTAACCGTTGCTGTCGACCGATTCGACGCCGGGCGTGAGGCGTGCCGCAAGGAACTGCAAAACGCGCTTCCAGTTGTATGGCGGGCGGTAGTGAAGGTGGAAGAGATACTGATTTTGCGGCTGGTCTGGAGTGCGCGGCGCGAGCGCGCGGATTTGCGTTGGGGTTCGATGATAGACGCTGCGGATGGCTTCGTTGAATCGGCGAACGCAACCGAACCCGGAAGACAGAGCAACCTGCATCATGGGCAAATTTGTTTCGTCGATCAGTTTCTTGGCGAAGTGCAACCGCCCGGTCTGTGCAACGGCGCTGGGCGTCGCTCCCAGGTGGCGCAGGAACAGGCGGCGAAGATGACGCGAGCCGATGCCGAGGCGTTCCGCGAGGGCTTCGACGCCGCCGTCTTCGAGGCCACGATCGCTGATCAATTGCAACGCGCGCGAAACGGTGTTTCGAGTTCCTACCCATGCGGGAGTTCCTGGCGAGCACTCCGGACGGCATCGCAGGCACGGGCGAAAACCGGCTTCAGCAGCTGCAGCGGCACTGAGAAAGTAGCGAACATTGCATTCCTTGGAGGTGCGCGCGCGGCAGATGGGGCGGCAATAGATTCGCGTGGTGAGCACACCAATGAAGAACTTGCCATCGAATCGCGCATCGCGCGCGAGTCGCGCCCGTGAACAAATCTGATGGTCGAGTTCCATAGTGTTGGTCAGCGGATGATAGCCGATTTTGCGGAGGAAGCTGGACGTTTTCGGACGTAGATACTGGCGGAAAATAGACAATGGAAAATAGAAACAAGCCGGAAAGTCTGCGCGGCGACATATTAAAACAGAACAGCAACGTAACTCAGTTGATACTCCCCCATACCCCCTGTTTTTTTGAATATGCAGCGTGAAGCAAAGGAGTTACGGGAGAATGGCCTGCATCAAGGGAAACAAAGGCGTTAGAGCAGAGTGCTGAGCGACCTGTGAGCAGCGACCAGAAGTGGTAGATGGATCTGTACGAGGCGGAGAAAGCAGATCCGTCGCTGCGCTCGGGATGACAACGGCGGCGGAGAAACAAAAGGGCCGGCATGAGAAGTTGCGCCACTCGAATGCCTTTAGGCCTGAAGGCCTGGGCTACCTGGTGCCTGAGCTACAGGTGGAGGAAAGCGGCGGCGAGCTGGCGCACGCAAAACTACTTTTTGGGAGGGAGGAATTTTTTGTCGATGGAGGCGATGACTACGTAGTTGGGGTCGACCATTTCGGTGAGGTGGAGACGGCCGACTTTGGAGAAGAGTTCGTAAGCGTCGAGTTCGGAGAGGGAGTAGTCGCGGTGAATCCAGGCGATGAGTTCGGTGACGGCGATGCGGACGGCGTCGTCGACGGGGCGATAGATGCCGGTGGTCATGAGTTCGTGATCGTTTTCGAGGCGCGGCCAGTCAGTGGACTTCCCTTTCACGAGTTCGAAGCGGAATTTTGCTTTCATAGGGACTTCGACGGCGCTGCCGGCAACCTCGCCATCGCCCATGGCGGCGTGTCCATCACCGAAATAGAAGAGCGCGCCTTTGACGTTGACGGGTAGGTAGAGAGTGTTGCCGGGAGAGACTTCGGGCGCGTCCATGTTGCCGCCGAATTCAGCGGGGACGATGGAGCTACGGGCTTCACCATGAGCGGGAGCGACCCCGATGCAGCCGAGGAAAGGCTTGAGGGGAAATTGCGTTTTGAAATTGGAGTCGAGGGCCTGGAAGGTGATGAGCTGTTTGTCGGCGTCGATGGGGTAATACCAGGCGCGCTCGGGGAGCGGCGCTTTTTCGAGCATGGGCGTGTAGTGAGTGGAATTGGCGGCGCCAAATCCGGGGCCGAAGGTGCCGACGCCCTGGTTGCTGTCAACTTGAAGATCCAGGATGTGGACGACGAGAGTGTCGCCGGGCTCGGCGCCGTCGATGAAGAAGGGGCCGGTGAGAGGATTATCGATCTTGATGTTGGAGAAAGGGTCGCCAGGTTTTTGGAGCGCGTTGCCGAAACAGTCAAGGGAATTGGCTTCGAGGATGTTGCCGGGCTTGAGATGGGCGACGGGGTCGGCGGGGCCGAAGGTGGCTTTGACGTTGTCCATGGAGGCGTAGAAGCGGACGATGTTGCCGGCGGCATCATCGGAGGCGGTCGGCATTTGCGCTTCGGCGGGAACGGTGGTGAGCAAGATACAGGATGATGCGATTAGGGCCCATGATAGACGGCGCAAAGGGAGCCTCCGTTGGAGTTGAAAAAGCGAATTCGAAGTGCACCATGATTTGGCGGCGGAGTCAATCGGCCCAGTGTCTGCTATTCTCATAGGCTTATGAGATTGGTGGTGGCAGCGGTGGTGGAACGCGAGGACCGGCGGCTGTTGATTGGGCAACGGCGGCGGAGTGATACGTCGGCGCTGAAGTGGGAATTTCCCGGAGGCAAGGTGAGGGAGGACGAGGGATTGCAAGAGGCACTGTCGCGGGAGCTGCGGGAAGAGTTGGGCGTGACGATTTTGAAGAGCCGGAAGATTGGGCAGGTGCGACACCGGTATGCGAATACGGCGGAGGAATTGGAGATCCATTTTTTTGCGGCGAAGATTGCGGAGAAGGAGATTACTCCGCGGGTGTTTGAGCAGATCGCGTGGGTGTTGCCGAAGGAATTGGCGGAATACGATTTTCTGGCGGCGAACCGGGAATTGATTGCGCATCTGGCTACGGGGAAGATCAAAGCGGGGGAGCTATTGGGGGAGTAGGACGGCGAGAATTCACTGCGAGGACACTGATAGCACAGAGGGAGGCGAGACCGGAGGGGATTAGAGCACACCGAAAAGGACGATGCATAGGCACATTAGGGAGGCTGGCATGAAAGCCAGCGCTACAGTGAAGAAAAATGCGCGAAGCTGGGTGGTGGCGCGAGCGACGGCACATAAGAACTTGCGTTGGCGGATGGCCTCGGGACGCCGACCCAACAACAGCAACTTCAAGCATGAGCGTCCGGCAAATTTGGGATTCTGTGGTGATATTGGGGATTGTGAGGTAGCGGCGGGAAAAAACGACAGGTTTTTCAGGACGACACGATCATAGCCTGTGGTTGTTACAGTCAACGAGGATCAGTATGGTTACGAGATGACGGGATTGGGTTTGTCCGGGTTGATGGCTAGTTCGGTGATGGCTTTGTCCAGGACGGACTTTTCGAGCTGGCCGTCGGTGTAGAGTTCGTGGAGAGTGGCAAGGGTAATGAAACGCGAATCGACTTCGAAGAATTCGCGGAGCGAGGTGCGGCCTTCGCTGCGGCCGAAACCGTCGGTACCGAGCGTGGCGAGACGGCGCGGCATCCATTTGCTGATCATGTTGGGCAGAGTTTTCAAATAGTCGGACGCGGCCACAAGAACGCCCTGCGAACCTTCAAGACACTGCTTGACGTAAGGGATGCGTGGCTTGGTGCTGGGGTGCAAGCGGTTCCACCGCTCGGTTTCGATGCCGTCGGTATAGAGACACTTGTAGCTCGTGACGCTCCAGACATCGGCAGAGACGCCGTATTTCTGCTCGAGAATTTCCTGTGCGGCGACGACTTCGTTGAGGATGGCGCCACTGCCGAACAGTTGCGCACGCAACTTGGGTTTCTTGTTCACGGCGCCGCGGAACTTATACATGCCCTTGAGGATGCCCTCCTCGACACCGGCGGGCATGGTGGGCATGGCGTACGGTTCATTCATGACAGTGATGTAGTAGAAGATAGTTTCGCCCTCTTTGTACATGCGGCGAATGCCGTCTTGAATGATGACGGAAATTTCGTAGGCGTACGCGGGATCGTAAGCGAGAAGGTTCGGTACCGGGAGAGCGAGAACATGGCTGTTGCCGTCCTGGTGCTGCAAGCCTTCACCGGCCAGGGTGGTACGTCCGGCGGTGCCGCCGAGGAGGAATCCGCGAGTGCGCATATCGGCGGCGGCCCAGATGAAGTCGGCGACGCGCTGAAATCCGAACATCGAATAGTAGATAAAAAATGGAATGGTGTTGATGCCATGCGAGGCATAGGCAGATCCAGCGGCGATGAAGGAAGCCATGGAGCCGGCTTCGGTGATGCCCTCTTCAAGGATCTGGCCGTCTTTCGCTTCCTTGTAATAGAGAAGAGTGTTGACGTCGACGGGTTCGTATTTCTGGCCGACGCTGGAATAGATGCCGACGGTGCGGAAAAGGGATTCCATACCGAAGGTGCGCGCTTCGTCGGGAACGATGGGCACGATGAGCTTGCCGATTTCGGGATGCTTCAACATTTTGCGAAGCATGGCGACAAAGGCCATGGTGGTGGAAACTTCGCGGCCATCGCTGCCGTCGTGGAATTCGCGAAAGAGTTCGTCGTGCTCGGCGACAAGCGGGGTGGAGCGGATTTTGCGCTGTGGCGTGTATCCACCGAGGGCTTCGCGGCGAGCCTTCAGATAGTTGATTTCCTCGCTGTCGTCGGGCGGGCGATAGAACGGAACATCGCTGATATCGCCATCGCTGAGGGGAATGCCAAAGCGCGAGCGGAACTCGCGGAGTTCGTCTTCGTTGAGTTTCTTCTGCTGGTGGGTGACGTTCTTGCCTTCGCCGGCTTCACCGAGGCCGTAACCTTTAATAGTGCGCGCCAGGATGACGGTGGGGCCGCCCTTGTGTTCGAAGGCGGCTTTGTAGGCGGCATAGACTTTGCGAGGATCGTGTCCACCGAGTCGCAGGCGGCGTAGGGCTTCGTCGGGAAGAGGTTCGACGAGTTTCAAAAGGCGCGGATCGCTGCCGAAGAAGAATTGGCGAACGTAATCACCGGAGGAAACGACAAGCTTCTGGTATTCGCCGTCGACGACCTCGCCCATGCGCTTGACGAGAAGACCTTCGGTGTCGCGTTCGAGGATGGGATCCCACTCACTGCCCCACAGAACCTTGATGACGTTCCAGCGGGCTCCGCGGAAGGCGGATTCCAGTTCCTGAATAATCTGGCCATTGCCACGAACGGGACCATCGAGGCGCTGAAGATTGCAGTTGACGACGAAGATGAGGTTGTCGAGTTTTTCGCGAGCGGCAAGCGTGATAGCGCCGAGTGATTCGGGCTCATCGGTTTCGCCGTCGCCGAGGAAGGCCCAAACTTTTGCGTCGGTGGCAGGCTTCAGACCGCGATTCTCCAAGTAGCGATTGAAACGCGCCTGATAGATGGCCATGAGCGGGCTGAGTCCCATGGAGACAGTGGGATATTCCCAGAAATCGGGCATGAGCCAGGGATGCGGATAGGAGGAGAGTCCACCGCCGGGCTTCAGTTCGCGGCGGAAGTTTTCCAGTTGCTCGATGCTGATGCGGCCTTCGAGGAAGGCGCGGGAATAGATGCCGGGAGCAGCGTGGCCCTGGAAGTAAATGGTGTCGCCTTCGAAATCTTCGCTGCGAGCGCGGAAGAAATGGTTGAAGCCGACTTCATATAGAGTGGCGGCGGAGGCGTAGGTGGAGATGTGACCGCCGATATTGTGCTCCAAGCGATTGGCGCGGACAACCATGGCGAGAGCATTCCAGCGAATGAGGGACTTGATGCGGCGCTCGAGCTGCTGGTCTCCGGGGAAGAGAGGTTCGAGGCGCGCGGGAATGGTGTTGGCGTATGGAGTGTTGGCGGTGAAAGGGAGATCAATGCCACTGACGGTGGCGTGGGCACGAAGGCGTTCGAGGATTTCGCGCGCAACGTCGGTACCGCTGGATTCCAGGACGGAATCAAGGGACTCGAGCCATTCCTGAATTTCGATGTCGTCGATGTGTCTGTGCGGAATTGTTTCCTGATCCATAGTGAGCGACCGACCTTCTTTCCTTCCAAAGGCGCTAAAGACGCCAAGGGCGAAATCTACGAGTGAATCCGCAAGTTCTAACAATAACACCTTGCGGAGGGGTTGTGCACGCGCAAGGGGGAACTAGAAATATTCCCGATAGGGTGAAGTGATTTCTTGGATGAACGGATTTAGGAAGGACCGGAAGAAGACGCACAGCAGAGGGTCCGCACCGTGCCATCGTAACAGCCCACCATTCGCAAACAGCGCGAAGGGTGGGGCACCCTCAAGTTCATGGGTCGCGTGGCGTTTAGAGGGTGCGGCCGCCGTCGAGGACTAGGGTGTGACCGGTCATGAATTCGGCACGGATGATGAACATGACCGCGTCGGTGATGTCCTGAGGATGGCCGGTTCTGGCGAGCGGGGCGCGCTGAACGAAGTCGGATTGCCACTTTGGGGGATCACCGGGCATGGTGATAGTGCCGGGAGCGATGGCGTTGACGCGAACCTTGGGGGCAAGTTCCTTGGCCAGGATGCGCGTGAGGAGAATGACGCCGGCTTTGGAAATGGAGTGGGGAAGAAATTCGCGCCAGCCCATGAGACCGCCGATGTCGGCAAAATTGATGATGATGCCGCTGCCCGATTGCGTGAGATACGGAGCGGCGGACTGGCAGCAGAAGAACGGAGCCTTGAGATTGGTATCGAGGGAGGCATCCCAGGTGGCTTCGGCAGTTTGGCCGAATTTGGTTTCGAGGAAATTGGCGGCGCTGTTGATAAGGATATCGAGGTGCTGGAATTCCTTGGCGACGCGTGCGATGAGATCGTGGATCTGCTCGACGCGAGTGAGGTCGGCCTGGATAGCGATGGAGCGACGCCCGCGTTTTTCGATTTCGTGAACGACCTCGAGGGCTTCTTGTTGGGACTTACCGTAATGGACGGCGACGTCGGAGCCTTCGCTGGCGAGACGAAGGGCGATGGCGCGGCCAAGGCGCTTCCCTGCCCCAGTGACGAGGGCGACGCGGTCCTGCAAGATAGGCTCGGTGGTCACGGAAGAGGTCACGTGAGGAAAGGTAGCACAAGAGGTGCAAGGACGTGTGTTCACCACAGGGGACACCGAGGGTACACGGGATCCCAATTCTGACAGCAAGAGACTAGCGGTGTTCCTTGTCCATGTACAGGCAGGAGGATTGCGCGAGGGAGTCGGAGGACGCTTCACCGGTGATGAGGCGAGCGCCGCGGCTGAAGGTGAGGTACTCGAAACCCCATTGAATGAAAACCTGAACGCGGCTTTGGAATTGAACGATGTACATGAGATGGATGAAGAGCCAGATGAACCAAGCGAGGAAGCCGGCGATGTGCAAGCCGAAAATATTGGCGACGGCAGCGGCGCGACCGATAACGGCCATGTCGCCCTTGTTGAAATAGTGGAAGGGCGGAACCGTTTGCTTCCCTTGCAGGCGAGACTGGATGGTTTTTGCGGCGTAGCGTCCACCCTGAATAGCGACCTGCGCGACGCCGGGAAGAGGCTTGCCGTGTTCGTCGAGGAAAAGGGCGAGATCGCCGACGACGAAAATATTGGGATAGTTGGGAATGGTGAGGTCGGGAAGCATCTTGATGCGGCCGCCGCGATCAGTGTGGGCGTGAGTGCGTTCGGCAACTTTGCGACCGAAGTCGTTGGTAGTAACGCCGCCGGCCCAAAGAACGCTGCGCGCAGGGAGCTTGGTGTCTGCGCCGTTGTGGGTGTAGTGAACGCCATCGGAGTCGATATTGTTGACCATGGCGTCTTTGAGAACTTCGACGCCGAGACGGGAAACGAGTTTTTCCGCTTTGGCGGAAAGATCCTCGGGGTAAGCGGTGAGTACGCGAGGAGCGCCATCAAGAAGAATGATGCGGGCTTCGCTGGGATTGATGTGGCGAAAATCATTGCGAAGTGTTTCGCGAGCAATTTCCGCGAGGGCGCCGGAAAGTTCGAGGCCAGTGGCACCGGCACCGACGATGACAAACGTCAGCCAGGCGCGGGCCTCGGCTTCGGAACTGGAGCGTTCCGCACGTTCGAAGGCGTAGAGAAGTTTGTGGCGAATGGCGGTGGCTTCCTCAACGGTCTTGAGGCTGGGAGCGAAGGCGCGCCAGGAGTCGTTGCCGTAGTAGGAAGTTTGCGAGCCAGTGGCGATGATGAGGGAATCGTACGGATAAATGCAGCCGTCGCGAAGGATGACTTTTTTCGCATCGGGATCGAGATCGACGGCCTCGCCGAGAAGAACTTCGGTGTTTTTCTGACGGCTGAGGACCGCGCGGAGAGGTGAGGCGATCTGGCCGGGAGAGAGAGAGCCGGTGGCAACCTGATAGAGAAGCGGTTGGAAGAGATGGAAGTTGCGCTTGTCAATGAGGGTGACAGAAGCGTTGGCGCGCTTGAGGGTCTGCGCGGCGACGAGCCCGCCAAAACCTCCGCCGAGAATAAGAATTTTGTGTGTGCCGGCCATTGGGAACCCACGCACTGCTACCATGGACGTGGGAGAATTTAGTTTACAGTAGTCGGTTATAAGTTTTAAGTAAGAAGAACAGCAGATCCCTCGCTTCGCTCAGGATGACAATGAAAAAAAGGGCGGGCCGGGGCAGAAACCGCGCAGAGAGGAACGTCTAAGAAAAACGACTATGAGGCAACATTCAGGAGAGGAAGCAGGTTGGAACGAGCAGACTGAGAGGAAAGCGTTGCGGTTGTTGCTTTCGGACTTGATTCAACCAGCAACGCGGGTGGAGTTGTTGGGATTGATGGACGAGGAATTGTTTGTGAACGATCTGCACCGCGTGGTGTTCGAAGAGATGCGGAAGATGGGGCAGTCGACGGCCCGGGAAATGAGAGGGTTGCTGCCCGCACGAATCACGAATCGAGGATTCCCCGACTTTGACTGGAACGAATTTCTGGGCTCGAAGCTAGCGAGCGAAAAAGAAATCGAGGAACTATATGCAAGCGTGTTGCGAATGATCGAAGTGCGTCACCGCGACGATGCGGAAACGGGAGCGAACTGAACGTGGGGGAGAGTCCACGGAAGATTGGGTTCCTAGCGGAGGCGATCTGTTTTGTTGGCTATGTGGCACTGTACATCTGGAAATTACAGGTGCAGGTTCCCGCATCATGGTGGGTCTTCGTGGTGTGGTTGAGCGCGAGCGCGGTGTTGAGGAGGGATACGCCAAAAACGCTGGGATGGCGGGCGGACAATTTGTGGGCGGCCACGAAACGGGCGGGATGGTTCTTCTTTGCGGCAGCACTGGGGATTTGCGTGATTGGAGTTTTCCTGGGGATGCTGAAGCGAGTGCCGGCGCACGTGACGGAACCAAAACATTTGTTCGGGTACATGGCGTTTTGCCTTCTGCAGCAGGTGGGGCTGAATTCATTTCTAACGAACCGGTTGCTGAGCGCGTTTGAGAAACCATGGATCGCGGAGTTGACAGCGGGAGTGTCGTTCGCGGCGCTGCATTGGCCGAACCCGGTGCTGGTGCCATTGACGCTGGTGGCCGGGATTGCAATGGCCTGGCTGTTCGCCAAAGAACGGAATATTTTGCCGCTGGCGGTGGGACAGGCAATTCTGGGGGCGCTGGTGTGGTGGGCGTTCCCGCTGGCGTGGCATCACTCGATGAGGGTGGGGCCGGGGTATTGGAATTATCACTAGAAGATTTCAGTTGTCAGTTTTGAGTTTGTAAGTGATGCGAGCAAGCGACAGATCCTTTGCGCGGAGTGATTCACAGTGGACACAGGGAGCACAGAGGAATACAAAGTGCGAGGAAAAGAAGGACCGTGGGAGTGGTCTATGCAAACGCGACTGTAAGGCGCCCGCCTCGAAAGGCGACCGCTACAAAACCACGGAAAACCGGATTAGCGCTGCTCGTGACGGCGGTGGGTAGCTTGGCGTAGGGTCAAGTCAAACATTTTAGTTTCGGTGATGTCGGTGGCTCGACCGGCAATGCGGATGATGCGTCCCGAGGAGTCACGGATGGCATAGCCACGGTCGTGAATCCAACGCTGAGCGCCGTCGGGACGGCGAATGCGGTACTGGACGTCGAAGGTGTCAGCTGAGGTATCGCGGTTGAAAAAGACCAAGGCGCGATCATTGTCATCGGGATGGACGGCGTCGAGCCAAGAATGAGGGTCCTCGTAGAGGCTTTGGCAGGAGCGTCCCCAGAGTTTTTCATAAGTGGGGCTAACGTAAAGGATGCGCTCCTCAATGACGTCGATAAGCCAGAGGACGTCGGGGAGAGCAGAGGCGATTTGCTGAAAAGGTTCGTAGGCGGTGATCGAGGAGCGCTCGAAATCGATGCGATCGAGGACTTCCTCGTGGAGAGCATCGACGGTTTTCCGAAGGACTTTGGTCTTTTCGTCAACGATCGCCTGCATCAAGAAATGGAGGCCGAGGAGTTCTTCCTCGACGCGACGCCGTTCACAAACTTTGGCGGCGATCATCAGGGGCATGCTGCAAGCGATGCAGACAAAGCTGCCGAGCAGGAGAGGAGCATCGCGGCCAGTGGCAAAAGGACCGAAGCCGGAGAGGGAGCCCCAAACAGCGAATCCGCTGAGAACGAGATTGGTGCCTGCGGACTCAAGCGGGCAAAAACGGAAGGCGGTCCAGATAGAAAAAGGCAGACAAAGAAAAGCGAGACCGTACCCCTGCGAATAGAGAAGCGAGGGAGGACCGAAGATAAGAACGCAAAGAAGGCCGAGGCCGGCGAGGAGAAGGAACAGTTCGAGGAGTTCGCCAAGCGTAGAGCTGTGGCGAGGGCTTCTGAGGACGAGGACGAGAAAGGGAGTGATGGTGATTGCGCCGAGGGCATCGCCAATCCACCAGGTGAGCCAGACAGGGCGAAAATCCTGCCAATTGGCGAAACCAGAGCTGCAGAGAATGCACACGCCAATGGTGGCGCTGATGGCGGAGGCGAGAAAACCGGCAAAACAGACGAAGCGAAAAACGTCTTTGGTCCTATAGAAGGCTTTGGTGCCGTTGGCGAATTGATTGACGAGGTACGCGCCAACGAAAGCCTCGAGGGTATTGCCCACAGCGATGCCAGCGGAGACGACGATGGAGGCGTTGACGTGATGATTGACGAGAAAGGCGCCAGCCAGGACAGCAGGCCAAACGCTATAGTCGAGAAGGAGAAGAGCCGCGATGGAGATGCCCGTGGGTGCCCAGAGAACGGTGGCATGAGGATTGACGCTGGCCAGGCCGAGACCGAACCTGCCGGCAGCGTAATAGCCAACGGTGAGCAGGGAGAGTGCAGCGAGATGAGAGAGGAAAGGAGAGCGTGAATGACGGACCTGCGGGCGCTCAGAAGAAACGAAAGGAGGGTCATGAATGAAGACGTGGCGCTCAGGAATCATGTGAAACATTTCCTCTTGGCTATTGCGGAGAGGCCCGTTTATACGCCTGAACCTGGTCGTGGAAGAAGGGCGGACGGGGAACGTCCAAGTTGACAGAGGAACACGTATACTACCGGCGCGGAAGAGTGTCAACGGGAGTTTAAAATTGTCAGTTGCCAGTCTTAAGTCAGGATGACAACAAGAAGAACCCCACCCGCCGGAGGAGACGGGTGGGGCGGACTAAGTTGAGGAGTAGCGCCGGCGCACTATTGCCAGCACTTTTACCAGCCGGTGCGATACTGGCGACTGAGATATTGATTGGCTTCGGGGACGTTGGTGACGTGCATGGAGGCACCGTCGTACACGATTTTTCTTCCGGCACGCAGAGAGACCACGCCGAGGAGCATGACTTCCGTGAGTTGGGTGGCGTATGAGAAAGGTGAGGCGGCCTGGGCATGACCTTTTGCAGCGTCGACCCAGTTGAGCTCATGAGATTCCCCGTCGATGCGAGGAAGTTTCGGAGCGGGCTTCTTGACGGAATCCTGAAGAGACTTGGGCAAGAGGCGCGGATTGGCGCCGTAGGTATCGTGCATGAGCTTGCCCTTGCTGCCGATGATGATGGCGCCACCTTCCTTTTTGAGCTGCTCTTCGCCGAGTTCGACGGGCTTGGGAGGAGTGAGGCCGCCGTCAAACCAAGTGAGTTTGACGGGCGGCATGGAACCGCGCGCTGCGAATTCATAGAAGATGATGCTGGCGGTCGGATAAGAAGCACCGTTGAAAGGACTGGAGACAGTCTCGACAGAGGTGGGGTTGCCGAGATTGAGACTGGTCATAGCAACGTCGAGCAGATGAGCGCCCATGTCGCCAATGGCACCGACGCCCCAATCGATCCAGCCGCGCCAATTGAAGGGATGGTAGATGGGGTGATAGGTGACGCTAGGGCCAACGCCGAGGAAGAGGTCCCAAGAAAGAGTCTGCGGGACAGGATAATTCCCTGCCATCGCTGCGGCGAGACGAGCGTTAACACCAGCGGGATCCCACTTGAGAGCGTCAAGTGACCCGGAGGCCGCCTGGGGTCGTGGGACGCCTTGAGGCCAAAAACCAACAGGACGATCGGTCCAAACATGAACTTCGCGAACTTCGCCGATCGCGCCGGACTGAATGAGTTCGACAGCGGTTTTTGTGTCGTTGAGAGAGCGCCCCTGGTTGCCCATCTGAGTGGCGAGCTTGGGTTTGTCTTTGGCCTTGGCGGCGAGTTTGCGGCACTCATCAACCGACCAGCAGAGCGGCTTCTGAACATAAACGTGCTTGTCGAGGTCCATAGCGGCGAGAGTGATAGGGGCATGCATGTGGTCGGGAGTAGCGACGATAATGCCGTCGATGTCCTTTTGCTCCTCGAGCATTTTGCGATAGTCGGAATAGCGCTTGGCTTTGGGGAGTAGGTCGTTTTTGAGATGAAGGATATTGTCGAGGCGAGTTTTGGCCTTGGCGGCGTCAGCAGCCGACATGGCCTGGACCGCCCCGGTGGCATCGGGATGATCGATATGCTGCTGGAGGTTGGAGGCATCGGTATCAAGACGTGCGAGTTTCTCATCGGTGAAGCCCCAGTCGACATCGCAGAGCGCAACGATGTTTTGACTGGCAAGATTAATAAGATTGCTGCGACCCATGCCGCCAACGCCGACGCAGGCGACGTTCATGGTGTCGCTGGGGGGGACGAAACCGCGACCGAGAACATGGCGAGGG
>Ga0210406_10003848_pt1 | contig 16281 bp, 13 predicted proteins | sample IncBWC30MmetaG_FD_155454 | JGI IMG/M metagenome (GOLD analysis project Ga0210406, IMG submission 155454) | Forest soil microbial communities from Barre Woods Harvard Forest LTER site, Petersham, Massachusetts, United States - Inc-BW-C-30-M | ecosystem: Environmental > Terrestrial > Soil >... | reverse complement strand
ACGAAGCACGACCCTTCTCATTCGCAGGGTTGCTCAACACTTTACTTGGAACGTTGCTGGTCGCAAGTGGGACAGGGACGCTAAACCAATACATCGAACGAAAGTTCGATGCGCAAATGCGCCGTACGGCGCGGCGCCCCGCCGCAGCCGGCCGTCTCAAACCGGCTGCCGTCCTGGCTTTTGGGGTCGCACTGGCAGCAGCTGGGACCGCCTACCTCGCTGCCGCGGTCAACCTGTTTGCGAGCTTGCTCGCGGCCTTAACGCTGTTGACCTATCTGTTCCTGTACACCCCACTGAAACGAAAAGCGTCACTGTGCGTTCTCGTCGGGGCTTTTCCGGGCGCCATGCCGCCACTGATCGGTTGGGCCGCGGCCGTCGGTCGGTTGAATGCCGAGGCGTGGATACTGTACGGCATCGTCTTCCTTTGGCAGTTCCCGCATTTCATGGCGATCGCATGGATGTACCGCGAAGACTACGACCGAGCAGGCTATCTGGTCTTGCCCAAAGGCAATGCGAGGATTCCTTTCGTGACGCTGGAAACTCTGTTGCCACTGCTTGCTCTTGTCGCCATCAGCATGGCGCAATTCCCGGCACGGCACGCTGCCGCTTTCTATAGCGTCGGAGGACTCCTGGGTCTAGCGTTCCTGTACTTTGGGTTGGAATTCGTGCTGCAACGGTCGAGGTCGGCCGCACGTCGACTACTAGCGGCGTCGATAGTCTACCTTCCTTTGTTGTTCGTACTAAGCGCGACACTGTGTAATCGGGCCAGAAGCTGACGCGATTTCGACATGGCAGCTGCCTCTGCGGTTAGAGTGAGATGATGAATTTTGACAATCAGAATTTCGACAGTCTGAGTCCTTCGGACCACCACGCAGGAAGCCTGTAGCCGACAGACGATCGCATCATAATAATAGGGGTGACCAGCATGGGTACCGTATTTGTGGCAACGTCAGGAACAAGGGTATTTGGGTCCACTTCAACCACTGAAGATGTTTTAGCCGGGATCGATCTGCAAGGAAAAAAGATTCTTGTCACCGGGGTTTCGGCTGGACTGGGAGTGGAGACTGCGCGCTCGCTTGTAGCGCATGGTGCGGAGGTCGTTGGCGCGGCAAGGGACTTGAACAAGGCCGAGGCGGCCACTGCATTGGTGCGCAAGGAAAGTGCGGCCAACGTTGGCAGCTTCGAACTAGTTGAGCTTGACCTTGCAAATCTTAGAAGCGTGCGAGACTGCGCTGATCACCTCTTGGAAAGGGGCGAACCGTTCGACGTTGTTATCGCAAACGCGGGTGTGATGGCCACTCCGTTCGGCCGTACGGCTGACGGCTTTGAGACCCAGTTCGGCACCAATCACCTGGGCCACTTTGTGCTGGTCAACCGGATTGCTTCTCTTATCCGTGCAGGTGGGCGGATGATCAATCTGTCTTCCGCAGGTTCACCGCTTCTCCAATGTTGACCTCGAGGATCCCAACTTTGAGTGGACGCCCTATGACCCCTTCGTTGCCTATGGGAGATCCAAGACGGCAAACATCCTCTTCGCCGTTGCTTTCGACAAACGGCACCGCGACCGTGGCGTGCGCGCTGCGGCTGTACATCCGGGAGGCATTCAGACTGAGCTGGATCGGCACTTGGATCCGAGCCAAGTTAGAAAGACGATCGAACAGATGAACCGGCAACTCGCGGCAGTGGGCAAGGCGCCCTTCCAGCTGAAGACCATTCCTCAAGGAGCGGCAACGTCGGTTTGGGCCGCAGTGGTAGCTCCCCCTGACGAGATAGGTGGACGCTACTGCGAGAACTGCCACGTCGGTAACATCGTGCCAGATAACATTCCTATCACCGCGATCAGCGAAGGAGTACGCGGATATACGCTCGATCCGGACAATGCAGAGGCGCTCTGGAAGAAAAGCGAAGAACTAGTGAGAGAGTCCTTTTAGCTTGCATATTTGACGATAGTATTGAGCATCGAGCCGTAGACAATGTCTCCGATGAACACCTGTCCCGTAATGTAGGACCAGAATAGGTTCATCAACACTTGCAATTGAAATGTAGGTCATACTCACTCCCCCGTCCAAGGCATTTTCCCACGACCTTCAGGCCTCGTTCATTGTCGTTCCTTGCCTCGTCGGCGTGTAACTGAGCAATCCATTGCCGTCACGTTCGATTGGAATAGAACTTAGATTTACGCGCCATCAGCCACGGTGAACCTGAACGTGTTGCTGCTTCCTTCGCGTGAAACCGACCCAAGGTGTCTGATGTCAGGTGTCATCCATGACATGACTGGTGACATGGCACTTCTTCACGCTTGACTCAAGGCGGTGCGCGCCTTCACCCCTCGTATCTTGCGAGGGTTGCGCGTTTGAGAGCGACCGTTCGATTTTGGCCCTCGTCGTGCAAACACAATAGTCGTGAGCGAAACTGCAGAGTTAACCTTCGCACAATGGATCCCCAGGCTATCGCGCAACCCATCTGCGAAGAACACCTCGCCGATCCAACCACTCTGCAAACTCTCGCTCTAGGTCGCGATCCTCGCGACCAACTCAGGACTGCTGGTATTCCCAGCACAAGAAGGAGAAATAAATGAGTTATTCATCAAATGGCAATCGTCCCTCGCTTAGCGAGAAGGGACTTCTTACGCCTGATAACTGCGTTGTGGCGTTCATCGACCATCAGCCACAGATGCTCTTTGGAACATCGAACTTCGACCGACAGACAATCATTAACAACACCGTGGCACTTGCGAAAGCGTCTCGAGTATTTGATGTGCCTGTAGTGCTCACTACGGTCGAAACAAAAGCTTTTAGCGGCAACATGTGGCCTCAACTCCGGGCGGTATTCCCAGGTCAGGAGCCTATTGAGCGTTCGTCGATGAACTCTTGGGACGACAAGAATTTCGTAGCGGCCATTCAAAAGACAGGACGCAAGAAGATTGTGCTTGCCGGGTTGTGGACGGAGACTTGCGTGGCGCTTCCCACGGTACAGGCGATCCACGACGGCTACGAAATCTACGTGGCGGAAGATTGCTGCGGTGATGTGAGCCAACTTGCTCATGACAACGCTATGAAGCGAGTAGTCCAGGCGGGAGCGAGACCCGTGACGTCACTTTCAACCATGCTGGAGTGGCAGCGCGACTGGGCTCACAAGGAAACCTACGATGCCGTGATGGACATCGTGAAGAACCATTACGGAGCTTATGGAATCGGAGTTGAGTATGTGTACACGATGGTACACGGCGCTCCAGCCACGAAGTTCCCCGAATACGCCGTTCCCTCTGCTGCCTTAGCTCACAAGTAAAGAAGAAGGGGCGGAAGCTCGTTTCCGCCCCTTCTTACAAGTCAATGGAAGAGAAGAAGGAGATTCGTGTGTCTGCTGAAATCATCTTGCACAACGCGAAGATCGCCACGAACGGGATGCCCTCGTTTGTCGAGGCGATCGCTATCACTGATGGAAAGGTGACTGCAATCGGAGATAAAGAAGAGATTATGTATCTGCGCGGACCGGCGACCCGCGTCATCGACGGCCGGGGGCGCACCGTCATCCCTGGCCTAAATGATTCGCATATGCATCCGATCCGCGGCGGGCTCAACTACAACCTTGAGTTGCGCTGGGATGGTGTGCCCTCGCTCGCCGACGCTCTGCGCATGTTGAAAGAGCAGGCGTTGCGTACACCTGCTCCGCAGTGGGTCCGAGTTATCGGAGGGTGGACAGAGTTTCAGTTCGCTGAGGGCCGGATGCCAACGCTCGATGAGATCAATGCAGCAGTGCCAGACACACCGGTCTTCGTGATGCATTTGTACGACAGAGTGCTGCTGAACGGAGCGGCGCTTCGTGCTGTGGGCTATGACAAGAACGCCCCGGATTTTCTGGCCGGTGAAGTTCAACGCGATCGTCACGGGAACCCCACAGGTCTTCTCATCGCGAAGCCGAATGCGAATATTCTCTACTCCACTTTGGCCAAGGGGCCGAAACTTTCGCACGAGGATCAGCTTAATTCTTCAAGGCAGTTCTTCCGAGAACTGAACCGTTTTGGAATCACCAGTGTTATTGATGCGGGCGGCGGTTTTCAGAATTATCCCGACGACTACGCCGTTGTGAACGAACTACACCGAAATGGAGAACTTTCCCTCCGGCTCGCTTACAACCTCTTTACCCAGAGACCGAAACAGGAACTGGCCGACTTCCAGAGCTGGACCAACATGACAAAGCACGGGGACGGCGACGATTTCTATCGCGTGAACGGCGCAGGGGAGATGCTGGTTTTTTCCGCTGCCGATTTCGAGGACTTTCTTGTACCACGGCCGGACATGCTCCCCATCATGGAGAGCGAACTGAAAGCCGTCATCCGACACCTTGTAGAGAATCGCTGGCCATTTCGCATACATACGACATACAACGAGACCATCGAGCGGGCATTGAACGTTTACGAAGAAGTGAATCGAGAGATTCCCTTTGACGGCCTGCACTGGTTCTTCGATCACTGCGAAACCATCAGCGATCGCAATATTGAGCGTGTGAAAGCGCTAGGCGGCGGAATCGCGGTGCAGAACCGCATGGCCTTCCAAGGCGAGTATTTTGTCCAGCGATACGGGGCGCAGCAAGCCAAACGTACACCGCCAATTCGGAGGATGCTTGAGATTGGCGTTCCGGTTGGGGCCGGCACAGATGCAACGCGCGTCTCAAGCTATAACCCGTACCTTTCCCTCTATTGGCTTGTAACTGGCAAGACCATAGGCGGCCTTGAACTGTATCCGGAGGAAAATCGGCTCGGTCGGGAGGAGGCACTCAAGCTCTACACGATGGGCAGCAGTTGGTTTTCAACAGAAGATGGCAAGAAGGGAGCGCTTGCACCTGGTCAACTGGCGGACTTGGCCGTTCTTTCCGCGGATTATTTTTCGATTCCGGATGAGGAGATCAAGCAGCTCGAATCCGTGCTTACGATTGTTGGTGGAAAGGTTGTTTATGCCACCGAAGAATTCTCAAGACTCGCGCCACCAGCATTGCCGGTGAGTCCAAGCTGGTCTCCTGTCAAAGAGTATGGCGGGTATTCAAGGGGGCAGCGCGAGGTTGTTGGTGCGTCCCACTCCGCTTCTTGTTCGCATGTTGAGACTTCCGCGCCTGGCCGAGCGAAATCGCACTTGCAAGTACTGGGCGACCTCGGCCTTTGGGGGTTAGGCTGCGACTGCTTTGCATTCTAATTCGGCCGAGGAGGAGGGATGGAGATGAAGGTGCTGTTCTTATCGTTTGTAGTTGGTCTCGGTGTCGGTGTTCTTTACGGACTCATCCGAGTCAAGAGTCCAGCACCGCCTATTGTAGCGTTACTCGGCCTGCTAGGAATGGTGCTTGGCGAGCAATTGGGGATATGGATTCAAACGAAGAAGCTCGATGTTCCGCGGGCTGCGGCGGTCTGCCTTGTCGGCGAACGCTACGATTCAGCGGCATCCCTCCGAAACACTTTAGCCGTATCTGCGCCCGAGGTTGTCGAGCGAATAAAGTGATTGTCAAGTTAGGAGAAGACGAAATGCGCTGCAACAAAATTATCGTTGGAACATGCGTTGCGCTAGTTCTGACGCTCGGTCTTGCGGTTGGATCTCCGCACGTCGCTTTTGCCCAATCTGCGGAGACAACGGCAACCGTAAGCGTGGCTGTAGGGCCGCAGTACGACACCACACATGTCTACGTAGCTCCGGAAGATTTTGATCGCTTCGTCGCGAGCTTGCTTGCAACATTTGGCGGCACAACGACCAAGGAGGGGGTTTTCACAGTAACCCCGACCCAGAGCAGCACTATGTCGCAGCTAGTCCTCACACCCGTGGGATCGGTATCCGTTTTCGGGTTCAGGACGCCTATCCCATACCCGTTTGGCCTGGAGCGCACAGGCTATCTAGTCACTGATATGGACGAGGCGGTTCGCACCGCCAAAGCTACTGGCGCAGACGTGTTCGTCGCTCCCTTCAATGATCCGATCGGTAGAGACGCGATTATTCAATGGCCCGGTGGTGTGAACACACAGGTGTATTGGCATACCACTGCGCCGTCCTACACCCCGCTCCAGACAATCCCGGAGAATCGGGTCTATGTGTCACCAGAGAGGGGGGATGCCTTTGTGCGCAGCTTCCTTGCTTTCTCCCGAGGAAGCGTCGTCTCGGATGAAGCTCGAGCCCCAGGCGTTGAAATCGGAAGACCTGCCGAAACCTACCGGCGAGTGAGGATCGAATCAAAGTTCGGGAAGTTGACCGCGTTCGTTACTGACGGTCACCTTCCATATCCCTACGGGCGGGATGTGACGGGATATGAGGTGACGAATCTCACCGAGACGCTTACCAAGGCCAAGGCGGCTGGTGCGGATGTCCTTGTTCCTCCGTACAGCACCGACGAACGAGACGCCGTTGTTGTCAAGTTTCCGGGAGGATACATCGCTGAGATCCATTCAGCGAAGAAATAGGACGCAAACGGACGAGCGACGCAAGAAGCGGGGCCGCACGCGGCATGACAAGGAAGAACACAGATGCGAACTGTCGTGATATTGATCGTCTTGTCTTCCCTGGGCTCGCTGGTCTCGCAAGGACAATCGATTCCGACTAACGAAGCCCCGATTCCAGCACGAACCTATCACTTGCTTCGCGAGGACGACGACTGGAGTTTCCTTGCCGATCCGGCGGAACGACAGGAATTTTGGGACCCTATCAAATACATCTCTCTGCGATCCGGCCGGAAGGACTGGTTCCTATCCATGGGAGGCGAAGCTCGTGAGATTTGGGAACAGATTGGAAACGACAACTGGGGCCAACAGCCGTTCATGAACGGCTATTTCAACCAACGTTACATGTTCTATTTTGACGTTCATTATGGCAAGCACGTCCGCTCGTTCGTGGAGCTGAAAAGTGGGTTGAATTCTTACCGCATCGGCGGCCCGAGGCCGATCGATGAAAAGAAACTGGATTTCCAGGCCGGATTCCTCGAAATCGGCACGGGTAGCGATCGAAACTGGATCAAGTTCAGAGCCGGAAGACACGAGATGGAATATGGCTCTGGTCGCCTGATCGATGTGCGGGAAGGCCCAAACGTTCGCTTGAGCTTTGACGGATTCAAGGTAAAGACCGGCATCGGATCTTGGCAGATTGACGGATTCGCCATGCGGCCGGACCTGGACAAGCCGGGCTTCTTCAATAATGTTCCGAATCATTCTGTCGGATTCTGGGGCGTATATGGCGTTCGGCCTTTAATTAAGAACATCACGTTGGATACTTACTACCTTGGCCTCGACCGAAAAACCGCTGCATTCAACCGAGGCGTTGCGCACGAGGTCCGTCACAGCATCGGGGCGCGTCTGTCTCGTCCCATCGCTCAAGCGAAACCCGGTTGGGATTTCGATTACGAAGCGCTTGGGCAATTTGGAAGCTTCGGTTCCGCAAATATCCGGGCATGGACTGTGGCATCGGAAACCGGCTACCGGTTCCCGAGCCTTCCGCTGAAACCGCGAATCAGCGCCAAGGCCGACATCTCCAGTGGCGACGATCCCAGGACGAATACTCTCGGTACGTTCAATCCCTTGTTTCCGAAGGGCAATTACTTTGGCGTCCTCGCCACGGCAGGCCCCGGGCCCATCAACTTTATCGACATACACCCTCATGTTGAAACGGCGTTGCCACACAGTGTGACTGTCTCGGCTGATTGGATATTTCAGTGGCGGGAGAGTCTACGTGACGGTGTGTATTCCGTCCCGGGTTTTCTGATTATTCCCGCAGGAAAGAGCAACGCGCGTTTCGTGGGGCATCGCCCTGGCACCGAGGTGCGGTGGCAAGCGAATCGTCACCTCTGGTTTCAAGCCGACTACGGAATTTTTTATGCGGGGAAATTCGTTAAGGAGAGTCAGCCAGGCCGCAACCTGAATTACTGGGCGTTATGGGCCGGCTACAAGTTCTAGGAGGCGATAGAAAAAGGACTATCATGGCTACCGTCATCAATCAAGAGCAACGTACCGCCGCACTCACAAGCGCGGGCAGCGGAAGATTTACAGCAAGGCGAACAGATGCCCAACGATGAAACTTCCCGTGTGATTCAAGGTGATTCCGAATGCCGAGACGGTCACTATCGCCCCAAAAAGGATTTACGAAATCAGAGTGAAGAGGCAAAACTTCATGCCGCTGCCTTGGACAGTGTTGAGGACGCACTCTCTCGAGAGTCACAGAACCCCGTAGAACTCAGCGGGACCAGGATTGGCAGAGCTTATCAAGAGGCTGCGGGCATACCAGCCACGTTGAATGTCGCACGTTATGGACTTCGCGAGATGGGGCCTATTCGGACGGCGCGCACACTAACCAACATTAATCAGGAAAAGGGATTCGATTGCCAGAGCTGCGCCTGGCCGAGTCCGGACAAGAAGAGGAAAGTCTTCGAGTTTTGTGAAAACGGAGCAAGGGCGGTCGCGGACGAACTCACGCACAAGCGAATTGGACGCGATTTCTTTCGGGAACACTCGATTTCGGACCTGACGGCTCGTTCCGACTACTGGTTGAATCAACAGGGTCGTCTTACCGAACCCATGGTGAAGCATCAGGGCGCGACGCACTACGAGCCAATCACGTGGAATGCGGCTATAGATCTTCTTGCCTCGGAACTATGTGATCTTGCTTCGCCCGACGAAGCCGCCTTTTACACCTCAGGCAAAACGACTAATGAACCCGCCTTCCTGCTTCAGCTCTTTGCACGCCACTTCGGCACCAACAATTTGCCCGACTGCTCGAATATGTGCCATGAATCATCGGGAGTCGCGATGGTAGAGGCTATTGGCGTTGGCAAGGGCACTGTTACTCTAGAGGACTTCGAGCGCACCGACCTCATTCTCATCTTCGGCAACAATCCCGGTACCAACCATCCCCGAATGTTGACATCTCTGGAAGAAGCGAAGCGGCATGGCGCAAGGATCATTGCAGTCAACCCCTTGCCTGAAACCGGCATGATGCGCGTTGTGAATCCCAATCCGCAGGATTATCCGAATCTGCTGACCTTCCCATTCAAAGTGCTGGGAAACGGGGCGGCCCTGGCGGACCTTTATCTCCCCGTGCGGATAAATGGTGATGTCGCTCTGATCAAGGCTCTTCTCAAGTACATGCTCGAAGAGGAGGGGAAAGGGCGTCCGTCAGGAATCGACCGTGCGTTTATCTCTAAATACACAGAAGGGTTTGAGACTCTCAGCAACGACGTACTAGCAGCAGACTGGAACACGTTGTTGAACGCGACTGGTCTGTCGATCGAGCAAATCCGTGCCGCTGCGACAATGTGCATCCAGTCGAAGGCCACCATTTGCTGCTGGGCGACTGGAATCACCCAACAGGCAAACGGTGTGGACAATGTCTGGATGCTTCTGAACCTCCTTCTTGTTGGTGGGCATATCGGTCGTCCCGGCGCAGGCGCATGTTGTGTCAGGGGCCACTCAAATGTGCAGGGCGACCGGACCATGGGTGTCTGGGAGCGCCCCCCTAAGCCGTTCCTTGAGGCGCTCGGCAAAGCCTTCTCATTTGTCCCGCCCGGCAAGTGGGGGCTAGATACAGTTGAGACACTTCACGCCATGTACGATGGCGACCTCAAGGTTTTTCTTGCTGTCAGCGGTAATTTTGTATCGAATACTCCGGATACTGCCTACACCGCCCATGCCATTGCTCGCTGTCGCCTTACTGCGCACATCTCTACGAAACTTAATCGCTCTCATCTGATCACCGGAGAGCGAGCCCTGATTCTTTCGACCCTCGGTCGTTCGGAACTCGATGTGCAGCTCTCCAGAGCGCAGTTTGTGACCACCGAAGATTCAATGGGAATCATTAATATTTCACGCGGAGACGAGAAGCCCGCATCGCCACATCTGTTGAGCGACGTTGCCATTCTCTGCCGTCTGGCCGAAGCCACGCTCCGCGGTCGCACGACCGTTGACTGGTCTGGGATGGCCAAAAACTATGACCACATAAGGGACGCAATCGCACAAGTGATCCCAGGTTTCCGTGACTTCAATAAAAGAATCAAACTAGAGAGGCATTTCTACCTTCCCAATGCGGCGCGTGATCTGATCTTCAAGACCAGTTCCGGGAAAGCCAAACTGCATGTTTGTCCTATTCCGCAAGAGAAGCTCGCGCCCGGTCAGTTTCTTTTGATGACGATTCGATCGCACGATCAATTCAACTCAACCATTTACGGACTCAATGATCGGTACCGCGGCGTTTATGGAGGACGGCGTGTCATTTTCCTACACCCTTCTGAGATCGAAAATGCTGGATTGAGAGCTGGCGACTTGGTCGACATCCACAGTCATTTCGAAGGCGAAGTTCGCAAAGCGCCGGACTTCATCATCGTTCCGTACACGATTCCCTTGAGGTGTGCGGCAGCCTACTACCCGGAGACGAATGTCTTGGTGCCGATACGGAGTGTCGCCGCAATGAGCAATCAACCCGCTTACAAATGTATCGTCGTGACTCTGCATAAGAACGACCACGTTGCTCACAGCGTCGACATCTCCACGACTGGTGTTTCCGCAAATCTAGCTAGGCCAGTTCCCGGCCCACATTGATCCGGGCATCATCGTACGTCTGGGCGGGATTTCGAAGGCTGCGGCAAGCGCGAGGCCATAGAGCATTGGGATGTGTTGCAGGAAATCGGCGATCCCAAGAAGGCCGCCCATGCCAAGGGCATGCTTCGAGAGGAGGGCCGCGATGAGCATTCGCAATGTACACGGTCGGCTAGTCTTGCATGGCAAACAGTCCTCCCACTGAAAAGGTTATAGCTTACGCCCTGCTCGGAATGACGGCGGTCACTGGCCTTGTGGACGCCGTCAGTTTTCTTTCGCTCGGGCGCGTCTTCACTGCGAACATGACGGGGAATATCGTGCTTCTCGCATTTGCGACGGCGCACGTATCCGGACTCTCCATCGCGCGCTCGTTAACCGCACTCTTGGCTTTTCTTGTAGGGGCGATACTCGGCGGACGGGTCATGGCCAGGGCGAGCGCCGATTCACAGATTCGATTTGCGGCACAAGCGTTCCTTCTGGAGGTGGCCTTTCTGTTTGCTGCGTCGCTTTGCGGCATCGGATACCGAGCCGATCTGCACGAAGGTTCTTTTCAACCGTTTGCTCTGATCACCTTCACGGCGCTCGCAATGGGCACGCGGAATGCCGCTGTCCGGAAGCTCGCAATCCCGGATCTGACGACAACGGTCCTGACACTAACAATCACGGGAATCGGCGCGGACTCCTCGCTCGCGAATGGTGCCAACCCGAGATTGGGTAGAAGGGTTGAGTCGGTCGCTGCAATGTTTCTGGGTGCGGTGTTGGGTGCGGTCGTCATACATTACTCGATCTCGGCGGCCCTTTGGCTTGCAACCACAATCTCCGCCGCGTGTAGTGCAGCTTTGTTTCGGTCTGTGCGCACGCCCGATAAACAGTGACTGCTCCGATGGGCTCTTTTGATGATCGTGCTCTTCGCCCCAAGAACGTTGTCGAATCCAAGCTCGGTAGCAACCCGTCACAGAGCGGAGTAAGATTCACAAGACGGCTCACGAGTCTGAAGCTATCAGCAAGCATGAACCGTTCGATTGCAAATCGTAACCGAAACGAGCCGACACTGCTCGTCCGTGCTCTGGGTTCGCTTTAGCTTATCAACCAGGTTTGGGGTACTAGCAGAATTCTGAACAACAAGCTCCGCTTTGACTTGTTTCACTCTTGGTTACGTTGAGGTCGATGCGCGAGATCAGTGTCATAGCCAACTTTGACTAATCGGCCCCGGGGGAAACTGGGTTGCCTGCCGCCAACAAAAACCGCACGCAATCTTCAATCAATGGACTGTCTCACGTCGATTGCATCGACCTCGTTTTCCGCAAAGGCGCACTCGTCCCTGGGGTGGAGGAAATGGCTACCTCCTGGCGGCGTTGCCTAACCGAACATCACCTCGATCCGGAAATTCAGGCGGCACCGCACATCATCACAGAGAAGGAACTGAGAGACTCCCGCGAGCCCTTGCGCAATCTCATTTTGCACGCCCAGGAGGAACTCGATCGTCTATACGCCATCGTCGGACCACAACAGTACGTGGTTCTGTTATGCGACAGGGATGGGATTGTCATTCATCACCGCGGGGATGAATCATTGGCAGATGCGTTCAAATATTGGGGAATCTGGCTGGGCGGAGTTTGGTCGGAGCAGGTCGAAGGCACCAACGGAATTGGGACGTGCATCACTGACCAGCGACCTGCGATCGTACATCGGGGCCAGCACTTTCGCACGCGCCATTCCAACTTGAGCTGTGCGGGCGCCCCGATTTTCGACCCCCTTGGTCGATTGGCAGCCGTGCTCGATACCTCATCGATGAATCCGCAAACCACAGAGCAGTCCCTCTCTTTGGCCATGGCTGCCACAAGGGTATCCGCCCGCTGTATCGAAGAGCGTATATTCCGCGGGTATTTCCGACATGCGTGGAACATTGCAGCCGCTCCCTGCGGGGGTAGTGATGTTGCGGTTATGCTCGCTGTGGACAATGATCAACGAATTCTGGGCGCTGACCAGATTGCTCGCCGGCTCTTCAGTCTCAATGACGAAGTGCTGAACCGGGGCATGGCTCTCTCGACGATCTTCGAGAATGATTCCTCGATCTTTCGTTGCAAGCGGATGCAAGACGTGGCGGCTCGTCTGCTTCGGACAGGCACTGATGAGCCATGGAATGCTTTGATCACTCCCCCAGTCTGTGGGATGAGTAGTTTGTGTTCTCCGACGGACGCCCTACTCCACTCACGACCGCGATTCGGCATGCTCGCACACCTGCCACTCTCAGTGGATCCGCCCACAAATCGCGGGGGCCTGGCACCAGCACGCGCCAATCGCATATGCGAATACATAGATTCTCATCTGCAGGAAAATATTGCGCTGGAAGTGCTCGCCGAAATTGCACAATTGTCGGTTCATCATTTTGCCCGCGCGTTCCGCCAATCGCTTGGGATCCCGCCGCATAACTATATAGTGCAACGCCGAGTCGAGCATGCACAGCTGCTGCTGCGAAACACCGACCTTCCACTTTCGGCGATTGCGATTGAGGCGGGTTTCACGGACCAAAGTCACCTTGCCCGACACTTCCGGACCATTATCGGTGTTTCTCCTAGCTTAGCTCGCCATCGATTCAGGACTGGGCCCGAAATCCTTCCTCATCGCGCCGCGCACGTCGGAAGCTAACGATTCAGCAAGAACGTACCGATCGCGGCCCCTTCATCCAAGACACACAGTCCCATCTTTGCGATCATCCCTTCACTGTGGGGAAGTAAAGCAGCGAACAACGAACTGTGGGCAGTCCGAATGAAAGGCGCCTTAGTCGAGAGGCCGCAGGGCCCTTGGCGCTACGAGAATCGAACGGAGCCGGAACTCAGAAACTGCTCGGCCTACGCCTGCGAACGGATCACGAGAAAGAGGGCGGACACAAATGCTTCAGAGACAATGTGATAACCCACCGCAAGCTGAGCGAGCTCGCGGAACGTCGAAGTTGATAGCGATCATTGATGACGACGAGGCTATGCAAGATTCTCTGCGCGACCTCATGGAAGCGGCTGGGCTGGTCGCACGGTGCTTCGGATCCGCGGAAGAATTCCTCGAATCCGGTTTGCAGCGTCAAGCCGCGTGCCTGATAACTGACATCCTTATGCCGAAGATGTCGGGCCTGCAGTTGCAGGCCAGGTTGAAAGAAGAGGAGTGCAATATTCCGATCATCTTCATCACGGCTCATGGAGATGCCGGGATACGGATTCAAGCCATGAGAGAGGGCGCGGTCGAGTTCCTTGCAAAACCGTTCGATCATCACTTGTTGCTTCAAACGGTCCGGGCTGCACTTGATATGTGAGCAAACAGACTTATAGCAATCGTATGCGGTGCCTGGAAAGGAGTATCTTGTGGCAGATTATGCAACAGTTACGTACCCTACGGTGGACCAGGCCGAACGTAGATTCGAGCGGATCATCGGCAATAGCGCCGCCCTGGAATCTGTTCTCGACCAGGTAGAACAGGTGGCTTCCACTAATTCGACAGTCCTCATCGAGGGGGAAACGGGTACAGGCAAGGAGCTCATCGCGCATGCCATTCACAATGCAAGTCAGCGTTGCGGGCGCGCTTTCATCAAGCTGAATTGCGCGGCCATTCCGCTGGATCTTCTGGAAAGCGAATTGTTCGGTCACGAGAAAGGTGCCTTTACCGGTGCCATCGCGCAGAAAATCGGGCGCTTCGAAATGGCTGACAAAGGCACGTTGTTTTTGGATGAAGTAGGCGACATCCCGCCTGCCTTGCAGCCGAAACTGTTGCGCGTGCTGCAGGAGCAGGAATTCGAGCGTCTAGGGAGCGGTCGCACCCACAAAGTGGATGTCCGGCTGGTAGCTGCCACCAATCGGGATCTGGTCAAGATGGTCGCTCGCGCTCAATTTCGCAGTGATCTGTACTATCGTCTGAACGTCTTCCCCGTTTTGCTGCCCCCTCTCCGGGAGCGGCGGGAGGACATTCCCGCGCTAGTCACGCATTTCGTGAAGCTGTTTAGCCGCCGCATGGGGAAGCAGGTCGACAGCATTCCTCCGGAAACCATGGCTGCCTTCCAGTGGTATGCGTGGCCAGGCAACATTCGCGAGTTGCAGAACTTGGTGGAACGCGCGGTGATTCTTTCGCGGGACGGCGTGCTCCCCAACTCGCTTCACAAAAAGCAAACAGAACTCATGATCCCGAGTCTGCATCGCACCCAGACTTACCACGCATCGATGACCTTGGAAGACTCGGATCGCGCTCTGATTGTGGAAACGCTGGACCAGGCCGGCTGGATCGTCGGTGGACCGCGCGGCGCAGCAGCGAAACTGGGGCTGAAACGAACCACCCTGCTGGCCAAGATGAGAAGGTTGGGGATCTCGCGGCCTATCCCTCAGGAAGGAACAGATCGGCACGGCATAGCACCCGAGACCATATGACGGGATGTTCAGTCTTGAAATTTGTGCGCACAAAAGCAGTTCGATGTGCTGCGTTGTTTCGGTTTGTGCGCACCTATAAGCTGTGACTACGTGACTCGACTGCCTGTGTTCATGCCAAGGGTGCTCTTTCCCGTTGACTGCAGACTCTCGACTTGAAAACACACCGCAGCTCACTGACTACAACTTCATTTGTAGCTCATCAAGAGATGCGGGCGTCAGGCCTTCACGAACTCGACATCGAGAGTGATGGTGACCTCGTCTCCAACGAGAATGCCACCGGTCTCGAGGGCAGCGTTCCAGGTCAAGCCGAAGTCCTTTCGGTTGATCTTCGTGATCGCGGAGATCGCAACTCGGGTATTGCCCCAGGGATCCTTCGTAGGCGGTGTTGGCCCTTCAACCGTAAGGTGGACCCTGCGGGTAACGCCACGGATGCTCAGCTCCCCTTCAACCGACAACTCTCCATCCCTTACGATGCTGATGCCCTTGGACTTGAAGTGCAAGGTCGGGAACTGCTCCACATGAAAGAAATCGGCGCTCTTCAGGTGTGCATCGCGTTGGTCGTCGCGAGTATGAATGGAAGCAGCCTCGATCGAGGCTTCGATCCGAGAGTTCCCGAGATCAGATTCATCCAGAACTAAAGCTCCCGAAACTTTGGAGAATTGGCCTTTCACATTGGCGATCATCATGTGCTTGACCTTGAACTCTGCAATTGAGTGAGCCGGGTCGATGTTCCAGGTGGTGGTTGAAGTTTGTGGTGAAGCTGCAGTGGTTGTATTGCTCATGATAGCCTCTCTTTTATTCCATCGATATGATGTCTATCGATCTCGATATATATGATATCGAGTATAATGATAAGGATTCACATTCTTATGGAAGAGCACAAAAAGCCTCCGCAAGCCCTTCATGCCTGGCTCATCATGCTGAAAGCCTGGCGGTCGATCTTCCGTTATGTCCTTCCGACACTCCTCGAAGAGGGGTTAGGAGACTCCGACTTTCGGGTCCTCGAAGTACTGCTGCATAAAGGACCGATGCCGGTGAATGCCATCGGCCCGAAGGTTGACCTCAATCCAGGATCAGTTAGCGTCGCGGTGGATCGTCTCTACAAGAAGGGGTTCGTCAGTCGTATCGAGAGTCCCGGCGATCGCCGGGTCAGAACGGTGGCTCTCACTGAAAAGGGGAGGAAAATGATTGCCCCTCTTTTTCGCCGGCACGCGGCTCTGATTGAACGTGCGTTCCATGACGTCTCTTCAGAAGAGTTGAAACAACTTGAAGTAGTGCTTAAGAGGGTCGGTAAACGTGCCGAAAGCCTCGCCGAAAAGAAAG
>Ga0210406_10003847_pt1 | contig 16287 bp, 14 predicted proteins | sample IncBWC30MmetaG_FD_155454 | JGI IMG/M metagenome (GOLD analysis project Ga0210406, IMG submission 155454) | Forest soil microbial communities from Barre Woods Harvard Forest LTER site, Petersham, Massachusetts, United States - Inc-BW-C-30-M | ecosystem: Environmental > Terrestrial > Soil >... | reverse complement strand
CGGAAATTTGCTGGCACGGGACGCCCCAAACCTTCTCGGTGTAGTCCTTGAAGAAGGTGCTGTACAGACGAGCTCCGAAACGGTTGATGAGAAAATCTTCCAACGATCTCTCGGGCGATCGGGGATTGAGTTGCGCATGGCCATAGCTCAGTCCGATTTTGCAAGATTCGACGAACCCCAGATTCTTGATCGTGCTGGCGTTTAGTGTCAGCGGATAGTCGAAAAACCGGCGCCGATAGAAGATTCGGGAAAGACGCTGACGAATCAGCATGACATTGTCCAAAGACGATGGCGCGAGTCCCTCGGGGGTCAGATCGCGGGATTGGCCCCGGTAGTGAATGCGCAGCGCACGCGATGGTTCAGTGTGGCCCTCGGACACCGGCAAGATCTCTTGCCACCATCGCATGACCCAATCCGATTTGGAGAAAAACCGGTGGCCGCCGAGATCCATTCGATTGCCGCGGTAGTTGATCGTCTTGGAAATGCCGCCCACTTGGGTGTCGGCCTCAATGACAATGGGTGTGATATCGGAGCGCCTCAAAAGTTCAAGGGCAGCCGTCAGGCCAGCAGGTCCTGCGCCGGCTATGACTGCAATTTTCTGTTGTTTGTCGCTGGAAGGCACGGTAAATCTCATTCAAGCCGCGTTGCGCTGGACGAAAAGACACTGGCGGCGCGCCACAAAATTCCAAAAAATAACACTGTGATATCGATAACGAGCGCACATGCGGACAGGACAGCATACCTAATCGTTTCCTGAAAGACGGTACTCATGTTGCCGGCAGCGCCGATCTCACTTTTCGGCAGTCATAGAGGTTCCAATCCTTCCAAGGTCCTGCGTGTTCGTGGCGCAAGGGATTGAATCCCACCTTTTCCGGCGAAATAACAAATCCAAGCTGCGGATCCGCACACACGTGGATCAAGTTCTCGGCGGTAAGCGGACGTGTGGTTACTTCTTTCTTACGCCGACTTCCGGACGTGGCACGCATACTGGTCAGTATTTTCCAGTCCGGATCCATGAGCGGGAGCAATACTTCCGAACGGCGCCGAACCTCTAGTGCGGTTGTGCGTGAAAAGACTACGCCGCTCGATTGATTCAGGGTTAAGTAATTCGGCCTGTCCAGCGTGAACCACACGAACGCGCCCACGTCCCTCGGCGGCGCGACGAGGACTGCGCTCGTCGGCGGAATGACGTCTGCCCAATCCGCGAATTCATGGATGTCCGCGGCGGCGGCGAGCGTGCGGGGTTGCTTGAATGCTGCGGGAAAGGCGCATATTGACAGGGCGATGAGCATCGTGGAGGTGAGCATGGGCACCCATCTCGTTCCGCCGACCCTCGTCCCCCACCAGACCAGCACGCCGAGCAGCACGGCGGGGATTCTCAATGCGAACACATCTTGTAGTTGCACCCTGCCCAAGGGCGCGCGTCCCGATGGCGTTGGGGGCGACACGATGATCCAGAATTTCATCAAAATCCATACCACGATGGCGACGCCAAGCGCAACCGATACCCATCGAGAATAAGTGGCCAGATGAGAGCTGACCTGTGCCCGGGTCAACCAAAGTATCAACGCCAGTGCCGCACACGCCGTGCCACCGATCCCGGGCAAAGTCCAACCCGACACCAACAATAGTGCACAAAGTGGGCCGCACGCTTCATCACGCCAGACCTGTAAGGTCGTGAAGGGGACCAACACAACGCCGGTGAAGACGGTAATCCAAACCCATCGCCAGGCTTGACCTTGCACCAAGATTGCGACGGGGCCAATGAGACCACCGATGAACGCCACTGCCAAGCCGGCGGCTCCTACGAGCATTGCTGCCGCGCAGAGTTTGCGTACCCGATCGTCTTTCACGGCGATTGCCGTGAACCCCAGGGAAACGAACGGCTGCGCGTTGATGTCCCAATCGTGAATGGACCAGAGTTGCAAGAATAGGAATTGCGAGCGCTCGCGCACCACGACCAACCAAGGAGCATCCATGACGGTCAATATATGCGTATCCGCGGGCAGGTTGATTGCAATGGCGGCAATGGCGAGAGTCGCGAATACGCAGCCGATCGCGCCAATGACGCTCACCTGCACCGGTACCCAGAGGCAAACAACCAAGAGCAATCCGGGCAGCGCCACCAGTGGGTGGATGAATAGTGCCCCCAACGCCAGCAATAAGGCGAGCCGCTTCATGCCGCGGACGTGGCAGGCAAGCGCGGTGATGATCAATGCTTCGGCCGGTAAGCGTGCTGTCAAAAATGGATCTAAAACGCGGAACACGCCGGCCGCGCCATAGTCTCCGGCGATGATCAAGAGAAATGCGAGCGCCAGCCAAGCGGCCTCGCGGCCGGTGAGAGAACGAGCAAAGCTCCAAGCGGCCGCCAAGAACCAAGCGGTAAAGACTAAGGTGAGCAGTCGAGCCGCATTCTCCAGCCCCAGTAACCTGATGTACCAGGCATACAGAGGCGAAAACAATGTGAATTGATCTTGCGACGTGTTTTGCAGATAGAGATCGGCCGTGAGTTGCGGATGGAGCCCCGCCAACGCTTGAAATGCATAGATCTGCCCGTCCTCCGTGAGGCCGTGGTAGCCATGCATGAGAAGCCATAGCGTCACAGGCATCAGGGCAAGCGAAAGGGTGGCGAAGTTCGCTTGAAACCTGAGTTTGGACGAGTGCATTAGCGGACGTCTTGTGTAAACTCAGAATTATGCACGAGGCGGCATTCGCAAGTCCTTCACTTGCAGCATTTTGGAAGACCCGCCTGCAGGGGCGGTGGCAAGTTGGGTAAGCAACCCACGAACCCCCTGCTTTCGATCGTTACCGTGAGCCTAAACACGGAAGCTACGATTGAGCGGACGCTCGCCTCGGTAGCCCTGCAGCAGGTCAACTTCGGCGTCGAACATATTTGCGTCGACGGCGGTTCGAGCGACCATACTCGGGCGATTATCGATAGCTGGGCGGAACGCAATCCGCGAATCATGCGGATGTATGAGCCAGACAAAGGGATCTTCGACGCGATGAACAAGGGTCTCCGGGCGGCTCAAGGGGAGTACGTATTATTCCTGAACGCGGACGATTTCCTGGTTGCGCGCGATTCACTGGCGCTCGCGCTAACGGGTTGCGCCCACGGCGGCGCCGACAAGCCCGATCTGATCGTCGGCGATGCCGTCATGGGAAAAGTTGGGCGCGTGGGGTTCTGGCGGCATCGCCGCGTGCCGCGACTGCTCGGGCGCGTCCGAGGAATTGGGATGTATCCGGTGCATCAGGCCCAGTTTTCCAAACGACGTCTGTTAGAAGCCGTCGGGGGTTTTGACGCCGGTTTACGCTTGGCGGCGGACATTAATCAGTATTACGACATGGAGAGCCGATTCCAACCTTCAACTCGCCTCGTCGGCGCGGACATCGCGTTCATGGAGTCTGGTGGGGCTGCCAATGCCGGACTGAAAGCTGTGTGTCGCGGCACACTCGAGGTCTATCGTCACCTGTCGGCCGAGGTTGGCGGCGCCAAGGCCACGCTCATGGTGCTGGTCAAGACACTGCAGTCGGTCTCGGAAATTCGCTTTGGGCGCTGCCCGCATGAGTGCTGGTTCACCTCGTAAATCCCCCGGCTGCGGGAGCCAAGTGATCTTCCGGTAGCCACGCCGACAAAAGATCGGCAGCAGTAATCCCTGGTTCGGTGAATAGGGGTGGTGGCTGGCAGGCGTGTACTATCCTACCGCTGTGAAATCCTTGTAGCTGGCTCCGCACCCGAGATAATGCAGATACGGAACGTCCCATAGTTTGACCCAGCTCACTACTAGCTGCCGCGCATGCATCGACATTCAAATCGTACCACTGAGCCCGTAATGGGCGAAGCCATTGCGCGAAGAATCGTACCGCCGTGTACGGCTGAACGACGAATCGTGGTATTGGGGGTTATCCTCACGGCGATCGCTCTGGCGTATTTCGAGGCTGCCAACCACCACTATTTATCGACGCGAGGAATGACGCCGATATTTCAATATCTATTGACAGTGGAGGACCCGAAGATTGCATTGCTGACGCTGAGCGTTTGCGTACTGGCAGCGTTCTGGAAGAATCCCGCGGCGCTTCTCAAAGTCGTCGATTTCGTCGGCTCGAAAACAAACACCATAGTAATGGCCAGCGTCGCGCTGCTGGGAGTCGGTGCGGTTTTCGTCTATCGCAATAGCGCCTTCTGCATGGACGAATATGCTGCGGTCTTTCAGGCAAAGATCTTCGCGGCGGGTCGATTGACTGCGCAACTGCCGCCGTCGGTCGTCGACTGGTTGGTCCCACCGGGATTCAACGGGGCATTCCTGGTCGCGTCGCGGGCTACGGGCCAGGCAATGGAGGCCTATTGGCCGGGTTTCTCATTGCTCCTCGCTCCATTCGAATTTCTCGGCGCACCCTGGCTCTGCAATGCGAGCCTCGCCGGATTGGCGATCTTCTTGATTCACCGTATCACGTTCGACATTACGGGCGACCGGCGTGCGGCAGGCTGGGCCGTGCTTTTCACCGTTGCTTCCGGGGTTTTCACGGCCTATGCGATTTCCTATTATTCAATGCAGGCTCACCTTACCGCGAATTTACTGTTCGCTTGGCTGTTGCTAAGGCCCACTCCCTACCGCGCCTTTGGCGCCGGTATCGTGGGTTCCCTCGCCTTGGTGCTGCACAATCCGTTTCCGCACATGCTGTTCGCCGCGCCATGGATCATCGCAATCGCTCGTTCAAAGGAGCAGCGGCGATCCTTATTCGCATTGATTCTCGGCTATCTGCCGCTGACAATTCTCATCGGTGCCGGTTGGCTGTATCTGCGTGGATTCGTCACGTCGGGGAATTCCGGCTTCAATGTGATAAGTAACAACATCGACGCCGTCTTCCGCCTCCCCGATTTGTCGATGATCGGCATGCGGGTGGCCGCGATAGCCAAGATGTGGATTTGGGCCGTGCCATGCCTGTTTCTTTTCGCAGTGCTTGGGCGATTGCGTCGCGGCGATGATCGGCACGTTCGACTTCTGGCTCAGTCCGCGGTGGCGACATTTGTCGGATACGTCTTTTTTATCTTCGACCAGGGACACGGATGGGGATATCGGTATTTCCATTCGGCTTGGGGAGTTGTTCCCATCTTGGCCGCTTGCGCTATGACGGCACGTCCGGAATCGAACGGCCGTCTCGCCGCATTTGCGGGGGCCGCTGCCGTGTTGAATCTAGTGCTGGTGGTCCCGGTGCAAATGATGCAGATAGAGCGCATCATCGCCCGCCACTCGGCGCAGTTGCCGGAGCCCCGACGGCCGGGAAATAACGTCTATTTCGTCCGCGCACCAGGCGGTTTCTACCTCGCCGACCTGGTTCAATCGGATCCGTTGCTTCGCGCCGAGGATCTCATCTTGTTCAGCCAGGGACCCGAGGTGGATGCGGAACTGCGGCGGCAAAACTGGCCAATGGCACTGCTGGTCGAGCGCAGATTCGGCGTGGAGCAGTGGAGTCTTGGCCCGAAGGATCAGCGTCAGATGTCGAAGGAATACCCGGGCGTCAAGCGATTCGTGTTCGCCTATTCCGACCATGCAATGTAAAGTGTCATTGTCGCAGCCGTGGACCGTCAAGGCCCAAATATGATGACCGTTACATGAGAGTCGACTCCAAAGACGGGGCTGAGAACCGGGTTCCCGCGCAAAGGGAACCTGACGCCGCCAGTTCACAATTGGAACGACGGCACAAGATCGCGGTGATAATTCCCTGCTTCAACGAAGGGCACTCCATCGCGGAGGTGGTTCGTAGCTTCAAGTCGGTGTTGCCGAAGGCGACGGTATATGTGTTCGACAACAATTCCACCGATGAAACGGTGGCCGCTGCCAGCGCCGCCGGAGCGTCGATACGGCACGAGACGCTGCAAGGAAAGGGTAATGTCGTTAGACGCATGTTTGCTGACGTGGACGCAGACGCGTATGTCATGGCGGACGGCGATTCGACGTACGATCCAAGCTACGCTGCCGAGATGGTGAATCGATTATTCGAAGAACGCCTCGATATGGTCGTCGGGACCCGAGTCGCCGCGCAAGTTACTGCCTATCCGGCGGGTCATCGATTCGGCAATCGCTTGTTTACATTTGCCGTCGCGAACCTGTTTGGCAAGCGATTCTCTGACATGCTTTCAGGGTACCGAGTGTTTTCGCGCCGCTTCGTGAAGTCCTTCCCGGCCATGTCGAGCGGCTTTGAAATCGAAACCGAACTCACCATTCACGCGTTGGAGTTGCAGCTGCCAGTCGCCGAGGTTGCCACGCCCTACCGGATTCGGGTAACTGGTTCTACCAGCAAGCTTCGCACCTATGTAGATGGCCTGAAAATAGTTCGCTTGATAGTGGTTCTTTATAAAAACGAACGCCCATTGCGATTCTTTTCTGCCATCGCGGGAGCCTTCAATGTGGCTGCACTGGTCCTCGGCGCCCCTCTAGTCGTTACATTCATGAAGACCGGTTTGGTGTTGCGTCAGCCAACAGCCATCTTGGCGACGGGTTTGGTACTGTTGTCCGCGCTTAGTTTTTTGTCCGGGCTGATACTCGACACAGTGACGAGAGGACGTCTAGAAATGCGGCGCCTCGCGTATCTGGCTGTGCCGCCGCCAGACCCCTGAGTGCGTTGTCGCGCGCAGTAACATCCCGAATGGCCGCAACCGCTGCAATGTATGAAACTCCTTAATTCCGCGAGATCCTTGCTTTCCCAACTGAAGGAACGAAGTCTCGGCCTCTTGGGTGTTGACGAGAGACTCGAGGAATTGAAAATAAATCAGGGACTAATTCTTTCGTTGATGCAACGGGAGCAGCGCTCCAAAAATCTTCAGGATTATGAATTCAAAGTCTTCTCACAGTGGGGTGAGGACGGAATTATTCAGCATCTGACCAGGGCGCTGGAGATCAAGAACAAGACATTCATCGAGTTTGGCGTCGAAAGTTTTTTCGAAGCAAATTGCCGTTTCCTCATGATGAAAGACAATTGGAGCGGCTTTGTCATCGACGGCTCATCGAAGAATATAAAGAGACTCAAGAGCTCGTATTTTTATTGGAGATATGACATCAATGCCGTCGAAGCATTTGTTACCAAGGAAAACATAAATGAACTCTTGCTGAAAAGTGCATTTGACGAAGATATTGGCATCCTGTCCATCGACATAGATGGAAACGATTATCACGTCCTGGAAGCCATTGACACTTTCAAGCCACGTATTTTGATATGTGAATACAACGCTGTATTCGGAGCTACCAGAAAGATATCGATTCCATATGATCCTGCCTTCAACCGAACGCGCGGGCACTTCTCCAATTTGTATTGGGGCGCGTCGCTATCAGCGCTTACCCAACTCGCCGGACGGAAAGGATATTCGCTGATTGGAACTAATAGTGCCGGCAGCAATGCGTTTTACGTCAGGAATGATTTGCTGACCGAAAGAGTCGAAGTGCTGTCCGCGCCAGAGATTTTCATTTCTTCGAAAATTAGAGAGAGCCGGAACCTCGATGGAGTGCTGACTTACGTGGGCGGCTCGGACAGACTGAAGCTGATTCAGGGGCTTCCGGTGGTCAATGTCGAAACCGGCAAGTCAGAGGCACTGTGACCGTGGGCACAAACCTCACCACCGTGTCAGTTACCTCTACCAAAACTCGTACACGATCCGTTTCGACAGGAACAAGGACGTGATAGATTTAAGGCGCGTGATTCACTCGATCGGGCCGCGCAGGGCGGTCGAGAGTGAGCGGCCGGCCATTCCGTCTGGGGGCCCTTGGAAGTGGAAAATATGATCAAGATTCCCATTTATCAGCCCTCACTGTCCGGCAACGAAAAGCACTATGTCATGCAGTGTCTCGAGTCCAGCTGGATTTCCTCCAAGGGGGAATACATCGGCGAATTTGAGCGCAAGTTCGCAGACTACACCGAAGTCCGGCACGCCGCCGCGGTCTGCAACGGCACGGTCGCACTGCATCTTGCGATGGTGGCATTGGGAATCGGACCTGGTGACGAAGTCATCGTACCTACCCTTACCTACATCGCTTCTGTCAATGCCATAACCTACACCGGTGCTACGCCGGTATTCGTGGACTCACTGTTGTCCACCTGGCAAATGGATCCGGCAGACGTTGCCAGGAAGGTCTCTCCCAGGACCAAGGCGATCCTGGCCGTACACATTTATGGCCATCCTTGCGACATGGTCGCCCTGAGGCAGATCGCCAGCGAGAACTCCGCCTTTTTGATCGAGGACTGTGCGGAAGCGATCGGCACAAAATATCGCGGGCGTCACGTCGGCAGCTTCGGCGATATCGCAACCTACAGCTTCTACGGAAACAAGACCATCACAACCGGCGAAGGCGGCATGGTCACTACCAACGACGAGACGCTGTACGCCCGTGCCGTGCACTTCAAAGGACAAGGTCTTGCGGCCCACAGGCAATATTGGCACGACGTGGTTGGCTACAACTACAGGATGACAAACATCTGCGCCGCACTGGGACTCGCCCAGCTGGAACAAGTCGATACCTTTCTTGATCGCAAACGGCAGATTGCCGAGCTGTACCGAAAAGGTCTGGAGGGTACCGCCGTGATCCCGCACCTGGAGACTCAGGGCTGTACGCATTCCTATTGGATGTGTTCCATTCTTGTAAATGATCCCGCGGGTCGAGACCCGCTGCGCGATCATTTGGCAAATCAGGGGATTGAAACCCGTCCGGTCTTCTATCCGGCGCACACAATGCCAATGTACGCAACCAAATTCCAGAGACACCCTGTCGCCGAGGACATCGGGTGGCGCGGCATCAACCTGCCGAGCTGGCCCGGACTCTCCGACGGTGACGTTGCGCGGATCTGCAACGCCATACGCGACTATTCGCGCCGCCGGGAATGAGGCCTGCAGTAAATATCGCGATACTCGGTGACGGGCTGGTATATTGGGCAGGCGGCATTGATTTGCTGCGCACCCTGCTAAACGGGATTTGCGCCACGCCCCGTGACGGGAAATCCATTTTCCTGCTGCTCCCGGAAGAAGACTGGAAGTATAAGACTTTTCTTATATTTACACAGATTCGCGACAGGCTCACGGCTTTACTGTCGAAAAGCGGCCAGCGCCCGAGCACACGAACACGTCCCACCGATACCGAACTCAAGAACACCTTCGCGCCGTACGAAGATCGTGTACAGGTTAGGTTTTTCGACGGCACCGCCCGCGGCCTGCTGACTTCCCTGCGGGAGATTAAGGCGGATGTCGTGTTTCCCTGCATGACTTCCCGGGGTAGAGAATTTCCCGTGCCATGGATAGGCTACCTGCTCGATTTCCAGCATCGACACCTGCCACACCTGTTCAGTCGACTGGAGCTACTCTACCGAGAACGGAAAATCAATGCACTCCTTCGAGATGCCGAAACCATTGTCGTGAATGCGCGCGCCGTAAAGGCGGATGCGCTGGCCTTCCGCCGGGAAACTCGGGCAACGATCATTGCCCTCCCCTTTGCGCCATCGATTCGGGCGCAGTGGCTGAATGCGGACCCGCTGGAAACTCGGAAACGCTACCACCTACCCATCGGTTACTTCATCATCTGCAACCAGTTCTGGATACATAAGGATCACAAGACCGCCTTTCGCGCCTTTGCGCGCTTTTTGGCGTCAAGATCGCCGGACGATGAGCCCATTCACCTGGTGTGTACTGGAGGCATGCACGACTATCGCGCTCCTGCATATTTGGACGAGATCAAAGAGCTGCTGCTTGAACTGAAGATCTCCCAAAGCGTCCATCTTCTCGGATACATTGCCAAGGAAGATCAGATCGCCCTGGTGCGCGGCTCGATTGCCGTGATTCAGCCTACTCTGTTTGAGGGAGGGCCCGGCGGCGGTTCCATATACGATGCCGTTGCACTGGGTGTTCTCGGTCTGGTCTCGGATATCCCCGTCAATCGTGAAATTGACGACCCCAACATCGCCTACTTTGCCTCCGGTGACTCAGAGGGACTTGCGCAACTCATGATCGAGGCCCCAAGCAGGCCTCGCCCGCAGTTCGATAATCCGGCGCTGATTTCCCGATCCAATGATCGACTGCGGATGCTCGGCGAGACACTCGATCGCGCTGTCGCTGCCGCCCTTGCGCCACACCGGAGCTAAAGATACCGGTCGGTGCGAGTTCGTGGTCGTACGATCCTGGCCGGCGTACCGTAGGCAACACAGTTGTCCGGCAAATTCGCATTCACGTAGCTGCCGGCCCCAACCACGCAATCATCGCCGATCGTGATGTCGTGCTTGATGACGGCACCTATGGAAATTGCCGATCGCAGCCCGATACGCACCTTCCCGCCGGTGGTCACGCCCGGCGCCAACGAAGAGCAGTCACCCATTACACCATCGTGATCAATGGCCGACCGTGTATTGAGGATGCAGAGCCGCCCGATTGCCGTATTTGGCCCAATCACTGAACCAGGCATTACGATGGTTCCATCTCCGATGGTAGCAAAGTAAGAGACCACCGCCGACGCGTGAATCAGCCTCGGAAACGACACGCCCGGATACCGGGTTGAAAGATCACTGTGAACGCGGCATCTGCTGTCGTTGTCGCCGACCGCAATGAAGACCTGAAGATTGCCGGCATCGGCAACCTCGGACAGATCCCCGACAATGTCGGTACCGAGCAGCTTTCCGCCGCGCAGTCCTGGATCCACGAATTGCGTGACGTCAAACCCGGCAGATAGAGCAACATTGTAGGCACTGACCGCATGGCCGCCGGCGCCCAAGATGACTAGTCGAGAAGCTGTCATAATCTGATCTTCCAACGCTTAAGCCGCTCGCAGCGGAGCAAAAATCGCCTTGCGAAATACCGTCATGAACAGCACTCCGACCGTCGACAGATAACCGAGCAGCGTCGCCGCTATTATTCCATTCAATCCGTAGTGCGTGACGAGATTGAGTTTCAGAATGAGTGTGACCGTCAGGAAGCACACAGCGGCCACAATCTGCGGTTTCAGAACGTGGAGCCCGTTAAGGTACATGGCCAAAGCATCGCCCACGGCCGCGACAACGGTCCAGACTCCGAAAAGCACGACGAAGCTCCCCGGTGGCCGCAAAACACCATTCGTCAGTAGATGCGATACCGGCGCACGCAGCACCAATAGCGCGGCCACACCCAATGTTCCAAAAAGAGAAGTCAGAAGCAGCGAACGCTGGAGTGTCTTGCGTATATATCGGAAATCGCCACGCGCGTACGCGTCCGCGTAACCACCCCACAGCGGAGCATTCATCATTGAGAGCGGGCCAGTGACCAACATGAACATTCGCTGGACCACCGAATAGGTGGCTGCGGAGGCCGGCCCGATCAGCGCCGATAGTAGAACCGCATCCATATCCCAGCCAATCACCCCAGTCACCTGAAGAACGAAGAACAACCCGCCGCTGGCCACCAGATCGCGCACGTTGGATTCGCTAAAATCCGCGAATCGGGGCAGTGCAAGTTTGAAGCGCCGGTGCAGCGCGACGAGCAGTATCACCCCGGACCCGACCTGCAGACCGTAAGTAGCCAGCAGCAGACTGGCTATGCCCGCATGCAGCCTGGGCATGAGTGGCAGCGCCAATAGGCTCAGTATTCCCATGAAACCCATGGCGCAGGAGGAAATATAGCCCTCCTGAAGGCCCGCATAGATTCGGTGCACGGCTTGCAATGGAATCGACAAACCGAACAGCATACCAAAGAGCATCAACGTGCCTCTGGCCTCCTCTATTAATACTGGCGCGGCGCCTTTGTACAGCCATGAAAGCGGTGCGTACGCCGCAAGCATCACCAGCGCGGTACCCAACAGTAGGCCAATGAGACTGAGCACCGACAGTCCGGATATAATCAGTTTTCTGAGTCTCGCCCATTCGGACAGTGCGGCGAGGGCGGCGACCCGGCTGATCATGCTGTTCCCGATACCGAAGTCGAAAATCATCAGTATGGCAGTCAGGCTCGAGATTGTTGCCCAAACCCCAAAGCGCGCCTCACCCAGGTACGGCAATGCGACTCTCATGGAGACGAGAATGACCGCCAATGCCAGCGCGCGTGAAAACATGCTCGACAGCGTGGTGAGTCCCGCTCGGCGATACCGCTCGCGGTGCCGTCCCTCTTCAGTCTGCGTATCGAACGCCCTGAATCGCAGGTTGGCAAATCTAGTCATTCGGCCGTTCCGATTGCCGCGCGGCGAGTTGCTCGCATGCAGTCATCCCGAGAACCACGCCTCATGCGGGCAGCCATTGCGTAGGGCAGCAAGGACGAAGGAGTCTTTTCGTTCGCAGACTCGCTGGTATCACCAGATCACTCGCTCGATATCGTGTTGAGCATGCGCAAGGGAAGCTTTAAGCGGACGCACTCCAGGATATTCATCGTACCGATAGTGACGCTCTCAAAGGTTTCGACAGGTTGATCGAAGGAGAGCACGACGGAGGACTCGCCTGCCAAATTATAGATTTCATCCGGTTCAACCATCGTTAAGATCGACTAGGTGCTTCGAAAATCCGAAGAGAAGCGGAATGCAGCGGAACCTGGGTTTTGCGAGATAGGCTCCGTCCTGTCCGGAAATACCGAATATTAAGGCCGTTTTTCTGCTCATGCTTCTGTCGGGAACCTGCTTTGCCTGCACACGCTCGCTCAAATCAAATCCAGTATAGAGTACGGCGTGTCGCGTGCCCAAGGATGCCAGACTCCTTCTGAAAGCGGACACGCGGGGCTGCGAAGAAGTGGTGGAACATCGGTAAAATGGCACGACTCTCTATGTGGGACTCGACTCTGACCTATCCGCGCGAGCCCAGGTTCTCGACTTCGGTCGTGGCATATTGCCAGGCGGTGGTGAATGTTCAGTGACTAACTCCAGACCCGATGGGGCGTTCGGGCGCTTCTTGCGACATCTCCGATCGGTGTTCTACGGGGGCACGCCCACCAATGCAACCACGACATCAACGGCGATTGGCACACCCGCCGCAGCGGCTAACCCGGCCATGGGAGATACTGCGTCGGCGCCGAGTGCAAGCGAGCTGATCAACGAGGGTCTTCGTCAGCGGCAGCAGATCGGCGCCCAGGCGGCCCGGACGTATTTCGAAAGAGCCGCGCAACTCGAGCCGCATTCTCACGTGCCCTGGTTCATGCTGGGCAATGTCGCCAGCGAATTGGGAGAGCTCGACGTAGCGGTTGGCCACTACATTCGCGCGCGCGATCTATGTCCGAGCGACCACGTAATCCGTTATAACCTTGGCCTAAACCAAATGTGGCGGGGATACATTGACCCGGCTATCGAAGAGTTGCGCGTCGCCTGTGGACTCCATCCCTCCTATATTCAGGCGCAGTCCAGCCTAATCATCGCGCAGCATAATTCGGATCGAGTCAGTCCCGACGAGATCGCTGTGACCATCCGGGAGTGGGGGTCGCGTTTCTCCCGGCAGCACCCGGTATCGGTGCCACCAGCCGTACACCAAGGTACCGGTCAACCGAAACGATTGCGCGTCGGGTTCATTTCCGGTGATTTTCGGACGCACTCGGTGGCGCACTTCTTTGAACCCATCTTGAACTCCCGGGACCGCAGCGCATTTGCCTATGTCTTGTATAGTAATTTTCATGTTCAAGACGCAGTAACTCAGCGCCTGCGTGCAAACGCCGATGATTGGCGCGACGTCTGGCGACTGACCGACGATGCACTGATCGAGCTGATTCGCAGCGATCGGATTGATATCCTCGTTGACCTGTCGGGACATACCGCATTCAACCGGTTGGCGGTCTTTGCGCGGCGTGCCGCACCCGTGCAAGTCAGCTATCTGGGCTACCCATCCTCGACCGGTCTCGAAACAATGGACTATCGGATTACCGATGCCGTTACCGATCCGCCGGTGCCGGCCGATGAGTGGCATTGCGAGCGTTTATTGCGTCTGCCTCATTCGCAGTGGTGCTTTCGTCCCTTTGGTAAGCTGCCCATTCCGGGTCCTCTGCCGGCGCGCGCAACCGGTTTCGTCACGTTCGGCAGTTTCAACAACTTGACGAAGGCCAGCGATACCCTGCTTCATTGTTGGGCGGAGATTCTGGTCAAATTGCCGACTTCGCACCTGCGCTTGACTCGTGTTCGAAGCGCGCAGCGCGCGGCCGAAATTATTGCCTTTTTCGGACAATCGGGGGTGGGCCCGGAGCGTATCGAGTGTGTGTCCTATGCAAACGACCCGCCCTATGGGTTGCAATTTGCAGGAGTTGATATCGCGTTGGACAACTATCCCTACAACGGTGTCACGACGACTTGCGAGTCGCTCTATGTCGGCGTGCCCGTCATTTCGCTGCACGGCCGCAATGGCGTATCGCGCAGCGGATTGAGTCTTCTTGGCGCCCTTGGATTAGGCGAGCTGGCGGCATCCACACCCGAGCAGTACGTTGAAATTTCGGTTGCGCTGGGAAGCGACCTACCGCGACTCGAGCAACTGCGTGCGTCTCTGCGCGAACGCTTTGAGCGGTCTTCGCTGCGCGATGAGAAAGGTTTCACGGCAAAATTCGAAGGACTGCTGGTCACTGCGTGGCGGCGCCACATTACTCAATAGACCCTATTCCTCCCAGCGTTGCGGGTCGCTGAACACGATTCTGAAGACGCTGCCATCACCGCCACGTGGCTCGTAGAGTAAAATAGCTCGGTTGAGCTGGCACAGCTCACGAGCGATGAATAAACCCAGACCGGTACCGCCTTTTCGCCCGGTAAAGAAGGGTTCGAAAATGCGGTCCACAGCCTGAGGGTCGATGCCCGGCCCACCATTCGAGACCTCCAAGTACGGTCGGTTGCTTGGATTCAATCTGCCGAGCTTGATGTCGAAGCTGATGCCGTCGCGAGCCTCGCCATACTTCATCGCATTTTCGCACAAATTCCAAACCACTTGGTGCAGATGGCTGGGATCAATTCGCACCTCCAAATTACCCTCACCTTCGTGGATACCGATTTGGGCTTCGCGGACCTGCATGGTTGCGCAAAATTCGTCCAAGAAATCTTCCAGCCAATCACCCAGCTTCAACCGCGTGGGCTTAGTGGCCTCGCGGCGCGACAACTGCAAAACGTTGTTGATGATGGTGCTGACGCGCTCGGAGTTGCTTTGAATGATGTCCGTCAGTCTGCGCTCATCCGCTCCGATGTTGCCACTTTCCGCCAGCAGCTGGCCAGCGTGACTCATCGCGCCGACGGGATTGCGAATTTCGTGTGCGATGCTGGCTGACAGCCTGCCGAGCGCGGCAAGCTTGCCTTGTTGCACACGCTCGGCCATGAGGCTGGTGTCCTCGAGAAAAATCAATGTCGGGCCGGGCTCCAAGCCCAGTGGAGCAAAATGTGGTTGAATCACGCGCGCGCCGTCAGCCGCCACGAAGCTCGACGGAGAGTTGCTGCCCTGCTCGCGCTGTCGCCAAGTCGACAAGGAATACAGCAGACGCGGAGATACCTCGCCGACCAGTGCTCCCGGGATTGCATGATTATCTCCCAGAATTTCCGCCGCCGACTCGTTGATGAGCCGAATCTTGTCCGCCGCGTCCACGACCAGAAGGCTTTCGCGCAAATGCTGCACGATGTATTCAGAGAGTTCTGCGAGATTCGCAAGATCGACGTCCTTCTGGCGAACCAACGCCTCACTCTCTCGCATTCGGCCGGCGGCAAACGAGGCGGCGCCGGCGCTCGCAAATAACACGGCCCCGAGTAAGCCCGCCGTCGCGTACGAATTGATGTCCGTAGTGCCGCCGAGTTGTTGCCATATGGTGTCGGCGAGGACCGCGATGGCGGCAACGGCGGCCAAGAATAAGGCGCTGCGCGGCGGCAGCAGGAACCCCAGCGCGCCGACAGGTACCAGGAACAAAACGCCCAAACCGCTGGCGACGCCACCGCAGGTATGCAGCAACAATACCAGCACGAGCATATCGACGGTTGCCTGCAGGATGGTTTGGACGTTTGCGCTCGCCATACGTCGGCGCACCAAAACAACACTGCCCAAGCCGAAACACAGATAAAATGTGGTGGCGCCAAAGAACAGTTGCGCGGAATAGACCGCAAAGCCGCGGGCACCTCCCAAGGAATACAGGCCCAAAAGCACCAGCGGGACCAATATCCGATACAAATTAAGGACGGCGAGCACCCTCCAGGTCAGTGCGGGATCGCGGTCGCTGCGGTCATTTTGCCGGCTCAAGCTATTGTTTTCTCTCTTTGCGCTGCCATTAAGCTTAATTCAGAATAGCGCGCCTTACGCGACCCAATCGGCACTGCAGGACATTTCATGAATTTGCACGAGTACCAGTCGAAGGAGTTGTTC
>Ga0210406_10003846_pt1 | contig 16288 bp, 18 predicted proteins | sample IncBWC30MmetaG_FD_155454 | JGI IMG/M metagenome (GOLD analysis project Ga0210406, IMG submission 155454) | Forest soil microbial communities from Barre Woods Harvard Forest LTER site, Petersham, Massachusetts, United States - Inc-BW-C-30-M | ecosystem: Environmental > Terrestrial > Soil >... | reverse complement strand
CGGACTTCACACTGTTCGGCGTTGACGGGTTCACCTGCGCCCGCAATCCGGGCGTCGCTGCCGCGATTAAAATCCCTAGTCCCAGAGTTATCGCTGAACGCATAGTTCGCTCATTCCCGCTCAGGGTTTCCCAGCCCCGCCGGCTTGAGGCTTGGCTCCGGCTGCCGGAGCTGCACCCGTATCGGCGGGCTTGGTGAAGAATGTTGTTGCCGTGAAAATTCCAGAAACCGTTGTTCCGGGACGCGTCGGATACTTCGTGCCCTTCGGCTTGTCCGGATCGTCAAATGTCAGGTCGCCCACATTGATGATTCGCGACAAACGGCCCAACCTCCCGAAGAAATCCAGGATATTGAAGTACGGGCCATCGGCCTGCACCTCGAACGGCATTTCGTAGTGATACTCTTTGGGAACGATGGCCTGCGCCGTCAAACGTCGAATCGACACGCTGGATGCGCTGGCTGCTCCCTGCAACAGCCGGATAAACTCGTCGGTTTCTTTTTCTTCCGGCACGATGGTTTTCAGCGTGTCCAGTTGCTTCGACAGCGCGTCCATCTGTTGCTTCAACTCTCCATAGCGTTGCTTGTACACCTGGAGTTGGGTGACTTCCTGGTTGAGCTTGGTGCGTTTCTGAACGGCGCTGTCCACCTCGTCCCGTTCTCGAGCAATCGGAGAACCCGGTACGTAAACGCCCACCAGAACCAGCACTACAGCGACTGCCGCAGCCACCAGGGCCTGCATGATCACGGACATGTCTCGAAATGGATTGGCCATGGCGCCCCCCTATCCTTTCTTCGCCGGCGCCTTCGCAGCCGCAGCGGGTGCCGGCGCGTTGGCCGGCCTCGCCTGCATTGCGGGGGGCGGAGTGATTTCAGCTGAAATCTGGAACAGGAAGGACTGCACTGCCATGTTCTTCTCGTCCTGCCTCGATTCCTTGATTTCGACCTTCTGGAAATAGCCGGAGCGCTTCAGCGCGGTGATAAAGTTCGCAACCGCGTTGATCGATGCGGACGAGCCTTCCAGCGAAAGCGTGTTGCCCTTGCGGATCATCTCCGTGAGCCACAGGTTTTCGGTCCGCGAGACCGTGTTGGCAACCATCTCGAGCAGTTCCTGTCCGCCGGTGCGGTCGCGTTGCAACTGCTCGATCGTCGAAACGCGCTGTTGCAAGACCACCTTTTGCTTTTCGAACGCCTCGACTTGCAGCTTGGTCTGCTCTAGATCCGTCTTTTGTGCCGTCAGTCTCTTGATTTCCGCGTTTTCCTTATTGAGCTGGTTTTGCCACGTGTAATAGAAAAACCCGAGGACCACGGCGCCGAGAACCAGTCCCGCGCCGATGAATACCACCGGCAGCGCTGCTCCTGTATCTACGGGACGCCGTGCCGCCTTCGGTCGAATTTGTCCAAGAAGGTTTATGCGGATCATGGCTAGTCGAAGCTCCTCAGCGCCAGACCTACGGCAATGGCCAGCCGCGGCGCCATTTCGCGGATCTGGTCATCACTGTGCTTGCCGGGATCGATCAGCACCTTGCGGAACGGATTCAATTCTTCCACCGGCATGGCAAATTCTTCCCTCAGCAAGTCCACCAGGCCCGGAACACGCGCCGTGCCGCCTGCCACTACGATTCGTTGAATATTCTCCCCGCTGGCCGTTGCCCGGAAGAAGTCAAACGTTTTTTGAATTTCCAGCGTCAGGATGTCGGAAACGCTGCGCAGAATCTGCTGCTTCTGTTCGTCGGTGACGCTTGGCAGCGAATCGCCCCTCTTCAAGCGCTCCGCATCTTCAAAGCTGAGGTCCAGTTCCTTCTGCAGCGCGTCGGTGTACTGGTTGCCTCCGACGCTCACGTCGCGCGTGAACAACGGCACGCCCCCGCGCACGATATTAATATTCATGACGCTCGCGCCGATGTTCAACAGCGCCACCGTCTGCCCCGCATCCGGCTCATAATTGATTTCGAAGCAGTTCTGCAAACCGAAAGCATCGATATCCACCACCACTGGCGTCTTGCCCGCCTGCGCCAAGACGTTGGTGTGATTCAAAATCTTGTCCTTCTTCACCGCCACCAGCAGAACGTCCATCTGCGAGTCCATCGACTCCAGCAGTTGATAGCTCAGGTTCACGTCCGCGATATCGAACGGAATGTGCTGGCTGGCCTCGGAAGGAATCCGGTCGTAAAGTTCGTCTTCGGTCATCAACGGCAGCGGCACGCGCTTGACGATCACCGAGTGCCCTGAAACCGATGTAGCCACGTTTTTCGTCTTGATCCGCTGCGCGTCGAAAATCTTGCTGATAGCGTTCGCCACTTGCGGCGCGTCCATGATGGCTCCGTCCACCACCGTGTCCGGCGCCAGTGCTTCCATCCCGAAGCTCACGAGTTCATAGCCCGCTTTCGTCGATTTCAGTTCCACGGCCTTGATCGAACTGGACCCGATGTCCAGCCCCACGAGTTGCCGGCTCTTTTTTCCCATTCCCAACATTTCGCGGCCTCTTTCCCTGTTTCCCGCGCCAAACTAACGGCGCCTCGCGGTCGCCTGGCTCATCTTGCGTTCCATCCAGCGGTCCAGGATCGTTTTACGCAGTTTCCAACGGTTGCCGAGTTTAAACGCGGGAATCTCGCCTTCGGTGATGTAACGGTACAGGGTATCCGGGGAGATGCCCAGATATTGCGACGCCTGCCGTACATTCATCACTTCGCGCGATTCGCTCACGAGGAACGCCACCCCGGCATCCGAAGACACTTGAAACCACTACCGCTCGCTGCTCCCCGCTTGCGCTGCGGACTCCCGGAGATGCAGCCCGTGGGAACTTTATGACATCTTACCATTCCGAGCGTCAAGGGAATCTATAGGGCTGTTGTCCTAACAATACGGGTAGTTCTAGGCAGTTTGGGGGGTATTGTCCGATAGTACCCACTTATATTGGGTTGGATACGTTGAGGTACCACAATTACTTGTGGTTTTGCAGCCTCCGCCCTGTCCCCAGGGACGGTTATCCTTTGAAATCAGTCTCGCGGCACGAACAAGTACTTCTTTTTATTTCAGCTGGCAGATTCGCTTTGTTTCTGCCCCCTCGGGCCGACTGGACGCTTTGCACCGCATAACCAATGCAAGCGATGCATCTCCACTTCAAAATTTTTATCACCCTTTATCCAGCGACAGGGATTTCCACAGGGCATCGACTCGTTTCTTCGTGGTTTCATCCATCAGAATCTCATCCGGCCACGGCCGCGTAAAACCTTCCGAGGCCCACTTGCGCGTTGCATCGATCCCCATCTTCGATCCAAAGTCCTGCATTCGCGCCGCATGATCCAACGTATCCATGGGGCCCAGCACAAATTGCACATCCCGCTCGGGATCCAGCGCACAGAGCGTCTTCCAAACCAGCTCGCTGTAGTTGTGGATATTCACGTCGTGGTCCACCACCACGATTACCTTCGTAAACATCGCCTGCCCCAGCGACCAAATCGCATTCATGATCTTCCGTGCATGCCCCGGATAAGACTTTCGAATGGCCACGATCATCAGGTTGTGAAAAATTCCCTCGGCAGGCATCGCCACATCTACAATTTCCGGATACTGCATCTTCATCACCGGCAAGAACACGCGCTCCACCGCATACCCCATGTAATAATCTTCCTGCGGCGGCGGCCCCACGACCGTCGTCAAGTAGATCGGTTCTTTTCGCCGCGTCACACATTCCACGTGAAATACGGGGTACTCCCCTTCCAGCGAGTAGAATCCTGTGTGGTCTCCGAAGGGGCCCTCCGTGCGCATCTCATTCAGATTGACGTAGCCCTCCAGCACAATCTCGGCGTTCGCAGGCACTTCCAGGTCGTTGGTCTCGCACGGCACCATTTCCACCGGCTCGCGCCGCAGAAATCCCGCGAACATCATTTCATCCAGATCCGGTGGAATCGGCAGCATCCCGGCCAGCGCCGTCGCCGGATCGGCGCCAATCACCACGCTCACGGGAATTCTGCCTTCGGGATTCTTCGCCTTCGCTCGTCGAAAATGCTCCGCCCCATGCTTCTGCGTCTGCCAATGCATTCCCGTCGTCCGCTCGTCGTAAATCTGCATGCGGTACATCCCGACATTTCGTTTTCCGGTTTCCGGATTCCTTGTAAAGACCAGCGGAAATGTGATGAACCGTCCCCCATCCTGCGGCCAGCACTTCAGGATCGGAAAATCAAAAAGATTGACGTCGCTTCCCTTCTGAATCACTTCCTTGCACGATCCAGACTTCACGCTCTTCGGAAAAAACGACCCGAGCTCCGCTAGCTTCGGCAGCATCTTGACTTTGTCGAAGAACCCCTGCGGCGTTTCCATTTTCAAAAATCCCTGGATGCGCTCCGCGATTTCATCCAGACCATTCACTTCAAAAGCGATTTCCATCCGCCGCGCGCTTCCAAACGCATTGATCAGCAGGGGATGCCGCGATCCCTTCGGCTTTTCGAACAGTAGTGCCGGCCCAACGCTGTTCGGCTTCCGCCCCGCCGCGCGCGCAACGCGCTGCGTAACTTCCGCGATCTCCAGCACAGGATCAACTTCCGCGCGAATCCGCTTTAGCTCCCCTTCCTTCTCCAGCTTCCGTACAAACTCCCGCAAGTCTGCGTACGCCACCGTTTTCTCCTGTAGCCCCGCACTCTAACACGAACCTAGCTCGCTCCTTCCCTAGGAGAATCATCGGGTACTGGCTTAGTTTGGGAAAGAAGAGTCGCAGTGGCAAGGGCTTGTTTCCGAATGCCCGTCATCCGCCAGGAATCGCGGTCACGCAATCCGCCCGAGCAGGGCAGCCGACAAATCAATTAATGGGAGCTTGCTTCGCCTTTTGTAATAGCTACGACCTTAGCCTTGACGGCACGAATGTAGTCTTCAGGAGCCAGCAAGATCTGCAGCCCCCTCATCCCTGCACTTACCGAGATTACATCGCAGATTTCCGCAAGCTCGTCGATATATACCGGATAATCTTTCTTGCAGGCCAGAGCAGTAACTCCGCCACGAACGTAACCGGTCGCGGCTTGCACTTCCTTTAAAGGAACCATGTCGACCTTCCGATCCCCTGTCTGATGTGCGAGCACCTTGAAGTCCAGCTCTCCGGTCGCGGGAATTACCGCTAGATAGATTCCGTTGCGGTCCCCATGCACCGCAAGAGTCTTGAAGAGCTGCTCTGGCGGTATGCCGATCTTTGCCGCCACCGTTCCCGCGGACAAATCGTCAGGATCCACCTCGTACTCGCGCAACTCGTACCTGATCCCAAGTCTATCCAGAACCCGCACTGCGTTCGTCTTGATCATGTTAGGCTCCGTCATGCCCGTCAGTTGGATGTAAATCTTGTCCCGAAGAATACAAGGGCTCTTGTTCGCCGTTCTCGGCCACTCTAATCGGATCTTGCCAAAACCCACGCGCCGTGCGGTGAGGCGGTGCGGCAACCGAAAGACGCGTAGTTGACGAGTGGTCGGCCAATCGGACGTAATGGCGCGAATCCGGTCTGCTGGGATTACTTCTAGCTTGGTCGTTTGAACGAAGCCGCCCGGCGGCGGACGCTACGCGTGAGGCAATCTAGGATTGGCCTTCCAAACTGGCCCATACCAACCATCTTGAAAAGCCGCGTTTATCTCTGCACCCAGCTACTCCTGTCGCATCCCTGCTCGGAAGCGTGTCAAGGTGACACATCCTGTCTCAGTGTGAGCAATATTTGCTTGAACATTCTGCGCATGTCCTTCGACCGCTTGTTACCGCGGCCCTAAACACTGCACCCGCAAAGGCTTACCTTCGTCTTGGAAACAACATTCCGTTTCTATGCCGCTATGCGATTGGCCGCACAATTGCACCTGATTCGACGGGACTGGAGTGGTCGTTCCCGCACATAGCGTGTGGGCGTCACTCGAAAGGTCCCGCGAACGTTCCAATCGTCGGGGCCATCGGCCTAGGTAGTTAAAGAAAGAGAGTCATAAGCCCAAGCCCACACTGGCTAGACGTTCCGCCAGTCTTCTGCTACGGCTCGTTTACGCGACATGCTGAAGATGCTCCACATGATTCGCCTCGACTATCTATCTTGCGTCTTAACCGTTCTAGCCACCGTGTTGATCGGCAAGAAGCTCTGGCAAGGCTGGGTCATCGCCGGAATCAACAGTGCCGTCGTTTGCGTCATCGGCATTCGCACCGCGCAATTCGGCTTCGTTCCCGCCAATCTCCTTTGCATCGCCCTCTACACCAGCAATCTCGTTGCCTGGCGCCTCAAAAAGCAATCCGAATAGCCGTAACTGATTGACATTACCTTAGGACCTACAAACCCTACAGTTAATCCCAAAAAGAAAGAAGGCCTTGACATTCTCTTAATTGGTGCTATACTTCATCTTGTAGATAATTGTGCGTGGAGTGCGGGAGCTTGCTCCCGCCTTTCTTACATCCCCAACCCCCCGTACTCGCCAGTTGCCCCAACAACCAAATCGCATCGTTTAGAATCAGCGACTTACGAAATGCAATTTCTGCAAGTCCCGTGTTTTGATATTCATGCAAATTGGTGGGGGGTGAGGGGTCCTTGCTGTGTTTAAATGACCCACCAAAATCGCCTTGCTGCCTCTGGCACAGAAGCATTTTCAGCATTGCGCTGCCGAACCTTGCGTCAAATTGCCGCCGCTGCCCCAGGCAGGCAAGTTCCCTGCGCTGGTAGTATCCTGTAGGAGCCTTATGAATCGCGTCTACCTCGATTTCAACGCCACCACGCCCGTCGAGCCCGCTGTGCTCGACGCCATGCTTCCCTATTTCTCCGCCGAATTTGCCAACGCCGCTTCCATCCACACTCCCGGCCAGCGCGCCCGTGCCGGCGTCGAAACCGCCCGCGAACAAGTCGCCGCGCTCATTGGCGCCCGCCCCCAGGAAATCGTCTTCACCAGCGGCGGCACCGAATCCGACAACCACGCCATCTTTGGCGTCGTTTCTTCATCCTTTACCTTCTTTACTTCCTCTACCTCTTTAACTTCGCATCCTCACATCATCACCACCGCCATCGAACACGAAGCCGTCCTCAACACCTGCCAGGCCCTAGAAAAACAAGGCTTGTGCGTAACCTATCTGCCGACCAACCGAGAAGGACAGATTGACATCGAAGATCTGCGCCGCGCCATTCGCAAGGAAACCGTGCTCGTCACCATCATGCACGCCAACAACGAGCTTGGCACCGTCCAGCCGCTCGATGAAATTGGCCGCATCGCCGCAGAAGCCGACCTCCATTTCCATACCGACGCCGTGCAATCCGCGGGAAAAATCCCGATCGATGTCAATGTCTTGGGAGTCGATCTACTCTCCATTTCCGGGCACAAATTGTATGCGCCAAAAGGTATCGGCGCCCTCTATGTACGCGGCGGCACGCGCTTGCGGCAGCTTCTCTATGGCGGACATCACCAGCGCGGCTTCCGCCCTGGCACGGAAAACGTCGCAGGCATCGTGGGACTCGGCAAGGCTGCGGAAATCGCCCGCAAGTCTCTCGCAGAAGACGCCCAGCGCGTGTCCACACTTCGCGACAAATTACAGCAAGGACTGCTGCACCGCGTTCCACAGTCGCGTGTGAACGGCGGCGGAGCAAAGCGCACTCCGAACACCACAAATCTTGTCTTTCCCGGCGTCGAAGGCGAAGCCCTCCTCATCGCTCTCGACTTGAAAGGCCTTGCCTGTTCGACCGGAGCCGCCTGTTCCTCGGGCGCCGTCGAGCCATCACACGTGCTTACTGCCATTGGTTTGCCGCCGGAAGAAGCCCGCGCCAGCCTGCGCTTCAGCCTCGGCCGCCACACCACTTCCGCAGACATTGATTTCGCCTTGAACGTGGTCCCCGCCGCCGTCGCCCAGCTCCGCGAGCTTTCCCCCACCTATCAGAAGGCTGTGGCCCATGAGTAAGGCAACAATGCATTTAATATTTCCTTGTCTGGCTCCTCTCCATTCTGACTCTGTGCTCTTTGTGAACTCTGTGTTAAGAACCCCGCCGTCAAATGCGCACCGCTGAATCAGCTACAATAAGATTGTCACCATGAACGCAGCCACCCAATTCGACACCCTCCCCGAACGCGCAGAAACCCAGCGCGGCCTTGTCGCCGTCGCCATGTCCGGCGGTGTCGATTCTTCCGCCGTTGCCGCTTTTTTGCAGCAGCAGGGCCGCACTGTCGTCGGCCTCACGATGCAACTCTGGAACCAGCGCCGCCTCCCCGAACTTCAGGGCGAAGGCACCGCACAGCATCGCTGCTGCTCGCTCGATGACGTCTATGACGCCAAGGCTGTAGCGCAACACTTGAATTTCCCGCACTACGTTGTGAATTTCGAGGAACAATTCGAGGCGCGCGTCGTGCGTCCTTTTGTGGATCAGTATCTCGCCGGCCGCACTCCCATCGCCTGCACCAATTGCAACACCGATGTGAAGTTTGAGCCGCTCCTCCGCATGGCGCGCCAGATCGGTGCCGAGCGCCTTGCCACCGGTCACTACGCGCGAATTCACAAGAACGATCAAACCGGCCGCTGGGAATTGCTGCGCGCCCGCGACGAATCCAAGGACCAATCTTATTTTCTCTGGGGACTTTCGCAAGAACAGCTTTCCCGCAGCGACTTCCCTCTCGGCGAACTCACCAAAGAAGAAGTCCGGGCCCTGGCCCGCGGCGCGAATCTGCCCGTCGCGGAAAAGCCGGAAAGCATGGAGTTGTGCTTCGTGCCGAACGGCAGCTACGTGCAATTCATCCGAGCGTATTCACAAGAGCGCGGAATTTCCCTGCAGAATGGCGAGGGTGAAATTGTCAACGAAACCGGCGACGTGATCGGCCGCCACAACGGCGTTCACAATTTTACCATCGGCCAGCGCAAGGGCCTCGGTTTCGCCGCCGGCAAGCCGCTCTACGTTCTCTCGATTGATCCCGAGAGAAACCGCGTCGTCGTCGGCGAAGACGATGTCCTGCGAAAGACCGTGTGCGAAGTCGAAGGCCTCAACTGGATTTCCTGCGAAACGCCGTCCGCCCCGCTACGTGCCTTCGCCAAAATCCGCCACAAGCACGAGCCTGCGCCCGCCACCATCGAGCCGCTGGACCCCGGCATCGCGCGCGTCACTTTCGACACGCCGCAACGCGCCATCACCCCCGGCCAAGCCGCCGTGTTCTACGACGGCAACATCGCCCTCGGCGGCGGCTGGCTCCGCTGAAGGGCGATTGCTCGATAATTCTTTTTCCAAAGAAAGGAACAACCGAATGATTTGTAAACGGACGGACACCGACCCGCCCGTGAATCGAAGCACCCATTCACTCGCAGATTTTGGCGACTTTCACAGGTTGGAAATTGTAAGGAACGAGAAGACTAAGGACAACTTCCAAGCGCATTTCTTCTCGTACTGAAAACCAAAAACTGACAACTGGAAACTTTCTAAATAAAGAGTTCTTCTTCCTGCTGTTCGCGTGGTTCGTCGCCGCTTCTGCGTCGGCGGCGCGACCGCAGAATATCGAGCCCGACCTTAATTCCCTGCACCAGCGCCGACGCTTTCTGCACCGGCCGCCAGAAACTGTGCTTGATCTTCACGCCCGCATCTTCTATGGCTTCCAGCGTCCCGGTCAAGATGCGATCTGCTTGCACCAACTGTCCGCGAAGCCGGTCCGCGGCGTCCGTAAACACGCGATCGATCTTCTGCGCCTGCCCGCGCGCCAAATACACGATGTGCGAAGCGTCATTCACCATGCTGGAAATTTTCGGCTGCGTGTCGTCTAGAAGAATCTGCACGCGCGTCAGAATGGGGCCGACTCGCGAATGCAAATCGCCCATCAGACGATTCACGTTTTCCGTCGTGCGCCGAAGCTGAAAAAACAACGCCGTCAGGATCACCACTTGCACAACCAGGGCAATCGCCGCGACGATACTGAAAAACTCGAGCCAGAATTGCATACCTGCCCCACCCGCCCCGCTAAGAGACGGAAACTTGTGCTACCGCTCTACCGCGCCTTTAGGACTTCGATTCGCGCAAATACGCTTCCCGTCCGGCTTCCACTGCCGCCGAGATGGAATCCTTTTTGCGCACCGCGACTTCCTTGCCGCGCTCGACCAACTCATCGGCGCGCTCACGCAGTTCGCGGGCCTTCTTCTGCGCGTAATCTTTGCCCTCATCCGCCTTCTTCGACAGAAAATCGCGCGTCTCTTCTCCGGATTTCGGCGCAAACAAAATTCCGACGAGCGCTCCAACTCCCAGCCCTACCAGGAAATAAGTCACCTTGGAACCCACATTGTCCGCCATAGCATCCTCCACAGAAACCGTAGCATAGCAGTTGTAAGCACGCAACACACCCTAACCGCTATATCCGCCGGCAACTGGTTACGGCGTGTTCGCAGCGCCAAGCTGGCTCAGGATTTTCTCCGCGCTCTTCCGTGAAATAACGCTGCTCAATTTTTCCAACCCCGCCCTCTGAATATTGGCAATGCTCCCAAATTCTTTCAATAATTTCTGCGCTGTTTTTACGCCCACACCAGGGATTTCGCTGAGCGCTGTTTGCGTCTGCCGCTTGCCTCGCCGCTGGCGGTGAAACGTAACCGCAAAACGGTGCGTCTCATCGCGAATCAGCTGAATAAGGTGAAGCACCGGCGAATGCCGCTCCAATACGATCGGCTCATCTTCCTGGCCCAGCACGTAAAGAATTTCCTCTTTTTTCGCGATGCTCGCGACCGGCTGATTGATGATCTGCAGCGATTCGAGCGCCTGCGCCGCAGCGTGAAGCTGTCCAATTCCGCCATCGATCAAGATCAGGCCGGGAAATTCTTTTTTCTCTTCCTGCAAGCGGCGATAACGCCGGGTTACCGCTTCGCGCATGCTCGCAAAGTCGTCGTTCTGTCGTATCTGCTGTAGCGGATTTCCATTGCCGCCCTCTTCGCCGCGTCCTTCGTCTCCACGAATGATGAATTTCCGATAGTCCGATTTCTTCATGCGCCCTTTTTCCCAAACCACCATGGAGGCGACCGTGTCGGTTCCTTGTATGTGCGAAATGTCGAAGCTCTCGATGCGCAGCGGCTCTTCCACAAGATTGAGCGCATTCTGCAGCGCTTCGCCAATCGCTTTCGACGTCGGCTTCAAAACACGGAAGCGCTGTTCGAACGAATGCCTTGCGTTGCTCTCCACGAGGTCGAGGAAAGCCCGCTTGGTCCCGCGCTGCGGCGTGAAGATTTCCACTTTATGTCCCGCGCGCTCCGTCAGCGTAGCCTCCAGCAATTCGCGGTCCTCAAAATCCGCCGAGACGTGAATCGCTTTCGGCAGATATTCCGCTTCCAGGTAGAGCTGCTTCAGAAGTGAAGTCACAAACTCCCGCGGATCAAACTCTTCAAGCTCTTCCCAATAAAATTCGCGGCGATCGACTACGCGCCCGCCGCGCAAGTGGAAAAGGTCCGCAGCGACGAGCGGCGGTTCGGCGTAATAAGCAAGAACGTCGGTGTCGTCTCCCTGCGTTGCGGCAATGCGTTGCCGTTCTTCGATGTCTTCCAGCGTGCGCAACAAATCCCGGTAAGCAGCCGCCTGTTCGAACAGTTCTTTCTCCGCCGCCGCCCCCATCCGCTCTTCGAGACTCTTGATCAAATCGTGCCGGCGCCCTTCGAGAAACAACCGCACATCGCGCGCGGCTTCCGCATAACGAGCGTCCGTCGTCAGCCCGGCCACGCAGGGCCCAAGACACCGCTTGATGTAGTACTGCAGGCAAGGCCGCGGATGGCTGCGCGTCAGATCGACCGTGCAGGAAGGAACGAGAAACCGCTTGTGAACAAAATGCAAAATTCGGCGCGCCAGACCTGCCGGAAAGTACGGGCCAAAATAGAGCGATCCGTCTTTCTTGATGCGGCGCGTGAAATACACGCGAGGATATTTTTCCGCCGCCGTGAACTTGATATACGGATAGGTCTTGTCGTCGCGAAGGACGACGTTGAATTTCGGCCGATACTGTTTGATGAGGTTGTGCTCGAGCGCCAGCGCTTCGCGCTCGTTGCCCACCACAATGGTTTCCAGATCGGCGATCTCTCGCGCCAGCGAACCGGTCTTGGCGTCGATCCAGCGCGATTCGAGAAAGTACGAGCGCACGCGGCTGCGCAGGTTGCGCGCCTTCCCCACGTAAAGGACCGTCCCGCCGACATCCTTGAAGAGATAGACGCCCGGACTTTCCGGAAGCTGCGCGGCTTTTTCGCGGGGTTCCATGAGAACAGTTGGCAGTTCTAAGTTTTCAATTTTAACTAAAGAAAACTAGATTCAAAATCTCCACTCAGTCACTGAGAATCAGAGCGGCAGGGGTACCTGGCCGAGTACCGCCTCGAGGCCCCTGTTTTCAGTAGACAACTTCCATCATACTAGACCGAATCGGAGTACAGGGAGACCTCCGTGAGACGCATGCGAATCGCAACGACGATTGCAATTTTCGCCGCAGTATTTCTGCCTCGGGCAGTACCGACGACGCGCGCGCAGGAGCCGCAACCGGAGTCCTCCTCAAAACCAGCCAGCCCGCCAAACGACATGAAACCAAAGTCCCCCGCCAAGCAGAACTCCAAGCAGAAGAAAGACACCGCCACGCAAAACACGCCCGACCAGCCCGCCTGGGATCCGCTGCGGGCGGAAAAAGACCTCGAAGTGGGCCAGTACTACATGAAGAAGGGCGATTTGGATGCGGCCATCGATCGTTTCCAGGACGCCACTGCAGCGAAACCAGGTTATGCCATTCCGTTTCGATATCTCGCCGAAGCCCAGGAGAAAAAAGGCCTGAAGAAACAGGCCATCAAATCTTTCCAGCGCTATTTGGATCTGTACCCGCACGCCGAAGACGGCGAGAAGGTGCGCAAGAAAATCGACAAGCTCTACAAGGAAGTCGAAAAGGATAAAAAAGGTTAGTCGTCGAACGGGTTACTCGTAAGTCTTCTGTTGCGGTAGCCGAGATTCACCTATGGTTTTGATCTTCTGCACCAACACTCCAATTGCCAGTGGCGCTCCGCCTTCGTTGTAGGAAACCGATTTCTTAGTCCCGTCGCTAAACTGCACCTCGACCCACTCCACCAATTCGTCCGCACACCCGGGACAACCCATCCGTCCAATGAGAGTGGCCAACACTGTCGCGTCGATCGAGTGTTGTAGATCTTCCCAGTCCTCTTTTGTGATCTTGCGTTTCAACTTCACATCCGGATACGTTCTCTTATCCGAGAAGGATCGGCTGATCGTAGTGATCGACCGAGGCTCGATTATTGTTTCGCTAGCGACGCAGGGGTTGCAAAAGCCAGCATAAGACCCGGTCCGTATGCGCACGATGTGTCCTTTCGGAGAAGCGCTTTGCGGCGGGGTCTGCTGTGCCAACGCGCCGCCGATCGTCAGACCAGCCACGAAGAGTGATGTCCAAGGTTTATTTCGCATCTCGCCTCAAACTTTTTCACTAACCTACCGAAATACACTTCAGACATCCACATCTCTTCTCTAGATCACCGCGCCAGCCGGTCCAGGATGCGCCGCGCACGTTCGAATTCCGCAAAGCGCTTTTCTTCTTCTCGAAACTCCCGCGAATGAGAGACCATGCTGCAGCCCGACCGGCGAGTCGGGTGCTTGACGTGCAGCATCTCGTGAAACAAGACATATTCCACGGCGCACGCCGGAACTCCGGGACGATCCATCCGGCGATTCAGCAGAATCTGATTCGGCCCCGGATCGTAACAGCCGAATTGCCGCCGCCAGCTCCGCGTGCTCCATCCAATGTGCGGACGCTGCAACTGGTCTGCAAAATATTTCACGTTGAGATCGTGGAACATGCCGTTCAGATCGAAGTGTTCGCCGCGCGGGCCGGTGGCCGCCAGGCGAACCCGTCCGCGGCGCATGCGATTCATGCGGCTGCGTGTGCGGCCGGAGCGAGCGTATTCCAGATAAGGCTCGGTGAGGGCGCGAGGGGCTTTGCGGCGATACACTCGTGCAAGTAGCAGCGCGGCCGCGCCTTCCAGGACCGCTAGCGGCGCCCTGCGCAAGAGGTCGGAGAAGCGAACGTAAACGACTTCCTCCCGCCGCCGAATCGTCAGCACCAAACTCGAATAAGGATAAAACTCCACGCGGAACCGTGGCGGCCGGCCATCGCAACCCAGCCGCGTAAACATCCGCTGAAAAAGAGGTCCGCCTCCCGCGACTAGAGAAGTTTTGCGGCGGCTCGATTTCATTGTTTTGGTCGGATTCCTCAAGATTTAGTTCTTCCGCCGGACGGGCGGAGGCGCTACTTTCTTTTTCGCCTTCTCGGCGTCATTCTGGGCGTCGCGAGTGCCCTCGATCGCGTCGTCGAGATTGTCTTTATAGAGTTCTCGTTCCGCCCCTTCGTTGGACAGTTTCTCCAGCACGACGAGAAAGTCCTTCGTGCGCGCAGTCATCATGTCGATTCCCTGCCGGATATTCTCCTGTTTTTCGATGCCTAGCTGGATGAGGTCCGCCGCGTCGTCAACGCAGCCGGCGTATGCATTCAGGAGCGAATTCAGCATGTCGCCGTGGCGGTTCGTGGATGGATGGTCCAATTCGTATTGAAACTTCTTTAAGCGATCGTCGGCAAAGCTGAGAAACAGTTTTATGCGCTCGTTGACCGTCTCCGCATCACGAATCTTGTCCGCTTCCAGCGACGAGAGATAGTCCTTCTGCGGCGTTCCGGCGCGAAGGAGCGGCGCCGCGGCCAGCATGCAGAAAGCCAGGAGAAGAAAATCTATTTTGAATTTCATGGTTGTTTCTCCGCCGGAGGCGTAGCCACGTGCTGCTCCGCAGGCCGGTGAGGAAAAAGCATTTTCAGCAGCTCTTCCTCCATTCCGATCAAATCCTGCCGGACGATCTGCAACGGCGGCTTGTAGTCTTCGGGGGATACCAGCAAAGTTTCATCAACCTCGCGAATCCCCTTCCGCACGTGCATCTGCAGTTGCCGGTAACCGTTGGATTGCCTTTCGGCATCCGGGTGTTGCTTCTTCAATGCTTCGACCGCGGCGCGAACATTATCGCGGTATTTTTCAAGCGTCATGCCCACGGCGTTATAGTCGCCGGCTTTTCCGGCCCGGCGCGCTTCTTCAAGCTGTGCGTCCCCCAGTTTGTCAATCAATTTTGCCTTGCGAACCCCGTTCGTTTCGCGATCGAAGCGCACCTGAAGGTCGGCCAGGCTCTCCGTGCCGCCGGGAGGCAGGATCGCAAGAAAAACAAGCAGACTGCACACTGCACCCAGAGACGTCCCGCCGGTGCTCATCCGCTTACCTTTTCCGTTCCAGCATGCGTTGCAGCACTTTGCTCCGTTCATTGGCCTGCCAGACCTGATCGGGATTTTTGTCCTGATCGAGCCCGAGAAACTTCTGGTAAGCCTCCAGGGCCGGCTTCGGCTGGTTCAGCTTATCGTAGCAAATCGCGCGGATAAACCAGACGCCGGCGCCCGGTTGTTCCACTTTGGCTATCTCGTCGAGCGTCGCCAGCGCCGCCGGATAATTCCCTCCCAGAAAAAACGTCGAACCGAGATCTTTGAAATAGGAGAGATTTTTCCCATCCAGACGCAGCGCGATACGCAGCTCCTTCTCGGCAGCAACAAAGTCGCGTTTCTGGAGCAAGATGCGCCCCAGGCCGCCGTGCAATTGCGCGTCATTCGGCGCCAGAGCGAGAGCTTGCTGAAGGGTGGCGATCGAATCATCCCACTTCTTCCCGGCAATCTGTATGTCGGCACGGAGCTTGAGCGACTCGAGCGTGGGCTGTTTGCCGGCGTCCAGGCGGTCGAGTTCCGCGAGGGCCACGTCGTTCTGCTGCTGTTCAACGAGAAGATGGATCAGCCGAGCGCGCGCCTCGGAATCATCGGGCTTAAGTTCGAGATACTCTCGGTATGCGCCCGCGGCTTCGGGCTTTTTCTGAGCGTCGAGGCTTTGCGCCAGTCCCCGGCGCGCTTCAAACTCCTTCGGCTGAACTTCCAGCGCGCGCCGGAATCTTGCTTCCGCTTCGTCAGGCTTGCCCTTGCGAAGCGCCGCCCACCCCAGGTAATCAAGGGCCGTGATGTCGTTGGGATCCAGATGGATTAACGCCTCGAAGGATTCGGCAGCGCCGACCCGGTCGCCCGAGCGATCCAGCGCGACGGCCAGGAGATATCTGGGACGGCTTTGTGCCGGAAGCAGTTCAACCGCTTTGCGAAGTGGCGCTATGGCGGCGTCTTCCTGCTTGTCGAGAAGGAGCATGCCTAGATTGAGATAAGCTTCGGACATTTTTGGGTCGATAGCGACGGTGCGCGCGTATTGGGCGCGAGCTTCGTCTGTTCTCTTCAACGCCGTATAAACGTAAGCGAGTT
>Ga0210406_10003845_pt1 | contig 16292 bp, 15 predicted proteins | sample IncBWC30MmetaG_FD_155454 | JGI IMG/M metagenome (GOLD analysis project Ga0210406, IMG submission 155454) | Forest soil microbial communities from Barre Woods Harvard Forest LTER site, Petersham, Massachusetts, United States - Inc-BW-C-30-M | ecosystem: Environmental > Terrestrial > Soil >... | reverse complement strand
CGCCAGCACGGCCCGTCTCACCGCCAGCGGCAACGCGATCGCGCGGAAGAAGGCCTTCGGATAGAGGTAATCATCGCCGGACTCATCAACGACACGCAGCATGCCATGCTTCTCGGCGGCGGCGTCGCGCAGCATGACGTAGATTTTGCGCTTCTCGAGCGAGGCCGCATAACCTTCGTTGTCCACGCAGACCACCAGTTGTTTGGCTTGACTTTTTGTCATGATCCTAAAGCAGGGACTTGATCTTGAATTCCTTGCGTCCAATGCCTGCTGCTTCGTATCAGTGTAGCTCAGCAACAAGAATGGTGCCATTAGATAATCGTACGCGAGCAACGCCCTTGCGCTTTCGCCAGCGGCCCCGTCCATAGACACGTCGCAACCGCGCAATCTCTCGAATACCCGAACCGCTGGCGAAGGTTTCTATATCGGAAATTTCGCCAAGAATCTCGAAACGCATGGCCCGATCGTGCCGAGCACGTCAGACCGCGTCAATGGTGTCCGGTCACGGCGCGGCGCGCGATCCGCGCCGTCGAGACCACCACCTCGGTGACATGGCCGTCGCGGCCGAAGGGTGCGAGCTGTGCTTCGACATCGCGCAGCATCGCGTCCACTTTGTCGCCGAGCGCTGCCGGCGATGATGACGAGAAGGTGAGCACGCGGCGCGCCAGATCACTCACGCTGATCTCGTGCGTGGTTTCGACCCTGATCACCTCGGCTGCATGAAATCCGGTCCCCTCCAGCACGGGCGCAAGCTCCCGGTGGGCGCGCTCGCCCCCGTGTGACTCCGACCACAGGCCTGGCTGCGACCAGACGCGGCGCGCCCTGTTGTAGTCGTCAAGCCAGGCGTTGCGGCCGTCGGCCGCCGAGCCCGACGCGCAGACGGCGATGACGCCCTGGGGCGCCACCAGCCGGCCGAACAATGAGCCGAGCGCGATCGGGTTCATCCAGTGCAGGGCGCGCCCGATCGTGACGATGTCGAAACTGCCGATGCTTTCCGGCAGGTCTTCGGCCGTGCCTTCGATCAGGGTGAAGGCCTGCGAGGCGCGTTCCGCCGCGGTCCGTGCGGCGGCGAGCATCGCCGGCTCCGGATCCACTCCGACAATGCGGCCGACATAGGGCGCAAAGCCGAGCGCGAGCAGCCCGGGTCCGGTTCCGAGATCGATCAGGGCGTGGTGCTTCGACAATTTCAGTTTATGCGCGACGCTCCGAAAGAATTGTGGCGGGTAGGGTGGCCGCAGTTCCTCATAGAGCGAAACCGTGCTGGCGAAACGTCCCATCGTGGCGCTCATCCTTTCGGGCAGCATGCTTTCGGGCAGCATGTCGGCGTGCTAAGCCCACCAACTAATCGGTCCAATTTATGTGGCAATTCATTGGCCAATTCATGTGGCCAATTCATGCGTTCCGATTATTGGACCGAATGAATGTGCCTGCAATGCCGATCGGGGGGTGAGCCGAAACTCTACGCTACCGGCGGTATCTGCGCCAGCGCTGTGCCCATCACGTTTCGTCGTGGAGAGACCAGGAGATGACGCAGGTTAAGCTGACGGCGGAGCTTTGCTCTGCTACGCATGCCATGCCATTCAACGGACGGTCTCGCTTCGTCGCGCCTGTCTTGTGTACCAGGGGGACTCTCGCATGAACCGCGCTATCCGGCTGGAAATGGATCGTCCGAACCAACCATGAAAGTTTGGCCGGATCGGACGCCCTTGGGAAAGACGGCGGCATATCGCGCGGATATCGATGGCTTGCGCGGTATTTCGGTTCTGGCCGTCGTGGCGTTCCATGCATTCCCCGACCTCGCGCCGGGCGGCTTCGTCGGCGTGGATGTGTTCTTCGTCATTTCGGGCTTTCTAATCTCGGGAATCATCTTCGATGAGACGCGATCGGGCGCCTTCAGTCTGCGCTCATTCTACGCGAGACGGATTCGCCGGATCTTTCCGGCTCTCGTTCTGGTGCTGACCGCCACGGCTGTTGCGGGGTGGTGGATTCTCCTGCCGCAGGACATGCTGCGCCTGGGTAAGCAACTGCTCGCAAGCGCGGCCTTCGTCGCCAATTTTTATTTCTGGTTTCAGTCCGGATATTTCTCTCCGGACGCGCACAGCTTTCCGCTGCTGCATCTCTGGTCGCTGGGCGTCGAAGAGCAGTTCTATATCGTCTGGCCGCTCGTGCTTCTCCTGCTTCGGCGCAGGCCGGACCGGATCTTTGCCGCCATCATCGTCATCGCCGCCTTGTCCTTCCTTTTGAACATCCTGTCCATCGATCGTCATGAGGCGAATTTCTATTCGCCGCTGACACGCGCGTGGGAGTTGATGCTGGGCGCCGGGGTGGCGTGGCTGGTGCGCCGCTATCCATCCCTTGTCGTCATGCGGCAGACCGAAGCGCTCCGCATGCTCGGCCTGGGTCTGATCCTGTTGGCAGCGTTCATGTTCGACAGCCAGATGCGCTATCCGGGCTGGCTCGCTCTTGTTCCCACCATCGGGTCCGCATTGCTTGTCGCAAGTCCCGGCACGGGCGGCGTCACCTCTTATGTCACGGCAAAGGGGCCGATCGTCGCGATCGGCCGCATCAGCTACCCGCTCTATCTCTGGCACTGGCCGCTTCTGGTGCTGGCCGAAGCATTCAAGTTCAACCCGCTGACCGATCTGGAGCGGAGTCTCGTCGTCGCGCTCAGTTTTATCCTTGCCGCGCTGACTTACCAATGGGAGAAACCGATCCGCTTCGGGGCCAGCGGCCGCGCAAAGATCGCCTCCCTTGCCGCAGGCATGATCGCCGTAGCTGTTGCCGGCGTTGCGATCATCAATGCCAGGGGATTCGAGACACGATTTCCGTCCGAAATCCGGGCCTTGGCCGACGTGCCGGTCATATCCCGCGAGCAGCGCCAACACGAATGCTTTCTCGATCTGAAGCGGGAAACCACATTCGCGGACAGTTGCGTGGAAGCGAAGCGGCCGCTCGTCCTCACCTGGGGTGATTCGACCATCGCGGCGCTGATGCCCGGCTTGCGCAAGCGCCAGCAGGAGCTTCACTTTGGTCTGGCCCAGTTCAACGCGAGCAGTTGTCCGCCCCAATTGGCGGTCGACATTCCCAACTATCCCGCCTGCCGCGCCGTCAACGAGGTGGTTCTGCAAAAGATCGCGCTTGCGCGCCCCGATGTGGTCCTGATGCAGAGCAGGGGCACGATCCATCCTGACGCCGAGATGCCCGCGCTCAAGCGGACCTTCCAGGCCCTTCACGAACTGGGCGTACCTCGCATTGTCCTGCTTGGTCCGGCTCCGGTCTGGAAGCGCACCCTTGCCAGCGAAGCGCTGAGCTATTTCGTGAAATACCATGCGGTGCTGCCGCAACGCTATGCGAAGGGCGTGACGCATTTCTGGGACGATGCCAAGATGCAGGCGTTCGCAAATGGGTTGGGCGTCGAATATATCTCGACCTGGGACGCCATTTGCAATGCGGAAGGGTGCCTGACGCGACTGAGCGACGCGCCGGACGACCTCGTCATCTACGATGCGCATCACTTCACCGAAGCGGGCGCGATCTACTTCATCGACAAGGTCTGGGACCGGATTCTGCCGCCGGATATGCAGCGCGGGGCGGCGCTTGAGGGCTCTGCTCAGCCGAAGTGAAGCCGGCGCCCGGCCTTACACGTGCTGCCCGCCATTGATGTGAATCTCCGCGCCGTTCACGTAGGAGCCTGTCTCCGTGCAGAGCACGTAGATGATCTTGGCCACTTCGTCGGGCGTGCCGAGCCGGTGCATCGGGATGTTCTGCTCGACGATCTTCTCGGTGCCCGGTGACAGAATGGAGGTGTCGATTTCGCCGGGCGCGATCGAGTTGACGCGCACGCCGATGCGGCCGAAGTCCGATGCCATCTCGCGCGTCAGCGCGGCGAGCGCCGCTTTCGAGGTCGCATAGGCCGCGCCGGCAAACGGATGCACCCGCGAGCCCGCGATCGAGGTGACGTTGACGACCGAACCCTTCACCGCCTTCAACTCGTTGATCAGCCCGCGCGCGATCATGATCGGCGCGAAGAAGTTGACGCGGAACACGTGATTCCAGGTGTCGAGGTCGGTATCGACCGAGCCGAGCCGCGTGCCGCCCGCTCCCTTCGGCGAGATCGCGGCATTGTTGACCAGCGCATGCAGCTCGCCGCCGTCGAGCCGCCTGCGGATCTCCGAGATCGCGCGCAGCGTGTCGTCGGGGTCGGCGAGGTCGACCTGGATGTGGTCCTCGGGTCCGGCGCCCCACGGGCATTCCTCCGGGAAGGCATGCCGCGAGCAGGTGATGACGCGCCAGCCGGCCGAGGAGAAACGGATTACGGTGGCGTGCCCGATGCCGCGGCTGGCTCCGGTCAGAAGCAGGGTGCGCCGCGGCGCGTTGGCTGAGGTGGGCATGAACAATTCTTTCGTTATGGGTCACAAGACACGGGGCCACCAGAGCGCGATGAGTTCAGGTTGAATCGGCATCGCGCTCTAGCTCTTTGTTTGAGCATGATCTTTTTGGAAAACCGCTGCACACTTTTCCGGATCATGCTCTAGGCCATCTCTGCCCTACGGATAGAGTCTCACTTTGCTCCACGCGCCGTCAGGCGTGTCGCGACGGAATTCGATGCGGTCGTGCAGGCGGAAGGGCCGGTCGTGCCAGAACTCGAACCGTGTCGGCGCAATCCGCCAGCCGCTCCAGCCGCGCGGGCGCGGCACCTCGCTGATCACATGCTTGGCCGCGACCTTCGCGATCGCCTGCTCGAACGCAAAGCGGCTTTCGAGCGGCTCCGACTGCTTGGAAGCCCAGGCGCCGATCTGCGCCTGCTTGGGCCGGGTCGCGAAATAGGCGTTGGCCTCCTCGTCGGTCACCTGCGTCACGACGCCGCGGATACGGACCTGCCGGCGCAGCGATTTCCAGTGAAACAGTAAGGCGGCCTTGGGATTTGTGGCGAGCTCGCGGCCTTTTGGGCTGGCAATGTGGCTGTAGAACACGAAACCGCTGACATCATAGCCTTTCATCAGCACCATCCGCACATCGGGCAGGCCGGTTTCGTCGACCGTTGCGAGCGCCATCGCGTTCGGATCGTTCGGCTCGGACTTGCAGGCTTCCGCGAACCACTCGCCGAACAGCGCAAACGGTTCCCCGGCTTCGGTAAAATCTGCGGATGTACCAGATGTTAAGATTGTCGGGTGTTTGATGGAGGTCTGATCGGTCATGTCAGGAGTCCGAGTTGCGTCCGCCCGCGGCCCACAGCGCATCGCAGCACCGCCAAGATGGTCTCGCCTTATATAGGGCATGGAGAGCCGTTGGCCTATTGGCGATCCGGGCCCGGGGCGCCGCCCTTACAATGATTCTCATGAGCCTGGTGAGTATAAGCCTGGTCAGCACCTTGGGCGGCTGCGGCATGGCGCGGCCCGATGGGCCGTTTGCCAAGATGATCGGCAAGGAAACGACCACCGGCTCGATCGGCCACGCGCCCGAAAGGCAGCCGACCGAGAGCGATCTGGCCTTTGCCCGCAATGCCGCTTCCGACGTCCTGACCAAGGGCGACAAGGATTCCAGCCAGCCCTGGTCCAACCCGGAAACGGGTGCGCGCGGCTCGGTGACGCCGCTGGCCCAGGCCTACACCGAGGACGGCCGCACCTGCCGCGACTTCCTCGCGAGCTATGTCAACGGCAAGACCGAAAGCTGGCTGCAGGGCGCGGCCTGCCAGAGCTCGCGCGGACGCTGGGAAATCCACAGCTTGAAGCCCTGGCAGCGGAGTTGAGCTCCAGAAGCCCGTTGCAAAAATACAACGGGCACCCCAGATGAAATCCAAGGCGGGCGCGGAGCGCTTGGGCTATCACTTGAGCTATCATCGGATATTTCCTGAAGGAGACGTGACGGATGCGCGACCCCTATGAGGTCTTGGGGGTGCCGCGGAGCGCCAGCGCTGCGGCCATCAAGAGCGCTTATCGCAAGCTCGCCAAGAAGCATCATCCCGACAGCAACAAGGACGATCCCAAAGCGGCCGCCCAGTTTTCCGAGATCAACACCGCCAACGAGATTCTCGGCGACGAGGAAAAGCGCAAGCAGTACGACCGCGGCGAGATCGACGCCGAGGGCAGGCCGCGCTTCCAGGGTTTTCCGGGCGGCGGCGCCGGCGGTCGCGCGGGTCCCGGCGGCTTCGAAAGCTATAGTTTCCGCACCGGCACGGGAGGGGCAGGCGGATTTGCCGGCGCGGGCGGCTTCGAGGACATCCTCAACAGCATGTTCGGCGGCGCGGCGCGCGGCGCGCGGCAGGGTGGCGGCACATTTGAGTTCGACACCGGCGGGGTCGGGCTCGACCTCGATCTGACCGTGGCAATGACGGTCTCGCTGGAGGAGGCGGTCAAGGGCGCCGAGAAGCGCGTGCGGCTCCCGTCCGGCAAGGAGCTCAATGTCAAGGTTCCGGCCGGTGTCACCAGCGGTCAGCAGATCCGGGTGAAGGGGCAGGGCGAAACCGCGCCCGGCCATCGCCCGGGCGATCTCCTGATTACCGTCAACATCGCGCCGCACCCCTTTTTCAAGGTCGATGGCAGCGACTTGCGTGTCGATCTGCCGATCACGCTCTATGAGGCGGTGCTCGGCGCCAAGGTCCGTGTGCCGACGCTCGGCAGCGCCGTCGAATTGTTGATTCCCAAGAACACGTCGAGCGGGCGGACTTTCCGGCTAAAGGGGAAGGGCCTGCCGAAGGGGAGTGGCGCGACCGGCGATCTCTTCGTCATCACCCGAATCATCCTGCCCGATGGCAACGACTCGGAGCTTGAGGCGCTGATGCAGAAGTGGCGCGACGCGCATCCCTATAATCCGCGCAGCGATCTGAGCTGATGCCGAGCCTTCTCCGCTCCGATTGAATCCGAGCGGCATCCGCCGATCATGTTGCAGCATGTAGCAACCATTACTTACGACGTCATTCCGGGGCGATGCGCATCCAAGTCGGCTGTTGCCGACTTGGATAACCATATCTGCCGAGCTCGGGTAAACCCGAGTTCGGGTATCGAACCCGGAATCTCGAGATTCCCCGATGCGCAATTGCGCATCTGAGGTCTGGTGCTTGCGCACCATCCCGGAATGACAGCGGAAGGGAGAACCTTATCGATTCACTTCTGACCGGCGGATACTCTAATGCTCGTGTGCCAAATCAGCTTGCAGAGTGACCCCAAGCGGAAGATTCCGTTGGGCTTTTCGACGTGCAGGGGCCGATTGTCATCGCGCGAATGCTGACGCGATCAAGGGCGGACACGGTCGATTGACGCGCATGCCAAATCCGGCGCACAACGTCTTTTCCACATTGTCCACACGCGTCCACAGATGATGGTGCGGCCTCGAAAGGGGGACCAGCGCGGTACCAAACCCCAATCGAGGCCGCTTGCGTCGATCGGCGGATCGAACGCTCCTCATTTTCTCGTGAGTATCCGGAGCGAAACTGAGACGCGGCTATGACTTGATTCCAGATTTTCGATGTCCGAATTGGGACACGGGGCGTTACCTACGGTTACGCCCCGCTTTTTTTATGAAGGCGCGATGACATCAGCAATGAATCATCATCGCGTTGCTGGTCAATCTGCCCGCCGTTACCCGCCGTTCTTCTCAGCTTGATCATAAACCAGCCGCGCCACCTGGGTCAGGCGTTCGCGGTCGCTGCCGCCGCTCACCACATAGCCGACGCCGCGATCGGTCCAGAACAAGGCGCCTTCGTTGTTCCGCGTGGTGTAGCGCATCTGCGTCGTCTCGGCGGACGACTTGGCGGTATAGACCGTGAAGCGCTCGCCCGAGGCACCTTCATACATCAGGAACGACGCCGGTCCGGTCGGGCCGGGCAAGAGCCGCCCGCCGACCAGCTTCAGGCCGGTCGAATCCAGTTCCGGCGCGCGGACGTCCCAGCCGCAGCGCTTGGTCAGCCATTGCTGAAGGTGGGTACGCTCATTGCCGGGCACCTCGACGGGATGGCGGACCTCCACGACGTAAAGGCGGTGTGCATCCAGCGCATCCAGCGTGAAACTCTGGAATTGCGAGGGTGCGGCAGCCGCGCCATGCGCCAGCCATCCGACGCCGCCGCCCGCGATGAACGCCGCAAGGCTGGCTGCAATCGCGCCATAGACCCATTTGCGTGGCGGGCGGACCAGCCGCTCGATCTCCAGCCGTCGCGGCACCGGCTCGTTGGCGACGGTGTCGTAGCGCGCATGCAGCGCGTCCGCCATCTCGCGCCATGATTGCACGCGCGCGGCATCGTCTGCATGCGTTGCAAGCCAGGCCTCGACATCGCTGCGACGCTCCGCTGGCAGTTCGCCATCGACATAGGCGTGCAGCTCGTCTTCGGTGACGGGAATCCTCGGATCGGTCATGGTCTCAGTCTCTGTCCAAGTCTCACAGCCTAAAGTCTCACAGTCTAAAGTCTCGCAGTCTAAAGTCTCAGTTCGAATTCGAGTCGCCGTTCAAGTCTGATCGTTCAAGCCGGGTCGAAAGTCATCGAGCCGTCGGGTCGAAAATCGTGGCAGCATCGGCCCGCGCGGCGGCCTCAAATTCATTTGACACGGCGCAGCGCGGGTCTTGGTTCGCCTTCGAGCGCAGCCTTCACATGGGCGCGGGCCCGGGCAAGCCGTGACATTACGGTGCCGATCGGCACGCCCTGAATGTCGGCAACCTCGCGGTAGCTCAATCCCTCCAGCATCACCAGAAGCAGCACCGCGCGCTGCTCCTCCACCAGCGTCGCCAGCGCGCGGGCGATGTCGCGGCCTTCCGCTTCCGTGCCGCTGGCGTCGGGGTTGTTCTCCAACAGCGGCATGAATTGCGGCCGGCGTGCCAGCGACCGCCGCCGGTTCTTGTTCAGATTGGTGAGGATGGTGTAGAGCCAGCTCCTCACGTCACCGCCGAGAAACAGCCGTTCCGAGCGCAGCGCGCGCACCAGCGTGTCCTGCACCAGATCGTCGGCAATATCAGCGTCGCGCGCCAGCGCGCGGGCATAGCGGCGCAATGCCGGAATCATGGCCTCGACACTTTGGCGAAACGCGCTCATGACAGCTCAGTCAAACGGGTTGCAGGTTCAAACGGGTTGCAAGTTTAAACGGGTTGCAGGTGTGGCGCGAACGCCTCGCTCAATATAACACCTGGACGACGCCGCTATTCCAACCATCGGGGTTTGCGGTAAACAGCCCAGATGACCGCCCGATTTGGGCTGTACCGTGGTGGAGGGCTGGTGTACCTCCAAATCTGATTTGTAGCTCGGTGGTGCGCGGATGGTACAGAATTCAAGTCTGATGCAGGGTAAACGCGGCGTCGTTCTCGGCGTCGCCAACAACCGCTCGATTGCCTGGGGTATCGCGAAAGCCTGCCGCGCGGCGGGTGCGGACATCGCTTTGACCTGGCAGGGCGATGCGTTGAAGAAACGGGTCGAGCCGCTCGCCAATGAGCTCGGCGGCCTTTTGCTCGGCCATTGCGACGTCACCGAGCCCGCCACGATCGACGCCGTGTTCGACGTGCTCAAGGAGAAATGGGGCAAGATCGATTTCGTGGTGCATGCGATCGCCTTCTCCGACAAGGACCAGCTCGACGGGCGCTACATCGAGACCACCGCCGACAATTTCACCAAGACGATGCTGATCAGTTGCTACTCGCTGACGGCGATCGCGCAACGCGCCGAGAAGCTTCTGACCGAAGGCGGCTCGATCCTGACGCTGACCTATTATGGTGCAGAGAAATGGATGCCGCATTACAACGTCATGGGCGTGGCGAAGGCGGCGCTGGAGGCGAGCGTGCGTTATCTCGCCGCCGATCTCGGCGAGAAGAACATTCGCGTCAACGCGATCTCGGCCGGACCGATCAAGACGCTGGCCGCCTCCGGCATCGGTGATTTCCGCTATATATTGAAGTGGAACGAGTACAACACGCCGATGCGTCGCACGGTGACGATCGAGGAGGTCGGCGACAGCGCGCTCTATCTGCTGTCGGACCTGTCGCGGGGTGTCACCGGCGAGGTGCACCATGTCGATTCCGGCTATCATATCGTCGGCATGAAGCGCCCGGACGCGCCGGATATTTCGCTCGCGAAGGATTGACCCAAAGATTCGATGCCTGCGCCGACGATCTACTACATCCGCCACGGCGAGACCGAGTGGAATGCGCTGGGCAGGTTGCAGGGCGCGCGGGATGTTCCGCTCAACGATCTCGGCCGCGCGCAGGCTGTGCGTTCCGGTGCCATCCTGGCGGAGCTGCTCTTGCGCGATGGCCATGACAAGTCGGCAATTCCGTTCGTCGCGAGTCCGCTGGGGCGGGCCCGTTCGACCATGGAGCTGATGCGCGCTGTGCTGCAACTGCGGCCCGATGACTACGCCGTCGAGGATCGCCTGCGCGAAATCGGCTACGGGACATGGGAAGGTTCGACGCTGGCGGAGATGCAGGCGCGCGATCCCGCCTTCTATGCCAGGCGTCAGACCGACAAATGGACGCTGGCGCCGGAAGGCGGCGAGACCTATGAGGCGGTGCAGCTACGGATGCGCGACTGGTACGACTCGCTCCGGGCCGATACCGTCGCGGTCGCCCATGGCGGGACGGCGCGGGCGCTGATGGTCGCTCTCGGCTTCGAGACGCCGCAAAGCGCGGCCGATCTGCTGATCGCACAAGGCGCGGTCTACGTCTTCTCGGACGGCAGCCTGAAGAAGTATAGTTAACGCCTGCACCGCGATTCCGGGGCGCCCGAACTCGGGTTTAGCCGAGAGTTCGCTCTACCATGATCCAAGTCGCCAAACAGCCGACTTGGATGGCGAACCCGGAAGTTCGAGATTCCGGCTTCGGTGCCACGATCGCAGGTTTGACCGCCGTGTCCATGCGCGCTACGACACCCTGCGGTCAACAATTCATGCAAATTGTTAACACCGGCGCGCGAAGTTAAGGCGGCATGTCCTTCAACACCTTCGGCCATATGTTCCGCGTCACGACCTTCGGCGAAAGCCATGGTGTCGCGATCGGCTGCGTGGTCGATGGCTGCCCGCCGCTGATCCCGGTGACGAACGAGGACATTCAGCGCGATCTCGACCGCCGCCGGCCCGGACAATCGCGCTTCACCACCCAGCGCCAGGAGCCGGATGCGGTGAAAATCCTGTCTGGCGTGATGGCCCATCCCGAGACCGGCGCGCAGGTGACGACAGGCACGCCGATCGCGCTTCTGATCGAGAACACCGATCAGCGCTCGAAGGACTATTCCGACATCAAGGACAAGTTCCGCCCCGGCCATGCCGACTTCACCTATGAGGCCAAATACGGCCTGCGCGATTATCGCGGCGGCGGCCGGTCTTCGGCGCGCGAGACCGCGACCCGTGTCGCGGCCGGCGCGATCGCGCGCAAGATCTTGAGCGGCGTCACCGTGCGTGGCGCGCTGGTGCAGATGGGCCCGCACAAGATCGACCGCGATAAATGGGACTGGGACGAAGTCGCGCGCAATCCGTTCTTCTGTCCCGACAAGGACAAGGCGGCATTCTTCGAGACCTATCTCGACGGCATCCGCAAGAAAGGCTCCTCGATCGGCGCCGTCCTCGAAATCGTCGCGGACGGCGTGCCGGCCGGGTGGGGCGCGCCGATCTATGCGAAGCTCGACGCCGATCTCGCCGCCGCGCTCATGAGCATCAATGCGGTGAAGGGCGTCGAGATCGGCGCGGGCTTTGCCGCCGCAGAGCTGTCCGGCGAGGACAATGCCGACGAGATGCGGATCGGCAATGAAGGCCCGCGCTTTCTGTCCAACAATGCCGGCGGCATTCTGGGCGGTATCTCGACCGGCCAGCCGGTGGTCGTGCGCTTCGCGGTGAAACCGACCTCGTCGATCCTCACCCCGCGGCGCACTGTGGACCGCGGCGGGGCCGAGACCGACATCCTGACCAAGGGCCGCCACGATCCCTGCGTCGGCATCCGCGCGGTGCCGGTCGGCGAGGCCATGATGGCCTGTGTGCTGGCCGATCATCTGCTGCGCCATCGTGGGCAGGTCGGCCGTTGACCCCCACATATCGCTGGCGACCCCGACGAGTCTCCGGCACGATGCGGCTATGAACCGAACCGAGCTTCAGAAAACCATCGAATGGCTGATCGATGGCGCGCGATCGGCTCAGACGCCGGTCGAGTTCCTGGGCCAGACCTGCGAGCGGCTGGTGGCGGCCGGAGTGCCGCTATCGCGGGCCGGCGCCTTCGTGCGGACGCCGCACCCGGACGTGTTCGGCCGCAGCTTCATCTGGCAACTCGGTGGTGAGGTGAAGGTCAACACCGCCGATTTCGATCTTCCGGACACGCCGCAATTCATGAACAGCCCGCTCGCGATCGTGTTCAGACAGGGGCGCGAGGTTCGCTATCGCCTGGACGATCCGGAGAGCCAGCGCTTCCCGTTCCTGAACGACATGCGTGCCGAAGGCGCGACCGACTATCTCGCGCTGCCGCTGGTGTTCACCGACGGGGCGGTGCAAGCCTTGAGCTGGACCACGCATGCGCCGGGCGGGTTTACGGACGCGCAGCTCGAGGCGTTGCGCAGCATTGCCGCGCCCTTTGCGCGGCTGGGCGAGATCTATGCGCTGCGTCGCACCGCCGCCACGCTGCTCGACACCTATGTCGGCAACGAGGCCGGCGAACGGATTCTGGCCGGACACATCCGCAGGGGGCACGCCGAGACCATGCAGGCCGCGATCTGGCTGTCGGACTTGCGCGGCTTCACCGCGCTGTCGGACCGGCTCAAGCCCGAAATCGTCGTCGAGATTCTCAACCACTATTTCGATTGTCAGGTGCCGGCGATCCGCAAGCATGGCGGAGAGATCCTGAAATACATGGGTGACGGGTTGCTTGCGGTTTTCCCGATTGCACGCAGCAACGGCAATGTCGGCGAGGTCTGCGGACGCGTGATTGAGGCGGCGCGTGAGGTCCGCGCCAATGTCGAGGCCATGGAGTATCCGAGCGGCGCGGCCGTCGAGCGCTTCCGGTTCGGCGTGGCCTTGCACATCGGCGGCGTCCTGTTCGGCAATATCGGCAGCAGCGGCCGGCTCGACTTCACCTGCATCGGACCGGCGGTCAATCTTGCGGCGCGGCTGGAGAAGATCACCGGCCGCCTGCATCGCACGGTCGTCGCCTCATCGGCCTTTGCGGATGCCTGCGACTGCGACTGGGTCGATCTCGGCGAATTCCCGATTGCCGGCTTTTCCAAGGCGCAGCGCGTTCATGGATTGGCCGATGAATCGCCGCCGCGTGCGTGAGGCGTGCGGAGAATCCTCTCCGCATGCGCGGTCTCACTCCTCGGGCTCGGTGGTGAACATGAGCGGATAGCCCTTGGCGCGGCCGGCATCGGTGGCACGGGTCGCCTTGGTCTCGGCGACGTCCCTGGTGAAGACGGCGACCACGCAAGCGCCGAGCCGGTGCGCCGTGATCATGACCTTGTGGGCCTGGTCCTCGGTCATCCGGAATTCCGCCTTGAGCACGCTGACGACGAACTCGCGCGGCGTATAGTCGTCATTGAGCAGGATCACCTTGTGCAGGCGCGGCCGTTCCGTCTTGGTGCGGACTTTGGTCTTCGGCTTGGTGACGGCGTCATTCATCCGGCGGCATCCCAATGTCGGCGGTCAAACATGTCGACGGTCTGAGCATAAGGATACAATCTCCCGCCCGGCCGGGGAACCGCGTGTTTGCGATGGCTTCATTGCATCCGCGAAAACGACGGGAACATCGTTGTTGCGGCGATCGCCGCCTTCACGTGAGCCTGCGCCTTCCGACGTGTGGTTCGAGAGATTCCGACGACAAAATCGTCAGGCATCTGCCCGCGATCGAGGCGGAAGCGCCGGCGATCTCGCGGCAACGACAAGGCGCATTGCTTGATGCGGCTGCGCTGGAGCTGAATATGGCCGTGCGATGGTGCCCCGGTAAATCATGACGCATCTCATCTAACCGAGATGTGAAGAGCAGATCGTGTTCCTGCTTTGCGGCGCGCGATTTGCGTGTCACCATACCTTCATACGATTGCGGAGGGCAGCTCATGCGCTGGTTTGTCTCGATCGGGGCCGTGCTGATCGCGGGTGCGGTGGCGGGAGGCGATGTCGCGAGCATCGCCGCGCCGGGACCGAAGCTGCAGGCGGACCAGCGCGTTGACGAGCGCCTTGCGGACAAGGAGGGCGGCGCCGCGGTCGACGTCGAGCTGATCCTCGCGGTCGACGTCTCCTACTCCATGGACATGGACGAACTCGCGATCCAGCGCGAGGGCTATGCGCAGGCGATCGTCTCGAAGGAATTTCTGCAGGCGCTGAAGACCGGACCAAACGGCAAGGTAGCGGTGACCTATTTCGAATGGGCGGCCTCAAGCGACCAGAAGATCATCATTCCCTGGCGCGTGATCGATGGCCCCGAGACCGCGGATGCGGTCGCCGCCGAGATCATGAAGACGCCGATCCGCCGGGCCTCGCGCACCTCGATCTCGGGCGCGATCTATTTCGCGATGCCGCTGTTCGACGAGAGTCCCTATAAAGGCCTGCGACGCGTGATCGATATTTCCGGCGACGGTCCGAACAACAACGGTTTACCCGTGACCGGCGCGCGTGACGAGGCGCTGTCGAAGGGCATCGTCATCAACGGCCTGCCGATCATGGTGAAGGAGCCGTCCTATTCGACGATGGATATCGACAATCTCGATTACTACTACGAGGACTGCGTGATCGGCGGACCGGGCTCGTTCGTGGTGCCGATCAAGGACCGCGAAAAGTTCAAGGAAGCGATCCGCACCAAGCTGCTGCTCGAAGTCGCGGGCCGAACGCCGGATCGGCCGGTCGTGCCGGTCGCCGAGAAGGAGCCGCGGGTGTCCTGCCTGATCGGCGAGAAGATCTGGCAGGATCGCTGGGGGCGATAGGGCCGCCACGAGCCGAATCCGCAAACGCCGGATCGGCTCGGGCAAATCAGCCCGGCAACGGGCGCCTGTAGACGTATTCGGAGCAGCCGGCGCCCCAAATGCCGTGCGTGGGGTAAAGCCCGAAGGTTCGAACCTCCTCCAGCTTCAGGCGCGCAAGCTCGGCCTGGACCTCGGCGACCGATGCCGATTCGTACGGGTAACCGCCGAGCCAATCATGCACATCGTTCGAGAAGTTCATGCCGCGGCTTTTCTTGTAGTTCCGCACGAACGCGATGGGACGCCAGCCGGTGACGGGCAGAAAGCCGAGAAACGCCGACATGTAGGCGGTTCGCATCATCCACTGCACGAATCCGGGCGCGCTCTTGTAGAAGCGTTTTTCGCGGCGCCAGAACTCGCAAGCGGGCGTCTTTGTGTAGATCGCAATGACAAACAGCCCGCCTGGCTTGACCAGCGTGGCGGCTCGTTCGATAGTGCGCCACATGTCGCCGGTGTGGTGGAGCACGCCCCAGGAGTAGACCAGGTCGAACCTGCCGATATCCTCGGCTTTCAGATCGAACACGGATGCCGTTCGAACGGTCCATGTCTTGTCGGGCGCGATACGCGATAGCAGCGCCTGCGTCGTGCTCGTGGAGTTCTCGTCGAGATCGATTGCGGTGACAGACGCGGCTCCGAGCGCAAGCGCGGCGGCGGCATGCAGGCCGGAGCCGCAGCCGATATCGATCACCGATTTGCCGCTCAATCCATCGGGAAACAACTTCTTGAGCCCGGCGATGGACTGGTCGATCCGCGATTGATCGATCGATCTCGCATAGTCGCGCCAGTTCTCGCCAAATTCGAAATGAGCGCTGCGGTCGGCGAGGTCCGCTGCGGTGTCTGCTATCTTCATTCACTTCTCCCTTATGAGAGGGAAGTACGAGAGGAAAAGTACGAGAGGGAAATTCTCGAACAGACTGCGGTAGCCTAGCACCGCAGCCGAAAGTCGATCAAGAATGGTTGGTGCAGCTATCTACCCTTACGACGTGGTTTTTCACAGCACGCGCTGAGGGGACCTTCGAGGTCATTTCGCGGCACGCCAACGGGTCCGCCTGCGCGGCCTGATGGCGGTTCCAAATGAACGCTGAACATCGGGAATGGAGCGCGATGATGGTTCATCCAGACCTCATCGCGCTCCGACGCGTCAAAACAGGAGAGGGCGCGGGTCTAGAGCATGATGTGATTAGGTGGAATCGCCATCATGCTCTAGCCTTTTGTTTGAGCATGATCTCCGCCCAACGCGTTCCGCGTTTGTCGCGAGGGAAAACCGGTTTCCACTTTTCCGGATCATGCTCTAAATCAATCAGAACCGATCATGGGCGCGCTTCCAGGATCAGATTGAACGGCGTCTCGGCCGCGCGGCGGAAGCGGGTCAGTCCGCCCTGGCGGGCGCCGTCGC
>Ga0210406_10003844_pt1 | contig 16292 bp, 17 predicted proteins | sample IncBWC30MmetaG_FD_155454 | JGI IMG/M metagenome (GOLD analysis project Ga0210406, IMG submission 155454) | Forest soil microbial communities from Barre Woods Harvard Forest LTER site, Petersham, Massachusetts, United States - Inc-BW-C-30-M | ecosystem: Environmental > Terrestrial > Soil >... | reverse complement strand
GTCGATCGGCGAGCAACGTGGCGCACGTTTATCACGAGACGAATGCGAGGAGTCGACGATGACACAGAGTCTTGCAACACAGCTTGTTATCGCCACAGCAATGGCTGCGTTGACCGTGGTTATGCATCTTCTGGGACTAAGTGCCCTGATTGCCGCCACTAACCGTCATTCCAACCGCTTGCAAACCGAGCGCGCACTTGCGCGGCAGATCCTGGTTCTCCTCGGAGTCTCCTTCGGTCTGTTCATTCTGCACGGTGTCGAGATTTGGAGCTACGCGACATTGTATTATTGGGTCGGCGCCACGGGCTCGTTCGCAGACGCACTTTATTTTTCGACCGCGACCTATGCGACCATCGGCGATCACGATCTTATATCAAAGAGCTGGCGAGTCCTGGGGGCCATTGAGGGCGCCAACGGTATCATCCTGCTTGGGTGGTCGACGGCATTCTTCGTGTCAATTGTCGCGCGGATTCGCGCGCTCGAGCACGACTGGTCGGGCGCGTTCGGCGAGAGTCCACGGCAAACAGCTCGGCCGAACATAAAAAACGTTCTGCGTGACGCCGCCTAAGGTGCTCCGGTGGGCTACGATAGGCGATGAACGCGCCAATTGAGTTCGAGACGCAGCGGTTGTTGTTGAGGCAGTGGAGAGCGGCAGATCGCGAGCCATTTGCAGCACTCAACGCTGATCCCATTGTCATGGCGCATTTCCCGGCACCATTGACGCGTGAAAAAAGCGACGCAATGGCGGATCGCTGCGAACGCCTCATCGCAGATCGTCGATGGGGCGCATGGGCGACCGAGATCAAGGCAACGGGCGAATTTGTCGGTTTCGTAGGGCTACACGTCCCACAGGATGATTTGCCCGTATCGCCTTGCGTTGAGATTTTGTGGAGACTGGCGCAGGCGCACTGGCGCAAAGGGTTCGCGACGGAAGCCGCCAGAGGCGCTTTGCACGTTGGCTTCGAGGTCCTGAGGTTGCCGGAAATCGTATCGTTTACCGTGCCCTCGAACACCCGATCGCGTGCAGTCATGGAGCGCTTGGGCATGCAAATGGACGCGGCCACGTTTGAACATCCCGGTGTGCCGGTTGGGCACGTACTTCGAACGCACTGCAATTACCGTTTGTCCCGCGATAGTTGGTTTTCTCGCGAGTCAGGCGAAAACACTTGCGAATGCCGGTTGGTTACGACCGTGCCCTAGCGCGGATTGAGTGACCGCGTCCACGCGGAGCCTTGCATTTGACATCGGAGGCAGCGGTCTGCATAGTACACTATATGGTGAACTATCGGGGTCGACAACTCGACCGAACTTTCGCAGCACTGGTCGATGGGACGCGCCGGGCAATCTTGGCTCGGCTCGAGCGGGAAGACAGCGCAACAGTGAGCGAACTCGCGAAGCCCTTCGCGATCAAGTTGCCTGCCGTGATGAAGCATCTGGACGTTCTCTACGATGCCGGTCTCATCTCGCGGTCGAAGGCTGGACGCGTCGTTACGGTGCGGATCCAACCTGAGCCGATGAGGGAGGCGATGGATTGGCTGCGCCGATACGAACGATTCTGGTCCAAGAGCTTCGATCGTCTCGCCGCCTTTGCCGAAAGCAAGGAAAGGGCGGCGACGAAGAAACGCCGATGACCAGCCTTACGCTTGTGCGCCGCATTCGCGCGCGGCCGTCAATCGTCTTCGAGGCGCTGACCAAAGCCGACGGCATCGCTCAGTGGTGGGGACCGGACGCGGGTCCGGTGCTGCTTGCCGAGACGGATGTGCGCATAGGCGGCCGATTCCGGGTGCGCTTCCGCTTGCTCGACGGCACCGAACATGAGAGCGCCGGCGAATTTCTCGAGATCGTCGAGCCCAAACGCTTGGTCATGAGCTGGCAATGGACCGATGGCGGGGAGCCTGATGAAGCCGGTGAAGTGTCCCGCATAGAATTTGATCTCAAACGCATCGATACGGGGACCGAAATCACCTTCACGCATGCGCGCCTCAGAACGGAGGTTTCACGTGCGAGCCACGAGCAGGGCTGGGCCGGTGCGTTCGATAAGCTCGAGCGCCGCTTCTCCACGGAGCATTTCGCTTAGTCCCGCTCGACCAGGTCGAAGAAAATGTGAGCCGAGGGCCTGCCGTTCATTGGAGGGCTCATGTGTGAACCGGGACGCCAAGATCGGCGCGCACGCTAGGCGCCTTGTCCGATGCGACTCCGAGAAGCTCATCGAACAGAGTGCGATAGTGGACGACAGCGTTTCGCAATTCCTCGGTGTCCGCCTCACCGCGCTCGTTGCGGGCGGCAATTGCTTGTGCAGCACGATAGGTTGCTACGACGCCCGGATGATCGACGGAAATATCGGCGGCCCGGTGCTCAAAATCGCCCATGGGGTAACCGCGCTTTGCCATCAGCTCACGCACCAGGTGATCGGCGTCCAGCACCACTCCTTTTGGGTTATCGATGAACCGGGCTTGCAGTGCGCTCCACGCCTGTGTGAATCTGACGGCATCCGCCGGTGTTAGCGGCACAATCTCCAACCCGGCGACGCGTTTTTCGCGTGCCGTCAGTTCCGCTTCAGCCTTCACTCGGCTGCCGAACTCAGAAACAGTCAGGTCGTATTCCGGGCCGAAACGCTGTTTGAGCTTGAGAGTTCGTTGCTTTTGAATGACGAACCAAGCGATGACGCCGACAACCAGCGCTATCAAGACAACGGCGGCAATGATTGTGTTGGTGGGTAAGGTGTTCATGACGTACTTCCTACTATTAGTTGGCCTGCAGGTGCTTGCCACCGAGTATTCGCGTTGTTGACACTGATTGGACACCCTCGTGGGCTGCAAACTAGTGTTATCCAGAGTCAGGCGGGACGCAGCCGGCAGCTTTAAGCGACTGACGTAGGACATAACCTCACGCGGGTCGCCGCTGAAGCGATAGAATTAGGCGATGCGATCTTCGTGCGGTCGCACGGGAATCCCTCGTTTCGCACCGGTCAGCTAAGCCGTTGGGAAACGGGAGTTTGCGCCTCGACCATGGGCCTGGCGCAGAACTTCATGCTGGATGAATTTAAGGCTCAGTAAAATGACTGCCGGTACTTAGTACGAAAAACTCAGCGTCAGGAAATTTTCACCGATATTGGGCCTTTTGATATAAGCATTGGACCAATGTCGAGCGGCGATTTCGATCAGGGAACCGCTTTTGCCAAGATCGAATCGAGCCGCAAGCAGATAGGAAAAATTCCAACGTGTCGCATCCAATGTGTCGATCTCAGTTTTATAACTCCCGCCAATGCCTGCGTACAACCTGAGCCAGGAGCGGTGCAGAAATTGCCAGCGTCGCATGGCTGAGAAGCCCCAGAATGGGTTGGCGGAGGTGTAGTCGGGCGGTGGATAGCCGAAACCTATCGCGACCTGTCTGGTAGCCACCCGGAACGCGCCGAGTTCCCAGCGGCTCTCGTCCAGTTCGAGGGTCACCGGCAGCACGAACCCATCCGACCAACCCCAGAATTGGTACGTTGCACCCGCTCCTATAAGCAACCGACACTTCGGGCACGGCGCGAACGGATTGAAATCGTTCTCATTGGCGGTTTGAGCCGTTGCATTTTCGGCCCTCGCTGGGCTGGGGTCGAACACTCCCGATAGGACCAGCACGGCTATAGCCGCTACAACGCCGCGAACACGAGGCGAGGATTCCTCGCGTCGAATCGACGCGTACACGACTGGTAACAACATAGGCTCCCTCTCGAATATTGGTTATTGGACGATTGGGGCCCGGGTAGCATACCCAGTGGGAGGCTCAGTCCGCCAGTTCGAGCTTCTTGAGCAGCGCGCCGTAGCGCGGATTGCTTTGCAGGCCCGCGAGCAGCGGATCATAGGCGATGCCGTTCAAGCCGCTGTCGCGCTGTTGATAGGCTCGCTCCAGCCATTCAAACGCCTTGTCTTGCTCGCCGCGCCAGGCATAGATATCACCGACCTGGTAGGCCATGTCATTGGCGTGCTTGGCGATGAAATCCTTCAATGTCTGTTGCGATTGCCGCTCATGGCCGCCGGCGTATTCGATCATGGCCTCGCCCATGCGGCGGACGCCCTCACCGCCGAGTTTTTGAAACTCCGTCTGCGCCTCGGTGAGCCGGCCTTGCAGCATGTGCAGTTGCCCGAGGGCAAAGTGAAAGGCATCGGCAGTGGGACTGATGGCGAGCGCGCGCTCGAGGGCGACGTGAGCGGCAGCATAGTCGCGATTTTCGGTGAGGAACAAGCCCACGTTGCCCCAGGCATGATCATTCAAGGGATCGAGTTCGATGGCTTTGTTCATCGCCGTGATTGCTTGGTGGATCTTGCCGAAGGCCGCGATCTGCACGCCGTACAGGCTCTGCACCGCGCTGTCGCCGGGCGCGAGCGCGAGGGCCTGTTCACTGTCGGCGCGTGCGCCGGCGAAATCCAGGGTTTCCAGGCGGAACAATGCGCGGGCGCGGTAGGCATCGACGAGTTGCGGGGCTAGGGCGAGCGCCTTTTCCGCCGCTTCGCGTGCTTGGGAGAACCTCGCCGAGTCCTGGGTGGAATTGGCGATGGCGGTCTCGGCGAAGGACAGCCCGGCGTAAGCGGCGGCAAAGCCGGGGTCGAGTTCGATGGCGTGGGTGTAGGCGGCGACGGCGCGCTCGATGTCTGCCAGATTGCCGCGGCGGCCGAATTGCCTGGCGAGCAAGTATTGGTTGTAGGCTTCAGGACTGTCGCTGCGATGCGGATCCAATCCAGAGGTGGGCAGAAGCTTGAGCTTGAGTGCGGCGACCACGGCAGCCGCGATTTCATCCTGCACCTGAAAGATATCTTTCACGTCGCGTTCGAAGGACTGCGACCAGAGCGGCACGCCGCTGTCGGCGCGGATCAGCTGCGCCGTCACGCGCACGGTGTTGGCGGCGCGGCGTACGCTGCCCTCGAGCACATGCGCGACGCCCAAGGTCGAGGCAATTTCCGCAATCGGCACCTGCTTTTCCCGAAAGTGGAATGATGAGGTGCGCGCGATGACCTCCAGGTCCTTGATCTGCGCCAGCGAGGTGATCAGTTCCTCCGACAGTCCGTCGGAAAAGTATCCTTGATCCTTCTTCTCGCTCATGTCGAGGAAGGGCAACACCGCAATGGATTTTTCACTGATGGGGCGCCTCACATAGACCGATCTTCCCGCTGCGCCGTCTTGCGCTTGCTCGACCCGGCGCTCCAGTTCGTAGGCTGCGGTCGCCAGCACGACGAGGGCCGCGGCCGCGGTGACCGAGGCAACGGCTCGATTGCGGCGCAGGAATTTTCCGAAGCGATAGAGCAGGCGGGGCGGCTGCGCCATCACGGGCCTGCCGTCCAAGTAGCATTGCAGGTCACTCGCCAGCGCCGCGGCGCTGGCGTAACGCGTCTGCGGATCCTTCGCCAACGCCTTGAGCACGATGACATCCAGGTCCCCGCGCAGCTGCCGGGTCAGCTGCTCATGGGTGGTGGCGCGTACGGTCCATGCTTCCTGAACGATCTGTGTGCTGGGCCTGTGCACTTCGGCCGCCGCGATCGCGTGCTCGAGAATCGCGCGCGAGGCGCCTGCATTGAGCCGATACGGCCGAGCGCCGGTCAACAGCTCAAACAGCACCACGCCCAGAGAATAGATGTCGCCTTTGGCATCGACCTGATCTCCGCGCACCAGCTCGGGACTGGAGTAAGCCGGCGTGAGTGCGTGGCCGTACACCCGGGTGAGGGGCGTTTGACCCGCGGCGCCATCCAGCAGCGTCGCCACGCCGAAGTCCAACAGACGCGCCTGCCCCGCATGCGTGACCAAGATGTTGGATGGCTTGAGATCGCGGTGGATGACGTGCCGATCATGCGCGTACTGCACCGCCTCGAGCACCTGCAGGAACAATCGCAGGCGTTCTCGAATGTCCAGACGCTGCGCATCGCACCAGTCGGTGAGCAACTCGCCTTGCACGAATTCCATCGACAGGTAGGGCAGACCCTGGGCATCCACACCGGCGTCGTAGAGGCGCGCGATATGCGGATGCTCCAAGCCCGCGAGAATGTCGCGCTCGCGCGCGAAGCGCTGCTTTAGGTCCTGGCGCACACGCGTCAGCAGCGGCAGCTTGAGGGCCACGTCGCGCTTGAAAACACCGTCCGCGCGCCTCGCGAGCCATACCTCGGCCATGCCCCCGACACCCAGCAGCCGGATCAGCTCGTACGGTCCCACACGGGCCCCGGATTGCAATCCCGTCGATGCCGCGTCGCCGTGCTCATCGTCGGTCGGCGACTGAAGCAGCGCCCGATGCAATGCCGGCTTCAGCGCGGCGTATTCGGGCGCCAGCGTTTCCAGCCAGCAGCGTCGTCCCGCCTCATCCAAGGGCAGCGCCTCCTCGAGGAGGCGGCTCATCAGTGCCAGTTGGGAAGCCGTAAGCCGCATTGGTTTGACGTCAGGCTGTACGAATTGTTGCCGGCAATGTAGCGCATCTTACGTAGGCATGGATAATTTGGGCGACGCCCGATGCTGCGCAATGGCGCCCTTTCAAGGAGCCGACGTTTTGACCACCACCCGTTCTAAAATCAAACCCCATCTGTTTCTGCCGCGCGCTTTCAAGAGGGCGCCGGCCGGACGCGGCGCCGCGCCGCCTGAAGACAATCCTGCGATCCAGGAGATCTGGCACGTCGTCGGCGCGATTCCACGCGGACAGGTGTCGACCTATGGCAGCGTCGCGCGCGCCGCCGGACTGCCGGGACGCGCACGCCTGGCAGGCCGCGCGCTGCGGCTGGTGCCGAAGAACATGGACCTGCCCTGGCATCGGGTGGTCGGTGCCGGCGGGCGCATCGTATTTCCACCCGCATCGCTCCAGTACCGGGAACAGACTCGGCGATTGCTCGCGGAGAAAGTCGTGGTGAAGAACGGGCGTGTGAACCGCGCCTTCATGACCACGCTCGAGGAGCGTTGAGCGTCGAGAAGACCGTTTGCAATCCACGGTTGCGACAATCCGCCAAAGTTTGCAGCCAACCCGCGAAAATCTGCAGCCAGCACACTTTGCCCTGCTTGCCACCGATGCAATACTTTTGACGTCGAGCGAAATCCCGACACATCATCGATACCAAAGGGAAACCAGCATGTGCCGACGTGAGGATCTGGATGAATTCAAGCGCCGCGCCGCCGATGTGACGCGACGGCAGTTCGGCGCCATGGCGCTTGGCGCGGGATTGCTGGCCGCGTTGCCGAAGCTGGCGAATGCCGCAGCCACCGTAGGCGCGGACGTCGCGATAAAAACACCGGACGGCACCGCCGACGCTTACTTCGTGCATCCGGCGCAGGGCCAACACCCCGGCATACTCATTTGGCCGGACATTTTCGGCTTGCGCCCGGCCTTCAAGGAAATGGCCACCCGTCTCGCGGAGTCCGGCTACGCCGTGCTGGTCATCAACCCCTTCTATCGTACCCAGAAAGCACCGACATCACCGCCGCATCCGGATTTCAATGATCCCGCGACGCATGCGAAATTGATGAGCCTCGGGGAAACGCTGACTGACGATACCGCGGCAACCGACGCCAAGGCATTCGTCGCGTACCTGGATGGCCAAACCGCTGTCGATAAGAAGCGGCGATTGGGCACCACCGGCTACTGCATGGGCGGTTACTTCGTGTTCCTCACGGCCGCGACGTTCCCAGGCCGAGTGGGGGCCGCCGCTACCTTTCACGGCGGCGACTTGGTCACCGACGAACCCGACAGTCCGCACCTGCTGATCCCGAAGGCAAGAGCGCAGTTTCTGATCGCCATCGCAGAGAGTGACGATCGCGATCATCCGCAAGACAAGATCGTACTGCGAAAAGCTTTCGCCAAAGTCCACCTATCGAGCGAAGTCGAAGTGTACCCAGGCACCATGCACGGCTGGTGCCCGACTGACACGCATGTGTACGAGCACGCACAGGCGGAAAGAGCCTGGAGTCGCATGCTGGCGTTATTTGGAGGGGCGTTGGCGTAACGGTTGACACATATCATGCCTGTGTTCGCGTCGCGGCTACGCCCGATCGTGAGAAGTAGCCACACAGCTCCTCGTGAAGTGCGATCGCAGCCGGTTCCAACCGGCCAAGGCTCCCGGCTTTTACGAAGGCGATCGACACAGGTATGTCGAGCCCGAAATTACCTGCCGTTGCCAGACTGTCGAGTTCGCGCCGCTGCGCGAGGAAGCGGCCTGGAAAAAGTCCGAGGCCGTAACCGGCACTGACCAGGGAGAGCTGGAGGTCCATATTGTGCACCTCCGCTGCGACCTTCAGCGGCATTCCGGCCGCCTCCAGAGTCGAGCGAAAGGTCTCACGCACCAAGCAACCCGGCGGGTTCATCACCCAGGCTTGGCCATCAAGGCATCGTAAATCGCCTTCCTGTCCACGCAACAAGCCGGCCGGTCCAACGATCGTCATGTGATCGGTCGCGATTACCTTTCCGATGAGGTCGGGGGAGTGCGGCTCACCGGCCGGAAGCAGCATCACTGCAGCATCGAGATCGCCTCGCCGGACGCGCTCGAGCAGGTTCTGCGTCATGTCGGCATTGAGCTGAGGCTGGAGAGACGAGAAGCGATTGGTCATTCGTCGGATCGGCGCGGCGATCGCCGCGACCGCCAAGCCGTGCGAGAGACCGAGCCTGAAAACCCCAGCCGGTTCGGTCTTGGTCGAAGCGCTCGCCTTCATGGCCTCGAACGACCGCAACAGGCTACGACCTTGCTCGAGAACAGATTGGCCGATCGGAGTGATTCTCGGCGGCTTGACCCGGCGGTCCAGCACCGGGGCACCCAACGCAGTCTCGAGCCGCTGAATCTGCCGGGTGACGGCCGACGGGGTCAGCAGCAGGCGCTCGGCCGCGCGCTGCAAGGACCCGGCCTCAGCCAGGGTCACGAAGGTGCGGATTTCATCGAGCATGGTGATGCCTTAAATTGCTGTTTCAGCAATATGATAGTGAATATTTTGAATTTGTGAAAATATCTTTGGCTACTTATACTCGATTAAGGGTCAAAAGTTAGCGACGGAGCGGTTAGATGGTGCGTGCAATCGAGATCAGGACCACGGGCGGTCCAGAGGTAATGGCCCTTCAGCGAGTCGATGTCGGCGAACCCGGCCTGGGCGAGGTTCGCCTCTCGCACACCGCGATCGGCGTCAACTTCCTCGATGTCTATCACAGGAGCGGGGCATATCCTCAGTCGTTGCCTTTCATCCCCGGCGCGGAAGGTGTTGGCGTCGTTGAAGCGGTCGGTTCTGACGTCATTGAGTTCAAAATCGGCGATCGCGTCGCCTATGCGGGCATGTTGGGTAGTTACAGCGAGAAGCGGCTGGCCAAAGCAGACCGCTTGGTGCGCTTACCCGATACCATTTCGAATGAAGTGGCCGCCGCCGTCATGTTGAAGGGCATGACGGCGCAAGTGCTGCTGCGACAGGTCTACAAAGTCGCACCTGGGGATACCATCCTCGTCCATGCGGCGGCCGGCGGGCTCGGCCTGATCATGTGCCAGTGGGCGGCGTCGCTTGGCGCTACGGTAATCGGCGCGGTATCGACCGACGAGAAGGCGCAGATCGTCCGCACTCACGGTTGCCACCACGCGATCGTTTACACTCGCGAGAACTTCGTCGACCGGGTCAAGGAGATTACCGACGGTCGTAAACTCCCCGTCGTCTACGATTCAGTCGGCAAGGATACGGTCGCCGGGTCTCTGGACTGTTTGCGCCCCCGCGGGCTTCTTGTCATCAGTGGCGCGGCTTCCGGTCCGGTCCCGCCAATCGAAGCGACCGCGCTTGCCAAGCGCGGAGCGCTTTTTGTGACCCGCGCGGTCGTCTTCGCCTACATCGCAACACGCGCCGAACTCGAAGCGACGGCAGCCGACCTCTTTCAAGCCGTCGCGGCCGGCGCGGTCAAAGTCACAATCAACCAGCGCTTCAAGCTGGCTGACGCGGCCGAGGCGCACCGTGGCCTTGAAGGCCGCAAGACGACCGGTGCAACCATCCTATCCGTCTGAACAGGAGCAACCATGACGCGAGAAGCCATTGTTTCCGATAAGGTCGCCCCAGCGGCCGGGCCGTTTTCATCTGCCATCCTCAGCGAAGGGTTGTTGCTCCTGAGCGGACAAGTCGCTCAGGATCCGAAAACAGGGAAGCTGATCGAGGGCGACGTGCGCGCCCAGACCGAACAGATATTCAAAGGCCTGTCGGCCGTGCTCGAGGCGGCCGGCAAGACGCTGTCGGACGTCATCCGCGTCGGCGTCTACCTGACCGACATCGGCGATTTCGGGGCGATGAACGAGGTCTATGCCCGTCATTTCGCCGCACCATTTCCCGCCCGTACATGCATCGGTGTCGCGTCCTTGCCGCTCGGCGCTCGCGTCGAGATCGACCTGATGGCCCGATAGCCGGAGCAATTGCAATGCAGAGCTTCCGTTTCCATATCGCGAATGTCTTTGCTGAGAGCCACTTTGGGGGCAATCAGCTGGCCGTGTTCCCAGACGCGCTGGGTTTCCCCGAAGCGGCGATGCAGGCGGTTGCGCGCCAGTTCAATCTATCGGAGACGACCTTCGTGCTGCCGGCCGGCAATCCGGCGCTTGCAGCCCGAGTCCGCATCTTCACGCCGCACGCAGAGCTTCCTTTCGCAGGGCACCCAACCGTCGGTACGGCGGCGGTGCTGGCGCGGCTGGGCCGCGGTGCGGGAATGCAGGTCCTCGAGGAGAATGTCGGTCCGATAAGGGTCGACGTCCAATTCGATGGCGACAAAACCTTCGCGCGCTTTTCGCTCGACGGCGAAATTGAACGGCCGAGCGAGCATGTCGATCTGGCCGCCGTGCGTGCCGTTCTCTCCTTGGAGCCGGAACACGTGCGCGATGCGTGGTTCGCGAGCGCCGGGGTACCGTTCTGTTTTGTTCACCTGGCAAGCCCGGCTTGCGTCGATAGGGCGCGCCTGAACCAGGCTGCCTGGGCATCGAGTCTCGAGCGGGCCTGGGCACCCCAGTTGTTCATTTTCGCGGGTGACCCGCAGTCGGAGCGGCTCCATGCACGCATGTTTGCTCCGGCGCTGGGGGTGGACGAAGACCCTGCAACGGGCTCGGCCGCGGCGGCCCTGATCGGGTCGCTGGCAGAGCGCCTGCTCGACGGTGACGGCACGATCTCGGTCACCATCGACCAAGGCGTTGCGATGGGGCGTCCAAGCGTCATCACCGCCTCGGCGGAGTTGCGGCACGGCCGGGGGACTAAAGTCACGGTCGGCGGCAACACGATTATCGTCGCGGAGGGCAACATGTACATTCCTTCTGGGGCATGACGTGCGTCTTAGTCGCCGCAGCCTGTTGACCATGGCCGCGGTCGGTGCCGCAACCGGACTGTCGGCGACTTTGCCATCCGCACGCGGGGCAGGCCGTCATGCACTCAAGGCGGTGGCGTTCGACGCGTTTACCACTTTCGATACGCGATCCATCGACGCACTCACCGAGCAGTTGTTTCCAGGGAGCGGCGGCGAGCTGGTCAAAGCTTGGCGCACCCGTCAGTTCGAATACACGTGGCTGCGCACCTTGAGTCGCAGCTACGTCGACTTCTGGCAGGTGACCGAGCAGGCGCTGGTCATGGCTTCCAAGCTCGTGAAGGTGACCCTCACCTCGGAGAAGCGCGATCGGCTGATGCACGCCTTCCTTGAAATCAAAGCGTGGCCGGACGCGGCCGAGGCGCTCAGACAAATGAAGGAATCCGGCCTCAAGCTGGCTCTTCTTTCAAATGCGACTTCAACGATGCTCGACGCGTGGGTAAAGAACTCGGGTCTCGACGGCATCTTCGAACCGCACCTCAGCACCGACAAAGTCCAGGCCTTCAAGCCCGCTCCGCGCGCGTATCAAATGGGGGTTGACGCGTTCGCCCTCCGGCGTGACGAGATTCTCTTCGCAGCCTTTGGCGGCTGGGATGCCGCCGGCGCCAAGGCTTTTGGTTATCCGTGCTTTTGGGTCAATCGAGCCGGCGTGCCGCTCGAGGAACTCGGCTTCAACCCCGATGGCGTCGGATCCACCCTGCGAGACTTGGAGAGTTTCGTCGCGCAATATGCCTGATGGCCGCAGCTTGCGTCGGATGCGCCTCAACTCACCGGATTGAAGGGCAAAGTGCCCAACAGTTCCGCGGCGCCGTTCCACATGACTTGAATGCCGATGCAGAACAAGAGAAAGGCCGACAGCCGCACCACGATGGTCGTGCCGGTGACGCCGATCCATTGGGCGAGGCGCGCGGAGTTTCGATAGAACCCATAAATCAGTATCGATAACAGCGCGGTGGCCACCAGGGTCTCGACGAAGAAGGCGAGGGAGGAGGCGTGAAAGCCGCTGGGGCGGCCTGCGCCCACGGAAATCGCCACCGAAATGGTGCCCGGACCTGTGGTCAGGGGCATGGTGAGCGGATAGAACGCCAGGCGGCTGGGCGCGACGTCGATGGAACGCGGTTCCGGCGTTTCGCTGCGGCGCTGCTCCGTTGCATCGGGGGCATTGAGCATGCGCCATCCTGCCGCCGCGACGATGATGCCGCCGGCGACCCTCAAGACCGGCAACGAAACACCGAAGAACCCCAACACATAGGCGCCGACGTACAGCGATGCAGCCACGATGGTGAAGGAATAGATCGCAACCCAGCGCGCGGTGAGCGCGCGCACCTTTGGCTCCAGCTCCCGAGTCGCCCCGAAGAAAATGAACGCGCCCGACAGCGGGTTCACGATGGAGAACAGCGCGGTAAACGCAAGGAGAAATGTCGAGAACGAGAGATCCATAATTAAAACATTCTAGCGAATCGGCAACGGAGTCATCCCCACAGCTTTTACAAGAAAAGCAGCAGCAGCCGTGTTCTTTGGATTGAGTGCGAGCGATTGCCGGTAGTTCAGGATCGCCAGGTCCGATTGGCCGCCGTTCGCATATACCTCTGCGAGGCTGTCGTACGCATTCCACGACTCGGGATACTGCTCCGCGTTGAAGGCGAAAACCTGTATCGCCGTTTCGAGGCGATGAGCATTCACCATGTCATAGCCGACGGCATTCACAAACGCTTCGGGGAGCCGATCGCCCGGATTTGCTTGACTCTGAAACTCACGAATCGCATTCGTCGCTGTGTTTTTTTCGAGGGTGCTCTGAAACGCCGCTTCCAACGCCGCAATGCGCGCGTAGCCGGCGACAGGCTTCTGTGCCAGCGATTGCAACTCACGGTCCTCCCGCCACTGGCCACGAGTCATCACTCCCAGAGGCCGGCGCAGGTTTCGCGCGTCCAGTAGGGGATTGGCGGCAAGCACAATCAGGTCGGCCGACTTACCCGCAGCGATGGTGCCGAAATCCTCGGAGCCGGGGACGTATTGATGGATGAATTGCCCAGGAACGCGGGTGGAGGTAGAGATCGCCTGGAAGGGCGTGAGCCCCGCGCCGACGAGCAGCTCGATCTCGTCGACGAGAGAGCTGCCGGGAATGAGGTTGGCGGGCGTGTCGGTTCCGGCGAGCAGCGGTACGCCTGCATTCTGCATCGCAAGCGTCAACTTCTTCAACATAGCCAGTTCGGGCACGAAGCGGTCCGAGGCTTTCGACGGGCGCGCACCCAGCCACTTTCCGCGAAGATCCGGCGGCAGCACGGCCATATCTGGTGCAGCCAGCCGCCGATCCCAGGACTCGGGATCGGAAACGGTCCTGGTGAGCGTGGCAAAAAAGGAGAGGTTAGGCGTGACGTACGCGCCTGCGTGCCGGGTCAGTTCCACCGCCGGCGCAATCCGCGCGTCCTCCGGCGCGTCGTGAAAGTAAGTTTTGTAGTACTCCTCGCCGTGGGCGATCATCACCTGGCCTTGCGCCAATGTCTGTTCCAGCCCGACCGCCGTCGGAATGTGGCCGACGACCGCGATATGTTGCTTCTTGGCCTGGTCGAGCACCGCGCTGTACATCTCCGGCTCGAGCCGCTGGTAGGCCTTGATGAAATCGTACCCCTCGAGCTTCGCTCGATCCACAGCGGCGCGGGCGTCACGTGCACAGAGCGGAACGTACTCCGGCCCCGGATCTCCCGGGCCATCAATCATAAATGCAGCGAAGATCCGAGGGCCTGCGATCTTTCCCTTGACGATGTCGTCGCGCGTCTGGGTGATGAACTGCGGGGAGGCCAATCCCATGTTGAGCACGGTGGTAACACCCGCGGCGAGGAACAGCGGCAACATTTCCGCCCTGTCTACGTGGGTGTGCATGTCGGCCAGCCCGGGCAGCAGAAACTTGCCACGACCGTCGATGCGCATGGCACCAAGCGGCAGCCGCACTGTCTTCGCTGGGCCCACCTCGGCGATCTTGCCGTCCCGCACCAGTACGGTTTGGTGCGGGAGCATCCGCTCAGTGTCCATTGGGATCACGGAAATATCCTGGAAAGCGATACTGCTCTCGTCAACAGGCGAGCGCTTTGCCTGTTGAGCCCACAGTGGAACGGCGGTGGCAAAGGTCAAAAAAGCGGCAAACACCATACTTTTCATAGATGCGTCGCCTCCAGAATGGCCTTCACCAGGGGTTGCGGTGCATAGCCGGCAGCGTAGGGCGTGAGCCCTAAGCGCACGATGACCAATTGACGCGACTTGATGATGGCGACGTTCTGGCCGTCGTGACCGGACATCCAAAAGGTATCCGCGGGGATGCCGAAGGCCGTGTCCGGATTCACATGCGGGGTCGCCGCGTCCGATCCCCACAGCCAGGTTTGTCCCTTGCCGTACTGCCCGTCGGATGCCGGGACCGGCGTGGCCATCATCGCGACGTAGCCGGAGGGAAGTAATTCCTGTCCCTGCCAAACGCCGTCTTGCAGCAGGAACTGTCCATAGCGTGCCCAGTCGCGCGCGGTGGCATACATGTAAGAAGAGCCGACCGGGGTGCCGTGCTCATCCGGCTCGATCGTGGCGCTGCTGATGCCTAACGGAGCGAACAGCCGGGAGTTGATGAATCCCAAGAGATCTTCACCGGCGGACTCCTGCGCGATGCGCGACAAGATCACGGCGGTGCCGCTGGAATAACTCCACACCTCACCCACCGGGTGCGCCAAGGGCTGCGCGCGCGCGAACGCCGCCATGTCGGGCTGCAAGTACAACATGCCGGTCACGTCGGAAACCGCGCCATACGCTTCATTCCACTGCAGGCCGCTCGACATGGCGAGCAGGTCGGCGACGCGGATGTGTTCGCGGCCATCGGTGGCGCCGGGCCAGAGTCCTGCTTGATCGAGCTTCAGCTTGCCGTCCTTGACCAGCATGCCGATGACGCCCGCCATTACGGTTTTGGTCATCGACCAGCCGAGCAAGGGCGTGCTGGCGGTAAAGCCGGGCGCATAGCGCTCTGCCACGATGCGGCCATGATCGACCACGACGATGGCGCGCACACCAGGGCCAGCGAGCGCGTCGTTCTCGAGCACGCGATCGATGACGGCATTCGTCTTGACCGTGCTGCCGTCCGGCCACAGTGCGTCAGGGGAGCCGTGCGCCGCGGCGCTCGAGGCCACCGCCGCGGGTACGGGCACACGCATGGGCCCGGGGTCAGCATCGATCTTGCCGTCCGGCGCCACGGTGCAGCCTTTGCCGGGATGCCACTGCGCCAATCCATTGCCGATGAATTTCAGAAACCCCGCGCGCACCACTCCCTGCTCGCTGTTCACCGATACCTGCATCAGGCGCAACAATGCAATGCCGGGGGCTTGCACATCGACGCGCAGCACTTCGTCGGGATCGCGGCCTGCCAAGAACACATTGGAGCAGACGATCTTGGCGGAATAGTTTGCGCCGACCCGTAAGAGTGCCGGTGGCTTGAGCCACAGACCCAGTGCCAGGATCCCCACCAACAAGAGCAGCGCGCCGAAGATTCTTCGCAGTATTTTCATGGTCTACCAGTTCAGTTCCGCCATCATGGCCGCGTAAGTGTCGATGCCGTCCCACAAATTCTGCAGTCGCAGGTTTTCGTTCGCGGCATGTTGGTTGTTGTCGTGATTGACGATGGGCAGGCAGATGATGGGTGCGGAAAACACATCGGCAAACATGTAAAGAGGCACGCTGCCGCCGGCCATGGGCAACAACACCACGGGCGCGCCGGCGGCCTTGGATGCGGCGCCGATGACGGCTTGTGCCGCGGGTGTGGACATATCGGAACGCAGCGCCGGATAGCCCGCCTCCCAACTCAAGCGCAGGATGCGCGGAACGCTAAGCCGGGTGGCCAGATCCGGTTCTTCGCTCACCAAGGTCCAGCCATGCGCGACAAAAAAGTGCTCGACCGATGCGCGTACCGCGGCCGGGGTTTGATCCGGCACCAAACGAAAATCAAGCGAGATGACGGCAT
>Ga0210406_10003841_pt1 | contig 16296 bp, 12 predicted proteins | sample IncBWC30MmetaG_FD_155454 | JGI IMG/M metagenome (GOLD analysis project Ga0210406, IMG submission 155454) | Forest soil microbial communities from Barre Woods Harvard Forest LTER site, Petersham, Massachusetts, United States - Inc-BW-C-30-M | ecosystem: Environmental > Terrestrial > Soil >... | reverse complement strand
CGTACGCACCGCCGACGCCGGTGCCTTCACCGAGAACTGGAATCGTTTGGCGAGCAGCACGGAGGGGGCCCTGCGAGAAGAGCTGCAGCTGGTTCGTCCGGTTCCACGCCTGGTGGAGCGCGCCACGCGCCCCATCATTGACGGAAAAGGCCTGTTCCTCGGCCGCGTGGAAATCTATCGCGACCTCACGGCGCAGCGCGTCTTCCAGTCCAGGCTGCTGCAGACGGACAAACTTGCTGAGCTCGGCCAGATGGTCACCGGCATAGCCCACGAGCTTAGCAACCCGCTCACCAGCATTCTCGGCTACGCGCAGCGCCTGCTCTTGCGCCGCGATGCCATCGGCGAGTCTCACGAAGCGCGGCAAATCTTTCAGGAAGCGGAGCGAGCCAGCGCTATCCTGCGCCAGCTATTGCTCTCCGCCAGGGAATCGCGCCCAGAGCGCCGCCGCGTGGCGCTCAATCAAGTCATCTCCCGCACCCTAGAACTGCAGCACTTCAGCCTCGCCGCCGACAATGTCCGTGTCCAGCTCGATCTCGAGCCCGTGCTCCCCTTCGTGCAGGGCGACGCCGGGCAGCTCCAGCAGGTGCTCATGAACCTGATCGGAAATGCCCGGCAGGCCATCGAGGAACAAGGCAAAGGCGGCACCATACGCGTGAAGACCCGGCGCATCGCCGAACAGCGCGTGCTTCTGGAAGTCAGCGACGATGGCCCCGGAATTCCGCAGGCCATCCAGGCGCGCATTTTCGATCCCTTCTTTACCACCAAGCCGGCCGGCGTCGGCACCGGCCTGGGTTTAGCCATCGTTCTCGGCATCGTGCGGGAGCATGGCGGCCGGCTGCATTTGGCCAGCAACCTCGGCCAGGGGTCGGTCTTTTCGATCGAATTGCCGGCCCTCGCCGCCGTGGAGATGGCGTTGCCGGCAACCGGCGGCGTTTCTCCCGCGCGCCCGCGACTCGAACCTTTGCTGGCACCGGAACCGCCCGAAACCGTGCAAGCAGGTGCCGCTCTCGGCGCCTGGGCCGGCACCCGCGTCCTGGTGCTGGAGGACGAGCCCACCGTCGCGCGGCTTATAGCCGACGTGCTCGAGGACGAAGGATTGCGCGTCGACGTCCTCCTCGACCCCCGCGAAGCGCTCGATCGCACGGCGCACGAAGAATACGCGCTGGCCATCTGCGACATGAAAATGCCCGAACTCGATGGCGAACACTTCTACCAGGCCCTGGTGCGCGCCAAGAATCCGCTGCAAGAGCGTTTCTTGTTCGTCACCGGAGACGTGCTCGCCGCGCATACCCGCGATTTTCTGGAGCGCAATCACCTGCCCCATGTAGCAAAACCTTTTCGCGTCGAGGAGCTCACGGAAAAGATTCGCGGCGTTCTCGAGGCCACCTCGCCGCGCGAGCCTTCACGTGCACCGGCGGCGAAGAAAAATGCAGCGAGGTCATAAATGATCCGTACCAGGGAACACACCATTTTGTTGGTCAGCGATGACGCCGAGTTGTGCGCCGCCGCTCGCCGGGAGTTCGAGACCAAGGAGGGAGTGCTGCGCGTCGCCGCGGTGCGCACCGTGGACGCCGCCCGCCGCATCGTCGAAGATGCAGCGCCCAGCGTTATCCTGCTCGAGGAAGCCGCCGCCCCGGAGAGCGAAGGACCGGTGGCCAAGATGCCGCACCTGAACTCCGTGGTTTCTGCTCTAGCCCTTCACGCGCCCGTGGTGGTCATTGGCGGGTCGCATCAGGAGTCGGAGTTGGCCTCGCTGGTCGCGGCCGGCGCCGCTGACTTCGTCGAACGCGCCGGCGGTGGCCTGCCTGTCGCGTTGGAGATGGTGGGGCGGCGCTTGCGCCAAGCGCAGCAAGTGACCAGTGATGCGCAACAGTTTGCCGCCGCGGGAAATGGTTCAAACGGAGAAGCCTTCGGCGAGGTGCTCCGCCACGAGATGAACAATCCGCTCACCGGAATCCTGGGCAACGCCGAACTCTTGCTTGCCGAAGTTCGCCGCAAGAATGACGGCCGCCTGCCGCACGGCGGCCAGCAGCGCCTGGAAACCATCGCGGCCCTTGCTGTGCGCCTGCGCGAAATCGTTCGCCGCCTCAGCCAGGAGTGCGAAGCGCGTCAACACCCCCCGCAGTAGCGGCTTTCGCGCTCTCATCGCGATGCTAGTTCGCGCTGTACACCTCGAACAATCTTGGTTTCGTTCCCGGCACAAGGTCCCCCCTCCCCCCCTTTTCTGTAACTGCGGATTCTAAAGGACTTACTAGAGGGCCGCCTGTAAGTGCGCATTCTAAAGGACTTATTTGCACCAAAATAGTGCAAAATCGGCGGTGCGTCGGAACTGCGCATTCTAAAGGACTTAGCAGCGGAAACAAGCGAGCGGGCAACAAAAAAGCGGCAGTTGTCTGCCGCTTGAGCATGGATTTATACGGATCGGATTATGACTAATTCGATAGCGGATGTCAAGAAAAAAGTGATCGGTCAGGAACGGAAGAGGACGGACTCACGCTGGAAGGTTTTGAAGGCCAGAAACAGCGCCGCGGCGGCATAGACGCAGGTGGAGGCAAAAATCAGCGCGATCGTATTCCAGTGATAGGTGCCGCTGATGATCTCCTTGCAGACCAGGGTGGTGTTGAGAATGGGAATCAGCGCAAGCTTCGGCGTCAGCTCGACCCCCGGCATCATGGACGCGACGGCCGGAATCACGATCACGAAGGTCATCGGCGTCAGGTAGCTTTGCGCTTCCTTATAGCTTTTGGCGAAGAGCGCGATGGTCATCAGCACCGCGGAAAAAAGAAACGAAAGCGGCAACGCCATGACAAATACAGAAATTACCGAAAGGAGCCCGAGATTCAGCGCGAGAGTCTGCCCGCCCGAGGAATTCATCAGGTTGGAGTGGCCCAAAATCGCGAACGAGGTCCCCATGGAGATGACGGATAGAATCGCGGTTGCCAGCGAAGCCGAGAAGACCAGCAAGAATTTCCCGAGCACCAGGTCCATGCGCGAAATGGGACTGGACAGAATCGTCTCCATCGTTCCGCGCTCTTTTTCTCCGGCGGTAAGATCGATGGCCGGGTACATTGCTCCCGTCATGCACAGGATGATCACCGTGTAACCGATGAAGCTGCCGAACGTCGCGCCGCTCACTTTTTCCGGCGGGGCCACGTTTTCCTGTTTGATTAAAAACGGCGACAGCACCGATGCCGGCAGATTCTTCGCCGCCAGGCGGTCCTTCACCACCGTGTCGCGGTAATCCTTCAGGAATTTTTCCAGGCGATTGGCGCCGAACGACGATTTCATCTCCCCGTCGTAGAAATAAATCTTCACCGTCTCGGATGGACCGGTCTCCAGCGACTTCTCGAATCCCTTGGGAATTTCCACCGCCGCGCGAATATCCTTGTTGGAAATTTCGTCTTTCCAATTTGGCGCATAGGGCACGATTTCCAGGGAGTCGAGCTTCTTGACGCTGGCGATCAGTTGCGGCGAATCCTCGCCGCCCAAAATCATGATTTTGGGCGTTTCCTTCTCCGCTTTGCCCACCATCACCACCGCCAGGGCGCTGAATCCCACCATCATCAGCGGGAACAGGAAAAGCGGCACCAACACCGTGGAAATCAGCGTGCGGCGGTCGCGCACCCATTCCGTGAATTCCTTGCGGTACACAATCCCCACCGCGTTCAGGTTCATCGCGTCCTACGCCTCCGCCTTCGCTTGCAGTGGCCCCACAACCTTTACGAAAATCTCCTCCAGGTCCTGTTCCGCGTATCTTTCCCGCAACTGCGCCAGGGTCCCCTCAGTCAGCAGCTTTCCATCATGGATGATCCCGATCACGTCGCACAGCTTCTCGACTTCGCTCATGATGTGCGTCGAAAAAATCACTGTCTTCCCGCGGTCGCGGCACTCCCGAATGAACGTGGTAATCGTCCGCGCGGTCATGATGTCCAGGCCCAGCGTGGGTTCGTCGAAGATCATCACCGGCGGGTCATGCACCAGCGTCCGCGCAATCGAAGTCTTCTGCTTCATGCCGGTGGACAATTTGTCGCAGCGCCGGTCCCGGAAGCCGTTCATGTCCAGCCGGTTAAAAATGTCGTCGATGCGTTTCTTCAGCGTTGCCTCGTCCAGCCCGTTCAGCCGCCCGAAATATTCCACCAGCTCCTGAGCCGTCAACCGCGGATACAGGGCCGTCGCCGTGGACAGAAATCCCACGTTCGCGCGAACCTTCTCCGGCTCTTCAACCACGTCAAACCCGCACACCAGCGCCGTACCGTCCGTTGGCTCCAGGATCGTGGCCAGGATGCGCAGCGTCGTGGTCTTGCCCGCGCCGTTCGCCCCCAGAAGTCCGTAAATGTGCCCGGGCTCGCAACGAAAACTTACCTGATCGACCGCGCGAATCTCTCCGCGCTTCTTGTCGTGGAAGCGTTTCGACAGGCCACGCGCCTCAATCATCAAAGACCCCTCGCGCCGGATTCCCCCGGCCGCCACTCACACCCGCGTCACAGTCTACTACGCGCCTGGCACCGCTAATATGTCACACGCCACCGAATCTACTGCCGCTCTGTGACGCCGCCGCGCCGCGAACATCCAATCCTTATGGAGCAGGCTTCCCCAACCAGCGCGCTGTCACGGCATCCCCGCGCCGCCCCGGCGCATCCAGTAAAGCGAATCCTTTACGAATTGACATCATCCCTAGTGGAACCTCCGCCCCTGTTGTTACAATCAAGTACTCTGGTTTATTCCGGGCGGGGGCCGGCAAGCCACACATATACAATAGGACTCACTTCGTGCGAGTGTGCCCGCCATGTTTAGCCTGAGCACACCGGCAGGGCCAACGGAATAGGGAGCAATGGACCGCAGGCTGCGAAATCGCATCGTGATTTTTCTCGCGTTGGCCGCTGTGGCGGTTTTCGTGCTCGTGCGTCTTACCGGCCGCCAGCCCGTCGCCAAAATCGCCGCGGTCACGCCCGTCCGGGAAAACCTGGTCTCATCCATTTCCAGCAACGGCAAGGTCGAGCCCATCGACCCCTTTGTCGTGCGCGCACAGCTCGATACGTTTGTCGAAAAAGTCAGCGTTGTGGAAGGTCAAGCCGTAAAAAAGGGCCAGCTGCTGCTCGAGTTGAACGTCAAGGACGCCACTGCCCAGCTCGCCGAGGCGCGCTCCAAGCTCCTCCGCGCCGACGACGATCTCCGCGCCGCCAAAGCCGGCGGCCGTTCCGACGAAGCAGCCAAAACCGAAGGCCAGCTAGCCGCGGCCCTGGCACTACGCGACCGCCTGCAGCGCAATCACGATTCCCTCGAGCGTCTCATCGCACAGCAAGCCGCCACCAAAGACGAGCTCGCCACCAACGATTTGGAACTCGCCAAGGCCAATGCGCAGGCCAGACAGCTCACCGCCGCCAGGCAAGAGTTCGAGCACGATGTGAAGCTCGACGCCAATCGCACATCTCTGCAAGTCGAGCAGTTACGCAGCGCAGTTGCCGCCCTGGAAGAAAAAGTCCGCGACGGCCGCATTGTCGCTCCCGCCGCCGGTACGCTTTACTCTCTGGGTCGCACGGCCGAAGGCCTGCCACTGAAAGCCGGCGACTACGTGAAAGTCGGCGACCTGCTCGCCGAAATGGCCGACCTCCACAAAGTCCGTGTACGCGCATTTATCGACGAGCCTGAGTTGGGCGGCCTGGAACCCGGCGAACCCGTGCGCATTACCTGGGATGCGCTCCCTAACCGCACCTGGATGGGCAAGACGCAGGTCATACCCAAGCAAGTGGTGGCGCGCAACGCGCGCAGCGTCGGCGAGCTGCTTTGCGAGGTCAACAACGATAAATTGGAGCTGCTGCCCAACATCAACGTCGACGTGCGCATCAAGTCCCGCGAGCGCATCAACGTGCTCACCGTGCCCCGCGGCGCGGTGGAGGCGGAAGGCGGGCAGAGATTCGTCTTTGTGGTTTTGCGCAATACGCTGGGCGTGGGGAAAGCGACCCTGGAGAAGCGCCAAATTCACGTGGGCATCGCCGACGCCACCGATTATGAAGTCCTGGGGGGCTTGCAAGAAGGCGAGATGGTCGCCCTGCCCGGCGATGTGGACCTCAAGGACGGCATGCCCGTAAAAATCATCGATTCCAATGCGAGCTACATCCGTGGCCGAAGCGAATCCGATTAGAATCGCGCTCCTTGCCGTGCTTCTCCTCTCGCCGGCTGTGCCGGGCGCCCGGGCGGCCGCGGACGGCGTGCGCCACGACGACAACCTCCAAGCCGCCTACGAGGCCTACGAAGCCAGCGACTACGCCAAAGCGGCGCAGCTCCTGCAGGCGGCGGCCGCCCAAGACCCTCGCAACGGCGAGATTCTTCTCCTGCTCGCCAAGACCTATTACGAAACTCAGCAGCACGATGCCGCCATCGTCAGCGCGGAGAAAGCCGTCGCCCTCGATCCGCGAAGTTCGGTCTACCATGAATGGTTAGGCAAGGTTTATGGCGAGAAAGCCAGCCATGCCTCCATGTTCTCCGCCATTTCACTCGCCAAGAAGGCCCGCAAGGAATTTGAAAAGGCCGTCGAGTTGGACGAAAAAAACTTTTCCGCCTACCAGGCGCTCATTGAATTTGATTGCAGCGCTCCCGGCATCGTCGGCGGCGGCGAAGACAAAGCGCGCCCGGAAATCGCCAATCTCGCTACGCTGGATCCCGCTGAGGGTTATTACGCCGCGGGAAATTGCCGGCGTCAAAAGAAGGAATTTGCGGCCGCCGACGCCGAATTCGCCAAAGCTCTGGAATTGCGTCCGAAATCCGTCGAGCTCCTCTACGACATCGGCGACTACGCCATGAAGCAGGGTCAGGTGGACACGCTTGCTATCGTGGGTGTGCAGGGCGAGACCATCGCTCCCTCCGACCCGCGGTCGCAGTTCTATCGCGCCGTTTCGTTGATCATCAAGAATGAGCGCGCTGACGATTCCGAGCGCCTGCTGCGCGAATACCTGAAACGTGCGCCGCTGCGCAGCGGTTTCCCTCCTCCTTGGCGCGTTCATGAGTGGCTCGGCCGCCTCTACGAAAACCAGCAAAAATCGCAAGAAGCCATTCAAGAGTATGAAACGGCCCTGAAGCTCGATCCCAAGAACAAGAATGCCCACGAAGCTCTCAAGCGTTTGAAAAAAGGTTGAATATAGAATGCGTCTGAGATTCGCGCCATGATGGACTTGCGGGAAACGTTGTCCGTCGCCATCGACGCCCTGCGCGGCAACAAACTGCGCGCCATTCTCACCTCGCTGGGCGTGATCATCGGCAGCGCCTCCATTGTTCTGGTCGTCACCGTCGCACTTACCGGCCGCAAGTTCGTGCTCAGCCAGATTGAGGCCACCGGCTCCAACCTCGTTTGGGTGGAGCTGGTTCGTGCTGGCGCAAAGGGACAGCCGCTCAGTTACGAGCTGACTTTGGAAGACATGGATGCGGTGAAGGCCTCCATTCCCGGCGTGCAGGAAGTTGCGGGATCGCGCGAGCTGCCCATGAGCGTCGTCGTCGATGGCGTCGAACGCCAGTTGACCCTCATCGGAGTAACCGAAGGGTTTCAAGCCATCCGCCGCCTGGTCATACTCCGGGGAAGATATTTCGATTCCGCCGATATGGAAACGCGCAGCAAGGTTTGCCTGATAACCAAAGAGCTCTCCGATCGCCTGTTTGGCCTGGAAAATCCGATTGGCGGAACGGTGCGCATGGGCGAGCTCACCTTCACCGTTATCGGCGTCTTTCGCGAGCGCGTCGCCACCTTCGGCTTGTCCGACATCCAGCGGGAAACGGTCATCATCCCCTTTCCCTTGATGAAGTACTACACCGGCGTTGATGTCCTGCGTACACTCGATGCGCAAGCCGCGCACCCCGAGGATGTGCCCGGGGTGCAGCGTCAGATGGAACTGCTGCTGCGCAGCCGCCACCCGGTCGAGGCGGAGTATGACGTTCAGACCCTGGCCGCCATCTTGAGTGCGGCGAAAAACATTTCGCTGGCGCTGACCATCGTGCTGCTGGTCGTGGCCTTCATCGCCCTGCTCATCAGCGGCATCGGCATCATGAACATCATGTTGGTCACCGTCACCGAGCGCACCCGCGAGATCGGTATTCGCAAGGCCATCGGCGCGGCACACCGCGAAATCCTTTATCAATTCTTGATCGAAGCCTTTTTAATCAGCGGAGGCGGCGCCATCGTCGGTATTCTGATCGGCCTGGTCATTCCGGTCCTGGTTCAGCCGCTGTTGCCGGGGAATCTTCGCGTCCCCATTTCGCCTCTAAGCGTGCTGATTGCTTTCGGCGTTTCCTGTTCCACCGGACTTTTTTTTGGCTACCTGCCGGCCAACAATGCCGCCCGCTTGCAGCCAATTGATTCTCTGCGTTACGAATAATTTTGAAGTGCGGCGGCAGGCCGCCGCTTTCAAGGCCACAGCCACAACGAGGTCGTTCGCATGACATATAAAAGCTTCACCGGCTCGAATCGCGGCTCTTTCCTGAGCTCCTTGCTCGCGGCGTTCCTTTTCTCCGCCGCCTTCTGCGCGCGCGCCCAACAGCCGCAGCCCATTCCAACCGAAACCTCCGCTGTTTCTCTCACCCTCAAGCGCGCCATCGAACTGGCCCTGCAAAACAGCAAAGACATCCAAATCGCCAAGCTGCACGCAAGTCTTGCGAACCGTTCCGCCTTGATCACGAAGGCTCAGTTCATGCCCAACGTTTTTGCCGGCTCCGGCGCAGGCTACACTTTCGGAATCCCGGAGACTCCCGGCGGGCGCGCCCCCGCGCTCTTCGATGTCACCTACACCGAAGAGGCCTTCAATGAACCGCTGCGGGGACAGGGAAAAGAACTGCAGGAGCAAGCCAAGTCGCAAAAGATCCTTTTGGAAGACGCCAGAAACAGTGTCATCGTGCGCACCGCTTCCGCCTATCTCGAACTTGCCATGATCCGCCATTCGCTCGAGTTGCTGCGCAAGGAGCAGGAAAGCGCGGAGAAAATCCTTGCGGTTACGCAGCAGCGCGAAAAGGAAAATTTCGAGCTGCCCGTCGCTGTCACCAAGGATCAGCTTACGAAAGCACGCGTAGTGCAGCGCATTTTGCAGCTGGAAGGGCGCGAGGACGAGCTGGAGGGCGTGCTGCGCGGTCAAACAGGCATCCCGGACACCACCTCGATGGACCTCACGCCGGAGGATTTGCCCGGCCTCGCCGAGCAGGAAGGCGCGAACCTGGTTGCCATGGCCATGCAAGACAATGTGGCTTTGCGCGTCGCGCAGTCCGACGTGCGCGCCAAGGAATTTCGCCTTATCGGCGAAAAGCGCGGATATTATCCGACCCTGCAGCTCGTGGCGATTTATAGCCGCCTGGCCAACTTCAACAACTATCTGGATTACTTCAAGAAATTTCAACCCAACAACTTCAATACCGGCGTGCAGATTCAAGTGCCCATATTCAGCGCGCAAACCAGGGCCAATATCGCATTGGCCCAGGTCAATCTCGACGTAGCCAAGGCCGAGCTGGCCAGCAAGAAAAATGAGGTCAGCGCGGCCGTGCGCCTGAAGACGCGGCACTTGCGCGAGCGTGACGCCGCCAAGGAAGTCGCCCGCCTGGAGCTGCAACTCGCGCAGCAAGACCTCACCGTTCTGCAATCGCAATTCGCGGAGGGCCGTATCAACTTGCGTGACGTCGAGAAGGCCCGCCTGGAGGAAAGCGACAAGTGGATGGCTTATCTCGACGCTAATTTCCAGCGCCAGCAAGCGCAGCTCGATTTGCTGCAAACCGCCGGGCAGCTTGATAAAGTTTGGCAGTAAAATTCGTGATCCGCGGCTCGCGCCCTTGCGGCCTGCGGTCTCCTCGCCAAAATCGCGACGGATGGGTGGCCTTTGCAGCTTGAACAAGAAAGCCTGAGTGCATTTCTGGAAGCCGTGAAGAAATTAGACGGCGGCTTTGCCGGGCTCCCCGAGTTTTCGCCGAGCGGTTACGACGAAAATCGCCTGCTCGAAGTGCTGAGGGCCACGGCCGATCGCCTTCACGACAACTATCCGTATTTTCACCCTCTCTACGCCGGGCAGATGTTGAAGCCACCCCATCCCGTGGCGCGGCTCGCGTACGCGCTGGCGATGTGGATTAATCCCAACAATCACGCGCTCGACGGTGGCCGCGCCACTTCCGCGATGGAAAAGGAAGCCGTAGCGGAGATTGCCTCGATGTTCGGCTGGAAGACGTTTCTCGGGCACCTGTGTGGCGGGGGCACCATGGCCAATCTTGAAGCCCTCTGGGTCGCGGGGCAGGTGCGGCCCGGCAAGAAGATTGTGGCCAGCGCGCAAGCGCATTACACGCACCATCGCATCAGCAACGTGCTACAGCTCGAATTCGAATCCGTGCCGGTCGATTCGCGGGCGCGCATGGACATGGACGCGCTGCGAAAATGCGCGGAACGCGGCGGTGTTGGCACCGTTGTCGCAACCCTCGGCACCACCGCGACGGGTTCGGTCGATCCTTTGCCGGAAATCCTTGCCCTGCGCGACAAGCACGGCTTTCGCGTGCACGCCGATGCTGCGTATGGCGGATATTTTGGCCTCGTCGGCAATCTTGACGAACACGCCCAATCCGCTTTCTCCCGCATCGCGGAAGTCGATTCCATCGTCATCGATCCCCACAAGCACGGATTGCAACCCTACGGTTGTGGCTGCGTGTTGTTCCGCGATCCCAATGTCGGCGGTCTGTACAAGCATGATTCCCCATATACTTATTTCAGTTCGGCGGAATTGCATCTGGGCGAGATCAGCCTGGAATGCTCGCGTCCGGGCGCTTCCGCGGCCGCTCTGTGGGCCACGCAGAAATTGTTGCCGCTGGTGAAAAGCGGCGAATTTGCTCAACGCCTGGAGCGCAGTAGGTCCGCGGCGCTTGCCCTCTACGAAAAAGTCCAAGGAGATAGCCGCTTTGTTCCGGCGTTTCCGCCGGAATTGGACATCGTCGTCTTCTCCCCACGCGCCGACAGCGTGAGCGAAATGTCGGCGAAGTCGCGAGCCGTCTTCGCGGCGGCTGCCGAGCGCGGCCTGCACCTCGCAGTCGCCGAGCTGCCCGTCAGCTTCTTCGGTTCGCTGGAATCCAAGGTTCGCCGGGACCGCGAAACCCTGGCCTGCCTGCGCTCCGTCCTCATGAAACCCGAGCACCTTGACTGGATTGACCGCATCTGGCAAATCCTCGCCGGCGCCGCCGAGGCACCGCAAACACAAAAAAGCGCCTCCCACTCCCTCGGCCAGCCTTAAAACCTTCCTTCCAGGGGTACCCTGCACAACGCGAAATCCGCGAAACGGGCGTCCCCGTTTAATGCTGTATATCGCCGTTTAATGCACAGGAACGCCGTTTAGAGAAAGGTTTGGAGCCGCAACGCCAACTCCGGTAAACTAGACATTGACCGTTTGGGGGGCTTCCGGGTCGCCAAGCTATGGTGTGCGCGACCGGGCCCTGGGGGCGGCACAATCTTTCGAGAAATAACTGAGGGTGAAGAATGCCGGATGTAATGAAGACATTGCTGTTAAATCCGCCGAGCTTTGAGAATTTTGACGGCGGAGCGAGTTCGCGGTGGCCTGCGACCCGCGAGATTGAATCCTATTGGTATCCCGTTTGGCTGACTTATCCAGCGGGCATGATTCCGGGCAGCCGCCTGCTCGATGCTTCGCCGGCCAAGGTCAATTGGCAGCAGACGGTGGAGATCTGCAAGAGCTATGAATTCTTGGTCCTGTTCACTTCCACGGTCGGATTTGAGAGCGACGTCAAGCTGATCCGCAAGATCAAGGAAGCCAATCCAAGCCTGAAGATTGCCTTCGTTGGCCCGCACGGGCACATCAAGCCGGACGAAACTTTGAACGCCAGCCAGGACATCGACTTCGTGACCCGCGGCGAGTTCGACCATTCGGTGGTGGAGTACGCGCACGGCAAGCCGCTCAGCGAGATCCTCAGCGTCAGCTATCGCAAGGACGGCAAGATCGTGCACAACGCGGAGCGCCCGCAACTGCACACCGCGGAGCTGGACGCGCTGCCGTTTGCCACCGACATTTACAAGCGCGACCTGAAGATCGAGAACTATACCGTACCGTTCCTGCTGCATCCGTTCGTCTCCTTCTATACGACGCGCGGCTGCCCGGCGCTGTGCACCTTCTGCATGTGGCCGCAAACCATTTCCGGGCATGCCTGGCGCACGCGTTCCACGGAAAACGTGGCCCGCGAAGTGAAGCAAGCCATCGAATATTTCCCGCAGATGAAGGAAATCTTCTTCGACGACGATACTTTCAACATCCGCAAGGACCGCGTGCTCGATCTGTGCGGCAAGTTCAAGCCCCTGAAGTTCCGCTGGTCGTCAACTGCGCGTGTGCACAGCGACTACGAGACCTTGAAAGGCATGGCCGACGGGGGCGCGCGGCTGTTCATCGTGGGCTTCGAATCTGGCGACCCGCAGATCCTGAAGAACATCAAGAAGGGCGCGACGGTGGAGATGGCGCGCACGTTCATGAAGAATTGCCGCAAAGTCGGCATACGCGTGCACGGCGACTTCATCATCGGTTTGCCGGGAGAAACGCGCGAGACGATTCAAAAGACCATCGATTTCGCCAAGGAACTCGATTGCGAGACGATTCAGGTTTCGCTGGCCCACGCCATGCCGGGCACGGAACTGCATGAGTCCATGGCCAAGCAGGGCTTCTTGAAAGTGGAAGCGCTGGCCGACTCCGGCGGCCACCAGTTGCCGCACATCGAATATCCGCATTTGTCCAAGCCGGAGATGATGGCCGGTGTAAATCGCTTCTACGACGAATACTATTTCCGGCCGAGAGTGGCCTGGCGCATCGTGCGCGAAGCACTGTGGGACAGCAACGAGCGCAAGCGCCTCTATCACGAAGCGGTGGATTTCCTGAAGCTCCGCTCGGAGCGCTGGAAGTGGGTGCGCGAAGGCGGCGACATCAAAAAACCGATGATCGCCGTGCCGGCGCCGCCCTCCGCTTCCGGAAACGATTAGTTTTCACAACATGGGACACGAGTTGCGGATCCGGATCAAGACTCTCGTCATGATCCTGGCGATGGTGGTGTGCGCCAACGCCGGCGACCTGATGCTGAAGCGCGGGATGACCCAGATCGGCGCGGTGGAGATTTCCGCCGCCGGGCTGCGGCATGCTTTTCTTGCCACTATCTCGAACGGAACGATCTGGATCGGGATTGTGTTCCTAGTTGGATTTATGGCCAGCTACATGACCGTGCTGAGCTGGGCCGACTACAGTTACGTCATGCCGGCCGGCGCTTTTGGATACGCGCTGCTCACACTGCTCGCGGTGGTGTTTTTGCATGAGGCTGTTTCGCCGCGCCGGTGGGTCGGCGTTGTGTTGATTTGCATTGGCGTTTTGCTCGTGGGGCAAACGCGGCCGCGCACCACGGAAGTTGCGGTGCCAGAGGTGGCGGCATGATCCGTGTGGCGCTGCTGCTCGCGGTCCTGATACTGTGCAGCACCGGCGGCGAAATCGCGATTACGCACGGAATGAAGGCCACCGGAGAGCCGGCGCGGCTGCGGCCCCGGCAGATTTTGGCGTTTCTTGCGCGGGCGCTGCGCAACGGATGGTTCTGGGCGGGCGTGCCGCTGATGGCGTTGTCGTTTTATTCCTTGCTGGTGCTGCTGTCCTGGCAACCGATCAGTTTGGTGATTCCGGCCTCGGCACTCAGCTATGTGGTGGGCACTCTGGGCGCGAAATACATTTTGCGCGAAGACGTGAGCCCTGCGCGGTGGATTGGCGTGGTGCTGGTATGCGCGGGAGTTGCGCTTGTCGCGGCAGGTTGAGAACGACTTTGCGGAAGCGCCCCATGCTCCGGGCGACCGAAACGCGAGCAATTCCGAGTGGAGCCGCACTTCCGCGGTTATTCTGCTGATCTTCCTTTCCGCTACGATATACCTCGGGAATGCGGGTTTTCCCGCGCTGCTTGACGATGCGGACGCTTCGCATGCCATGGTGGCGCGAGAAATGCTGCAGCGCCATGACGGCGTGATTCTGTACATGAACGGCATCCGGTATTTGATGAAGGCGCCGCTGCATTACTGGGCGGTGGCGTTGAGTTACGCGGTGCTGGGCCAGAATGAATTTTCCACGCGCTTGCCGACAGCGCTGGCGATGATTGGGTTGGTGCTGTTGGTGAACGAGTTCGCGCGGAGGTTTTTCGGGGCTCGCGCGGGACTGTACAGCGGGCTGGTGGCGTGCACCGGCGCGGGCTTTTTTCTGTTTACCCGCATCATGATTCCGGAAGCAATTTACGCGCTCGAATTCACCGCGATTTTTTATCTCTTTCTGCGAGGGTGGACGGGCTCGCTGAATCCTCGCGCCGCGTACTGGGGCGCAGCCGCCCTGACGGGGCTGGCGATGCTGACGCGCGGGCTGATCGGCGTAATTTTCCCGGCGGCCGTAATTTTTTTGTTTATCGGCGCGACGCGCTCCTGGAATCGATGGCGCGAGCTGCGCTTGTTCTCGAGCGCGGCGATTTTCTTGCTGGTGGCGGCACCCTGGCACATCCTTGCCAGCTTACGCGCCAACTCTTTTTTCTGGTCCTATTTCGTCAACGAGCATTTAAAGCGCGCAATCGGCACGCGGTACCCACCCGACTACGAAGCAGTGCCGCTGTGGTTGTGGCTGGGCGCGCACCTGGTCTGGTTTTTCCCGTGGAGCATTTTTCTTCCGGCCGCTTTGAGCTGCATTCCGCGGCCTCGAACTTGGAATAGCCTAACGGCGGAAGGGCAAACGCGATTGCTGCTGGTTTTGTGGGCGGGATTTATTCTTCTGTTTTTCTCGCTGACGTTTGGCTCACGGATGGAGTATTACAGTTTCGGAGCCTGGCCGGCGATGGCCATGCTGCTGGGAATCGGCTTGGCGAAAGCGGAGGAACAGGGTAAGCGCTGGCTCGTTCGCATGCAAACGGCGCTGGCGGCGGTGGGCGTGGCGCTGGCGGCCGTACTCATCGCGATGTTATGGCTTTCGGCAAAGGTACCGGTGAACGGGGATATTTCAACGCTTCTGAAAGAGCACGAAAATAATTTTTATCGCGTGTCGATGGCGCACATGCTGGATTTGACGCCACAAGCTTTCGCGCTGCTGCGCCTGCCATCGGCGCTGGCGGCCGCCGCATTCCTTTTGGGGTTGAGCGCGGCTTGGTGGCTGCGCCGTAAACGGTGGGAGCAAGCCGCGGCGCTCTGTCTGGCGATTACGATGGCAGTGTTCTTCTTCGCGGCGAACATAGCGCTGGGTGTTTTCGGGCCGTATCTGTCCTCGAGGCCGTTGATGACCTGGGTCTTGCCGCAAATCACATCCGCGGATACGCTGGCGCTGTACGGCGAGTTTGACGCGCTGTCCGGTGTGGCATTTTACAGCGATCGGCAATTGCTCTTGTGGAATGGGCGCTATAACAATCTGGCGCCAGGTTCGTATTACCCGGATGCGCCGCACATCTTTCTGACCGACCCGGAATTTCTGGCGTTGTGGCAGGGACCGAAACGCGTGTTTCTGTTTGTGCCCCCGGAACATCGCGCCGCCGCGGCGGAGCGGCTTCCGTCCGCCGGAACGTATCTGCTCGGCGAAAGCGGGGGCAAAGGGGTGTACGCTAATCGTCCGGCGACTTCCGTGGCCGCCGCGCCATAGGTGTCATGATCGAAACGCCGCTCTCGATGCTGCGCTTGGCCGTGCTGGTGCTTGCCGCCGGCCCGCTGGTGTATTACCTGCTATCGCTGTACTGCACCGTGGAATATTTTCTGGTTCTTCGCAAATCACCGCCTCGAGACGACTCTGTGGCGCCGCCGGTCAGCATACTGAAGCCGGTGCGTGGCGTGGACCACGGCGCGTATGAGAATTTCGCGAGCTTTTGCCGGCTCGACTATCCGGAATACGAACTGGTGTTTGCGATGGCCGATCCTCACGATCCGGTGATTCCGGTGATCGAACAATTGCAGCGAGATTTTCCCGATCGTCCGATTCGATTCGTCACCGACGTTCCGCGGGTGGGCGAAAACGATAAGGTCAACAGCCTGTGCAGGCTGGTTGAGGAAGCGCGCTTCGATTTGCTGGTGATGTCGGACAGCGACGTTCGCGTGGAGCGCGATTATTTGCGCGAAGTGGTTGCTCCCTTCGCCGGTGCGGGCGTTGGCGCGGTCACGTCGTTTTATCGCAGCGCGGGCGGAGGCACGATAGCCGCAGATCTGGACATGCTGGGGATGTGCATGGACTCGGTGCCCAGCGCGCTGGTGGCACGCAAGCTGGAAGGCAAGGTGCAGTTTGCCTATGGCTGGACCATGGCGACAACCAAGGA
>Ga0210406_10003840_pt1 | contig 16298 bp, 9 predicted proteins | sample IncBWC30MmetaG_FD_155454 | JGI IMG/M metagenome (GOLD analysis project Ga0210406, IMG submission 155454) | Forest soil microbial communities from Barre Woods Harvard Forest LTER site, Petersham, Massachusetts, United States - Inc-BW-C-30-M | ecosystem: Environmental > Terrestrial > Soil >... | reverse complement strand
GCGCGGAAACCGTCGGCACCGCTCCAGTCGCGCTGTCGCTCAAATCCGGTGAAGGCGACGCGGCGCAGAGGCTGGGAAAGCGAGAACGTCACGGGAACGCGCTTCCCGGATTTCCCCCGATTTCCCCGCGTCTGATTTCGGTTCGTTCTGCGCCGACCTGCGCGAGCCGCCGCCATGATAGCGGTCGGCGCTTAGCGATTTCAGTGGTTTATTGGAGCGGGCGAAGGGATTCGAACCCTCGACCCCAACCTTGGCAAGGTTGTGCTCTACCCCTGAGCTACACCCGCGTCCTGAAAGGCGGCACCGCCGCCAGCCGCGCTTATGACGCAATGATAACCAGAATGCAACACCCACCCGATTAGACCCGACTGGGGTCAAGCCGGGGGCCGCGCACGCGAGGTTGATTTGAACCGACGAGTCGCCCGTGCCAAGCGTGACGCAGCAAGCGTGACGCAGAATGTGAGCGTTAGCGATGAACGAGGCCCTTAGACCGGACGAAGTCACGCAGCGCGCAGCGCCGGCGCCTGTGGCGCCGACGACCGTGGAAACGGCGCCGCGGCGACGACGGAATTGGCTGTTATGGATCGTGGTCGTTGCGGCCCTGGCCGCAGCGGGGTTCTACGCGTGGAAGAAGTACCAGAGCGCTGCTCCTTCCGGCAACCGGGAGGACACCTCCGGCCGACCGGCGCAGCCGCCCCAAACCGTGCGCGTGGCGCCGGTCATAACCGGCGATATGCCCCTCACCATCGACGCCTTGGGAACAGTGACGCCGTTCGAGACCGTGACCATACGCACCCAGATTGCCGGAACGTTGCAGCACGTCGGCTTCACCGAAGGCCAGACGGTGAAGGCGGGCGACTTCATCGCCCAGATTGATCCGCGCCCCTATGAGGCGGCGCTGGCCCAGGCGCAGGGACAATTGGCCAAGGATCAGGCGCTGCTAGGCCAGGCGCAGGGCGACCTCGTCCGCTTTCAGCAGCTAGCCAAGCAGGATTCGATCGCCATGCAGCAGGTCTCCGATCAGATTGCGCTGGTCGCCCAGGACAAGGCGGCGATCGCCGCCGATCAGGCGATGGTCAAGACGGCGGAGCTCAACGTCGCCTACACCCACATCGTTTCGCCGGTCACCGGCAGGGTCGGGCTGAGGCTGGTCGACCCAGGAAACTACCTGCAGCCCTCCGACGCCAACGGCATCGTCGTCATCACCCAGATCGATCCGATCAGTGTCGTGTTCACAACGCCTGAGAGCAATTTGCAGCGCATCTCGGCGCGGCTTGATTCTGACGCCAAGCTTCCAGTTACGGTGCTCGACCGAGACAATGTCCATGCGCTGGCGACCGGCACGCTAACGACCTTCGACAGCCAGATCGATGTGACCACCGGCACCATCAAGATGCGGTCGACATTCGACAATCCCAAGGGCGTCCTGTTCCCGAACCAGTTCGTCAACGTCCGTCTTCTGGTCGACACGATGAGCGGCGTGACGCTCGCGCCCAATGCGGCGATCCAGCTCGGCGCGTCAGGCGATTTCGTCTACCTGCTCAAGGACGATTCGACGGTCGCCAAACGCGACATCGCCACCGGGCCGGCCGACGGCAAGCACACCGTGATCACCTCGGGTCTGGCCGCTGGCGATAAGGTGGTGATTGATGGCGTCGACCGGCTGCGCGACGGCGCGAAGGTCAAAGTGGTGGATCATGCGCCCGCAGGGAACGGGCAGGCTGGGACCGGAGCGGGCCCGGGGTCGGGCGCCGAGGGTTCCGCGGCGGGGTCGACGAACGGCGGCGGACAGCATCACAAGCGGCGCCACGACCAGGCGGGCGCGGCTGAGGATTCCGCCCCACCCGCCGCCGCGACCAATCGGGCGCCCGCCGACGCGTCCAGTCAAGGGGCAGCGCCGGGCGGGCCGTCTTCGACCGCGCCGGCGCCCGCCAGCCCAACCACCCAGGGCGCCCCGCCATCCGGCGCCCCGACGCAGGGATCGTCGGCGCCGAGCGGGGCTCCCGCAGCCGCGCCGGCGCAGGGTTCAGCGCAATGAGCTCATGGGCCTTTAGGACGGAGCGGTGAACCCGTCCCGCATCTTTATCGATCGGCCGGTCGCGACCAGTCTTCTGATGATCGCGATTCTGCTCGTCGGAATCATGGCCTTTCGCTTCCTGCCGCTCTCGGCCTTGCCCGAGGTCGACTATCCGACGATTCAGGTCCAGACCTTCTATCCAGGCGCAAGCCCGGAGGTGATGACATCGGCGGTGACGGCGCCGCTCGAGCGGCAATTCGGCCAGATGGCGAGTCTCAGCCAGATGATGTCGGCGAGCTCCGCCGGGGCATCGATCATCACCTTGCGGTTCGGCCTCGACATTGGTCTCGATATTGCGGAGCAGGAGGTCCAGCAGGCAATCAACGCCGCCGGCAACCTTTTGCCCGCCGATCTGCCGGCGCCGCCGATCTACGCCAAGGTCAATCCGGCCGACGCGCCGATTCTGACGCTTGGCGTCACTTCGGAATCGATGAAGCTCACCGAGATCGAAGACATCATCGAAACGCGCCTTGTGCCGAAACTGTCGCAACTCCCCGGCGTCGGACTGGTTTCGATCTCTGGTGGACAACGGCCTTCCGTTCGCATCCACGTCAATCCGCTCGCCCTGTCCTCTCTGGGCGTCAATCTTGACGATCTGCGCACCACAATCGCGAACCTGAACGTCAATGAGCCCAAGGGAAATTTCGACGGGCCGGCGCAATCCTCGGCGATCAACGCCAACGATCAGATCCGCGACCCGAACGATTACGCGAAATCGGTTATCGCCTACCGCAACGGCGCGCCGGTCCGGCTCTCCGATGTCGCGAAGGTTGAAATCGGGCCTGAGAACGGTCGTCTGCGCGCTTGGATGAATACGACGCCGGCGCTGATCGTCAACATTCAGCGTCAGCCCGGCGCCAACGTCATCCAGGTCGTCGACAGCATCAAGAAGCTGCTGCCCTCACTCAGCGCCACGCTGCCAGCCGCGGTCACGGTCACACCGCTGACCGATCGCACGACCACCATCCGTGCTTCCGTCGAGGATGTGGAGTTCGAGCTTGCGCTGGCCGTCGGCCTGGTCGTGATGGTCATTTTCCTGTTCCTGCGCAACATCCCGGCGACCTTCATTCCGAGCCTATCGGTGCCGTTGTCGCTGATCGGCGCGCTCGCAATCATGTATCAAGCCGGCTTCAGCCTCGATAATTTGTCGCTGATGGCGCTGACCGTCGCGACCGGCTTCGTCGTCGACGACGCGATCGTGGTGATCGAGAACATCGCGCGCTTTCTCGAGGAAGGCGACAGTCCTTACGACGCGGCGATGAAGGGCTCGGCGCAGATCGGCTTCACCATCATCTCGCTCACCGTGTCGTTGCTAGCGGTCTTGATCCCGCTCCTGTTCATGGGCGATGTGGTCGGGCGGCTGTTCCACGAGTTCGCGATCACGCTCGCCGCGGCCATCGTTATTTCCGCCGTGGTCTCGCTCACCCTGGTGCCGATGCTGTGCGCCAAGCTTCTGCGCCCGCAGGGTCATGGCGGCGAGGCGAGCGGCGGACGGTTCTTCCAGGCTCTCACCCGTTTCTACGCCGCAACGCTGCGGGTCGCGCTCGATCATCAAGGCTTCATGCTACTGGTCGCGCTCGGCACATTCCTGCTCACGGGCTACCTCTATATGACGATCCCGAAGGGCTTCTTCCCCATCCAGGACACCGGCGTCATCCAGGGTGTGACACAAGCCGCGGAGGCGATTTCATTCGACCAGATGGCCGACCATCAACAGGCGCTCGCGAAAGTGATCCTTACGGATCCGGATGTCGAAAGCCTATCTTCGTTCATCGGCGTCGACGGCTCGAACGTCACGCTCAACTCGGGTCGCTTGCTCATCAACCTCAAGCCGCATGCGAAGCGCACGGCGACGGCGAGCGAGATCATTCGGCGCATCCAAAAGGAAACTGCGAATGTTCCGGGCATAGCGCTGTTCATGCAGCCGGTGCAGGACCTGTCCATCGACACGGCTGTCAGCGCGACCCAATATCAGTTCACCCTCGAGAACCAAGATCTGGCGACGCTGCAGACCTGGACGCCGAAGGTGTTGCAGCGCTTGGAGCAAATTCCCTCGATCGTCGATGTGGCCAGCGATCTGCAGCCGGACGGTCGCTCGGTGACCGTCGATCTCGACCGCGCCAACGCCGCGCGCTTCGGCATCACCCCCGCAATCGTCGACAACGCGCTCTACGACGCCTACGGCCAGCGCATCATCTCGACCATCTTCACCCAGAGCAACCAGTACCGCGTCATCCTCGACGTCGAGCCGTCCATGGCGCGCTCGGTGAAATCGCTCGATTCGATTTACCTACCTTCCGCGGCCACGACCACCGGCCAGACGCCGCTCGGATCGGTGGCCAATTTCAATGTCAAAACCTCGCCGCTGCAGATCTCGCATCTGAAACAGTTTCCGGTGACGACGATCTCGTTCAATCTCGCGCCGGGCGCATCGCTCGGAGAGGCGGTTGATGCGATCGGCCAGGCGCTTCAAGAGATTGACCTGCCGCCGAGCTTCGCCGTCAGCTTCCAGGGCGCGGCGCAGGCGTTTCAGTCGGCGCTGTCGAACGAGGTGTTCCTGCTCGCGGCCGCGATTGCGGCCATGTATATCGTGCTCGGGGTGCTCTATGAGAGCTTCATCCACCCGATCACGATCCTGACCACGCTTCCGTCCGCCGGCATTGGCGCGCTGTTGACTCTCAATGCGGCGGGAGCCGGGCTCGACATCATCGGCGTCATCGGCATCGTGCTGCTGATCGGCATCGTCAAGAAGAACGCGATCATGATGATCGACTTCGCGCTCGACGCGCAGCGCGACCAGGGACTGCCGGCGCGCGAAGCGATCTATCAGGCCTGTCTCTTGCGCCTCCGGCCGATCCTGATGACGACGGTCGCGGCGATCTTCGGCGCGCTGCCTTTGATGCTGGGAACCGGTGTTGGCTCCGAGCTTCGCCGTCCGCTGGGGCTCGCGATTGTGGGCGGTCTCGCCTTCAGCCAGGTGCTGACTCTCTACACGACCCCGGTCATCTATCTCTTCTTCGAGCGGCTCGGCGAGCGTCTTGGTATGGGATCGACGCACGCCCCCGCCACGCTGGCGACGGAAACGCCGTGAACAACCGGTTTTCCGAGCTCTTCATTCGCCGGCCCGTCGCGACGATTCTGCTTACGATCGGAATCGTGTTCGGCGGACTGCTCGGCTATTCGCAATTGCCGGTTTCGCCGTTGCCGCAGGTCGACTTTCCAGTCATCTCGGTTCAGGCGAATATGCCGGGCGCAAGCCCTGACACCATGGCGACCTCGGTTGCGGCGCCGCTCGAGCGGCACCTGGGCCAGATCGCCGACGTCAACGAGATGACGTCGCAGAGCACGCTCGGCTCGACCCGCATCACCCTCCAGTTCGGGCTTGATCGCAACATCGATGGCGCGGCGCGAGATGTCCAGGCGGCCATCGTCGCGGCCCGGGTCGATCTGCCGACCAGCCTGCGTCAGAACCCGACCTACCATAAGGTCAATCCCGCTGACGCGCCGATCATGGTCATCGCCATGTCGTCGACGACTCACACGGCGGGGCAGCTCTATGACCTCGCCTCCAACATTCTGCAGCAGCGGCTGTCGCAGCTTCCGGGCATCGGCGAGGTTGATATCTCCGGCGCGGCGCTGCCGGCGGTGCGCGTCGAAATCAACCCCGGCGCGATCTTCCACTACGGCATTGGCCTTGAGGACATCCGCGCAGCGCTCGCCTCAGCCAACGCCAATAGTCCAAAGGGCGCGATCGAGGACGACGACTACCACTATCAGATTTACGCCAACGACCAGGCGTCCAAGGCGGCGCAATATCGCGATCTGGTGATCGCCTACCGCAACGGCGCGCCGGTCAGGCTCGCGGACGTCGCCGAAGTCCTCGATTCCGTCGAGGACCTGCGTAACGCCGGTCTTGTCAACGGCAAGCCGGGTGTCGCCGTCGTTCTGTCGCGCCAGCCGGGCGCCAACATCATCCAGGCGGTCGACAACGTTCGAGCGGAGTTGCCTCGCTTGATCGCTTCGCTGCCGGGCGACGTGGACCTCACTGTGGCCGTCGATCGGTCGAAGACCATCAGGCAGTCGCTGACGGACACCGAGAAGACGCTGGTGATCGCAGTGCTCCTGGTGATCCTGGTGGTGTTCGCCTTCTTGCGCAGCGTGCGGGCGGCGGCGATTCCGAGCGTCGCGGTGCCGACCTCGATCATCGGCTCGTTCGGCGTGATGTATCTCTTGGGCTTCAGCCTCAACAACTTGTCACTGATGGCGCTGACGATCTCGACCGGCTTCGTCGTCGACGACGCCATCGTCGTGCTCGAGAATATCTCGCGTTATCTCGAGGAGGGCATGCCGCGAGTCGAGGCCGCGATCCGCGGCGCGGCCGAAGTCGGCTTCACCGTCGTTTCGATCACTTTGTCGCTGATTGCGGTCTTCGCGCCGCTACTCTTCTTCGGCGGCATCGTCGGACGCCTTTTTACCGAATTCTCGCTCACGCTCACGGTCGCCGTTCTGATCTCGATGGCCGTCTCGCTCACCACGACGCCGATGATGTGCGCGCTGATCCTGCCGCGCGGGCAGGCCCAACATGGGCGACTTTATCGAGCGACGGAGCGTGGCTTCGACGCGATGCTCGCCTTCTATCGATCGACATTGCGCGTCGCGCTTCGTCATCCCGGAACCGTGGCGTTGTCGCTCTTGGCCACGGTCGGGCTCAACTACTACATGTTCCGCTATCAGATGACCTACGGCCTGTTTCCGGTGCAGGACACGGGCCTCATCATTGGCGGGATCCAGGGCGATCAAAGCATCTCCTTCCAGGCGATGAAAACCAAGTTCACGCAATTGCAGACGATTGTGCAGGATGATCCTGCTGTCGCCAGCGTCGTCGGCTTTACCGGTGGACGGGGAACAAACGCTGGCTTCATCTATGTCTCGCTGAAACCCTATACCGAACGAAAAGTGACAGCCGACGAGGTCGTGGCGCGGCTGCGCGGCAAGCTGGCGCAGGTCGCGGGCGCAAGGCTGTTCATGTTCGCGGTCTCGGACCTGAGAACGGGCGGGCGAGCGAGCAACGCCGCCTATCAATATACTCTGCTCTCCGACGACCCGGCGGAGCTCTACGCCTGGTCGCCCAAGCTGACGCAGGCGCTGATGGGGAGCGACATCATCAAGGATGTCAACTCCGATCAGCAACTCGGCGGCCTCCAGACCAATCTCACGATCGATCGCGACACCGCGATGCGGCTCGGTCTCACGATCAGCGCCATCGACAACACCCTTTACGACGCCTTCGGCCAGCGGCAGGTTTCGACCATCTACAACGCGGTCAACCAGTATCACGTCGTCATGGAGATCGCGCCGCGCTACTGGCAGGATCCGCGCACGTTGGACCAGATCTATGTTTCGACGTCGGGCGCCAATCCGACCGGCGTGCAACAGACGGGGGTCGCCGCCGGCGACTATACATCCTCGACCGGGCCGGCGAGCACTGCAGCGACAATCGCCGCGGATTCGGCGCGCAATCTCGCGACCAATTCCTTGGCTGTCAGCGGCCATTCCGCGGCCTCGACAGGGGCTGCCGTTACGACCTCGCTTGAGACCATGGTCCCGCTTTCGGCCTTCGCCAAATTCGAGCCTGGCCACACCCCGCTCAGCGTCAATCATCAAGGACAGTTCGCCGCAACGACGATTTCGTTCAACCTCGCCCCGGGCCGCTCGCTCAGCGAAGCCAAGACGGAGATCGACAACGCGATCGAACGCATCGGCATGCCTTCGACAGTCCGTGGCTCCTTCGCCGGCACCGCCGCGACCTTTCAGCAATCGCAATCGAGCATGCCGCTTCTGTTCGGCGCCGCGCTGGTGACGATCTACATCGTGCTCGGCGTTCTCTACGAGAGCCTGATCCATCCGCTCACCATCCTCTCGACGCTGTTCTCCGCCAGCGTCGGCGCGGCGTTGGCGCTATGGCTGTTCGACACCCAATTCACGGTCATCGCCGCAATCGGCGTCTTGTTGCTGATCGGCATCGTGAAGAAGAACGCCATCATGATGGTCGACTTTGCGCTCGAAGCGGAGCGGCAGGGGCGTGATACGCGCGAAGCGATCGAAGAGGCCTGTCTCCTTCGCTTTCGTCCGATCATGATGACGACCTTCGCCGCGCTGTTCGGCGCGCTGCCGCTCGCGTTCGGAACCGGCGAAGGCTCGGAGCTGCGCCATCCGCTCGGGATCACCATCGTCGGCGGGCTGATCGTCAGTCAGGCGCTGACGCTGTACACGACCCCGGTGGTTTTCATCTATCTGGACGATTTCGGGAAGTGGCTATCGGGGTTGTGGCGCAGATATTACCTGCGCCACGGCGCCGCGCCGATAGCGGGGGCAGCCGAGTGATTGCGGTCGCAGCTTAGAGCGGCAGGGCGTACCGGAGAGCGGTTTCCGCCGCGGCGCGAGCCTCGTCGATCGATATCGGACCGTTGTTGGCGACGCGCGCGGCCTTGACGGCTTCGACCAAGGCGGGCGGTCCTTTGATCTCCGTCAGTTCGCCGGAGCCATCGGCGAGCCGCTCGAGCATCGCCGCCTGCGCGTCGTCATCAGCGAAGGCCACGGCCTGCATGAGCGCCGTCACCGGCCGCGGCGAGTTCGAGCAGCGCGCAAGGCGATAGGCGTTGAGGAAGCGCTTGGCGTCGCGCGGCGAATGCGCGGCGAGGGGCGCGAGCGCCGCAAGCAGCGTCGTTTCCGCGCTCGACAGCGGCTCCATGAGCGCCGTCGCAATTGCCGCATCCGGCGCGGGCGCTGGCTGCGCGACCGCCGACAGAAGGCGCGCGACCACGACCTCGCCGTCGGCGTCTTTGCGAGCCGGCAGGTTGACCGTGACTTGCAGCCATTTGCCAAGGCGCCGACGCGCCTCGCGCGCGCCGCCAAGCGCGGCCGCAAGCCGGCCGGGATCGAAAGCCAGGAGACCGATGCAGCCCGGTCCGATCACGCCCTGGGCGGCGTCGATCCAGCTGGCGGCCGCGGCCGGCGACAGCGCGTCGAGATTGTCCACGACCACGATGAGCCGATCGAGCGCCGGTCCCGCCGCGGCCGGTTGTCCGACTCTCGCGCCAAGCGCGGTGAGGAATTCGCGCGCCGCGCCCGACGGGGCATGGCTCGATTCCAGAAATTCGGGCCCGGGGGTGCGCATGGCCGCTATGCCTCCGGCGCGTTGGCTCGCGGCTTCGGCGCGCTTGGCGGCCGCGTCAGATTCCGCCGTCAGCGCCGCCACGCGCTGATTGAGGCGAGCGGCGCGTGAGTCGAGGTCGTTACGGCGCTCGCGGACCTCGCTGGTGAGCAATCGCCCACCGCGCAACAGAAGGTTCGAGAACCCAAGCGCGCGCCATAGATTGAGCGCGATGGCCAGCGCCCCGAGGATGAACAGAATCTGCGCCGCTCGATCGAACCAATCGCCGTGCGCCGCCACCCAATCCCCGGCGGGCTTCAGCGAGTCGTTCCCGCGCTCGATCGCGTCGGTCGCCGTTTGGCCGTGCAGAAACCTGAGGACGAAGGCCAACGCGAAGGCGACGATCCCCCAGAGCAGGAGCCGCGCCTGACTGCCGTAGGCCCATATCGACCGAATGACCACCCCGACCCGGCCGCCAGCGCCGATGGTCGAGACGTCTCGCGCCAGATTGCGGTAGCTTGAGTCTGCGTCCGCTCCAGCCAGCCCGAAACGGCGCAACTGCGCTTCGATCGTTCCTCGGTGCGCTCTTGCGAAGACGTCGAGTCGCGAGCCGGGGGTGTCGAAGGCCAGCGCGTCCGCGAGACGTGCGCGTTTGGCCTCGACCTCGTCGCGCTGCCTGCGCTCAGCATCAAGCTTCCTGACGAGATCGTCATGACGATCGGAAGCCGCGCTGGCCGCCCGGTGCGGATCGCCGCCCGCATGGCGAAGGTCATCCAACAGGCCCGAATAGTCGGCGCTGCCTTGCGCGCGATCGAGCGCGGCATAGGCCGCGCTGGCGATCGCCACCGGCGCCTCGACGCCGATCGAAGCATCGACGCGCGCCAACACGACTCGCTGAAGCGCTGGCCCGCTTGTCGTCGCCAAAGCGCTGAGCTGTTCAATCATTTGCGTGAGACGTCTCAAGGCGAAGGTCTTGCCGGCGCCGGATGGTCCCAAGATCGCCGCCAGAAACGGCGTCTGGACTTGAGGGGTCACGCAAAGATGAGCCAACGGCTGCACGATTTGGCCGGCGTTCAGGAGGTCCGCCCCGTCGGCCGAATCGCCGAGGAAGATCGGCTCGGCCCGGCTGGGCGCGGCCGGCGGAGGCGGGGCGATCGAAACGGGCGGCGCGGCCGATTGTGCGGGGGCCCGCGGAGTGAGCGAGAGAGGCGCCTTGTCGCTCGTCCCGACGTCCCCAAGCAGGCGGACCTTCGAATTCACGCTTGGCTCGGACAATCAATCCTCCTCACGCGCGCTCGGAAAAACGCGCCGAGCGGCGCCTAATTTGAGTGCGCGGCCCTAACCACCGCAAGGGCGCCGGCAAGTCAAGCCTCGCCTTCCCGCGGAAGAGTCACAGCCTATGCCGATCCGGAAAATCAGGCTAAGCCGCCTCCGACATTGTCCGTCCGATGGAGGCCTGAGCCCTTGCTCGCATTTGCTTCGCCAACACCCGACGCAACCCCTGTGTGGCTGGTCAGCGCAGAAAACTGGCCGACAGTCAAATCGACCATCGGCGCGGCCGCCGCGGCCTTCGCTGACCGCTGCGGCTTCCAGCCGAAAGCTGGACGCATGCAGCTTCTCCCAGGCGAGGCTGGCGCCCTCGCGGGCGTCCTGTTCGGAATTGACGAAGCGAACGCGCCCACGCGCGATCCGTTCGGCCCTGGCAAGCTCGCAACGTCATTGCCCGAGGGCGTGTACCGGTTCGCCAACACGCCTCAAGACGCCGATCTTGCCGCGCTCGGCTTCCTGCTCGCGCTTTACCGGTACGACCGGTTCAAGGTGAGCACGGCGGCCCCGACGCCCCAGCTTGTCGCGCCCGACGAGGTCGACGCGATCCGGATTCAGCGGATTGCGGAGTCGATTGCGTACGGACGCGATCTCGTCAACGCGCCCGCCAATGTCCTGGGCCCGAACGCACTTGAACAGGAGGCGGTCAGGCTCGCCGAGCATTTCGACGCCAGCGTCACCATGGTGCGCGGCGACGAGCTCATCGGCGCCAATTTTCCCCTCATCCACGCTGTCGGACGCGCGGGCACCGAAGAGCCCCGGCTCGTCGACTTTTCCTGGGGACGCGAGGACGCGCCAAAAGTGTCGATTGTCGGCAAAGGGGTCACCTTCGACACCGGCGGCCTCGACATCAAGCCGGCGTCCGGCATGGAGCTCATGAAAAAGGATATGGGCGGCGCGGCGACGGCGCTGACGCTGGCGCGGATGATCATGGAGGCGGGGCTTGATCTCCGCTTGAGGACACTGATCCCAATCGTCGAGAATGCGATCTCGGCGCCGGCGATGCGTCCCGGCGACGTGATCGTCAGCCGCAAGGGGATCTCGGTCGAAGTCGGCAACACCGACGCCGAAGGGCGGATGATCCTTGCCGACGCGCTCGCGCTTGCGGATGACGACGCGCCCGAGCTCATGTTCGACTTCGCCACCTTGACCGGCGCGGCGCGGGTCGCGCTCGGCCCGGACCTGCCGCCCTTCTACACCGACGACGACGCGCTTGCGGGCTTGATCGCCGGCCATTCCGCGCGCGTGCGCGATCCGCTCTGGCGCATGCCGCTCTGGCATCCCTACGATGCGATGATCGAGGGCTCCGTCGCCGACATCAGCAATTCGGGCTCCGGCGCCGGCATGGCGGGGTCGATCACCGCCGCGCTCTTTCTTCGGCGATTCGTTGAGAAAGCGAAGGCTTGGGCGCATTTCGACGTCTACGCCTGGAACCCGAAGCCCCGCGCCCATGGGCCGATGGGCGGCGAGATCCAGGCCGCGCGGGGCTTGTTTGAGCTCTTAAGCGAGCGCTATCCGAGGCGGTGAGGCGAGTCCGCGCCTCTTCGTCACCCGATCAGCCAAGGCAGCAGCGCCGGGATCACCGCCGGGGTGACGATGGCGTTGAGCCCCATGGCGAGGCCGGCGAACACGCCGGCGACCGGATCGACCGCGAAGGCGCGCGCCGTGCCGATGCCATGCGAGGCGAGGCCCACGGCGAAGCCGCGCGCCGCGTAGTCGGTCACGCCGAGCGCGTCCATGAGGGGGGTCACGATGACCGCGCCGAGGATGCAGGTGGCGATGACGAGAACGGCGGTCAGCGGCGGCGCGCCCCCGAGCGCCTCAGTCACGGCCATCGCGACGCCGGCGGTGATCGACTTCGGCGCGAGCGCGATCAGGATCGCGCGCGGCGCGCCGAACGCTTTCGCGACCAGCACCGCGGACGCGATCGCCACAGTCGCGCCGATGAGCAGCGCCGCCGCAAGCGGCCAGACATTGCGCCTGACGAGCGCGAAGTCGGCATAGATCGGCACACCAAGCGCGACCGTCGCCGGCCCGAGCAGGAAATGCACGAACTGGGCGCCGTTGAAATAAGTCTGGTAGTCCGTCCCGGTGAGCTTGAGCAATCCTCCAAGCAGGGCGATGGCGATCAAGACGTGGTTGACGATCGGGCGCCGGCCCGCCGCCTTCGCCAGCGCGTCAGCGACAAGGAAGGCTGCAAGCGTCGCGGTCAGCCAAAAGAGCGGCGTCGTCTGCAGATAAACCCAGAGGCGGAACGGGGTCATGCCTCGCCTCTCGCGCCGGTGAGGCGCTTGACGAGTAGGAAGACGCCGACGGTGACGAGCAGCGTCGCAATGGTCGAGACGACCAGCGCCACAGCGAGCGCCAATCCCTGCTCGCGCAACAGGCCCATGTACTGCACCACGCCGACGCCCGCGGGCACGAACAGAAGCGGCAAGGCGGCGAGCAGCCCCCTTGCAGCTTTGCCGAGGTCGCTTTCAGCCAGCGTCTCCTCATCGAGCGGCCGCCAGCGCTGGTAAAGGCTAAGCGCAACGACCAGCAGCGCAAGGCCGATCACCGGGCCGGGCGCGGGCAGCGCAAGTCCGCGCGCCGCGACCTCGCCGACGAGCTGAAATGCGAGGAGGATGAAAAAGCCGCGGATCATGCCGGTTTGTCGCCGCCAGGGGCGGCGAGGTCAACGCAAGCGCCTAAGCGCCCGCGATGATCGACGTCAAAAACGCCAGGCGACGGGCGAAGGCCGCGCGGTGTTGTGAGCAGCGTTTGGCTTCGCGGCGCCCTTGCTTTATCGGAGGATTAAAATGGAGGGGATGGCATGGCTTTGACGAAACATAATCGGCTGACCGTCGCGGACTTGCGCAAGCTCAAGGGCAAGCGGCAATTGACGATGCTGTTCGTCGAAACACCTGAAGAAGCGGCCGCGGCGTCCGCAGCTGGCATTGATATTCTGTCGATCGTTGAACACCTGTGGTCGCCCACCATGCGCGATGCCGCTGGCGATTGTTTCGTGCAGGTCGGGCTCATCTACGGCCAGCACTGCACCTATGAGGACTATCTACGCGCCGCACACAAAAACCTGATGATCGGCGGAGACGCGTTCTATTGCGCCGGCAGTCTCGACACGATCACGAAACTCGCTGCCGAAGGGATTCCGGTCGTCGGCCATGTCGGGCTCATCCCCGCGCGGGCGACATGGAGCGGCGGATTCAAGGCCGTGGGCAAGACCGCCGCCGAAGCGATGCATGTGTACCATCACGTCAAGCAGCTCGAAGCTGCGGGGGCGGTCGCGGCCGAGATCGAGGTCGTGCCCGCCCGCGTGGCGAGCGAGATTGCGAAGCGCACGACGCTCGTTCTCATGTCGATGGGCGCGGGCTCAGGTTGCGATGCGCAATATCTGTTCGCCGAGGACGTCTTGGGCTATTCGCGCGGCCATCAGCCGCGCCACGCCAAAGTCTATCGCAACTTTCGTGCCGAATACGAACGTTTGCAGCGCGAGCGCATCGCCGCGTTCCAGGAGTTCCGGGCCGATGTCGAGAAAGGCGCTTTCCCTGAGGACAAGCATCTCGTGCCGATAGCCGACGCTGAATTCGCGACGTTCATGAAGGGGTTGGAAAAGTAGGGCGTGGCGCCAGGAAAGAAGCCAGAATATATTGGTATAAAAATGGAAGTCGAATTGATTATAATTGTGGAAATTAAATGATAGACATAACTTTAACTGCTGAGTAGGGCGAATTAATTGTTGTCGAAGCGAATTATATTCAAACTAATAAAGATAGTATTACGAAATTACTAGTGTAAAACTTGGCTGCGGCTGTCCAAACAACCAGAAGCTCTCGCAATCACTAACCAATCGTCACTAACCAATCAAAAGTAGACTGACCGGACGCCTGGTCAATGATTGAAGAGCCTATTCCCAAGACGCGCCTGCCCACGCGCCGCTTGGGACGCGGTCATCGCCACGTCGAGGGGTCGGAAGGAAATGGCGCCGCAAGCCCTTGTATGTCTGTTCGCGGCAGTTCGTAGGCGTCCAGCCGCGCACAGTTTGTGTTGGTCAAACAGTAAGTTACCATCCCTCTGTGTTCGCGCTGGTTCGCCTCGAGCCGCCGATTTTGTTGCGACAGCGTTGCGACAGCGCGAACATAAGAGGGACTAAGGCAAATGGCTTTCGGGGCCGGACTGACACGCGGCGCGCAGCTGCTTACACATCGGTCAATCGAGACTTTGCGGCCAGCCGAGGCACCCTATCGCGTGACCGATCAGCGCTGCAAAGGACTGGCGGTGCGGGTTGCGCCGAGCGGCGTTAAGACCTGGGACTTAGCCTACCGCATTCGAGGCACGGGCAAGATGCGCCGCCTGTCGCTTGGGCGAACCACCGACGTCAGCCTCGAGCAGGCGCGAGAGCGGGCCAATGAGCTGACCAGCGCGGCGCGCGGCGGCCGTGATCTAATCGGCGAAGAGGGCGAGGCCAGGGATGCGGCGGCCTCACGGATCACCGTCGGGTCGTTGATCGATCTTTATCTGCGACGGCGAGTTGTTGGCCGCCTGCGCACAGCCAAGTCGATTGAGAGCCGTCTGAAGCGCACCCTGTCGCCCATCCTCCAACGATATGCCGCTGACATTTGCCGACGTGACATACGGGCGATCCTGGACTCAATCGCCGATCGGGGCCAAGGGCGGGAAGCGGAAAAGCGCCGGCAGGTTTGCACCGCGATGTTCCGCTGGGCGCTGTCGCAAGACATCGTCACGGCGGACCCGACCGCGGGGCTCGAGGCGTACGACCGAGGCGCTCCGCGCGATCGCGTCTTGAGCCTCGAAGAAATCGAGTTGGTCTGGAAGTGGTTGGATACCGACGCGCTTTCTCTTGAAGCGGCGGATATTCTGAAGCTCGAGCTTTTGACCGGCGCGAGGTGCGGGGAGATCAGCGGAATTCGCGCCGAGGAGATCGATCGCCAGAAATGGATTTGGACGCTGCCTCCTTCGCGCTCGAAAAATGGGCGTCAGCGCGTCACGCCGATTGTGGGTGCGGCGCGTGAGATGCTCGAACAACGGCTATCTGGCGTCGAGAAGGGACCCCTGTTCCTGCTGGATAAGGGAGTGGTCGTCTCCTCGGCCCATATCGGCCACTATCTGTTGACGCGCCGGACCACATTGCCGATCGCCGTATTCACCTCACATGACCTTCGACGAACGTTCGCGACGATGCTGGCGGAGATGGGCGTGGCGCTCGATCTGGTCGCCGCGATCGTAGGCCACGAGGCGGGTGCGAGGGAAACGCGCGTTCTGATGCGCCATTACGTGCACAGCGACATGCTTGAACGCAAAGCGCAAGCGCTGCAGGTTTGGGACGAGAGACTGAGGGCGATTGTTGCCGGCGAGGAAGCCGCGAAGGTGGTGCCGCTGCCCCGGCGCGCGTGATCAATCACGGTCGCCAACCCTGCCTGACCGTCACGCGCTCACGCTGCTGGACGCCACCATGATCGCTGGCGGCGAAGGTCCTCGGAACCCAAGACGTTCGAGCCGCTCAAACCTGGATATCTGGGCGTCGCCCTGATCCTGAGCTGCGGCAATGCCTCGCCGAGTTCACAGGAGCACGGACTATTTCGGCGATCGCAGAAATCGCGCGTGCTCGAGCTTTCTGAAGCCCCATAAAGTGCAGGAGCTTGAGCGGTTGAGGTTGTTTGCCGATGGCTGGGTCGGTTGTAGGTCTAGTCTATAGGCAATTTATTGATAGATAAATTTCTTTAC
>Ga0210406_10003838_pt1 | contig 16306 bp, 14 predicted proteins | sample IncBWC30MmetaG_FD_155454 | JGI IMG/M metagenome (GOLD analysis project Ga0210406, IMG submission 155454) | Forest soil microbial communities from Barre Woods Harvard Forest LTER site, Petersham, Massachusetts, United States - Inc-BW-C-30-M | ecosystem: Environmental > Terrestrial > Soil >... | reverse complement strand
CACCAGCGTACTGGAGGCTGTGGTGCAGGATCTGCGCCGCCACTACGGTCAGGACTACCGCATCGTCCGCGCCGCCTCCGGCGCTGCCGCGCTGGACATCTGCCGCCAGCTTCACGAGCGCAAGGATACAGTCGCTCTTTTTCTCTCCGACCAGCGCATGCCCGGAATGACCGGAGTCGACTTCCTCCAGCAGGCGCTCACCATCTACCCCAACGCCAAGCGCGTCCTCCTTACCGCCTACGCTGACACTGAAGCCGCGATCCGCGCCATCAACTCCGCCAAGATCCACTACTACCTCAACAAGCCCTGGGACCCGCCCGAAGAAAAGCTTTACCCGGTCCTCGACGATCTGCTGGAAACCTGGAAGCAGGGCTACAAGCCTCCCTACGAAGGGATTATCGTCGTCGGCACGCGCTGGTCCTCGGCAGATCACAACGTCCGCGAGTTCCTCTCCCGCAACCGCGTCCCTTACAAGTGGCTCAGTCCCGAACAGCACCCCGAAGCCGTTGACCTCCTCAAAGAGCGTGGCCTCGACGATTCCAGGCTCCCCGTCGTCGTCTTCGGCGACGGCACTTCGCTCGTCCAGCCCACCTCCAGCGATCTCGCCACCAAGCTAGGAATGCCGCGCCAGGCCCAGCAGAAGTTTTATGACATCGTGGTCGTAGGCGCCGGTCCCGCCGGTCTCGCTGCCGGCGTCTACGCCGCGTCCGAGGGCCTCAGCACACTCATCGTCGAAGGCGAGGCCATCGGCGGGCAAGCCGGTTCCAGCTCCAAGATCGAAAACTACCTAGGCTTCCCCCAGGGTCTCAGTGGAGCCGATCTTGCCGACCGCGCTTTCCTTCAGGCAAATCGCCTCGGCGCCGAATTCCTAGCCCAGCAGGTCACCTGCATCCGCCGCGACAACCAATACCAGATCGTCCAGTTGTCCGATGGACAGGAGATCACCTGTCATGTCTGCCTCATCGCTACTGGTGTCGCCTACCGCAAGGTCGACATCCCCGGCGCCGACGAGCTCACCGGCTCTGGCGTCTACTACGGCGCTGCCCTCGCCGAGGCCAAGTCCTGCGCCGACGAGATCGTCTACATCGTTGGCGGAGCGAACTCTGCCGGCCAGGCCGCCATGTACTTCTCCCGCTACGCCGGCGAGGTCCATATGCTCGTACGCGCCGACTCACTCAATAAGAGCATGTCCAAGTACCTCATCGACCAGATCAAAGCCACACCAAACATCACCGTCGAGACCTGCACCGAAATCGCCTCCATGAGCGGCAACGGCCACCTCGAGTGCCTGACCCTCAAGACTCCCAGAGGTGAAGAGGCGCGTCAGGTCACCTCCGTCTTCATCTTCATCGGCGCCGCTCCCAAGACCGACTGGCTGCCCAAAGACATCGCGCTCGACAGCAAAGGCTTCATTCTCGCCGGACCAGACCTCAAGGCGCAGTCGCCGAAGTCATGGACTCTCGATCGCGATCCCTATCTTCTGGAGACCAGCGTTCCCGGCATCTTCGTCGCCGGCGATGTCCGCTTCAACTCAGTAAAACGATGCGCCTCCGCAGTAGGGGAAGGCTCCATCGCAATCCAGTTTGTGCATCAGTATCTAGCAACACTTTGAAAGGCAACTGAACCAATAACCCCATGAGTGAACAATCTCAGGCCGTCCAGAATAAGGTCGTCGAAACCATAACTCCGGAGCTATTAGCGCAACTGCGCAAAGTTCCCATCCTCTCGTCGCTCAAGGACGAGGAGTTGCATTGCGTCGAGGGAGTGGGAGACCTCTACCTCGGCAAAGACGAGTTCCTTGTCCGCCAGAGCGAAACCGCGCACTTTTTCTGGATACTGCTCGAGGGCGAGATTCGCGCATTCCAGACCCAATCCGACGGACACGATGGCACGCTTTACAAGATTCAGAGCGGGAACGCCTTCGGCGAAGTACCGCTTCTCGCAAACATTCCCAACGCTGTGAATCTCCAGACAACCATGCCGAGCCATCTGCTGCAACTCGACGAGGAACAGTTCTGGGGCCTTATGACCAGTTGCCCGCAGGTCCGCAAGGCCATTCTGGCCAACATGTCGAATCGGTTTCAAAAGCTGCAGAGCATGACCTTGCAGCAGGAGAAGATGGTGTCGCTGGGAACCCTCGCCGCCGGCCTGATGCATGAGTTGAACAACCCGGGAGCCGCCGCCCGGCGAGCCGCGCAGCAGTTGCGCGAGAACCTGATGCGAATGCACGAGCTTTCTCTCAAGTTCAAAGAACGTGATCTGACAAAAGAACAAAGACACTGCATGGTTGATCTGCAGGAACAGGCTCTCGCGGTCAAGCAGCCGCTGAGAATGAACTCTCTGGAACAAAGCGATGCTGAAGAGGCCCTGGCCGAGTGGATGGAATCCAACAACATCGAAAACGCGTGGAAGATGGCCCCCACGCTGGTCTCGATCGGCATGGACGCCAAAGAACTTGAATGCGCCCGCAACGAATTCGATGGACCACTGCTGTCCGAGGCGCTCGGTTGGCTCGAGGCTATGGTCTCCAGCATGCAATTGGTCGGCACCATTGAAGAGAGCATCGGCCGGGTCACCGACCTCGTTCGCGCCGTCAAATCCTACGCCTACGAAGGCAAGGGCCTGAAGCAGTCGATCGACATCAACGACAGCATTCACGCAACGATGATTATCCTCGCCCATAAGCTGCGGGAAAAAGAGATTGTGGTCGAAAAGAATTTCGCCCCCGACCTTCCGCCGCTGCACAGCGAATGCACCGGCCTGAACCAGATCTGGACCAATCTGCTGGACAACGCGATCGACGCAGTTCCTCAGCACGGACACATCCGCGTACGCACATGGGCGGAGAAGAAGAACGGCACCCCAGACGATTCGCAAGCCGATCTCTGCATCAGCGTCAGCGATAACGGAGTCGGCATCCCTCTCGAAAGCCAGCCCCTGATCTTCGACCCCTTCTACACCACCAAGCCCGTAGGCGTCGGCACGGGCATCGGCCTCGGCATCGTCCAGCGCATCGTCGAACAGTATGGCGGCGCCATTCGCTTCAGCTCGGAACCGGGCAACACGGAATTTGTCGTCCGCCTGCCCAGCGATCGCGTGTAACCGTAGGGTGTATCGAGCTTGAGCATAAGTTAATGATTGATTCTGAGCTCAGGCAAATATAGAAATTGTCATCCTGTGCGGAGCCTCTCCCCAGTTACAATTCGTCCTCCGGACCGGAGCGCAGCGGAGTGGAGAGCCTGCGCTGAGCGAAGTCGAATGGGGACCTGCTGTTTCGGCGGGGTAAGCAATCATGCTGCGCGCCGCAACTCTGTCTCTCGCCTAAAGAGAGAGAGAAAGACAGACAGCACATCAGCCGGAATGGACCTGACTCCAGATCTTGTTTAAGCCATGAGATAAACGCTTTACCATATCGTTTAAGGTAATTTAGACTTCATGGGCTACCTGTAATCGATAGTTTGCCGGTCGCGACGCGTAGGACAGCCGTCGCGCATTTGTTAGTTTGCTGTATTCAAATTTGAGGGAGCATTGATGTCATCTTCCAAGCTGTTCCGGGCCGTCGGGACCTCGTCTATCTTCGCCGTCATCGCTTTGGCTTCGCTAGGTTGCATTGCGGCCCGCGCTCAAGATCATTCCGAAACATCAAAGATGCCGTGGAGGAACAAGTCACTACCGCCCGATGAGCGCGCCGACATGGTCCTTCACGAGATGACCCTCGACGAAAAGATCCAGATGGTCCATGGACAAGGCTGGGGCGTCCTCCGCGCCGGCGCTCCGATTCCCGCCCGATCGAACTTCGGCGCAGGCTTCATGGCAGGCATCGACCGGCTCGGCATCCCCGACATCAACCTCGCCGACTCCGCCGTCGGCGCCCGCATGGCCGCCTACCAGAGCCGTTACGCGACCCTCCTGCCTTCCACCCTCGGCGCCGCCTCAAGCTGGGACCCCGACGCCGCCTTCCTCTACGGCTCTGTCATCGGACGCGAGCTGCGCGCCCAGGGCTTCAACATGTCCATCGGCGGCGGCGTGGACATCACCCGCGAACCCCGCAACGGCCGCAACTTCGAATACGCCGGTGAAGATCCCCTGCTCGCCGGTACCATGACCGGCATGCTCGAAAAAGGCGTCCTGTCCGAGCATGTGATGAACGACATCAAGCACTACGCCTTCAACGACCAGGAAACCGGACGCAACGTCGTCAATGTTCTGCTCGACAAAAAAGCCATGCGCGAGTCCGACCTCCTCGCCTTCGAGATCGCAATCGCCATCGCCGACCCCTCAGGCGTCATGTGCTCCTACAACCTCGTCGAGAGCCACTACGCCTGCGAGAACGACTATCTGCTCAACCAGGTCCTCAAGAAGGACTTCAAGTTCAAGGGCTTTGTGCTCTCGGACTGGGGAGCGACCCACAGCACCGTCAACTCCGCCCTCAGCGGACTCGACCAGGATATGCCCGGCGACGACAACTACTTCAGCGAGCCCCTCAAAAAAGCCATACAGGACGGCCAAGTCCCCGAGGCCCGCCTGAACGACATGGTCCATCGCATCCTGCGCAGCATGTTCGCCGCCGGCGTTATCGACGATCCTCCCGTCCGCACCGTAGTCGATCCCTTTCGCGGACGCGACGACGCCCAGCACATCGCCGAAGAGAGCCTCGTTCTGCTGAAGAACTCCGGCGGCATTCTTCCCCTGAAGCCCGGCGCCTCCTCCATCGCCATCATCGGGTCACACGCCGACGTAGGCGTTCTCTCCGGTGGCGGGTCCGCGCAGGTCGATGCCCCCGGCGGCAACGCCGCAAATCCGCAGCCTGGCGGCTCCAAGTGGGGCGAAACCATCTACTTCCCTTCTTCGCCGCTGAAAAATATTCAAGCGAAATCTTCGCACGCCGTTGTCAAATACTCCAGTGGCGAAGATGTCGCCGCGGCCGTTCAGCTTGCAAAGTCCTCCGCGATCGCCATCGTCTTTGCCAACCAGCCATTGCGTGAAGACATGGACGCAACATCGCTCGCGCTGCCCGGCAACCAGAACAACCTCATCGAGTCCGTCGCCGCCGCCAACCCCAACACCATCGTCGTGCTCGAAACCGGCGGCCCCGTCAGCATGCCCTGGATCGATCACGTCAAAGGTGTCGTCGAGATGTGGTACCCCGGTATCGGCGGAGCCCAGGCGCTCGCAAACATCCTCTTCGGCGATGTCAACCCCTCCGGCAAACTCACCGTAAGCTTCGCAAAAAACGACGAGCAGCTGCCCCACCCCGTAATTCCCGGCCTCGAAGGCGTGACCTTCACCCCATCAGGACGGCAGAAAAAAGTCAAACCCTTCGACCTCAACTACACCGAGGGAGCCAAAGTCGGTTACAAATGGTTCGAAGCCACAAACAAACAGCCGCTCTTCCCCTTCGGCTTCGGTTTGTCCTACACCACCTACGCCTACTCCGGCCTGACTGTCGACGACGCCAACCACACCGTCCACTTCACAGTTCGCAATACCGGCGCACACGAAGGAACCGAAATCGCCCAGGTCTACGTTGCTCTGCCATCAGCAGCGAAGGAGAACTACAAACGTCTCGCAGCGTGGCAGCGCGTGACGCTTGCTCCCGGCCAATCAAAAGAGGTAACTCTCACCCTGAACCAACTCTGTCTCTCTGTCTTCAACACCGACCAGAACGGCTGGCAGTTGCTTCCCGGCGAATACAACGTGATGGCAGGCCGATCCTCAAGCGAGACTCCACTCAAGGCAACGCTGCACATTCATCCGTAACCTCATCGGCTTTCGTCATCGTGGTCCCAGATCGCCGTGCGAGACGGAACTTTTTTCAGCACGCTCTCGTCATATTAAATTGCCATGCCTCCCCAACTCATCATCAACGCGGACGACTTCGGCCTCACTCCGGGGGTCAACCGTGCCATCGCCGAACTCCATCAGGCCAAAGCCCTCACCTCCGCCACCCTGATGGCTACCGGCGCCGCATTCGATGACGCAGTCGCCATCGCCCATGCCAATCCCGCTCTCGGCGTGGGCTGCCACATCCTCCTCACCGACGGCACTCCCGTCTCTCCCCCCAAAAGCATCCCCACACTCCTCGGCCCGGACGGCAAAAACTTTCGCCCCTCGCTCGTCGATTTCATCCAGGCGCTCCTGCGCGGCGCCATCCGCGAAGACGACATCGAACGCGAAGCCGTAGCCCAGGTGCAAAAGCTTCAGTGTGCCGGCATCTGCGTCACCCACATCGACACCCACAAGCACACCCACCTCTTCCCCGCCGTAACCCGTCCTCTTTTGAGCATCGCCGAGCGCTGCTCCGTCCGCGCCATTCGTCACCCGTTCGAGCAGGCCTGGAGCCTCGCTCTCGGCCACGGCAATCGCATTCGCCGTCTCCAGGTCAAACTCCTCGGCCGCCTCCAAACCAGTTTCGAACACCAGCCCCAGATCCGCGATGCGCACGTCCTCACCACCGACGGAACCATCGGCATCTCCGCCACCGGCAACCTCTACGGCGAAACCCTCCACCAGATCCTTCACGCCATGCCCGACGAGGGCACCTTCGAACTCTGCTGCCATCCCGGCTACAACGACCGCGACCTCGACCGCATCACCACCCGCCTTCGCGCCCACCGCGACATCGAGCGCAACACTCTGCTCGCCGAAGTGCCTGCAATCGCCCTGCATCCAAATGCGCCCCAGCTCATCCACTATGGAGACCTCGGCGCAAACCGCACCCTCCGCAAAGCCGGCTAGGTTCATCAACGACTCCAGACACAAACGAGTCTAATAAGACGGCGGCCTCGTCCAACCATCGAAACTGCACTCGAGCCCGAACCACAGGAAGTCTATGAAGATCGGCATCACCTGTTATCCCACCTACGGCGGCAGCGGCGTAGTCGCCACCGAACTCGGCATCGAGTTAGCCGCCCGCGGCCACGAGATCCACTTCATCACGTACTCGCAGCCCTTCCGCCTCACCGGCCGCGAAGCCAACATCCACTTCCACGAAGTGGCCGTCTCCAACTATCCCCTCTTCGAACATCCGCCCTACGATCTCGCCCTCGCCACCCGCATGGCCGAGGTCGCCGAGTTCTACTCGCTCGATCTCCTCCACGTTCACTACGCGATTCCGCACTCGGTCAGCGCGCTCCTCGCCCGCCAGATGCTCGCCTCGCGCGGCGTCCACCTCCCTTTCATCACCACCCTCCACGGCACCGACATCACCCTCGTAGGTCTCGACCGCTCTTACCTGCCCATCACAAAGTTCGGCATCGAGCAGTCCGACGGAGTCACTGCCATCTCCACCTACCTGCGTAACCGCACCCGCGAGGCATTCCACATCGATTCCGAGATCGAGGTCATCCGCAACTTCGTCAACTGCGACGTCTACGTCCGCAACCCCGAGCTCGTCCCCGCCATGCGCCCCCGCTTCGCCGAACCCAACGAGCGGCTACTAGTCCACCTCTCCAACTTCCGCCCCGTCAAACGCATTCAGGATGTAGTCCAGGTCTTCGCTCGCGTCGCCAAAGCCATGCCCGCACGCCTGATGCTGATCGGCGACGGCCCCGACCGCAGCGTCGCCGAATACCTCGCACGCGAAAACAACGTGCAGGACCGCATCCACTTCGTAGGCAAGCAGGACAACGTCTACGAACTCCTCCCGCTCGCCGACCTCATGCTGATGCCCAGCGAGATGGAGTCCTTCGGTCTCGCCGCCCTCGAAGCCATGGCCTGCAGCGTCCCCACCATCGCCACCCGCGTCGGAGGCGTCCCCGAACTCATACAAGACGGACACAACGGCCTTCTCTTCAACGTAGGCGACGTCGAGTCCATGTCCACCGCCGCCATCGCGCTGCTCAGCAACCCCTCTCGCCTCGAAGCCATGGCCAAAGCCGGCCGCAAGACCGCGCAGGACCACTTCTGCTCCTCCCGCGTCATCCCCCTCTACGAGGACTACTACGACCGCGTCGTAACCCGCACCCAACCAATCCACTAATCAACGCAGGCCCCAAATCCGGGTGCCCCATCTTCGCGACGGTTTCATCGTCGCTAAGGTGGGCATTCGCGAAGCGAACCGCGCTCCTTCCCCAACCTTAGCAGCCAAGCTCCAGTCCCGATCCCGTCCGAATCCGCGAAATCCGCGGTCGGCCTTCAAGACCGCGTCATAGCCCGCACCGCATCCTGCACCAGATGGCTCAGCGCCTGCCCCGCAGCACCGCCAATCGGCCCCCACGCCTCAGCCCCCGCGTCGAGTATCGGCATCATTAACGTCACCTTCGTCCCCCGCCCCGGACGGCTATTGATCTCCACCGTAGCAAGGTCGCCATACAAAACCTCCATGCGCTCACGAACATTGCGCACCCCAATGCCCGTGCCCGGCTTCACCAGCCCACTCACCGGCGAGGCGTCATTCCGCTCCGGCCCCATGCCCACGCCATCGTCCTCCACCTCCACCATCAGCCGGCCCTCATCGGTAATCCGGCTTCGCAAGGTCACCGTGCCGCCGCTGATCCGCGGCTCCAACCCATGCTTGATGCTGTTCTCGATCAGCGGTTGCAGCAGCATTCCCGGCACTACGATGTCCAGCGTATCCTCGGCAATCTCCTTCACCACCTCCAGCTTGTTGCCGAACCGAACCACTTCGATATCCAGGTAGTCATCGGTAAACTGCAGCTCCTCCCGCAACGGCAGAAACGCCTCGCGATCCTTCAACAGCACGCGAAGAATATTCGCCAGCTTCACCACCATCTCCCGCGCCAGCTCCGGCTGCGAACGAACCAGCGACGTAATCGAGTTCAGTGTGTTGAACAGAAAATGCGGGTTGATCTGTCGCTGCAACGCATCCAGACGAGCCTCCAGCAGCAGTCTTCCCTGCTCCTCCAGCTTCCGCTCCACGCGAATCGCATTCCATATCTTCAGCGGAATCCCCACCACAATCGGAGCCGTGGCGCAGATTAGCAACTGCACCCACCACTCCCGCGAGTACAACTCGAAGAAGCGTCGCGGATAAAGCATCGACAGCATACTGGTTCCAAGCTGCAGGCTGGCCACCAGCAGAAGCAACAGAATCTGCCGGTCCAGCTTCGGCCGCCGCAGGTTCCGCGTCACCCACCGGTAGATACTCAGGTCGATCATCGGCGAGAACGACCACACGTCCTCCGGGTCCGTGAACCGTCCAAAGGTTCCGGCAATAGCCGCGACCAGCAGATTCACCGGCAGCGACCAGTACTCGTGATGCAGCAGCGCCGGAATAGCCAGAATCGAGCCCCCGGCCATAGCAGCCAGCGGTCCCACCAGAATCCCCAACAAAATCGTCGTCTCAAACGACAGGTCCGCCGCCAGAAAATTCGGCACCATCACCCGCACCAGAACACCAAGCGTCAGCGGCGCAACGATGATCGCCACCAGCCACACTGTCTGCCGCGGACTCCTATTTGCGGTCAGCAGCAGGTTCTTAAAAGTCTTCGATCGCGCCAGCGAACTCGATACCGCCGCCGCCACCCCCAGCTCGATCAACAGCGTAATTAGAACCAGCTTGGAATCGATCTGCGTCACACCACTACTCTACGCCCCCAAAGCCCGACCGCGGATCACGCGGATTGACACAGATAACAGCAAAATCACATCAACGCGCCCTCCAGTCTTTGTCCTTAATCCGCGTCCATCCGTGCCATCCGCGGTCGCCTGCATCGAACCACACCCTTCGCGAATCCAATCCCCATGAGCACCGAAACGTATAATGAAATCATGCCGTTCGCCAGCGTAACAAAAGTAGCCGAAGCCGACTTCCCCACCCGCTGGGGACAATTCCGCATCCTCGGCTTCGAGGGCCTCGTCGAAAACCCCGCCGCCTGCAACGACAACATCCCTCCCCCCACCGTCCGCACCGAATCCGCCGTGGCCCTCGTCATGGGCAACATCCACGCCGCTCCCCCCATCGTCCGCATCCACTCTCAGTGCCTCACCGGCGACGTCTTCCACTCCTTGCGTTGCGACTGCCGCCAGCAGTTCGAGCTCGCCATGCTCGCCATCACCGACGCCGGCGCCGGCATCCTCCTCTACGAGCAGCAGGAGGGCCGCGGCATCGGCCTCATGGCCAAGCTCCGCGCCTACGAGCTCCAGGACAAGGGCCTCGACACCATCGAAGCCAACCTCGAACTGGGCTACGAAGCCGACTGCCGCCACTTCGAGCTCCCCGCTCAAATCCTGAAACATCTCAACGTGAACTCCGTCCGCCTCATCACCAACAACCCTGCCAAGGTCGAAGCCCTCGAACTCGCCGGAGTCAAAGTCGTCGAGCGCATCTCCGCCGAGGTCCCCACCGAGCCCACCAACGAGCGCTACCTCAAGACCAAGCGCGAAAAGATGGGCCACCTCGTCAGCTAGTTCCACTGCTTTGCAGGTATAAGGGAAGCATGTTCCCGCTGAGACGAGTCCGGATCTCCCACGCCGGCTGGCCCCTCTCAGTTCTGTATTTATCGCTTGCAGCGCCAATTTGCGCTGCCTATCCAGCATCAATCTTGCAGTTGAACGAACTGGCAAGTTCGCCGATCCTCGCAACCTGCATCGTCGAAACCACGAGCAAGGATACCGCATCAATCACGGAAAACGGTCGCGTCGTGCCCGCGCATGCGACGCTCCGTGTATTAAGGACGTTTCCCCAAAACGCAATACGCGATCCGCGGATCAATCTGGACTTCGAAGCCCACCCTGAAGGCGACAATGGCATGAGCGGTCCAGCTTTGCCGCTCATCGTACAAGGCGCCGTCCTCATCCTTCCACTCAAACTCAATCCTGATCCGCGCCACCTGCCATGGCGTCTCACTGTTGATCGAGGCATAGGGTTAGTCATTCCCGCAATCACCGAAGGACCTGACCCGGCGACGCCGCCACGCAACGGACAGGACTTTATCATCGACGAGATTGGGTCAGCGCTTAGCCGCGGAACCAGACGCCAAGTACTTACGGAATCCTCCTATCTGTCCATGCAGACTACCCAGCTCTTTTCGCCTCAGCTGATGCAATTATTACAGTCCTCGCTCGGCAACGACGACGACCGCTGGGCGCTTATCGCCGCCTCGCTGCTAAGCGCGACAGGAGTCCCCGGACCCGCTGTCGCTGAGTTCCGCACCCTCTCGATAGCGGTAGCAGGCACACAAAACACTTGGTCAATCCTTGCGCTCGTTCTACAACACCTGGGTGAATCATCCCAGGCAAAGAATCGACTCATTCATCAAACCCTCTTGGTCTCAGACATTAACAGTTGGGGTGCGGCCGTCACCCTCCGAGAATTTGCCCAGGATCCCCTCCTCGTCCGCGAACTGACTGCCATGCTTAAGGAAGAACGCCCAGGATCGCTCTTCGTTGCTCACGAAATGATCGCCGCTGGTCAGAAGTCCCTTGCCACCCCTGCCATAACCCTCTCGCTGCATTACATCAAAACGCCCACCACCGAATGGACTGAACTGCAACCAGCATGTTCAGCCCTGCGTGATTTTGGCAGCGACGAGCAGTTCGGACAACTGGTTGCTGAAATCAAGAACACCCAGTACCTCAACACGCCACGATATGACGCGCTGTGGCGTGCAACCATCTGGCCTGAAAGTCCCCGGGCGGCCACTATCCTGAAAATTCTCTTGCATGACGATCGGATGTATCAGGGAATGCGGTATAAGGACCTCGCACACAACGAACTCGAGAGACTTGCAAAAGTGACCAACTGATAGTCGAGCTCTATCTTCACACACGTCATCTCTCTACCGCTCCCAGGCATTCCCACCCCGCATCCTCATCACAAGCTAATCTTCACCGGGAGATAACCAACCGGTGATACCCTTGGTTGCCCAAAGCGTCAACCCAGTGCGTTGCGTTTCTAATTATTCCAGGGGAGATGTAAGTCATCCCATGAAGCGACTCTCGATCAGCGGGCCACTCCTTCCATGGGTTGCAGCGCCCATCGTCCTCTCCCTCCTCGTCGCCCTGACCGCATCCGCCCAGGCCCAGATGGCGGATACTCTAAGCCAGGTCCGGACGATCTACATCGACACCAACGCTACCGGGCCCGATGCAGTCGAGATGCGCAAGCACTTGGTCGACAGTCTGCGGACGAATCGCTCTCTCGAAGTCGTCAACGATCAAAGTGGCGCTGACGCCATCCTCAAAACCGCCAGCGCAATCTGGGTCAAAGCCTATCTCGCAGTAAATCCGCGTTCCCCCGGCAGCAAATATCCCGTCTACGGCGGTTTCCTATCGGCGCAGCTCCTCGGCAGAGACGAAGAGCCTCCCTGGTCGTATCTGGTCACACCCACCAGAGCCAATGGCATCCGCCAGGACCTGGCTGATCAGCTGGCGAAGAAGTTGCTGTCCGCTGCACGAAGCCGCGCCAGCCGGATCCGTGGGCCGCGCCGCCCAGGGCGTCACGATCAGGGCCGCGGGCGCCACCTTCCCCGCCCCCCTCTATCAGGCGTGGATTGAGTCCTTCCGCGAACACCATCCCGACATCCACATCACCTACAACGGCATCGGCTCCGAGGCCGGAATCCAGCAGCTCCACGATAAAAAGATCACCTTCGCCGCCTCCGACGTTCCCCTCTCCGCGGCCTATATGACCCAGATGCCCGTCAAGGTACTCCAGTTCGCGACCGCCATCGGCGCCGTCGTCTCCATATACCATCTGCCCGGGATTGGCCAGGACCTCCGCTTTACCCCAGACGTCCTCGCCGGCATCTACCTCGGTAAGATCCGCAGGTGGAACGACCCCGCCATCCGCGCCATCAACCACAGTGTCACCCTCCCCGATGCCGAAATCGTCGTCGTCCATCGCGCCGACGGCAGCGGCACCACCTTCGCCTGGACCGACTAGACCACACTCCTCGCTGGGATATAAACCACCAGCACCGGAGGCATGGCTGACCCTAACCAAAAAGGGGCATGGAGAACTGGAAACCGCTTCGCGCTTCCCACTTCCCCACACCCCCGACGGCGGCTATCCCAACACAACGATAGCTGCGCTACACTAACTCCTCACTGGTACAAAACATCGGGCAAGCCAAGTGGCCAGGGCATGAATCTCATCGATGATCGTTTGCGGATCGTCAAGTGCGTCTTCGGTCACTCCGGCGAACATGGCATTCACTTTGCCGACAATATCGTCGTAATCGCTGATCTCGGGATGCGTGTTGAACACAACACTATTCAGGAAATTGTTCCCCTTCGAACCGCCTTGCTCTATCAGACGCAGTTCGATATTCAGCGGTTTCAACTCGTAATAGAGCCCCTCCGTGAGTCCTTCGAGAGCAAACTTCGACATATTGTAGAGGGAGCCAGTAGGCACCGCCGTCAATACGCCCATGTATGAGCTTATGTTGATGAACATGCCACCTTTATTGGCGCGGAAGTGCGGCAAGAAACCGCGAATGACGTTGATGGGGCCGCGTACATTTAACGCGAACTGCCAACCAATCGTACTTTCTTCGGCGAACTCCAGAGGTCCGTAGGAGCCAGCGCCAGCGTTGTTGACCACTACGTCGATCTTCCCGAAAGCAGCGATGGCTTGCTCCGTCGCTACCTGCACTTGCTGGACATCCGTTACATCCAGCTTGAAAATCTTGACGTTGTCATATGCGCTCAGCTCGCTTTCCTTTCCGGCGTCCGCATGGTAGCCGCGACGTTCCAGCCTCGCTTTGCGAAATGGAACGCCGTCAATTTGCCCAGGCCGCTACTGGTGCCGGTATGAATATCGTCTTGGTCATGTCATGTCCTTTCTATGGGCGTGATTTCAGAGAGTCATAGCGAACCGATACCTCGCGACCCGCCGAAGACGATGGCGTCTTTGGCGCTCATGGGACGAGCAGCAGCTTGGGATCGGGAACCTTGGTCTAGATCGTGCCCTGTCGTACGCCGATGTCCATAAAGTTGACACCCGCGAAGGCGATCTCAACCAGTGCTTCGCCCGGACTTGGCACCGGGTCGGGGCGCTCGATATATTCCAGCATCTCGCGGCCACCCGCGCCGTTCATCACAATAACTCTCATCGACTTGCTCCTATCACTTGCCCGATATTGAATTATCGTTCCATAATTTGTCAAGAAAATAGGCTATCAATTTGTCAAGAAAATGGGCTATCGCAGCGCCCTGAGCGCCATGTCGGCCAAGCTGGTCAGAGACGCACGGTCGGCGCCGCCGCGTCCGGCGACGCGGATACCCGCGATGTTCGCGATCAGAAACTCGGCAACCGCTTCGGGTTTGAGGCCTGCGGCGAAATCGCCTTCCCGCTGCGCATCACGAACGCGGGCGGTGACGGCTCCGAGAAAGCTTGTTGCCAGCACCGCGTTGATCTCCTTGAGGTCGGGGCGGGAGGCGCCGAACTCATAAATCGAGCTGACGCCGAGACATGGTTGATCGGCTGTCTCAACGACGCGACGCAACATCGCGGTTATCCCGTCGATAGCACGTACGCCCCTTCGAAGCGCGTCGAAATGCGCGGCACACTCGCCCATCCCGTAGCGCCGTACCGCCGAGCAATAGAGCTGCCACTTATCGCCAAAGGCAGCGTAGAGGCTCTGCCGGCCGATCCCCATGGTATCGACGAGCATCTGAGCCGAGGTTCCCTCGTACCCATGCTCGCGGAACACGGCGATCGCGCCATCGAGCGCCGTGTCCACATCGAATTCCCGTGCTCTGGCCATAGAATACAAATAGCCTTTAAGGAATGATCGGTCAAGATAAGTGGGGTTGTGCGCCCCCGCCTCGTTCGCTAGGTGTTTGGTCCCGGAGTGAGGAGGTGCGGGTTAATTTTAAAGACAGACGGATCCTTGGCCAGGGCGTCACAGATCATCTGATAGGGCGTTCGCCATCGCAGGGCATTGAGATGCTGGGCAAAATTATAAGCGGTGACGAAGGCCAGGACATGGGCCTTGAGGCTTTCGAGATCGTGGTCTGAAGATGCGCTCCTCCGAGACATTCGGAACACTGTCAAAATGCTGGCGCTGGCTCCTACGGACCTGTCATCGATTAGCATAGGCTGAACATCGCCTAATTCGCGCGTTATCGGCTGTGCACTCTTTGACATTTGGCCTCGAATGCTGCGGCTGAACTAGTTTCCAGTGGGGTACTTTCCACTTGATGGACGAATAGTCGCCTACTCGTACAAGTGGAACTTTCAACGCACGAAGTGTTAGCGTACGATTTTTGACGTTTGGTGTAGTGACCCCGGGTATGGCGAGCAGGAACCATGTCGTGTCGTCATGCCGGTTCGACGATATACGCATTCGACACATACAGTTGCCGAAAACCTCTTCATCCAAAAGCATTGGCCGTCGCCCACCGCGCCACATCCACAATCCCAGTGAACTGATGTTCTTCACCCGATGGAGTGGTCAGCGAATAGGCACCGTTTTTATCCTCTGCAGAAAGGTTCGGCCTGGTAGCGAGCAGCACCGACCAGACACAGAAGCATCGCAAATTGCAGAAGTACATTTCGCCGACCGTATCCTTAAGGACGAAGGAAGGGTCAGGGACGGCAAACATATCGTAGGAGCAGATTCGACGCTTCATTATCCGGCGTTCCTTCCACCAGGCCGTATCATTGCAGAATCATTCCAAGATACTTCAGGGAAACGCATCTATCACCTTCGCCAGTATCAGTCGCCGACAAACATGGATCACGTCCGAAAGGTGGAGATGTTTCACAACGGCGAGTTCCGCATTTTCGCTAAAGCCGGCGCTATGGGAGTTTTCTATGCCGATACACTGGTCGGACCGAATCTGCCGAATCTTACGTATATGCTCAGTTTTCCTGATATGACCGCCCTTGAGGCAGATTGGGAAAAGTTTTCCGCAGATCCGGATTGGAAGAAGCTCTCTGCCGATTCGAGGTTTAAGTTAGACCCACCAACGGTATCAAATGTGACAAGCCTCGTGCTCCGTCCCCTAGCCTGTTCCCAAGTTTAGTGGGATTACTTCGCTGTAGCCCTAGTTGTAGGCGCCACAGCGAGCGAGATGGGGTACGGCAACGATTCCTTTACCAGCAGCGATGCGGGCTTGGCTGACCCCGCCTATTACACGCTCCTTGTGGCGGGCGCGGCCTACTCATACTGAAACGATCGCCAAAAAACACCGATCCCCACGTCTCAAAGTTCGTAAGAGACGTGGGGAATCGGGGTTGAACAGAACATCTTTCCGCTGCGTACTACAAGGGCGTAACCCAGGGAGAAGGCGGTGGTGGTGGAACGACCGGTGGACGGTCGTCGCAAGTAATAGTATTGGGCAGTTCCCACGGGGCCAGCCAGGGTCCGGTAGTGCCGCCGCCATCGTTGCTGCC
>Ga0210406_10003837_pt1 | contig 16307 bp, 13 predicted proteins | sample IncBWC30MmetaG_FD_155454 | JGI IMG/M metagenome (GOLD analysis project Ga0210406, IMG submission 155454) | Forest soil microbial communities from Barre Woods Harvard Forest LTER site, Petersham, Massachusetts, United States - Inc-BW-C-30-M | ecosystem: Environmental > Terrestrial > Soil >... | reverse complement strand
GATCCTGCCCGCTGCCACTCGTATACGGGCGCTTGCCGTCAGTGTCAAGAAAATATCGCGGTTTGGCCAAAAAAATCTGCGGTGGAATCCAAAATGAAACTTCGCAGCCTACTTAGGCGATTCCGTGAACGTGCCGCCGTAGTAGCCCTGGCGCGCCAGAATCGTCAAGCCGTCACGCCGGACGCGCACTTCGATCGAGTGATAGTCCACCGCACGCTCGCCCCTCGGCGAGTAGGTCAGCGTGTACTGGTTCCGGGCCTCTTCCGTAATGCGGGTATAAAACTCCGAAAAGGCGTTCTGCTTCGCGCCGTAGTAGATGTCGCCGCCGGTATCGCGGGAGTAGCTGACCAGGCGGTTGAACTTGCGCTCAAAATAGGAGCTGCCCGTCGCCACGCTGTAGACGGTGATTTCCTGGCGCAGCAACTCCGCCTTGGTCTCGTCATAGCTGTGGGTGTTGAATTTCGCGCCGTTCTGGCCGTCGGAGATCAGCAGGATCACCTTGCGGCGCTTGCGGCTGTCGCGATCCTTCATTAGCCCGGCGGCTTCGAATATGGCGTCGTCGAGCGCCTTCGTCGGCTGGCCTTTAATCGCCTGGAGGCCAGCGGGATTCGGCGGTGCACCAGGCGCCGGGATGCCACTGACCGTCGGTCCATTAAAAGGACCTCCTGGAGGGGCTACCGAAGGCTCCGACGAGAGATCGGTGCGCTTCAACTCGGTGAGCAGATTATCCTGGTCCCTGGTGAAACCCTTACCTTCGTGGAAAAACTGGTCGAAGCGGCAGATGAATGCCTCGTCGCTGGTGCTGAGGCCGCTGACGATTGACGCCAAGCTGGGCTCCACCTGCTGCTCGTCTTTCCGTTTCAAATCGTTGTCAATCAGAATGACCAGGGAGAGCGGCACGGTTTCCACGGAAAGCCGCGTGACCTCCTGCTCCACGTTGTCTTCAAAGATGCGGAATTCATCCCGGCGGAGGTCCGGGACAAGATTGCCGTTGCGGTCTTTCACCGTTACGGGAACGACGACCGTGTTCGTGATTATGCGGATCGGCGCCGGCCCCTGCTGCTTATCGGCAGGCTTGGTTTCCTGCGCGGGGGTTGGCGCAGCCGGTTTTTGCAGCGCCGGTTCTTGTGCGGAGAGCGGCAAAGCCAAAAAGCAAAGCATAGTGGCGGCAGCGAAAAAGGCTCTTTTTCGTGGACAATTCATGTTGTTCGGGCCAAACTTTCCAAGGTTAGTGTGATCTCAGGTGCTGCCGAGCATTCGACGCATCCCGCAGGCCAGTTGGTTGCATCGTAACAGTGGACGCTACCCCAGGCGCGGGGGCACGGGACCAGATTCAAAGCTGCAGCCCCTCGCCATACAAGACCTCAATTTAAGGATACCGGGAAACAGTGAAATCCGTGAGCGCGAAGATGCGAATTTGGAAAAGACTGTCGGGGCAGGTGCTGGCGTGCGGCGCTGCCTTGGCGATGGCTACCCCCGCCGTGCCTCAAGCGCAGGGGCAAGGGCAGGCTCAGAACCCGCCGACCATCAAGACCGAGGTCAGCCTGGTCAACCTGTTCGCCACCGTGCGCGACAAAAACAAACGCGTGGTCACCGACCTGAAGCAAGAGAATTTCAAGATTTCCGAAGACGGCCATGATGAAAAGATCGCGTTCTTCTCCAAAGAAATGATGTTGCCGATTACGCTCGGCCTCTTGTTGGACACTTCTGGCAGCGAACAGAACATGCTCGGCGCGATTCAGGGCGCGGGCGGCCGCTTCCTGCGTCGTGTTCTCCGCAAGGGCGACGAGGCCATGGTCATTTCCTTCGACACGGATGTGGATTTGCTCTCTGACTTTACCGATGACCGTTCGATTCTGGACCGGGCCATCAACAAGGCACGCATTAATACTCCAGGCGGCGGATACATCGCGGGAAACCCCGGCCCGGTTCCTTCAGGAAATATGGTTGGCACAGCCCTTTATGACGCTATTTATCTGGCGTGCGGTGAAAAACTGAACGGCGAGGCGGGGCGCAAGGCCATCGTGATCGTTACCGATGCGCAGGATGAAGGCAGCAAGGTGAAGCTGGAGGAAGCGATCGAATCCGCGCAGCGCACCGACACCGTGATTCACGTGTTACTGGTGGCCGATCCGCGCTACGGCGGGAATGGCGGAGTCGCGCGTCGCCTCGCGGATGATACCGGTGGCCGGGTCATCTACGTCAATTCCGAGAAAAAACTGGAAGAAGCCTTCGATCAGATTTCGGAGGAACTCCGCAGCCAGTACACCCTGGGCTACTACCCCACCAACAACAATCGCGACGGCAGATTCCGGAAAATCAAGCTCGATGTCGACAACCACGACTTCAAGGTGCTCGCCCGCAAAGGCTACTACGCGCCAAAGGGTTAGCCCACACTCCGCTGTAGTCGATTTCTCCCTTCCTCAAACAGACAGCCAAATTTGTCATCCTGAGAGGTGCGCCGTTCGCGCCTCGAAGGATCTCAACATAAGCAACGTGCAAGATTCTGTCGCTGAGATCCTTCGGCTATCCTCGTCGGATAGCCTCAGGACGACAACGCCTTGCGAGCGTCAACTAGGGGCGCGGAGAGGGTTGCCCTTCGTGTGATGGCAGATTGACCGAAAGCAACTGCTTGGCTAACATCACATGGCGGTCAGGGATCGCTTTCAACCACCCCAAATGAACCTGGAGAAAATCGCCCACTATCGTATCGTCCGCCAACTCGGCGCGGGCGGTATGGGATTGGTCTATGAAGCCGAGGACACCAAGCTGGGGCGGCGCGTCGCCCTGAAATTCCTGAAAGAAAGCGCGGTCCACGATGCAGGCTCGATGGAGCGATTTCTCCGCGAAGCGCGCGCCGCTTCCGCTCTGAACCACCCCGGCATCTGCACCGTCTACGCGATTGAGGAGTGCGACGGCCGCACCTTCATCGCCATGGAACTCCTGGAAGGCGATTCCCTCGACAAAGTGCTTCACCGCGGCACGATGCCTATCACTCACTGCGTCGAAGTCTGCATCGAAATCGCGGACGCCCTCGACGCCGCCCACAAAAAAGGCATCGTCCACCGCGACATCAAACCCGGGAACATTTTCCTTACCAGCCGCGGCACCACCAAGATTCTCGACTTCGGGTTAGCCAAGTTGATGGAGGCCGAAGGAGGCCCCTCCGAAGATACTGTCGCCGAATCCGAGACGATGTTCCAGACCAATCCCGGCACGACCGTCGGCACCGTGGTCTACATGTCGCCGGAGCAGGCTCGCGGAGAGGCCCTGGACGCGCGCACCGATCTTTTCTCCCTCGGCTCCGTGATGTATGGCATGGTTACCGGCCGCCACCCCTTCCAGGGTTCCACGAGCGCGGTAATTTTCGGCAACATTCTCCACGCCGCGCCCGTGTCCCCGGTGCAGTTCAACAGCGCCATCCCGGTGGAACTCGAACACATCATCAACAAGCTCCTGGAGAAGGACCGCGAAATGCGCTATCAGGTTGCCGCCGAACTCCGCGCCGACTTGAAACGCCTGCTGCGTGAACTCGAGCCCGGCCGTCCTCCCTCTGATTCCAGCGTCATGGCCAGCCGCGCCAGCCTCACCGCTTCGCACGCCGCCGCAAAATCCTCGGGCGCCGGCCACAAGCCGAGCAGCAGCACCGTCCTTGTCGAAGCAGCCAACCAGAACAAACTCGGCACCGGCGCAATTCTCGCTGTAGTTGCTGTGCTGGCACTGGCCGCCGCTTACGGCGGGTATACATTCGTGCAGAAGGGCAAGCATCTGCCGTTTGAAAAATTCAGCATCGAAAATGTTTCGAACAACGGCCACATCTCGCAGGCCGCCATCTCTCCCGACGGGGTGTATTTGCTACAAGCCCTGGACGAAAACGGTTTGCAGTCCCTGTGGCTGCATCACATTCCGACCCAGACAAATAAAGAAGTTGTGGAACCCGCCGCCACCATCTACGAGGGGCTGACTTTTTCGCCCGACGGCAACTACATCTATTTCGTCCGGCGCGAGGAAGCCGAAGAAAGCATTTCCGTTCTTTACCGGGCCTCGGTGTTGGGTGGCGAACCGAAGGTCATCATCCGCGACGTTGACAGTCCCATCACTTTTTCGCCCGACGGCACGCACTTCGCTTTTCTCCGGCAGCTTCACGATTCGCCAAAGTGGGATCTGGTTCTCGCCAAGGCCGACGGCGCTATTGAGCGGTCCATCTTCACCGGGCGGCTTCTGAAGAGCGACAGTTACGTCCCCGCGTGGTCTCCCGACGGAAAAACCATCCTCATCCCGATCGTTCAACCTTCCAGAGAGGCGATTGGCGGCTTCTCCGCGGTTGACGTAGCCACGGGGAAGGAGCAGGTCGTACCCGATCCTTCCGAACACATCTATTACGTTCCGACCTGGCTGCCCGACGGGTCCGGCCTGATCGTCAATAGCTCGCAACTCGACAGCAACCACCGGCAAATCCAGTTGGGATTTCTGACGTCGCCATCCGGCGAATTCCGGCCGCTGACCGCGGACACCAATAATTACGGCGCGCAAACCATATCGAAAGATGGCAAAACGCTGGCCGCCATCCAAAGCCGCGTGCGCTTCGAATTTGGCGTGGCGCCCGCCACCGAACCCGATAAGCTGGCCGTGGTGCGGCTGGAGTCTCAGTTGCCGGTGTGGCAATGGGACTGGACAACGGACGGCAAGCTGATATTGCCGCAGGCGGGCGACGTCAAAATCGTAAATCCCACCGGGGGAGAAAAAGTCGTTTTCTCGGATAGCAAACACATTCCAGACCAGGTGGCCGTCTGCGGCGACGGCCGTTATCTTGTCATTCGCCAACTGGCACGCACCACCGCGTCCTCGGCCAATTTGTGGCGCGCCAATCTGGACGGCAGCGACCAGCGGCAGCTTACGTCTGGCTTCAGCGAACAGGCGCCGAGTTGCGCCAAGAACGGCCCGTGGGTCTATTACCTGGATATCAACGACAACGGATACCTGAAGCGCGTGTCTCTCGAGGGCGGCTCGCCCGAAACCGTCGTGAATTTTTCGATGGGTTCTTACGCGCTTTCACCCGATGGCAAGAATGTCGCCTCTCTTGAGGTGCGCGAACTCGACCACAAGCTGATGCTACGGCTGGATTCGACGGAAGCCCATCGCATGCTCTATCACGACATCGATCAGCGGGCGCTTCCCGCAGGCCTGGCGTTCGCGCCGGACGGCAAAGCGGTGGTCTTTATTGTCAGGGAAAAAGGCGTTGATAATCTTTGGAGCCAGCCGCTTGACGGCTCCGCCAGCAAGCAGCTGACGCATTTCACGAAAGAAAAAATTATGAGATTTAGGTATTCTCCGGATGGTGGTCAACTTGCCATCCAGCGGGGCGAAAAAGAAGCTGACGCCGTCCTGCTGAAAGACACCAGCAAGTAGATCCGAGGAAACTTGTGGCGGGGCTTTCTTACTTTACTGCTCCAGCCGGCTTCGCGGCATCCACATTCGTTCGCGCGAAATAGCCCTTGCGCGCGCGGACCTGGTATCCCTTGTGCTCCGGGACTTCAATTTTTATTTTGTGATAACGGCCGTCGAGCGAATGGGTGGAAGGGTTGTAGGCGATGGAATACTGGTTGCGCAGTTCGTCGCCAATGTCCTGGAAGGACTGGTCCAGATCGTCCACATGGTACGGATAGAAAGCGCGCCCGCCGGTCTCTTCCGCCAGCGCCTGCAGAATCTTGTCTCCATCCGTCAGGTGATACTTGCGGTTCCCGGTGCGCTCCTTGCTCGGATCGTCCAGCGTCACCCACTGCGTGCTGGTGCTGATCGTGTAGATCACTACGCTGCTGCGCTGCGCCATTTCGATGGCTTCCGCGCGGGTGTGCGTCGATAAATTGTCCTCGCCGTCGCTGATCAGGATCATCACGCGGCGGACCACGTCCGGCTGGTCGCCGGGCGGGCGCGGCGGGTGGCTCAGTTCCTGAACGCAGGCCTGGTAAATGGCGTCGTAAACGGCGGTGCCGCCGCCGGCGCGGGTGCGCAGAATCTGGTCGCGCAACTTGCCGGTGTCCGGTGTGAAGGTCTGGATGACCTGCGGCTCGTCGTCAAACGTCATCACGAACGCTTCGTCCTTGCCCCGGCGGAGCACGCTGAAGAGAAAATTGTTTGCCGCGTCCTGTTCAAATTTGATCCGGTCGCGAATACTGTTGGAAGTGTCCAAGAGCATGCCGATGCGCAAGGGAAGGTCGGATTGCCGGCTGAAGTAGCGAATCTCCTGCGAGATATTGTCGTCCAGAACTTTAAAGTCCGGTTTATCCAGACTGGGAACCAGCTTGTTGCGGCGGTCGAGAACCGTGAAGAGCACGTCCACCAAGTTGACCCGGACCGGGATGACAGTCTGGCTCTGCTGAATCTGGTCCTGGGGTGTCGGAGGCGGCGGTGAGGCGGGAGGATTCGGCTGCTGAGCCGATAACGAAGCGGTGCTTAAAATTGCGAGAACCAAAGGGAACCCGAGTTGACGGAGTCGCATGTTGAACGATTATAAGAACCCTTTGAGCGCAGCGTCAATCCGCGAGGGGGATTCACCCGCGGCCGCCGCGAGCTTCCCCAGGAAGGAGCGAAGTTCGGTTGGCAGCGGTGCCATCAGCTGAATCGGTTGCCCGGTGCGCGGCTGGTGAAACCCAAGTTTCGCCGCATGCAGAAAATTCCGCCCGAGCGGCGGCAGCGGAGTGTCAGCCACGTGCAACTGGCCGGAAGCCCCATAAAGCGTGTCGCCCACGACGGGATGCCGCAGCGCCGAGAAGTGGACCCGGATCTGGTGCGTGCGCCCGGTGTGCAGCTGCACTTCCACCAGCGTGGTGGAATCAATGCGCGCGAGCGTGCGCCAATCGGTGCGTGCCTGCCGCGCATTCGGAAGCGATGCCGTGCGCCTGGCCGTCATGCGATTGCGTCGAACCGGATCGCGCGCGATGGGCAGTTCGATCCTGCCGCCTTCTTCCGGAAGAACGCCATGCAGCAGCGCGATGTAGATTTTCTGAATCGTGCGCTCACGAAAACTGTCCGCCAGCTTTGCATGGGCAAAATCATTTTTGGCAACCAACAAAATTCCCGAAGTATCCTTGTCAATGCGATGCACAATCCCCGGCCGCAGCGGATCGCCGCCCTGCGAAAGCGCCTGCCCGCGCCCCAGCAGTGCGTTCACCAGCGTTCCGCGTGAATTCCCCGCCCCGGCGTGTACTGTCATCCCCGCGGCTTTGTTCACTGCGATCAGATCGTCGTCCTCATATAGAATGTCAAGCGGGATCTGCTCAGGCTCTGCCTTCATCGCGGGCCGCGGCGCCGGCGTCACTTCCACCACGTCATCCGCGCGCACCTTCTGCGAATCCTTCGCAGGCTTCCCGTTCAGCACCACCAGCCCCGCCTCGATCAATTCCTGCACGCGAGTCCGGGACAATTCCGCGCTATGCGCCGAAACGAACCGATCCAACCGCAGCCCAGCCTCCTCTGGCGACACGACAAATTTGAGTGGGGGTATGGTCATCAAGCGAAGAGTGTACAACTCAAAGGCGCTGTAGCTCACCCCTTCAGGGGTGAGGGTTTCCCTAACGCGGGTGAAATGTCGCCGTTAGCCGTGAAAACCCTCAGGCCTGAAGGCCCGAGCTACAGGGCGGTGCAAGGGCCTGTCTGGGATCAGGCCTGCTTCTTCGGCGAATTGAAAACCACGTCATAAAGTAGCAGTAGCGCCCCGACGGTAACTCCGGCATCGGCAACATTGAATGTGGGCCACGGGTTGAACAGCGAAAACGGTAGGAAGCGCACCCACACTTCCAGGAAATCCGTGACCGCGCCATGCATAATCCGGTCGGTCAGATTGCCCGCCGCGCCACCCAACAAGAGAGCCAGCCCGGCGGCGTTCACGGCGCTTGCGTCCCGCCCTGCCACCAGCAGCCAGGCAATCAGCCCGATGATTAGCGCCGAGCCCACGATCAGGATCACCCGGGTCATCATGCTGGAGCCGTTGGAAAAAAAGCTGAACGCAATCCCCGGATTCTTGGAAAGGATGATGCTGATCCAGTTGGGAATTACCACATGGGGGAAATAGGTCAGCGGACGCGACTCAATCCACGCCTTCGTCGCCCGGTCCAGCAGCACCACCAGCAGCGTGAGCCAAAGCCAGCGGAGACTCCCTGGAATCATCATGAGTTCATGGAAACGGAAAATTGCCTACCGCGACGAGCCAACGGCATCCGCATCCGGACCTCCTGCCTCGATCTCAGCGATGGCCTCGCTGCAGCGTTCGCAAATTGTCGGGTAGCGCAAATTCTCCCCAACGTGAACGGAATAATTCCAGCAACGGTCGCACTTCTTCCCGTCGGCCCGCTGCACGCTCACTTCAAGCCCAGGTACAACCTCTGATCGAAACTCGCCGGTTCCGGCGCTCATCAACTCCACCTGAGAAACGATGAACAGCCCCGGCAACTGCGGCAGATACTGCTTCAGCTTGGCTTTCAGCTCCAGGTCCGCGTTGAGAAGCACTTTCGCTTCCAGCCCGGAATTGATCAGTTTCTTTTCATTGCGGGCAACTTCCAGGGCTTTCAGCACTTCGCCGCGCACTTTCGCCAGTAACTCCCACGTATTCGACTTTTCTGGCGCAAGCCCCGTGCGCAGTTCGGCTTCTTCCGGAAACAGCGCGATGTGAACGCTGCCTGGTTCTCCAGCAGAGCGCGGCAGGAATTTCCACACTTCCTCCGCCGTGAACACAAGTGTCGGAGCGAGCAGGCGCACCAACGCGCCAGTGATTTTCCAGACCGCGGTCTGCCCGGAGCGCCGCGACTTGTTGTTCGCCGACTTCGTGTACAGCCGGTCCTTCAGCACGTCAAAATAAAACGCGCTCAAATCCACCACGCAGTAGTCGTGAATCGCGTGATACACGCGGTGAAATTCGTACGCCGCGTACCATTCGCGGCATTTCTTCACCAGGTCCGCGGTGCGCTCCAGCATCCAGCGATCCAGATCGTCCAGCTGATCGTTGGACACGGCGTGTTTCGAAGGGTCAAAGTCGTTCAGATTCCCGAGCGCAAACCGAATCGTGTTGCGGATCTTCCGGTACGCTTCGCTGAGCTGGGTCATCACCCGCTCGCTCATCTTCACGTCAGCCTGGTATTCCTGCGAGCCTACCCACAGGCGCAGCAGGTCCGCGCCCCACTTGTCGCAAATCTCGGTGGGCAGCACCACGTTCCCGAGGGATTTCGACATGGGCCGCCCCTGCTCGTCCAGCGTCCATCCGTGCGTCACCACCCCGCGATAAGGCGCTTTGTCGCGAATGCCCGTGGCGATCAGCAGCGAACTGTGGAACCAGCCGCGATACTGATCGGGGCCCTCCAGATAAACGTCCGCCGGCCACTCGTTCCCTTTCAAAACCGCAAGGTGCGACGAGCCGGAATCGAACCACACATCAAGAATGTCGTTTTCCTTGCGCCACTTTCCCGCGCCGCACGAGCACTTCGTACCCGCGGGCAGCAACTCCTCGGGCGTGTGTTTGTACCAGGCGTCGGCGCCTTCTTTTTCAAACCACTTGACCACATTGCGCAGAGCGGAGAAATCGTTCAACTGTTTGCCGCAACCGTCGCAGAAAAACACGATGATGGGCACGCCCCAGAACCGCTGGCGAGAGACGCACCAGTCCGGGCGCTTCTCGATCATTTCGTAGATGCGCTCTTCGCCCCAGCCGGGGATCCACTTCACGCCGTGAATTTCTTCGAGCGCTTCCTGCCGCAGCGTCTTGTTCGCGCCGTGCGCGGCCTGATCCATCTTGATGAACCACTGCTCCGTTGCGCGGAAGATCACCGGATTGTGGCAACGCCAGCAATGCGGGTAGCTGTGCTTGTAAGGATGGTGACCCAGCAACGCGCCGTGATCGCCCAGCAACTTTACGATGATGGGATTCGCCGCGAATACGTCCTTGCCCTTGTATTCCGGCAAGCCTTCCGTGTAGACGCCCTTGTCATCGAGTGGCGCGTAAACCTCCAACCCATATTTCTGTCCGGAGTTAAAGTCGTCCGCGCCGTGCCCCGGCGCCGTGTGGACAATGCCGCTGCCCTGATCCAGCGTGACGTAATCCGCCAGCAAGCCCGGCACCTGAATCGGCAAAAACGGGTGCTGAAATTTCATCCCCTCGAAATCCCGGCCCTTGAAACGCGCCAGCTCATCCGCCTGCTTGATTCCGCAATCCGCTTGTAACGCCGCGACGCGATCCGCAGCCAGCACCAGCTTTCCCTTCTCCGTTGCAATCACCACGTATTCGAAGTCCGGATGAAACGCCAGCCCGCGGTTGTGGGGAATCGTCCACGGGGTTGTGGTCCAGATGACCGCGGAAACGTCTCCGCCAATTTTCGCGGCCTCGCCTGTTCCGCCGCCCACCACTTTGAAGGTCACCCAGATGGACGGGCTAGTGTGGTCTTCATACTCCACTTCCGCTTCCGCCAGCGCCGTATTGTCGTAAATGCACCAATACACTGGCTTGCGCCCGCGATAGACGTAGCCCTTTTCCATGAATTCCAGAAACGCGCCCGCAATCGTGGCCTCGTACTGGTGGCTCATCGTCAGGTAGGGATCGTTCCACCGGCCGAACACACCCAGCCGCTTGAAGTCGCGCTTGTGCTGCTCCACGTAGCGCGTCGCATATTCGCGGCACATCTGGCGGAATTCCGGGGGAGAAACCTTGCCCTTTCCGCCCAACTGCTTCTCCACCTGCGTTTCGATGGGCAACCCGTGGCAATCCCACCCCGGCACGTACGGCGCGCGATGCCCGGCCATGCTCTTGGACTTGACGATCATGTCTTTCAAGATTTTGTTCAGCCCGGTGCCCAGGTGAATTGTGCCGGTTGGGTACGGCGGGCCGTCATGCAGGACGAATAACGGTTTGTCCGCGCGCGCCGCCAGAATCTGCTCGTAGAGATTCGCCGCCTGCCAGGCTTCCAGTTGCTTCGGCTCGTTCTGCGGCAGGCTGGCCTTCATCGCAAAATCGGTCTTTGGCAGGTTCAGCGTCTTTTTCAGTTCCAATGGTTCGGTCATGGATTCGGTCAACGAATGTCCCTTCTAATCCGCTACTCCAAGTGTATCTGGATGGTCAACACGCAGCGTTCGAAAGCGGGAATCTTTGGAAAGCAAAGTAACTACGTATGTTACAATATTGAGGAAGTTGTGTCAGCCGAGGGGTCGCGCAACCTTTCCCAGCCGGCGCGAATCTTAACGGCTAAGGTAAACCTTATGGCGTGGAGTCGCGTCTACCTTATTTGAGGGGACAACGGTGCCGGGTATCATCAACCTTTTACCAGACGATCTGAGCAAGCCAAAACGCTCCGGGCCCGAGGAAGTGATTCCTGTGCCCAAGAGTGCGCTGCCGGATTTCGGCGCCCCGGCGCACCTGATGCCGAATGATTTTTGGTCCAATTTGAAGCAGTTCCTGACGGAACGCCCGGTCAAAATTATCGAACGCAAAGATGTTCCCTTCACCCGAAATTCCTTCGGTTCTGAATTTGGCGAAAATCTGAAATACTTCTTGGGCGGACCCAAGGCTCGCAAAGGTCCCATAAATAAGCGCCTGGAAGTGGATTGGGGCGGCAGTTTCGGTGGCTTCATGGGGCAATTGAAGGAATTTTTTTCACCTACCCGGGCGGTGATGCCCGCGGGGATCAAGCCGATCAAGGTAAAAGAAATCTGGTCCAAGGACGAGAATTTCGGCTGGACCCAGGCGATCGCTCTGGCAGTTCACGGCTGCATCATCGCGCTGCTCATCGTTCCGTTTCTTACTAATATGCTTCCCTCTACCACTCAAGCAAAGAACAAGGTGGAGGTCAGCACAATCGATATTTCGCCATACATGGCGAAACTGCCCGCGGGAGCCAAGACGGCAGGCGGTGGCGGTGGAGCGAATGACCATACGAATACTCCGGTGAACAAAGGCAGGCCGCCGCGGTTCACTCCGACGCAGTTCGCGGCTCCGACATTGCACCCCAATCCGCAGCCGAAGCTTCCCATGGAAGCGACGCTTCTTGGCCCGCCGGACCTAAAGATTGCATCCAGTCTTACGAATCTCGGCGATCCCCTGGCAGCCGGTCCGGGCGATTCGCTCGGGCATGGGAACGGCACGGGCATTGGGTCCGGCACGGGCGGGGGCTTAGGTCCCGGCGAAGGCGGCGGCACCGGCGGCGGCGTGTTTCGCGCAGGAGTGAACGGCGTGGGGCTGCCGACCTGCTTCTACATGCCTAATCCGCCCTATTCTGACGAAGCACGTAAAGCAAAATATTCCGGCGTGGTGCTGGTTGAAGCGGTGATCACCGTGGATGGCCGCGTCACGAATCCACGCGTGATAAAGAGCCCGGGCCTCGGTCTGGATGAGTCCACCACCAACACCATGCGGACTTGGCGCTGCAAACCCGTCACCGGCCCGAACGGCAAACCCGTTCCCGTCCTCGTCCCCTTCGAAGTCACTTTCCGCCTGTACTAACTGCGCTCAGCCATTAAGGCGGAATTAGGGGATTTCCCTCATTGCTCGTTCATTCCTTGCCTTCACGGGCAACCAATAGAGCAAACTCGAGTTCTCAATTGCAAACTGAATGGCACCGGGCTAAGGCCTTGCCCGTCCGCCACTTTGCTCAGGAGGAGCTTCCGTATGCCCTTCTCGGTGCCGCAATTCAGCTCACGAAATTCCGAAGATTCTTACTCGTGGCGACGCCGCGTGCTGGAAAACCTTCGTGTCGCTGTTTCGATCCCGCACCCGCGCCTACAATCGGCGAGCCAAGCCGCAGCCCCGTTTTCGAGCGTCGCAACCTCAACGCGATACGGTGCTGCGCAAACCATCTCGGCATTCACCCACGTCGCAATCCTTGTAGGGTTATTTCTTCTCCTTGCCTCCACCAACCCGAAAGTGACCGGTCTCCCGCCGATTCTGCTCGGTGGCCTCAACCATCCGCTTCGATTCTTTCCACCACCCGACCTAAAAACCGGAGTGCCCTCCTTAGGTACTCATGGTGTTGGGAGCAGCAATGACTCCGAACCTGCACGCACCGGAAATTTTGCACCACCGTCTTCCATGCCGCTTGCGCGGCCGCGATTGACGCACTCCGAGCAGGTAGATTTGCCCGTCCCGCCCGCCGTGTTCGATCCAAACGCACCCTCCACGGTTCAAATTGTGACGGGGCTCGGCCTACCGTGGGCGAAGAAGGACACGAATTCCGCGGGAGTCAACGGGGGCGACGGAATCGGAAACCATCCCGGCAACGGCATGGGGGACGATGACGGCAACGGCGCGGGCGCTGGAGACACTTCCGGGAACTACGCCAACGTAGTTTCCCAGGCTGCGTGCCTTCATTGTCCGGAGCCCCCGTACACTGATGAGGCGCGCAAAGCAAAACTTCAGGGGAATGTGACTCTTCGGGTGCTGATCGGCGCAGACGGGCGCGCCGCTCGAATCCAACTTGTGAAGGGCCTTGGCTTGGGCCTGGATGAACAGGCATTGCAAGCCGTGCGCTCGTGGCGTTTTGTTCCTGCGCGAGACGCGCGACGCCAGACCGTACCAACCTGGGTGACCATCGAAACGCGATTCCAGCTTTTCTGAGCACTCGGCGGCGCGTTGTCTCCTTACGACACCTTGGCTGTTGTTTGCCGAAGCAGTGCAGCCTGTTCTGCTACGATGAGGCCATGCGAAACAGACTGTCCCTCTTCGTATTTTTCTGTTCTGTCCTCTCTCTTTCCCAGGCGAGTTTCGGCCAAGGCGCCACCGGCACGCTGGACGTGACCGCGCGCATCGCGCCCACCGGCGCCCGCTCAGAACCAGTGAGGCAGTTCACCTTTTACATTTTGACCAAAAGCTATGCCGAAATTCTGAAGGAAGCCGCCGCGCAGTTCCCCCTGGAGGAGCGCGAAGCTTTCATCAGCAATCTGAAAATCTCTCCCGAACTGAAGGCCTGGATGAAGAAGCACTCGGTTATCGACCTGACCGCTCCCGATGTCGACAAGCTCATCACTCCCGACGATGTGATGGACATTCCGGAATTTTTCGCTGGCTATGAACGCTCCAACAGCGGAGGCGTCACTAATGGATTACCGATGCCCAAATACAAAGAAGCCGATGCCGAAGCCAACCCGGCCAAATACTTCAAACTGAAACAGGAGTATATGTCGGCAACGAAAAAATTCGTCGAATCTCATCCGTCCACGATTTCCGGAATGGAGACGGAGCTTGGCGGCGTGAATCCGAAATTCAAATGGGACAAAGCACTGCAGGAGCACAATCAGAGAGTGGCGCAACTCGCACCCGAACTCGCGCAGACCAAATATCTAGTGGCGAAGGGTGACACCGATCTGGACGGCCACCTGGTTGTTAGAGCGCTAGCGCCGGGCAATTATTGGGTGAGTTCTCTTGGGCTCGATGCAGCCGCCGGCGACCGCCGCCTGCTCTGGGATGTCCCCGTAGCCGTACAATCGGGGCCTCCGACGCAACTGATACTTTCCAACCTAAACGGACAGAACTTCGGCTCAACGCATCCCTGAACTGCGTTATTCTGAAGCCATGGGCAGCCCCATTCTGTGGGTCGGGTTCAATGTATTCGTTCTTGTCGCACTGGCCCTTGACCTGGGCGTCTTCCACCGCAAGGCCCATAAAATCAAATTCGGCGAAGCAGCCTTTAGCAGCGTGCTCTGGATTTCTGCCGCCCTGATTTTCGGCGGGTGCGTCTGGCACTGGTATGGCGAGCAGCGCGGCCTGGAATATTTCACGGGTTATGTCATCGAAAAGGCCCTCAGCGTTGACAACCTGTTCGTCTTTCTGGTGATCTTCCGCAGCTTCCAGGTGCCCGAAGCCGTGCAGCACCGCGTCCTCGCCTGGGGCATTCTGGGCGCGCTGGTCATGCGCGGCATCATGATCGCCACTGGCGCTGTTCTGGTCGCGCGGTTCCAGTGGATCCTTCCGGCGTTCGGCGTTTTTCTCGTTTATACCGGCCTGCACATGCTCTGGAAGCGGGATAAGAATGTTCACTACGAGAGGAATCCCATTTTCCGGTTCGCCAGTTCCCATCTGAGAGTCACCAAGGAATATCGCGGGGAACGGTTTTTCCTGAAACAGGGCGGGCAGCTGTTTGCCACTCCGCTGCTGCTTGTGCTTCTGATCGTGGAAATCACCGATGTCACCTTCGCGGTCGATTCCATTCCGGCCATCTTCGGAATTACGCGCGATCCGTTCATCGTTTACACTTCGAACGTATTCGCCATCCTCGGCCTGCGCGCGCTCTATTTCCTGCTCGCCGATGTTCTCGATTATTTCCGCTACCTCGGCATCGGACTGGCGCTGGTGCTGATGTTCATCGGCGCAAAAATGGTCGCCGAGCCGTGGCTGCACATTTCCGTGGTACTTTCCCTGAGCGTCGTCGGAGGGATTCTGCTCCTGGCAATGCTAATTTCCATCCTCACTGGCCCGCCTAAGAAGAAAGAGCCCGGGACAGGTTAAGATATGCAGTGGTGATTTCCGGTATCGGAGTCTGGTGAAACGATGAACGAGCTATTGCAACGCGCGATCGAGGGAATGTCTTCCGGGGATGCGGAGGCGCGAACGGTTTCCGCGACCGAGATTTACAAAACCGGCCGCGCCCTCGCCGACCACGCGGCGTACCCCTGGTGGGGCGACGAGGAGCTGGCGGCGCTGCTCGACGGCAACGAACCAAAGATGACCGTCGGCTTGGCGGTAACTCCTGAGCGCTTTAAGGAAATTCACGAGGCCTGCGGCCTGCCCCGGCTCTCCGAAGTCCCGCCCGATCAGGACGCGCTCGAATTCGAACTGCACTTTCCCGGCGGCCTCTCGATGGACATTTTAACCAGCAAAGATCCCGCGGCCGGCGGCGCCATCGGCAAATTCCTGCAAAGATTCGGGGAAGGCATACAGCAGATTGAATATCTGTGCAAAGACGTGGACCGGGCCACGCAAATCCTGAAAACCAAATTCGATGTGACTGCGATTTATCCTGAGACTCGCGCCGGCGCCGACGGCACCCGCGTAAATTTCTTCCTGGTCGCCGCCCCCGACGCCGCCAAGGTCCTGATCGAACTCTACGAACCCGCCCCCCGCCTTGACTGAATTCTTCTGAGCGAACTCTGTGCGCGGTTTGTTAATTCTTTTTCTTCGCTTCTGGCTTCCCCGGCTGCCCAGACAAGAGCTCCCAAACCCGGAACGTTTCCGCCACGCTCCACGCCTGGGCAAAACACCCCGCCGCCGGGAATGGCGCATCACTTCCAAAGATTTCACTGATGCTCCCAAGCCCCGCCGAGTAAATGCTTCTCCCCAA
>Ga0210406_10003836_pt1 | contig 16307 bp, 14 predicted proteins | sample IncBWC30MmetaG_FD_155454 | JGI IMG/M metagenome (GOLD analysis project Ga0210406, IMG submission 155454) | Forest soil microbial communities from Barre Woods Harvard Forest LTER site, Petersham, Massachusetts, United States - Inc-BW-C-30-M | ecosystem: Environmental > Terrestrial > Soil >... | reverse complement strand
CGCTTGTACCGGCACCGCGGCGCGTCCTAGGGAACACTCTTGCCTAACTCGGTGCAGAGCGATCGAGAACATAGGTGGAATTGAGATCTTATGCCCCGCACGCGGCAATCGCTTTCAGTCTGGCAGAGGACCGCCTGTATTGTGAGACTGGCCTTCGGCTGGCCATTCCCAGCTCTGCAAGCACCGTCCGGATACACTTGTCTACTGTACCGCGCAACTCTCACTCCCCAATTTGCACTGTGGGTTCAGTGCTTTCCCCAGGTCACACTGATACCGGAAAAGCCTGCCGGCGCGATGCAGTGGAACTGCAAGCCACAGGCCCTGAAGCTACTGCTGTGTGGTTTAGTGGGGATCCGCGTTGGTCTAAGCGAGACTTTTCTGCTGGCATGGCAGACTGCTCCAAGAACTCTCTCCGTACGCGAACACGCTGAAGCGATCCGAGGGGGATCTATTTTACTGCGGTTGCGATGACATTGTCGCTGAACCTGCAACCCTTGAGCAGTCCGAAAGAAACTCGCTGCCAACTCACCATCGGCATCTTCGGCACACCGCCGAAGTTGGTGTACTGGAAGCGCACGCCCGAAAACCCGGCTTCGCCCAGAATCCGTACCAGGTCTTTGCGAAGCAGGGCAGTGATGTGAGCCGGGTAGCAGCTATCGTCGAAAGCCACGTAATGTCCCCGGATCAATAGGGCCACCAGCGATCGAATACTTTCATTATTCGGCGTCGATAAAACTAGCGTGCCGCCCGGCTTCAGTATACGGTACAACTCCCGGGCGACCTCGCGTGGATTCTCGAGATGCTCGATGACCTCAGCCGCGATCACCGCGTCGAAACTGGCCGCGGGGACCACGTCTCCGTGGTTCAAGTCGAGGCAGTGCCATGGAATCGCGCTCGGAAGATCTTCGGGGCGGGGCAGGATATCAGCCCCGGCGATTTGCTCGAAGCGGCCCAGCGCCCAGAGCCTTCGCGTCAGATTCCCGATGCCGGCCCCGTAATCGAGCACCCGCCCGCGGAGATCGTATTCCTCGATAACCTCCACAATCCGGTCATAGATGACGTCGGAACTGGTACCGCCACTCGACTCGGCAGCGTGAAGGCGTTGCGCTTCCAGCGTTTGCAAAGGCTTAACCGGAATTCCCATTTTGGCTCCGGCCCTCCGGGTTAGTATACTCCAGTCGGCATTCTGTGAGGCTCTGATCCTCCGAGTCGCGGCCTTCGCTCAGGGGACCCGTGGTCGCGATGGCGCAACCCCAACTCGTTCCGTCTCAATGCGCATCAATGCAGTTGAGATAGAAGCGATACCCTAGCGTTCGCTATCTGCAGTATGGGGTCTGGGGCGCCGGTACGCAAGTAAACGTAAGGAGGGTGGACCAATTGTAATTTGGCCATATGATTTGCGCACGGTCTACCATCTTACCAACCAAGGTCGGATTGACGCCTGCATATAAAGCCTCCGGAATAGTAAACGCTACCGTATTCGCGAAGCCGAAATCCGGATTGGTAAAATTGGGAACTGTTGTGGCAGTTGTCCACCCACCTGCGTAAAATTGCGCCGGTGTAAAGCTCGTAACTTTGCTGAGCCAGTATTGAAGGTACGCTGTCATCGCCGTTATTTGATCAGTCGGTGCGAAATCACTCCACAGGACTTCCGTCGCGTAGCGGTACATCCTGCTCGGATCTGCTACATTCGTCGCCCAGCCCGAAGAACCAGCTTGCGGTCCTTTCCCAGTCTGGTTTGTGGACTGCAAGCCCTTGATGAGCCACAACATCATCAGTCCGCCTTGACGCGCGGCCGCTACCGGGCCGTCCGGAAGACTGTTAAAACCCATCGCCTGAATGTGGTCGTAGACGTATGGATAATCAGTGGGTGTGTTTCCAATGAAGCCCCCAGTGTTGTCGTGTTGGTTGAGGATCAACTGCAATTGATACCATTCAAATCGGGTGTAAGTTGCGGTGATGGGTAACCTATTGCCAACGCCCGCTGCCGTAGTGGGAATGTGGATCATGTTAGGAGAAGCTTGAAATGGCTCTGGGGAATACCAAGCCCGCGGATCGCTTGTCGAGCCGAAAACCGTCGGCGCCATTCCTTCGAGCCCGAATTCCTGATTGATTTCCCAGAGCTTGGTCATCGACCACAAGCGGACTGAGTAGATGGAATCGGTATATGTGGCATTATTCCAAGCCGGGTCCGTACTGGATTTGGTCAAGGGCACCAGGAAATTCTGGTCATTCAGCGTCCAAATCCAAATATTGTAACTCTGGGCCTGGTAAGTCTGCGGATTCCCTGGCACTAAGCCACTACGCACTTGGTTATAGTTCGACAGCAGCTTGCTGTTCGAGAAAGCGCTTCCGAATGCATCCAGCGGGTGTATTGTTGGCAGCCAACTGTTCCAGTCTGGCAATTGCATAGCGAGGGGCATTTCCCGAACGTTCAAGTTTCCGGTCGGCGCCCACCCGCTGGTACTGCCGGTGGGGGCCAGATATGGCCACATGTCGACGTCACGCTGCAACACAGCATTCAGGCCCGCGCCTGCTGACCAATCGGCTACGGGCAACGAATCCAACCCCGGACCTGGTTGATAGGGTGGATTCCAGGGCCGTCCGGGATTCGGCACGGATAGGGAACGAATGTAGCTGGCGATCTGAAGCCCCTGCGCGGATGTAAGGCCGTGAAATATCGACCGGGTCTGGATTGAGTTGTTCGAGTAATTGAAATACTTCAAATCCCGGCCGTCTTGCGCGTGGCAACTCGAGCAACGTGCTTGAATGGCTACTGGGCCGGATGACCCCGGAACAGTGAGTGCCGCCGTGTTCCACAAGTTCTTGCCCGCCGCGATGTCCGAAGCCAGCGTGGACGGCGGTAGCCAGGTATCGGGATCTTCCCAAGTAAAAAGAGTTGCTGGCAGCAGCGCGTTGGCGCCGCCGTCCAGAACATTGAGTGCCAGAACCCGGAACCCGCTGACCACACCATTGGTCCCATTAAACCTGAAATTCACCGTGTTCGTGCCGGCGATGACAGTGCCCGCTGGCAAGTTCATGGTCATATCGAGGGTTTTGTAGCCGCCTCCGATTCCTCCGTATGCCGCGCCCAAGCCGAGTATCGTCACCGTAGTGCTGTTAATGGGCATCCATGCAGAGTTGTTGACCTGCACGCTCGCCTCGGTTTCGTATTTCAACCCATGGATCTGCATGGAGAGTTGCATGGTGCCGCTGAGGTTCGATCCCGCGGGTACATTGAAGGAGACAGTCTTGGTGGTTCCATTCGGCCCGACGACTTCGATCGGCAATACTATGTTGCTTTGCGCCGCCGGTTGCACCGGAATGCAAGCTCCCCCCAGCGCCGCTGTGATCACGATTTGAACGTCGACAACGCTGCACGTGCCTTTGCCGCTCAGGGGGGTAGTACATGCCGTGACTCCCAGCGCTTCACTGATCTCTGTCTGCACGTCCGCAATATTGACCACTCCATCATGATTGACATCACACGGCGAGGTCTGGGCGTTAAGAGCGCGGATCACGAAAACCAAGAGTCCCAATTTCTTCATTTGCCTTCAGTCTCCTCGGAAGCATTACCGCCAAAAACTCGCTGATGAACCCCTCGGCAATAAATTGTTGGCGTATCCAGGTATGATTCTAGCCACCTGAACCGTGCAGTTCTAGATTCTCCATGGACAAGAAACTCTTGTTCACGGTAGAGCACTAACTCTCTTGTTTACTTTTGTTAGTGGCGCGGGGCGGGAGGCTGGGCGCAGGCAGGTGAAACTCCCGAGGTACTCAGACTCCGGATCATCGCGAATACCGACTTCGCCAGAGGCTTCGTTAACTATTTCACAAAGGATACCAGAACAGTGTATTCTCCAACCTTTTTTTCAGAATTTTTCAATTTTTTTTTTTTACGCTGCAACCATGGTGCATTTACAAGTGTTTTCGTTGGAGTGAGTTCCGCTTGTCGAACCTTTTCTGACCTCACGCCCCGCGCCTCGGGCTTCAAACGAGCGGGGGTCAGGAGCCGGTCGAGTCTATCGAAAGCGAACCTATCGGAAGTAAGTGTTTGTGACGATTGCTTCTATTGCGCCTAGATGACCAAGCTTCGCGCGACATGCTTCGTTCTCCGGCGGTCATGCCAATTATCCGGCGCTGTTCAGCGTCGACCGAGGTGTCGGGCCAGCCTCCGCGCCGTAAATCGGGCCCCGTAGGCAAATCGCGCCATCGGACCGAAGCTGTTGGCGGAGGTCGTGCCAACAAAATACAGACCCGGAACGGAGGACTCGAAGTTCATTGACAGTACGGGCGTGTTTTCGATAGACCGGATTCCGGCAAGTAGTCCCGGATTCAAGAAGGCCAGACGCCGCAGGTCCACGCGGTAGCCGGTTCCAGCGATTACGTGATCTGTCACCAGCGTTCTTTGGGCTCCATCGCTACTGGCAAGCTGCAACTGTACCCGGCCGTTTTGAATATCTGCCTGCACCACATTAAATCCGAGGTGGAATGCGACGTGACCGACTACCAGATCTTTGATAAACCAGCCAGCCGCCGGTCCGAGATGCCGCCGCACAACTTCCAATCGAAACCACTGCGGCATCGCATGGAATACCAGCGGCGCCCTGGTGCAGAAGAGCGATCGCCAACCCGGGCCCAGCCCCGTCGTGGGGCGGCGTATTCGATCCAGAAGGGGCCGTGGAATGGGTCCGGGCGGATGGTGAAAGTCCACCACCGGTTTGCGGGCTACCAACTGAACGCAAGCCCCAGCCACGTGCAACAGTCCTGCAACGTCGAGCGCCGAAGCTCCCGCTCCGATCACCGTTACATCTCGGCCTTTGAATCGGTCGAAACTCGCATGACGAGAACTGTGAGTTACGAATTCCTCCGAGAGGGCGGCTAGTACCGGTGGTACGTACTGATAATGACTTATGCCAACCGCCGATACGACTTTGCGCGCGGTTACCAGTTCGCCATCCTCCAGGCGGATATCGAAGCCCGAAAGAGATCGATCCATGGCGACGACAAGCTTATCCTCGAGTTCCGGGACGAACCGCTTTTGGAATTCCAGTCCATAGGATGCAAAGGTTTCGAGGGGTACAGGAAGTCCCAGGTCAGCATAAGGGGCTCCCTGCTCCTGACAATATCGGCCCAGAGTGAACGCCGAATCCGGATCATAAAGGCTGGAAGCAAAGCCCTCCGACTTGAGCAACATGCCGTTGGGCATATGCATTCGCCAGGTGTGCATGGGGCTGCCGAAAATGCGAAAGCCAACCTTACGTGCTTTGAGATGAGCTGCGATGGACAGGCCATACGGCCCGGCTCCGATGATAGCAGTGTCAACCATAGGTCTCGGGTAAATACCTGATAGTGGCAAACATTCACTAACGTTTACGTTTAGAGGAGCCACTATGTCGGGAATTCGAATCTACGCACGTTTCTATTGGCCCCGGGGCGGTGAAACGGCATCGCCTGAATGTTATAATTCTTATAACATTCCGCGCCGGCAGATTTCAATAAGATAGGTTTGAGCTCGTGTACCCCACAGTACTGCTAACGAACACCAGCTGGTGGCCCTGCGCCGCGCGTATGGCCATGGTGCTGCGGAAAATTGGCTGCAGTGTTTCAGCGGTTTGTCCGACAACGGGACATCCCCTGCTGAAGACAAGCGCTGTTCAGCGGATGTTTCCCTACCGTGCGATGCGCCCGTTGAGCTCTTTGATATCGGCCATTGAGGCCGTCGACCCCGACATCGTGATTCCCTGCGATGACCGTGCGGTGGACCATCTGCACCAATTGTATGCGCGCTTCCCGGCGGCTTCGGCGGGCAAGATTTCCGCCTTGATCGAACGCTCGTTGGGTTCGCCCGCCAGTTACCCCGTGGTCTCTTCCCGTTACAACCTGATGAGCGTGGCGCAGGAAGAGGGGATTCCGCTCGCGCACACCAGGCTGGTCCGGACCGTTGAGGACCTCAGGAGCTGGCACACGGAGCTGGCCTATCCCTGGGTGCTGAAGGCCGATGGAACCTGGGGCGGCCATGGCGTGAGGATCGCGCACAACCGGCGGGAGGCGGAGAGATATTTCCTGGAGATGTCGCGGCCGCTGGGAGTGGCACGATTTGCCAAGCGGTGGATCGCGAACCGGGACCCCTTCTGGGTGGAGAGCTGGTGGCATCGATCCGGGCCGGCGGTGACGGCTCAGCCGTACATTGCCGGACGTCCGGCTAACTGTGCGGTGGCCTGTTGGCAGGGCCAGGTACTGGCCGGAACTGCGGTGGAGGTGATCAGCGCCCAAGGACTCACAGGCTCCGCCACGATTGTGCGTGTGGTGGACAGTCCGGAAATGATGCGGGCCTCCGAGCGCCTGGCGCGCCGGCTGGGCATGTCCGGATTTTTCGGTTTGGATTTTATGATCGAAGACGGAAGTGGCGCGCTGTATCTGGTCGAAATGAACCCGCGGTGCACGCCGCTTTGTAACTTGCAACTGGGCGAGGGACGCGACCTGATTGGAGCGCTTTCGGCGCAACTGTCGGGCAAGCCGCTCCAGGCGTCACCGCCGGTTACGGAAAACGACGTGATCGCCTACTTTCCGCAATCCTGGCACTGGGACCGAAAGAGCAAACTCCTGGAATCGAGTTTTCACGATGTACCGTGGGAGGAACCGGACCTGGTGCGGGAGCTGCTATGCTTGCCTTGGCCCGACCGAAGCCTTCTGGCGCGCTTGTCCAATCGTTTTCGCCGCACCACGTTCGAGGAACGGGCGGCGTCCAGCGACGGTGTTTTCGCGGCCGCGATTGCGAAGCCCAAGCCGGACGAGGATCGCGGCTACGCCAATTAGGGTACGCGCCGGACCGTCCATCATGAAGGCCGGCTGGGAGGAGCAGTGAACCGGGTCGCACTTCCGAAGCAGCCTTCGTTCGATAGTGGCGGACTTCCCTGCGCGCGAAATCCATCTTCGATTGTTCCGATTCGGCGAGAGGGCGGGAAAGAGCCGTTGTTCCTGATCCACGGGGTCGATGGAATGGTCGCGCGGTTTCAGGCGCTAGTGAGGTACCTGGAGCCAGACCAGCCCGCTTATGCCATCCAATCCCAGGCACTGTTTCCGGAGCTGACGGCCCTTACGCGAGTGGAAGACATGGCCGGCTATTACGTGTCAGAAGTGCGGTCCGTGCAACCTGAGGGCCCGTATCATTTCCTGGGATATTCGTTTGGTGGCCTGGTCGCCTTCGAAATGGCCCGGCAACTACATTCCTTTGGAGGGCGGATTGGACTGCTAGGGATGCTGGACCCGAGGAGGATGGCTCCGCTGACGATCCTTGGCGAGTCGCAACCGCAAGAGAATACCTTAGCCCCATGGTCATATGCCAGGTCTCACGTGAAGCGAGTCTTGAGTCCGACGGGACTTCAGTACGCAAGAGAAAAGTTACGGGCTCGTTGGTTGAGAACTGTCTACACACTTCTGGATTCCGTTGGCTGGCCGATCCCACATTTCCTATACAACGCATATGACATCAATTGGTTTGCGGCCGTGCGCTATGCGCCGCAGTTTTTTCCTGGAAGGGTAACGTTGTTTCAGGCGATGGAATCGCCTGACGACACCCGTCGCAGCTATAACCGCTGGGTTCAATTGGCCGGAGAGGGTGTCGAGGTTCGCGAAATCTCCGGCGGTCATGAAGATGTCTTGGTAGAGCCTTATGTCAGATTGCTTGCGCGTGAGGTTACCGACTGCCTGTCAAAGGATGCAGCGCGGCAACCCAGATCGAACTGAGCCTCTTCGCTGGGCACACCGCCGGTGGGCACTGGCGCAACAAGCCATCACCGCCGCATTATTGGCAGTAAACCAGCAAGCGGTCACGGCCATACTATTATTACCTTTGATCCATCTCATCATCATGGATACGGAATCAGTCTGTGTTGCCAATAACGCAGCCTGCATCGATCCCACTCGCCGCATCCGTCATAACCAAATCGCCGGGGCAGCTTACTAGTGTGGCCGTTAGCTTTAAGTGGCGATTGCACGTAGTCGTAATCGTCGTCTGCGGGCAGGGACAGCGCCTGCGTCGGCATAACCGCTGTGTCACACGAAACATTAGCGCCGCCAATGAGCACAATTCCTGTGCCGGCTACAAGAGGTGCTGGTAATCGGTGCCGGCGATCGCTATGGTCGTTGCATTCGTCGCGGTCCGTTTGGCGTTTCGCTGTCGTAGCCATCCAGAAAAGCGATAGAAAATCGATGCACAGTACTTGATATCCGCACTGAGCAGGATTTCTACCCCTCACTGCCAAGCTGGGCCGCAAGTCGATTTACGAACTGCGCGCGGCCGCGTGGCCTGAGGTTGACGTCTGAACTGCTTGGGTCGATTGATCGAAACCCACGGGCCTTCGCATTTTTCTGTTGAAACATCGCTCTTCGGCGTGTTAACCTACGCATCTACACTGAAGATATGCAGGTAACACCAGAATAAGGGTCCGCGCCGTCCTTTGCCGCCGGTTGGTTCAGGCAGAGCAAATTTTCGGAGACGAAGCGCGGCTCGAATCAACTTCTAATCTTTCGCGCCCTTCCTATAGCTGTCGCGTAGCTGTTAACCACGCAAAGAGAACAACGATGCCGTTGCACGCCTCAGGGCCTTGTTCTGAGTAGTTCGGCGCATAGGTGTTTTTCTAGGAAGAAATCGAAAGACTCAGGAGAGAAATGCGTCAGACTCAACCAAGCCCTCGGATTCCCTGCACCGCCATTCATAATCTCATAAGCTCGCCGGTTTCCTTATTCATCGCTCTGTTCATTCTGCTCACGCAAGTAGGTTGGGCCCAAGTATCCCTCGGTCTATCCAGCAGCGGTGTTCAGAGCAGCAGCATGGTTCTGAATATTGTGCTGAATTCCGTCGCCGGTAGTGAGCCCGCAGCTCTCCAGTGGACACTGGCCTATCCCACGGCGAGCGTAACCCAGGCGGTGGTTACTGCTGGACCGCAAGCCACTGCCGCCGCAAAATCGGTCACCTGCAAAGCTGGGCCCGGAGCGCAGACTTGCATTCTCGATGGCCTCAATACCAGTAAGATTTTGAACGGCATCGTTGCAACAGCAACCCTCCAGCTCTCCAGCTCCTCCACGGGAACGCCGTCGGGAATTTTGTTGACGAACGCTCTAGCCGCATCGACGGCCGCAAAGGTCGTCACGATTTCTACTAACAGTGCCCTTCAGATAGTCCCCGTCGTACACTCGCTGCAGTGTTCCCCGGCCTCGATTACGGCGCCTGCCTCCGCCTCATGCGCCTTGACGTTGAGCGCTCCCGCATCTGGCTCCGGGGCAGTCGTTTCGCTCGGCACGGCGGCAGTCGGCATCACGTTCAGCAGTCCGGCTGCGGTAACCGTGACATCGGGGCAGACCACCGCTACGTACGCGGTAAATGTATCCGCGGCCAGCACCTCCGGTACGGTCACGACCACCGCGAGTTTGAACGGGTCGTCCGTGAGTTCTTCGTTCACGGTCCAGACAGCACCAGTCCAAACAGTGGCCCCGATCAGAGTAAACTCCGGAGGCCCGCAGTACACCGACGTAAATGGGTATGTCTGGAGCGCGGACTACGGCTACGGCAGTGGTGGCACAGCTGCGAGCACACCTGCATCCATCAGTGGCACCACGGACCCGGCACTCTATCAGACGTATCGCTGGCAATCTGGCACGTTGCAGTATCAGTTCGCCATTCCCAATGGGACCCACACCGTTAACCTCAGGTTCGCGGAAACCGCGTTCTCGGCAATTGGCAAGCGCATCTTCAATATCGTCCTGAACGGCCAAACCGTGCGTTCAAATATCGACATCTTCTCAGTAGTAGGAGCCAACAAAGCACTGGTCCTGACATTCCCCGTGAGTGTCACTAACGGCAAGGTCCTGATTCAGCTCGTGGGGGTCGTGCAGAATCCCAAGATCAACGCAATTGAGATTATTCCGTGACCGGCCGTTTCGAAGCGAGGGGGGCCCCGGCAGCTCCGTCACCTCCTTCGAAAACGCAGCTGGACGCCCGCCTACGGCGCCACCAGTCAACTGATGCAGACCCATCTCCTTAGAATCATCCGACTCGAGAGTTTGCCTATGGCTCGTTGTCTCCATCGTGCGGCACCATTGGCAGTAAACTAGTAGAGGGACCTTCCGTGCATTGCCACTCTCACACCAGCGAGACCGGCCGCGTCCTATGGTGGTCGCTGCTTGCCACAGCGCTGTTCGTGCTGGTTGAGTTCTTCGCGGGGATTCGGGCTCACAGCCTGGCCCTTCTCTCGGACGCCGGCCACAACTTCACCGACGCGCTGGCCCTGCTATTGGCCTGGTTTGGGTTTTACTTGCAGGCGAAACCCGCCAACGAAACCAAGACGTTCGGATATCACCGCGCCGGTGTCTTGACCGCGTTCATTAACGCCTTGACGCTGGTGGCGATCGCGGCATGGATCTTCTATGAAAGTTATACGCGCCTGGTGAGTCCGCAGCCCGTACACGAAACCATCATGATGGCGGTGGCGGCGGCCGGCCTGGTGTTAAACGGCGGCATTATGTGGGGCCTGCGTTTCGCCCGTCATGACGACATTAATATTCGCAGCGCTTTTGTCCACATGCTCGGCGATTTGCTGGGCTCGTTTGGCATCGTCCTCGGAGCAGTCGCAATTCGCTACACCGGTTGGACACAGATCGACCCGATCCTGTCGATTCTGATTGGCGTTCTCATTGTCTGGACGGCTTGGGACATCATTAAAGAATCCCTGAACATTCTGCTGGAAGGGCTGCCGAGCGGACTGGAGCTGCCGGCAGTGATTTCAGCCATGCGTGAAGTGGAGGGCGTCCTGGACGTGCACGATCTGCATATCTGGTGCCTGGGATCGAACACGCGGGCATTAAGCTGCCATGTGCTGATCGAGGATCTTCCGCCTTCATCGAGCGAACGTACGCTCCGCCGTCTGAACGATCTGCTCTCCGAACGTTTCCGCATCGGCCACACCACCGTCCAGTTTGAACACATGAACTGCGCGGTCTCCGAGAACGGCTGCGTCATCCCCGTGGGCGCGGAGGAGAGCCACTCGCACGATCACCCACACCACCGTTAATCTGTCGCGGTCAACCGGCGCCTGCCTGAACTAACTTTTCCAGTTTTGCCATTGCCGGCTCGAGCCGCTGCAGTTTCTTCAAGACCGGCTCGAACAGATCCCCCATCCGCTCGAAGCGATCCATGGCATTGCGGATATGGAAGTGCGACGGCATCAGTCCTGTTGCGACCTCGCGCCAGGCAAGCGGTGTCGCGACGGGCGCACCCGGATAGGCACGCACCACGTAAGGGGCGGCTATGGTCTTCGATTCCCCGATTTGCAGATAGTCGAAATAAACCTTGCCCTGCTCCCGGCGCGTCACTGCCCGCGGCGTGGTAAACAGATCCGGGCGCTCGGCGGCCACAACCCGTGCGATGATTTCCGTGAACGAGCGCACCTGCTCATAGGAGTAAACCGGTTCGAGCGGCACATAGATGTGCATGCCGTCACCGCCGGTGGTTTTGGGATATCCTTCCAGGCCCACCAGGTCCAGCTTCTTGCGCACAAGCTGCGCGGCCTCGATGATACGGTCGAATTCGCATCCCTGCGGATCCAGATCGATCAGCATGAAATCCGGGCAATCGAGCGACCCGACCCGGCTCATCCACGGATTTTGATCGATACAACCGAGGTTGGTGAGGTAAAGCAGCGCCGCGCGGTCGTCCGCCACCACCCAGCGTGTGGGCGCCTTTTTATGGTCGGAGTAAATAGGCTCCGCGCGCACCCAGGGTGGAAAGCGGTCGTGCGTGTCCTTCTGGAAAAAGAACTCGGCTGCAATTCCGTCCGGGTAACGCTTGAGAGAGAGCGGCCGGTCCTTCAGATAAGGAAGCAGCAGGCTGGCCACGGCGTCGTAGAAATTCAGGAGGTCGCGCTTGTTGTAACCCTCGGCCGGATAAAAAACTTTGTTCAGATGAGTGAATTTCAGCGGGCGGCCATCAATGGTCACAGCTGCTTCTTCCCTATTGCCGGTGAGTAGTGGAGACCGCGCGGCGGGCGAGGGTTTGGTTTCCGTGGATATGGCGGTCTCCCGCACGCACTCTTTCGGTTCGACATCCAAACGCAAGCCTAGGAACACCGGGGCGCGCAGGCGTCCCTCTTCGGTCCAACTGGCGAACTTGACCGCGCAGACCACTTCCGGCCGCACCCAGGTGATCTCCCGGCCAATCTCCGGCATTTCTTCGAAAGGCGACTCCTGTGTGGTCAGCGGCTCGATCTGCCGGTAAATCTGCTCCATCAGGCGCTGGTCAAAACCGGTTCCAACATTCCCCACATAAACCAGCTTGCCGCTGTCATAGAGACCCAGCACCAGCGACCCGAAGTATTCGCGTTCTCCGGCCGTATATCCGCAGATGATGAATTCCTGCTGCGCCACGATCTTGATCTTGATCCAATCGCGGCTGCGCTTCGATTGGTAAGTGCTCGTGGCGCACTTGGCGATGATGCCCTCGAGCCCGGTGGCTTTCGCTGCCTGCCACATCTCCTCACCGTTGTTTACGAAGTGTTCGGAGTATCGCATGACACCGGAGGGCTGCAGGAGCGATTGCAGTACCCGCTTACGCTCGATGAGCGGCACGCCGCGGAGGTCGTATCCGTCCAGGTAGAGTAAGTCGAACACGAACAGCGTGACCGGAGTCCGGCGGGCTAGATGCGCAACCGAGTTGGGATCCGCCACCGCAATTCTCGGCTGGATCAGCCCAAAGCTGGACACGCCGTTCTTATCCAGCACCGCGATCTCGCCGTCCAGGATGGCCTGTTTCGCCGCGATCTGGTGGCCGATAACGCTTAGCTCGGGGTATTGCCGCTCACATGAGTTCCCGGTGCGCGACGTGATGCGTACCTTCTTGTCGTCAATAAAACAGATGGCGCGAACGCCATCCCACTTGATCTCGAACAGCCACTCATCGCCTTTGGGCGGCGTCTCAGACAACGTGGATTTCATCGGCAGGAGGGCGCCGGGCATGGGAGCGCGCACGGCTCCAGGAAGCCGGGCCGGATCAACAATAGCCTCATTGGTCTTGCCGCCGCTTACTCGCTGGGGCTCAGCGACTTTTTTTTTGAGCGGCGTTTCTGCCGTCTTCCGTGATGGCAGATCCTTCGCGATCTCCTGCTGGCTACGGCCGGTCAGTACACTGAAAGCGTACTCTTCCACATCCCAGCCCGGGCGCGCCTCGGCGTCTTTTTTCTTGAGTAACAGCCATTCGTTGCCTTTGCCGCGTCCTTTCATGAGGACGATGGCAAACTCACCCTTCAGCTTTTCTCCGTGCAACCTGAATTTGAAGTCTCCGCGCGCCAGTTGTTCAAGAGCGGGCTTATCCCCCAGCAGCTCGTACGTGCCGCGGTCCCAAAGCATCACGCTGCCTGCGCCGTAATTGCCGGCCGGTATGTTGCCCTCAAAACTGCCGTATTCCAGCGGGTGGTCCTCCACCATGGCTGCCAGGCGCTTGGGAGTAGGGTCAAGAGTGGGGCCCTTTGGTACGGCCCAGGACTTAAGGGCGCCGTCGATCTCCAGCCGGAAGTCGTAATGCAGCCGCGAGGCATCGTGCCGTTGCACGCAGAAGGAGTTACCGGAGGCGGGTACGTTCGCCCCAGGACTGGGTTCGGGGGTCTCCTTGAACGACCTTTTACGAACGTATTCGTTCAACGCCATTCAAAAATGTTGAAAACCTCCCTTTCTCATGATATCGGTGTTATAGGGCATTTAGACGGTTTTCCTGCGCAAGTGAGGTTGCACACATGGCAAGCAGCGTTTGGAAGGGACATCTTACTTTCGGCCTCGTTTCTTTTCCGGTGCGGCTATTCAGCGCTGCGCGCGGCGAGACCATCAGTTTCAATCTGCTTCACAAACAGGATCATTCGCGCATCAAACAAGTGATCTACTGCCAGGCGGAGGACAAGCCTGTGCCGCGCAGCGAACTGGTGAAGGGCTATGAATACGAAAAAGATCACTATGTGGAAGTCGACGAAGAAGACATCAAGAACGTTGCCCCCAAGACCGCCAAGGTGATGGAGGTCCTTGAATTCGTCAAAGCCGATCAGGTTGATCCCATCTATCTTGAAAGCTCTTACTATCTGGCTCCTGATGAAGGCGGCCAGAAGCCCTACGCACTCCTGTTCCAAGCGCTACGCGAGACGAAGTATTACGGCATCGCGAAAGTGGCGATGCACAATCGCGAGCACATCGTGATTCTACGGCCGAATGGAAAAGGTGTAGTGTTGCACACCATGTTCTATGCGGACGAAATTCGGCAAGTCGACGAGTTCAGCACCGACACCAGCCAGGTGAAGGAAAAGGAGCTGGCGCTCGCCAAAATGCTGATTGAGTCCTTGACCGCAGAGTTCGAACCCCAAAAGTACCAGGACACATATCGCACAAACTTGCAAGCCATGATTCAGGCCAAGCTGGAGGGCCAGCAAGTGGTGGCTACTCCAACGCCGCACATTGCGCCGGTGATCGACATCATGGAAGCTCTCAAGAGGAGCCTGGCCGAACAGAAGAAGCCGGTTGCGTCGGCCACAGCCGCGCTGGCCGAGGCCGAGGGGGAAGAAGTTGCGGAGCAGCCCGCGGCCAAGAAAGGCAGGCGGTCACAGGGCGGCCGCTAACTCCTCGGCATAGAGCGCCCCTTCGGGCGTTTCTTCGTGCTTGAAGAACAGATAAAGATCCTTTTCTTGCGACAGTAACTCGCGAGCGCGTTCCGCAATCAGTTTGCGCTCCTCCTCCGAGTATTCCGGTTTCCTGAGCCTGTAATAGACAAAGTCCGCCGTAATTACCTCAGGAACTTCCAGCCTTTCAGATTCCGCCACGCAGAGCGAAATATTTTGCTTCTTGAGTGCCTCATAGACTGCATCGTTCAGCCACGACGTATGCCGGAACTCGATGCTGAATCGTAGGTCCGCAGGCAGCAGGGCGAGAAAATCATTCAGCAGCGCCATTTCGCATTTCAGATTGGGCGGGAGTTGAAACAGAATCGGCCCGAGCCGCCTTGCGGACCTCAGCGGGTCGATGGAACGCAGGAACAACTCCACGGTGCTCGAAACGTCCTTCAGACGCTGGATGTGCGTGATCCTCTGATTGGCCTTGCAGGCAAACCGAAATTCTGCGGGCGTAGCCTTTACCCAGTTCTCGAGCGTGGTTGGCGCGGGCAGCCGCCGGAACGTGTAGTTGATTTCCACCGAGCGAAGCCGCCTGGCGTAGTGCTCCAGGAATTTCTTTTCCGGAACATCGGCTGGATAAAAGCGCGGCTTCCAGTTGGGATACGCGAATCCGGAGGTGCCCGTATAAAGTTGCGCCATAGCGATCGATATTTTGCCTGTTACAATCGGAAACCATGCGGCACCTGCTCGTCAACTGGCTCCTCAGCGCAGTCAGTCTTGTGATCGTGGCGGCTCTGGTCCCCGGCATCGAAATCGAAGGCTTCGGCACTGCCATGATCGCCGCCGTCGTCATCGGTCTGGTCAACGTCACACTTGGGTTTCTGCTGAAGATTGCGACGTTTCCGTTGACGCTCATCACGTTCGGAGCCTTTCTCATCGTGATCAACGCTCTTATGCTAAAGGTCGCAGCCGCCATGATGCGCGGCTTCAAGGTTCGCGGCTGCGTGCCCGCGTTACTGGGTGCGATTTTACTGGGCCTGGTGAATACGTTGTTGCGTTGGCTGATTTGAGCTAAAGAGGGAGATTTCCGGGGCCTATCGATAGTTAGCATTGACTCCTCTTGGCGGAGATTCTCATAATCCAACTGTGTACACTCTGGCGGCTGACAGACTTCGTGTGCCTGCTCAGAGTTCAGGTTGGAGACCAAACCGCACAGCCGCGATTCTGTTCCTGGCCGGCCTGGTGATCGGCTGCTATCAGGCTTTTCTTCCCGGATTTGGTTTCGGCCGCGGCAATGAAATGGTGTCCATTGCGCGAAACCTGGCGGCCACCGGTACTTATGGCAACCCGTTTCCGCCCGCCGTAACCGGACCAACTGCGGTTGTCCCGCCTCTCTATCCGGTCTTTCTGGCAGTTCTGATCAAGCTGTTCGGGTTATCGCCGCTTTTTGTGCTGGTGGCGGAACTGGCGAATGTGCTGGTGAACGCCTTGATTGCGGCGCTCATGCCCCGGCTTTCGCAGGTCTTTTACGAAGACACGCGGCCCGGCATAATCGCTGGAGTCCTCTGGCTTTTTTCGATGAGGCTTTTGCCCCAGTGGGATGTCAGTTATACAGTGCTGGGCCTGGTTCTATTTCTGCTGGTGTCGGCGGCGACCATCGAGCGC
>Ga0210406_10003835_pt1 | contig 16311 bp, 17 predicted proteins | sample IncBWC30MmetaG_FD_155454 | JGI IMG/M metagenome (GOLD analysis project Ga0210406, IMG submission 155454) | Forest soil microbial communities from Barre Woods Harvard Forest LTER site, Petersham, Massachusetts, United States - Inc-BW-C-30-M | ecosystem: Environmental > Terrestrial > Soil >... | reverse complement strand
GACCATCGTGGAATGGCCCAGCATAGTGAAATTGCGGAAAGTCGGGAGCGCGACCAAAGTCGAATTCCTTCGGGCACTGGGTAACCCAGGCAAGCGGAGAAAGAGTGGAATGCGGATTATTCCAATCGACGGAGAGCCCCACCTTTTTTGCGTATGCCTGGGCTTCCGCAGTGACGGGCTCGAGGAGTTTTCTGGCGCGCCGGACTGCCTCCATGTTTCTGGCCTGCGCATCGGCTCCTGTTTCGTAGGGCCAATCCACGAAACAGATCGGTGTTCGTCCCGTGTAATCAACGTGCAGAGCGTTGGACACCTGGACGAAGGGCATTCGAAGATGTATCGGTATTAATTCGACATAAGGCTGATACTGATCAAGGACGAGCCTATCCACTCCAGCATTCGAGAGGGTATCCGGAAGAGAATCGAATAAGGATGCGGTGTATCCCTTCATCATCGCGTTGACGGTAAAGTGCAGGGCCTCTTCACCCGACAACTCACTGAGTTGGCGCGCGAGCCTAGCGGCCGCGCCGGCTGGATAGGCCGTCTCCGAAACGGGTACAAATGGCAGTCCCGCAGCTTCAACAAAAGGCGCAACGTCGGCCAGAGACAAAAATACTACGTCGTGACCGCGTGACTGGAGCTTACGGGCCACAGCTGTCATGGGATTCAGATGTCCAGGTACAGGCAGGCTAAGAAAACCGATTCGCATAATTACCCTCCGCAAAATTCGTATCGCATGTCTGCGTCAACAACTGACGCAGATGTTGATTCGAAAGTACGGCAAACGAAGTGGCGGAGCTTGTCAGAACGTAGCGTATTGTCACAATTGGCTCTTTTTATCTCGAGACCTTTTCTAAATGCATCCGCAGCTCACGGCCGTAATCCGCGGCGGTAGTCGCTCGGAGTAACTCCAACAAACTTATGAAACAGGCGGCTCATGTGAGAATGGCTCGAAAAACCGCAATCGAGAGCGATGTCAATGAGCGACATCGACGGGTTCTTCAGCAATTCTCGAACTCGGTCCAACTTCAAATTGAGCAAGTAATTGTGGGGGCTGGACCCGGTCGCGGCCTTAAACATCCGGACGAAATGCACGCGGCTGTAGCCGCTCTCAGTCGCGAGAGCCTGCAGACTCAGATCAGAATCGAAGGACCGCATACGCTCGATGACCCGTCGCAGCACGGGTCCGGGCAAACCGTATGTACGGCCATTGTTGGACGGAGGCTGAGCCCCCCTGCCGAGGAAGAGCATCCTCACCGCCAAGGCTTGCGCAAGATGCTCCGTGTACAGCCGTTCGGTTGTGTGGCCCCCGTTCGCATCCGCAGCGAGAAGCGTCATGAGTTGCTGCGCAGCAGGGTCCTGGAAGTTTGCCTTCAAACGCAACTGCCCCTCCGGGCGACGCTCCAGTTCGGAATCCAAACCGCTTACCAACGCAGAATCCAAGGCGCAGACGACAAGATCGAACGCGGTCTCGGCGCGCACCGTGGGGCGTGCGCCAGCGGGTATCAAGGAAAGCGAGCCGGGTTGCTTGGTGTAAGAGGTCCAGCGGTCCAAGCCATCACGTATTTCAAAACGGGACGGACGCTTCGAAGACATCGTGAGGATATGCTTATCCGACGCATTTTCCGGTAGAGCACCCTGAACTCCAGAATAGAGCTCGATAGCAACGCCTCGAGCAACCCCATCCGTTGAGGCCTCGGACGACAAGCGGGCCACGAATGAATCAAACGACTCAGCCACGCCAATGATTTCGGTCATTGCATTTCTCCTTTCGGTGCTTGCCGGGCGCCGATATATACGATACACTACGTATCGTATCGGTTGCATGATTTCCATCCCCCTGCATTTTGGCAACGGAAACCAAAGTTGTCGAAGGCGGACGGGCAGTTCTCAACTGGATTCGAATCAGAGAGGAAAGACAACAATGGTACTTAAAGTATGGTTTATCACCGGCGCATCGAAGGGCTTCGGAATGGAGTTGACCAAGGCCGCGCTCGATGCCGGCGACACTGTCGTCGCAACAGCACGCAATCCAAAGTCGATTGAGGATGTGTTCGGAAAGCAGGATCGGCTGCTGACTTTGAAGCTCGACGTCACCAATGAACAGCAGGCGAAGGATGCGGTCGATGTCGCACTGAAGCGTTTTGGTCAGATCGATGTGTTGGTCAATAATGCGGGCCGCGGCCTGGTTGGGGCCGTCGAAGAAGTCACCGCTGATGAAGTTCGGTCTGCATTCGCAGTAAACGTCGAGGGAACACTCAATGTTTCGCGTGCCGCCCTGCCTTCCATGCGCGCCCGCAAGTCAGGGCACATCCTTAACCTTAGCTCCGTCGGGGGATTCAGAGCGTGGCCGGGATGGGGAATATACTGCGCCACCAAATTCATGGTGGAGGGTTTCAGCGAAGCCATGCAAGCGGAACTCGAACCGCTTGGGATCAAGGTCACCATCGTCGAACCGGGACCATTTCGAACCGATTTCCTAGACGATTCGTCCTTGGGACGCACAAAAACTGTCATTCCCGATTACAGTGCGACCGCCGGCGCAGCGCGTGAGTGGGCGGACAACTCTCACAACGCGCAGCCTGGAGATCCAGCCAAGGCTGCAGCTGCGATGGTAAAAATCACGGAAGTTGAGCGGCCTCCGCTCCGCCTGCAACTGGGTCGCGACTGTGTTGCCGCCATTGAAGCCAAGCTGCAGCACGTAAAGCAGGAATTGCAGCAATGGCGTCAACTTGCAGAGTCCACCGCATTTACGGAGTAAGCCGAAGGCGGCGAGAGCCTCTCGCTCTCCCGTTTATCTTTTGCTTTTGGGATGTTTGGAAGTGCCGTATCCCTTGATGACGGACTGATACAGGCCGTCCGCATAGGCGTCGGAAATAGGTCCGGTCTCGAACATCAGCCGGTAATAGATCGGCGCATAGAGCGTATCGATGACCGTGTCCACATCGAGATCGGACCGCAGGTCACCCTGTTTCATCGCAAGCTCGATCGTAGTCCTGGCGAGTTGTCTTCGCGGCAAGATCCAACGCTGCCGGAAGGCATCCAGGACGTCAGGATCGAATTGCCCGTCGCCGACGAGCGAGCGAATCATGTTCCCGTACTTGCTGCGAAAGGCCTTCACCTGAGCCTTCATCTGCAACTGAATGCTGTTGATGGCGCGGTCCGTGGAAGGAAATATAGTTTTAGGGCCAACAATGGAAAGAAAGGCATCCATGACGACGGCCCCTTTGTTCGGCCAGCGCCGGTAGATTGTGGTCTTCCCAACACCGGTCTTGGCTGCAATCGTCTCCACGGTAAGAGTTCTGAAGCCAACTTCGAAGGCCAGGTCGAGCGCGGTATTCAAGATCAGCTGGCGAACCTGGTCGTTGCGAGGCCGTCCTCTGCGAGCATTTGATTCGACTGTGTTTGGGGGTAGTTTCGTCACAAAGAGATCGTATCTCTTATCAAACCGGAACGCCACGTATCGTATCGATGCGAAACGGATCTCTCAGCCTCGCCACTGCCTTCATCTGGAGCATCCGCAATTGATGGAGCGTTATGCGGCATCGATGCGACCGATTTTTATTCGGGCTTCCACATCTTCACGTAAAGCTGTCGCGTGTACTGCAGTGAAATTTGTGGCACAGATATGACAGGATGAGCCGGTCGTGCAAGCAGCCATCCACCTCCCGAACTATCCTCGATTCCATTGGAAGGACGAAATCAGTGAACGGTCCCAACCAATGGCGCTTATGCGCAAGGAGGCAACAAACATGGCAACACCAACACTTTCGACACAAGCAGCGAACCAAACCAATATCTACGAGGACGTCTTCAATCGCCAGAAGGCTTATTTCGCCACCAACATTACGAAGTCTTATGAATGGCGCGTCGATCAACTGAACCGCCTCGCGCGACTGCTGTCTGAGCATACCGACGAGTTCTACGAGGCGCTGAGCCGGGATTTCAAGACGGCCTTGTCAGAAAAAGTATTTGAAGTCGGTGCGATGCTGGGGACCATCGAGGTCACGAAAAGTCTGCTCAAGTCCTGGATGCAACCTATCGAAGCTCCCGTACCGAAGTTTTTGGCTGAATCGGGCCACAAGGCGATCGTGTATCGCGAGCCCTATGGCGTTACGCTGATCGTGGGTCCGTTCAATGGACCATTGCTTTGTTTGTTGCGTCCGGCCATCACCGCCCTTGCGGCGGGAAACACCTGCGTTCTGAAAGTCTCCGACGCGCCGAATACCGGCAAACTGCTGATGAAGCTTGTTCCGAAATACTTCGCTCCCGAAGCTGTCGTCGCGATTACGGGAGGTCCTACAGAGGTCGCCGAGCTATTGCGACTGCCCTTCGATTTCATTTTCTTCACGGGTTCTGCACGAGTCGCAAAGATCGTCCTGCGTGCAGCAGCTGAAAATATTACCCCGGTAGTGCTTGAGTTGGGAGGACAGAACCCAGCCATTGTGGATCAAACCGCGAACGTGGCGGATGCGGCGAAGAAACTTGTGTGGGGAGCGACTGCCTGGGGGGGCCAGTGGTGCACTTCACCCGGGTACGCCTATGTTCACGAGAGTGTGGCAGAAGAGTTTGTTGCGGAGTGCCGTAAAGCCGTGATTGAACTCTTTGGTGAAAATCCAAAACCGAATCCCGACTACTCTCGAATCATCAGTGCGCGTGAGGTAAGGCGACTCGCTCTGCTGGTCGACAAGGACAAGGTAGCTACGGGAGGAGACTATGACGAGGCCGAACGCTACTTCGCGCCCACGATTCTCTATCCTGTCGACTGGACGGACCGAGCAATGCAGGGCGAAATCTTTGGGCCCATCTTACCGATTCTGAGATATTCCAGCCGTCACGAAGCAATAACGCAAATCAAATCCCGACCCAAGCCACTGGCCGGCTACATTTTTAGTAGTGACCAGAGCGCCATCGACGAGTTTGTTTCAGGTTTCTCGTTCGGTGGTGGAGCAGTGAATCAGACCAATGTTCAGGTGTACCTCGACAGCGTTCCCTTCGGGGGTGTCGGAGAATCAGGAATCGGTTCTGCCGGCGGAAAATATGGATATGACAGCCTGACCCATGCGAAATCAATATTGATTTCACCTCCCGATGCCAGCATCGATCACGTCTATCCTCCTTTCACAATGGATAAGATCCAGGCGTTGAACCAATGGCTGGATTACTAGCAGCCCATTCGCGTAGTCGCGTCGGTTGAACAAAATCGTTCGGGCCAGTCGTGTCGCGATGCCATCACCGTTGATGGTTGGCCGATCCTGGCCCGAAGTCACAGATCGATTTTTACAGAGGAGAATGTGTATGTGGCCCAATGATCGCTTTATCAAACAATTCAGCATTGAGTTGCCAATTATTCAAGCACCGATGGCTGGGTCAGCGTTGTCCGATATGGTCGTTGCCGTTTCGGAAGCTGGAGGCCTCGGCTCACTTGCCTTTGCGCTGCTGAATGTGGAAAACGCACGCAAGGAGCTTGAAATCATCCGCCAAAAAACATCGCGCCCCATCAATGCAAACTTCTTCTGTCACCACCCGCCGCCAGAGGACCACGCTCGGGAAATGAACTGGAGACAACGCTTGAATGCCTATTACATCGAGATGGACGCTGAGACCAATACTTCCATTCCAAGCTCCGCCCGTGCTCCGTTCGACGAAAAAATGTGTGATCTCGTGATGGAATTTCACCCGGAAGTCGTGAGCTTCCATTTCGGTCTTCCGGACAAGAATCTTCTCCTCCGCATCAGGAAGACCGGGGCGAAGATCCTATCCTCCGCCACTTCTGTCAGTGAGGCCCGTTGGCTCGAGGATCAGGGATGTGACGCAATTATCGCGCAGGGGTTTGAGGCCGGCGGACATAGAGGAATGTTTCTCACGGAGGATATTTCTGCACAGGTCGGCACGATGGCGCTGGTGCCACAGGTCGTTGACGCCGTGAAGGTGCCCGTTATCGCTGCTGGAGGGATCGCCGATGCGCGTGGCATCTTGGCGGCGTTTGCCCTCGGTGCAGCGGCGGTGCAAATCGGCACGGCTTACTTGCAGTGTCCTGAGGCTCATATCAGCCCACTCCATCGTCAAGCATTGAAAGACACGAAGGACAACGAGACCGCAATCACGAATGTATTCACGGGCCGTCCGGCACGGGCGATCGTAAATCGCTTCGTGCGTGAGGTTGGACCAATGTCCGATGTCGCTCCGAAGTTTCCTCTGGCCGCTGCCGCGGTAGCGCCACTCCGCGCGAAATCGGAGACGGCAGGATCTGCTGACTTCACCCCATTGTGGTCGGGCCAATCCGCTCGTCTGAGTCGCGAACTTCCCGCAGCCGACTTGACCAAACAATTGGCAGCAGAGACATTAAAAAATCTGACGTTGCTGCAGACGAAGGCATGAACGTGGACGTTCCGGAATCTCCGAAGTGCCGAGAGAGCCCAGAACACACGAAGGGGTTCGAATCTCGGTTTTCACGTTATCGCCCATTGTTGTATTCACTGGCATGTCGTGTTCTTGGCGATATTCCGGGCGCAGAGAATGCTCTCGAAAACTGCTGGCGGACGGCTGCTCGCAACCCACCAGAGTTTGACTATGAAGGGGCTTTTCGCCATTGGCTGGTTCGAGTGCTTATCGACGAAGCACTGTTCATTGTTCGAGAGAATCGCGAATCAAATATGATTCTCAAATGATCCTAATCCGCCCGTGTTCGCTCGCGATCCGCGCTCAAACACCGGTTTTCCAAGCCCCGTCTCGAAATGCTTTTCCTAGACGTTTCGCGAGTCAAAGCGGACGATGGCCGTGGGCCTCAGCGCTCGACGTGCGTTCGATGGCGCGTCGCGGTTCGAGCTTTACGGCCTAAGGTTGGTACCCGTCGGCCATCCATTTGGCCGTCGCCATAACTAGCTAAATTGAACGCCTTACTCATCGCGTTAACGTCTCGTTCCGTGAAGAGTGGACGAATGTCCGCTTGAAAGCTCGTCAGTTTCGTCATTTTGGCTCAGCTGTTGAATCACACGTATGTCTGGACACATCCGGGTGCCCCCTAAGTCAGCACCACTATTTTTCCGCCGGCTTTATTCTCCTCCATGCAGCGATGCGCCTCAACGATTTCGTCGAGGTGGAACGTTTTGCCAACCTGGACACGCAGTGTGCCCGCCGCAATCTGCTCAGTAAGATCCTCAAGAGGCATCCGCATGAAGTCTTCCGATTCGCCTGCGTATGTTGTCAGGCTGACCGCTGTGGGTATTGCCTCCATGGGAGCGAGATTCTCGAAGGACCACTTGTTGCCGATGATTCCGGTCATGCACACGATGCCACGCTGTTTGGTGCAGCGAAGCGAGTCCCTCAGCGTCGTTGTACCAACCAGTTCGAGCACTTTGTCGACGCCGTTTGCACAGACTTCCATGACCTGCTCGGCGATTGAGCCGGTGTCGATGAACACCTGGTCGACACCACTGGCGCGCAGCAAGTTTTCGCGTTCCGGGTTTCGGGTGGTCGCGGCGACAAAGGCGCCGTGATTCTTGCCAATGGCCGCAGCCGCCAACCCAATGGAAGTTGTGCCGCCTCGGATAAGTAGACGCTCCCCTTTTTCGAGACGCAGCGACTTGAACAGCGAACCCCAAGCCGTCTGCAGCATCTCGGGGATGGCTCCGAGAATCTCCCACGGAAGTTCGACCTTGATGACCTGCACCTGTTTTGCGGGCACGCAGGTGTATTCGGCGTAGCCGCCATCAAATTCCCGTCCCAGCCCGCCCATCGCCGTCGCGACGATATCGCCCTTGCGAAACTCGCCTCCGGGCGCTGCCTCGACGACACCGACCGCCTCGATCCCCAAGACGCGCGGAAACTTGACACTGGGCGAATGGCCCTGCCGGGTAAACAATTCGGAGCGGTTGAGCCCGAATGCCTTTACGCGAATCAAAACCTCGCCGCTCTTCGGCGTGGGGATCAGAAGGCTCTCAATTTTGAGAACCTCCGGCCCGCCGGCCTCGTGAATTACAGCGGCTTTCATCGTGGCCATCGTTCGCCCTCTTAGTCCTTACGCGCGTGCCGGGTTGGTTGTGGAAAAGCAGTAGCGCGCGATCTTCCACGCTCCATCGATCTTCTGAAACAGGAAAAGCTCCTGATTGGCCTCTGGACCGCCCGCGCCCGACGCGTGCACCTTCACGGTCCCGGCCGAATTGGTGCGCGCGAATACCCAATTCGGCGCTATCTCTACGACTTCGGCTACGGTGAACTTGACGGTCAGCTTGATGGTTTGGAAGACCGCGTCATAGGCCCTGCGAACCTCGCCGGTACCGACACTGGAGGGGCTGTTCTGCGGCATAAACACCCCGTCCGATGCATAGAGTTTCATCACTGCATCGCTATCAGATTTATTTAACGCGTCTTGATAATTGCCAAGCACAGCGGCAACGGCCTTCTCGTTTGCATTCACGATTCCGGTCCTTTTGAGTGGCGTCTTCACGCCAAATCTAGTCGGTTCATGTCCATTCGTCTAGCGGGCGAAACCGCAAATGTATTTTCCGAATTTGGGATAATCTTTTCGAGACCGGCCGGCCCAGTGGTCGTACTATATGCGGTGAAACCTCCTGCGAGTTCAGCGTTAGGCGACTATCGGAGGTGTGCATCACCTGATGACCGACCTGAATTCCCTCATGATTTTCGCCAAAGTAGTCGAGGTGAAAAGCTTTTCGGAGGCGGCGCGACTCTTGAAGATGCCGACCTCAACCGTCAGCCGTCGTGTTGCTGACCTTGAGGAGGAACTCGGGGTACGCTTGCTCGAACGCTCGACGCGCAGCCTTCGGCTGACGGACGTCGGGTCCGAAGTTCTCGAACACGCTCGCCACACCGTTGAACTCAACGAAGCGGTCGACAACATCGCTTCGAACCACCTGTCGAACGTCTCCGGCGAATTGCGGCTTTCTGCGCCACCCAGCATCTCCGACTCGTTGCTTGCCCCGCTCATCGGGGCATTCCAGGCATCGTATCCGAATGTCCGGGTGCAGGTCTTCATCACCGACCGGATCGTCGATCAAATCGCGGAGGGCGTCGACCTGGCGTTCAAGGTTGGAGAACAACTCAAAGATTCGTCGCTCGTCGCGCACAGAATCCTGACCTACCGTCATCAGCTCGTCGCGAGTCCGAGCTATCTGTCAAAGTGCAAGCGGCCTCACAAACCCCAAGACTTACTGGAACACAGGCTCCTCGCTTTCTCGTTTTGGACGCCGACAAAAATGTGGAACTTCGTTCGCGCGAACGGAAAGAAAAAGGAGACTCTGGTGTTCCAGCCTTTCCTGGCGATGAACGACTATGCAGGTCTTGCGACTGCACTGCTTGCGGGCACCGGAATTGGCGACCTTCCTCCGCTGGTTCAGCCTGAGTTGTTGCGCGACGGTCGGCTCGTTGAGGTAATGCAGAAATGGCACTTCACCGTCTTTAATCTCTGGGTGGTCCATGTGGGCAATCGTTACCTTACTCGGCCCGTGCGCGTGTTCAAGGAATTCGCTGCCCAAATGGCGCCGGCGCTATTTCCTTCACTGCCCTCCTGAGGAGTTCATTCCTTGTCGTCCCAACGGACGTAAACTAGAGCAGTGCGAACATGGCTTGGCAGCCAAACATCCACGCCGGCCAGACGATTTACCCAGCGAGGCTCAAGTTCAGCAACAGAATCTCTCGTCACCTTATCCAGCAAAGCCTTGAATATCAGGAACTCGTTGTCGGGACCGATCGTCTTGGCAATCTCCGCGTCGAAGGCCCTTTCATTCAAGCCGTTGTGAATGCGCTTAACGGTCTGGTACACGTCGTTTGTGTATTCCTTGGTGATCTCAACATCCTTCCGTGTTCCGGTATCGGTGAGGTGGCCGCCGATAAAGTTGTCGAATTTGTAGGCGAGGATTTCGTCGAACATCTTCAAATATTGGTGGAAGTTGGTCGACAGATCGAAGTCCTGAAACGGTACGTATCCCGACGTCACCGAGTCTACAGCCATCAAGAATTTTGCCTCTGGAACATAAATGAAAAGATCGCCTTCGTTGGAGTGGTAGTTATGCCGCGTGAGTTCCACGGTCTTGCCGCCAAGCTTGATCGTCTTCGCGGAATTGAACGTGACCGTTGGGATCAGGCGAGTCGGATCCTTCATTTTCTTCAGGAAATCGCTGACGGTATCGAGGGCGATGATCTGCAAGCCCGGGATGTTCTTAAACGCTGCGGACCCTCCAATGTGATCTTTGTGCAAGTGGGAATAGACCAGCATTGTGATCGGCTTGTTCGTGACCTTAGCGACGGCGTCCGGAATGTGTTTGCCGTAGCTGGCCGGCGCGTCGAAAACGATGACACCGGCGTCTGTCACAAGGAAAGCCGATTGCCAACCGTTGTCGGAAAGTGCATAAACACCGTTTCCGAAATCCTTCATCCCGTATCCGACTGCAGGATCGATGTTCCAGTATTTCGCTTTCACCGCAGGTAGCACAGGAACGTGTTCGCGCAACGCTTCCGGTGAATCGGTACCAGCCAGCGCCGAAGGCTGTTTCGGAGAAGGCTGCGACTCTTGTGCGAATGAGACTTGCCTACCCAGCGCGGCAGCGAGCATGAACAGAAGTGCCAACTCTCTCATTTCGGGTTCTCCTTATGTGACCTCGAGCGCACACTATGGGAACTGTCGGACTCGCACTAGATGGCAAAGCCGGAAATTAGATTTCCATATTTGGAATAATTTCGATGACAGAGGCGAGCGAGGGTCAGCGGATGCAGAACTATAAATTGCTAAACCACATCGCTCTTTGGAACGTTTTCTTCGCCGTCATTTGCATTCCCACGGCCGGCAAGCTGATTGACGTCATGGGAATTCCCCTCTCGATTTCCATCTACTACTTTCCGTTTGTCTATATTCTTGCTGATATCCTGACCGAAGTTTATGGGTATGCAATCGCGCGACGCGTCTTGTGGTACTGCATCTTCGCGCAGCTCTTGGCGATTGTAATTTTCGAGTTTGTCATTTTTTATCCGCCCTCCGCGGTTATGAAAAACAATCAATCCTACGTTGACGTGCTATCCGCGGCCCCTCGCTTGGTTTTATTTGGCACTCTTGCGATGTTCGCTGGCGACATTGCCAATAATTATGTCCTGGCAAAAATGAAGGTGTGGACTAACGGAAGTTATATATCGGCGCGTTTCGTGACCTCGACCCTATGCGGACAAATGGTGAATACCGCCGTCTTCTACATCTTCGGTCTGTGGGGAATGATCCCGACACGCGTATTGACAAAAAGCATTCTCGTCGCAAGCCTTACAAAACTCGGTGTGGAGCTTCTCTTCCTACCTGTAACCCTCAAAGTATCCTTGTGGCTGAAAAGAATCGAAAATGTCGATTACTTCGACAAAGGAACGAACTTCAATCCCTTGAAATTCTGAAGACAAGCGCGTTTATCAATACTAATCCGACCGACGAACCGATAGCTTCCGGGTTGTCCGTGATCCGGGAGCAATTGGAATTTGGGCGCTTGTCGATGCCGATATGCCGAATTCCCGTTTTCAGATCGCCCCGGCACATCGGCCTCGTATGCAACCAGCACAATCGCAAGTTACTCCCGCGAATCGACACGCACTGCGACGATGCTTATGGGCTTTATAAGGCTGGCGGGAGGGCACCAATCTGCCGAAACACGCCCATCCAGTCCTCCATATGGCGCGTCACTGAGATACGTCCTTCTCGGAAATTGTGGAATTCATGCAGCGACAATGTCATGTACTTGCCAGATGCAGGCAGTCCCATCAGTGGTCCGAGATGTGTGCCAGACAGTGAGACGCGCGCTGCTGCCCGATGTTCCTCGCCGATGACCTCCTCGACCTTGGCAACGAGATCGGGAAAAGCATCGATTAAACCCTCCAGGATGGGCTTGACCCCTTCGGAGCCAGGCTTCTGGCCAGGACTGGGTGGCAGGTCGAGCCAGTCTGTCGTGAGCACGTCATTCAGTAGATCGAGCCTATGAGTTCCTATAGCTTCGTAAAACGTAATTAGCGCATGCCATTCTTGGCTCGAAAGAAGCGCGGGCTTTAACAGGTTTTTCATTTTTAATCTCTCTCCTAACTAATCGTGGGATCCAGGCCGCCGTCGATCCGCAGATTGCTGCCATTCATGTAATCGGTAAGGGGACTCGCAACGAAAGCCACCAGATTGGCGACTTCGTCGACGCGGCCCATGCGTCCCACTGGATTGGGAGCCCATGCCCTGACGGCCTTCTGTTCAAGGTGCGCCGGTTCGGATGGCCACCATGAGCCTCCACCATCATGTGAAGCAAGTCTTTCACTCCGGTACTGTTGGTCAGGCCAGGGCTGATCGCGTTGACCGTTACTCCTCGCGTTCCAAGATCCCTGGATAGTGCGACAGTAAGATTGTGCAACGCTGCCTTTGTTGCGGCATATGCCGCCATGTTCACATCGGGCATTAATCCAATCGTGCTTGCCATGTTGCTGATCCTGCCCCACCGCCTTTCTGCCATCAGCGGAGCCAATCGCCGACTCATCCGCACCATGGACGTAACGTTGTTGTTGTAAATCGAATTCCACTCAGCAGGTTCGGTGTCCACCCACGGCTGTCCGAAAAAACGGCCGGCGTTGTTGACGAGGATGTCCACGCCTCCGAAAGCCTCCAGCGACTGCGAGACGACGTGATCCGCTTCCACGTCGCTATTCAGGTCGCCAAGGGCGAGTGCCGCATCCGCGCCTTCCGCTCGAAGTGCATTCAGCACTGGATCTGCTTGCGCGGCAGTACGGCCGTGGACGATTACGCGGGCGCCCTCGGCGGCCAATCGCCTCACGATCGCTTCTCCTATGCCTGTGGTGCTTCCGGTAACCAGGGCTCTTTTTCCTTTTAGTGCTAAATCCATGTCGTCCCCTTTCTGTTCCACGCGAACTAGATCATCCCGCCATTTGCCCGGACATTTTGTCCGTTCACCCAACCCGCATCATTTGACAGCAACCAGGACACAACCCGCGCGATATCAGCAGGCGTTCCCAGCCTGGAGAGAGCAGCCATTTTGGCTATCCTCCGCAGATCTTCCTCGCTTTTCCCGTGGTTGAAGAGCTCCGTGTCGGTAGGCCCCGGCGAGACAACGTTGACGCGGATGCTGCGTTCACCCATCTCCTTTGCGAAAATGTGGCTCATCTGCTCGACGGCGCCCTTAGTGGCCACGTAGGTTGCATATGTCGGCAGCATTAAAGCAGTTGTGGAAGAGGAAAAATTCACGATGGAACCGCCCTCCCGCAGTCGCCTTGCAGCAAGCTTGCAAGTGAGGAAGGTCCCTCTGACGTTGACAGCAAAGAGGGAGTCGAATTCTTCCTCGGTCACATCTGCCAGCGGTTTATAGAGAATCGCGCCCGCGTTGTTGACCAGATAATTGACTGGACCAAGTTCAGCCTCGGCAACGGCAAAGAGACGTTCTGCTCCTCCCGCAGTGCTGACGTCTGCTTGCACCGCAAGAGCATTTCCGCCCTCGCGGATGATTGCTGCGACGACGTCCTCAGCCGCTGCTTTGCCGCTTTTGTAGTTGACTACGACTTTCGCCGATTCGCTGGCAAGTTGTGAGGCGATGGCGGCTCCAATGCCCCGGGCCGACCCGGTGACGATAGCTACTTTCCCTGCGTGTGTGTTGCGCATTCTGTCCTCCTCACGCATAGACGCGCGGGAGTACAAATGCGATTCATGCATAGTTATAATGGTCAGCCATGCAGCAAGTGAATCTTCGGGGCACGGACTTAAATCTCCTCGTACCTTTGCAGGCGCTGCTTGAAGAACGCAGCGTCACAAGGGCAGCGATACGTGTACACCTGAGCCAGCCTGCTATGAGTCGCGCTTTGGAACGGCTACGAGAGGCATTCTCTGATGAGCTCCTCGTACGGTCTGGCAAGAGGTATAGCCTGACGCCCCGGGGGGCCGCCCTGCTTGAAGAATTGAATCTGTTGCTGCCAAAAGTGGAAGGCTTGTGGCGAAAGACGCCCTTCAGCCCCGCTTCAGCAACTGGATGTCTGAAGTTAGCCATGACGGACCAAATGACGGCCCTTCTCTTACCTGACCTGATCACAACAATGTCCCGAGAGGTGCCGAACGTTGATTTGCAGATCGTCCAGTGGCGCGAAACCTCATTTCGGGACCTGCTAGCAGGGCAACTGGACGTTGTAGTTAGCCCGCTTACAGCGCCCTTTCCACTTCTGGTCGAGAGAATTATGCCGGAGAGATTCGTCTGCCTTGTTTCACGCAATCACCCCCTCAGAATGAAATCGTTCACACTCGCCCAATATCTTGCCGAGAAGCACATCATTCTGGAGGTAGAGCCCGGACAGCAAACGTTGGTGGATCGCCCCTTGTCCGAGCTTGGAAAACGCCGCAAGGGGGCCTTGCGTCTACCTTTCTACGTCCTGGCTCTTGATGCTGTCGAAAATACATCGCTTGTTCTTACCATTCCAGAACGCTTAGCTATCAGAAGAATGGACCCGCTAAAGACACGACTGGTGCGGGCTCCCGAAGAGATTCCCCCGTATTATCAAACCATGAGCTGGCCGGACCGCCTCAATGCAGATCCGCTTCACTCCTGGTTTCGCGATTATCTCCGGGCTGCCTGCAGGCGAATGAGTTGATGGCTAGCGTTCATCTCTTCCGCGATTACGGTTGACACGAGGTCAATGCTCCAGAAAGCAGACAGTCAACCGCCATATCGTCACTTGATTCCTTGTTTGTTGAGCAGACCGGAAGTTAACCAGGTCGGGCCGATCAGTAACGATAAGTCCGCTTCTTGTCAGGAAATCAAGCACTGACTAGATGCGCGTTTGTCGGTACTAACCCAATGGGCGGGCTGATCACTTCCGGGTTGCCCGCGATCCGCCCACAATCTGCTGCGAGCGCTTGCGGTTCCCGTGTAGATTAGTACGAACGTGTCCCCAGAGTTTCCTATCCCCGGCCACCAGGAAGATGTAATAAGGCGCCGTCCTGTTGTAGCGTACTTTGCGCTGACGTTCCTGATCTCTTGGACGGGTGCGCTCGCCGTGGCTGTGCCGCACCTCATTCGCCACCAGCCACTGCCGAAGATGACCGGCATTCTGATGTTTCCCGTCATGCTTCTGGGCCCGAGTCTTGTCGGCATCACGTTGACGAGGATCGTAGACGGAAAAGACGGCCTGCGGATTCTGTTCCGTCAAATGTTTCGCGCGTGGGTGCCGCCGGGATGGTACACGACGCTACTCGTTCCCCCAGTCCTGGTCCTGACCGTTCTCCTCTTTCTGCAGAGATTTGTCTCCCCGGTTTATGCTCCCAACCGCTTTTTCATAGGCATCCTCTTTGGGATTCCGGCGGGTTTCTTGGAAGAAATCGGCTGGACTGGCTATGCATTCCGGAAAATGCATTCCCAAAGCGATGGCCTGTCCTCAAGTATCCTACTCGGGCTGTTCTGGGCTCTTTGGCACTTACCTGTTATCAATTATCTCGGGACCGCTACTCCACATGGCGTCTATTGGCTGCCGTTCTTTCTGGCATTCAGCTTGGCCATGACGGCTATGCGAGTCCTGATCTCGTGGATTTATACGAACACGAAAAGCGTGTCGTTGGCGCAGCTCATGCATGTAAGTTCCACGGGCTCCCTGGTCATTTTCAGCGCAGCCCGTGTGAACGCTGCACAAGAAGCGATGTGGTACGCACTGTATGGAACTGTTCTCTGGGCTGCCGTGGGAATAGTTGTAAAGACATTCGGCAGACAGTTGGGGCCGCGCGGAGTGTAGAAGGACAATCAGATTGACTTTCGGCGGTTCCTTGCCGCGCCTGAGACGAGATCCCGGGCGCATGGTCGGCAACCGGGAAGTTGGAAAACTCACTCGCTAATTTCCGGGTACCACCGTGAACCGCCCGATACCCAAGAACCGGCAATACTACTCGTGAGTTATCGCGTCGCTCGTCGGCAATCTCGAAGTAATCCAAATGCTCAGCAGAGTAAATCGGCACCTACAAGTCAGCTAGGCTGGAGTAAGAATCCTGGATGCTTGCCCGTTTGTCGGTATTAATCCGACGGACGACGAATAAGGTCCAGATTTCCCGTCATCCAAGCACAATCTGATGGGAGCCTCCACTCGCCGGTGCCCCGGCGGTGAGCAAGTTTGGCGGTATAGTTCTGTCACAGTGTGGCCCGGCGCGTGTCTAACTCATCAGAGGGAGACACAACCATGAGCGTGAAGGAACTCCAAGCCTTAACACAGAAGTTCGCCGATGCCTTCGATCAGCGCGACCTCCAGCCCATCCTGGACATGCTTTCCGAGGATGTGGAAGTATTTGACCACGTTCCCTACCGG
>Ga0210406_10003834_pt1 | contig 16313 bp, 17 predicted proteins | sample IncBWC30MmetaG_FD_155454 | JGI IMG/M metagenome (GOLD analysis project Ga0210406, IMG submission 155454) | Forest soil microbial communities from Barre Woods Harvard Forest LTER site, Petersham, Massachusetts, United States - Inc-BW-C-30-M | ecosystem: Environmental > Terrestrial > Soil >... | reverse complement strand
TTCGGATGCCGCATCGCGCCACGCCGACGCGAATGCCGCATCGTTCGGCACCACGCGCATCCCTTTGCCACCGCCGCCCGCGATGGCTTTCAGCAGCACAGGATAGCCCATGTTTTGCGCAAGAGCCTGCGCTTCGTCGGGGTTTTCAATCGGGTCGCTGGTGCCCGGCACAGTCGGGACTCCGGTGCGCCGCGCCAGTTGCTTACCCGCGGTCTTCGAGCCCATCGCCTCCATGGCCTCGGCGGAAGGGCCTATGAACGTAATTCCCGCGTCGGCGCAAGCTCGGGGCAGCGCGGGGTTTTCCGCCAGGAAGCCGTAGCCCGGATGCAGCGCGTCGCATCCAGATTTCTTCGCCACGTCCATCAGCTTGTCAATGCGCAAGTAGCTTTCGCGCGAGGCCGCAGGGCCGATCAGGTAAGCCTCATCGGCAAGCCGCACGTGGAGCGACGTCCGATCCACTTCGCTATACACAGAAACGGTCTGGATGCCCAGCTCGCGGCAGGCTCTCAGGATGCGAACGGCAATTTCACCGCGATTGGCAATCAGGATTTTTTTGAACATGAGTGTTTATCGACTGGCCGGATTTTATCATGCGCGCAGATGGGTCCCAAGGTTATGCACCGCTTGCGTGTCGTGTCCTTCGGCATCAGGGGAGGAATCGCTGTTGGCAACATCCAGCCTCGTTTGCACGCTCCCGCACCAGCAATCACGATTAGAGGGGAATGTTGGCATGCTTCTTTTTGGGATTGGTGTCGCGCTTGTTTTCGAGTGCGCGCAGTGACGTGATGATGTGGGCCCGCGTTTCCGCGGGTTCGATCACGGCATCAATGTAGCCACGTTCGGCGGCCACGAAGGGATTCGCGAACCGGTTGCGAAACTCGGCGATTTTTTCCTTGCGCAGAGCGGCTCGCTCCGCTTCGGGCGCGTTGCTGAGCTCGCGTTTGTAGACGATGTCCACGGCGCCTTCCGGCCCCATCACGGCAATTTCCGCCGTCGGCCAGGCAAAATTGGCGTCGGTGCGGATGTGCTTTGAGGCCATGACGCAATACGCGCCGCCATACGCTTTGCGGGTAATCACCGTGATTTTCGGAACGGTGGCTTCCGCAAACGCGAATAATAGTTTCGCGCCGTGGCGGATGATGCCGCCATATTCCTGCTGCGTGCCGGGCAGAAAACCTGGAACGTCTTCGAACGTGATCAAGGGGATGTTGAACGCGTCGCAGAAACGCACAAACCGCGCGCCCTTTACCGAGGCGTTGATATCCAGCGTGCCGGCCAGGAACGCGGGCTGATTGGCCACAATGCCAACTGGCCGCCCGTCGAAGCGCGCAAAGCCCACCACGATATTCTTCGCGTAATGTTCGTGCACTTCAAAAAAATAGTTCTCGTCCACCAGCGCATGAATCACGTCCTTGATGTCGTAGGGTTTCAGCGGATCTTCCGGAACGATGGAGTTCAGCGATTCCTCGCGCCGGTCCACGGGATCGTTCGAAGCGCGACGCGGCGCATCCTCCAGATTGTTGGACGGGAGAAATCCGATCAGTTCGCGCACCATCGCCAGGCAATCGGCGTCGTCCCGGGAAACAAAATGCGCCACGCCGCTCGTTGAATTATGCGTCATGGCGCCGCCGAGTTCCTGCTTGGTGACTTCTTCATGCGTGACATTCTTGATCACGTCCGGCCCGGTCACGAACATGTACGAAGTGTCGCGCGTCATCAGCACAAAATCGGTTATCGCGGGCGAATAAACCGCCCCCCCCGCGCACGGCCCCATAATCGCGCTGATTTGCGGGATCACGCCGCTGGCCAGCGTGTTGCGCAAGAAAATCTCCGCATAGCCGGCAAGCGAGGCAACTCCCTCCTGGATGCGCGCGCCGCCGGAATCGTTCAAGCCGATCACCGGCGCGCCATTGCGCATGGCCAGGTCCATAATCTTCACGATTTTCTGCGCATTGGTTTCCGAGAGCGATCCGCCAAATACGGTGAAGTCCTGCGCAAAAACATAGACCAGCCGCCCTTCAATGCGGCCAAATCCGGTGACGAACCCGTCGCCCGCCGGCCGCTGCTCCTCCGAGCCAAAGTCCACGCAGCGATGCCGCACAAATTTGTCGAGTTCCTCGAACGTGCTTTCATCGAGAAGCAATTCAATCCGTTCGCGCGCGGATAATTTTCCGGATTTGTGCTCGCGCTCACGGCGCTCCGCTCCTCCGCCGGCTTCCGCTTCCGCTGAAATGCGGCGTAATTGCTCCATGCGGTCCGCGTTCGCGGGCGATTCCCAGGTACGATTCTTCTCAGCCAAGAGGCCCTCCCTTGGGCTCGTCGTTCTTTGGAGCGAAAATAAGGACCGCCGCGTGGGTGGCCAGCCACACCGTGCCAAGCAGCAGCACCACGCCCAACAATATTTCGGCCAGGATGGCGCCGGCACGCGGCAGCGGCGACTCGATCGATGTTACATAGAGCGTCGCGCGCACCAGAATCACCATCGCGCTCAACGTCGTCGCCACGATCATCAGCGTCGTCAGAATGGAAAGAAATACCTGTTTCATAGCCGGTCGAAACGGCGGCGTATGCAGCCAGCCAAAGCATAACGCATTCGCGTGCAAAGCTGAATGCAGGGAAGATCTGTCAGCAACAAATCCACGGCGGCAATTTACGGCTGGGGAAAGCGGGGAGGTGAGCCCGAAGCTATACTGTCTATCGCAGGCCCGACCAATCGTCGGCAACCACGATCGAATCGCTTGGATTCGATGGGTCGTACTTCACGCTGGTGGGATATCCGGTCACCAGCCGCTCGACTTTCACCTGGCTCTCGAGCCCGGTGATGTCCTGCGCGGTGTGATACGTGACGCCGGAAATCGAATAACTGTAGGAAACCAGGCTGCGGGGCCGGTTATCCGCCAGCGGCTGCGCGCGCATGCCAAAGAGTCCTCCGCGTTTTTCGATCGGAGGCGCGGGATGCTGCGCAAGCTCGACTACTTGCCCCTCCGCGATTCGCCCGATCAAATTCAGATGCAGCCGGCGCTTGCGCTCCTCGGCCTCCGGATCAGCCGCGGGTCGCGCGAAAGCATACACAATCAAGGCGAGGGCGGCCAGGCTTCCGCCGCCAATCATAAGCAGCAATTTCCAATCGGCGAGCAATTCTTTCAACGCTCAACCCCTTGCAAACTTAAATGTGGGAATGTTGGATAGAGGAAGCCGAATGTCCCGTGCCCTGAGCGAATCTCCTGGCGGGACACCAGCCTTCCCTACTGCCTCTTATAGTACCGAAACGGGACGGGCTCTGCGAAGTCAGGATGCCGGGGCGTGCACCGGATTGTGCAACACGCCAATCCCCGCAACTGAAACGTCCACGGTGTCCCCGGCCGTGAGCGGTCCGACGCCGGCGGGCGTTCCGGTGGCTATCACGTCGCCCGGGACCAAAGTCATCATGCGTGAAAGCCAGCGAATCAGAAACTCCACCGGGTAAACCATCAGCGAAGTACTGCCGGACTGCTTCACCACGCCGTTCACGCGCGTTTCCACCAGCGCATTGCGAGGATCAAGCTGCGTCTCGATGTGCGGCCCCACCGGGCAGAAAGTGTCAAAGCCTTTGGCGCGGGTAAACTGCACGTCGCTCTTCTGCAAATCGCGCGCAGAGACGTCATTGAGGCAGGTGTACCCGAGAATATAGGATAACGCATCATCCGAATCGCTGAGTTGCGAACATCTCTTCCCGATAATCACCGCAAGCTCGGCTTCGTAGTCCACATGATTCGAATAGCGCGTGAGTACGATCGGCTCATCCGTCCCGATCACGGACGAAGGTGTCTTCAGGAAAATCATCGGCTCCTTCGGCACCTGGTTGCCCATTTCCGAAGCATGCGCGGCATAGTTGCGTCCCACGCAGACGATCTTCGATGGCTCGACCGGAGCGAGCAATCGTGCTTCCCGCATCGGGAGCGAAGCCTCCTCGCGCGACCATTTGAGCCATGGTGCTGCGGCGATTCCGTGGATGATTTCGTCTTCGATCAGGCCATAAGAGGGTAAAACTCGAGAGTCCAAGCCAGCGGATTTGGGGACAAACCGGCAAAATTTCATTTTATGGGAACCTGTTCAGCGGGAGGTGTGCGTACCCTGAGCTTCTCGCGCCCGCCACACAATCATACCAATCCAGGAGACTGTTGCAAAAAGCAGATAGACGACGGCGCCGAGCACGAAGACATGGAAGGAGCTGTAGTAAGACTGAAGCAGCGTAAATTCAAGACTGAGGATTCGGTAGGTCAGCGTCAACACGCTCCAGGCCAGCAGGCCGGAGATCAGCAATTCCGCCGGTGAGCGCAGGAAGCGTATCACCGGCATTGCGGCGATCAGTGCCAGCAACAACGTGGCGATGAAGTTTCTCTGTTGCGCGAGTGGATCCAGAAATGGCACGCGGTTCGCGATCACCACCCACGCGACAAAAACCAGGGAGAGCCAGATTCCTGTGTATAACCCAACGCGCGCGGAGGCGTGTCGAAGGAAATGGAACCACCGGTATCCCGGCGGGCTGAAGTTCGCTGGCATGGTGCTGGGCTGCCTACCAGACAGTCGCTCATCCGTAGGAACACGGCTTCAGCGGGAAGGTTGCGCGACATCCACCGCCACCGCAAGGCTGGGAGCGCTTTCATTGCCCGAGCGATCCACGGCCGTTACGGTGTACCAATAGCGCTGGCCGGACTGAACAGAGTTATCACGATACGTGGGCGACGGCAAGAGTTCCGGGGTGAGCAGGACGCCTCGCTCGCCCTCCTGCTCGCTGCGGTAGACCCGGTAGCCGGCCAGGTCGGATTCCACGTTGATGGACCAGGAGAGCTCCACCGCTACGGAGCCCGGGGCAGCCCCCGGCTGGATCGCGGCGACGATGCCCTGGGGAGCGGCGGGTGGAAACGTGTCCTTGGGTGTGACGATGGCGAGTGGGGAGTCGCTCGATTCAAGCGCCCCGGCGGGTGAACTAATTACGCTGCGCACCAGGTATGCGTACGTCTTCCCATAATCGAATCCTGAGTCGCGGTAGTCGGTTGTGCTCGTTGCTCCGAGCTGAAGCAAAGGCGATTTCCATTTCGCCTGCTGCAGATCGCTCGCGGCAACGCTAGCCGTTGCGGGGTCCAATTCGCCGCGGTACACGTGGTATTCCTGCACAGCGGAAAGCGGCTCGCCGGCGGAAGTTCGGGTTGGCGCCGGCCATTTTAGATCAATGCCCTGCTCGGTCACGCTCGCGTCCAGCGCAGAAATTCGTTCGACAACCGGATAGAGGTGCAGCGTCAGGTCTTTCGAATCGGGAGAGGGGCGCTTCGCGGAAAAAAGCGTGTGCACGCGATAAACGAACGGTTGGCCGGAGCGCAGTTGCGGATCCGCCGGTGAAACCGGATCGATAAACTGCACCTGGCCCCGCTGCGAATAGCGCGAAACCAGCGCCCCGGGGACGGTATCCACCACTCGAAACGATTTGGGATCCGGCGTGCCATCGGCGCGCAATGTTCCGCGCAGCACTTCAAATGCAGGCACCTGCTGCAGCTTTTCGCCGAGCGTGCTCTTCCCCGGCATGGTGAAGGTGAGCAACACGCCGTCGCCCGCTTGTTTCGCGGCCAGATCCGTGATTGCCTGAGGAACAGGCGGAGTTGGAGGTTGCGGCTCACCGGGAGCGCCACAGCCCGCTGCAAGAAGGAAAATAGAAATTAGAAAATAGAAAATGGTAACGGACTGCGCGAGTAGTTTTTGGAGGCGGAGTAGCGTCCCAGATCTATTTTCCATTTTCGAATTTCAATTTTCGGGACTTACAGAATGTAACGGCTCAAATCCTGGTTCTTCACGATATCGGCGAGCTGCTTGTTGACGTACGCCGCGTCAATCTTCACGGTTTTCTTCTTGAGGTCGGGCGCCTCAAAGGAAAGCTCATCCAGAACTTTTTCCAGAATGGTATGCAGGCGGCGCGCACCGATGTTTTCCGTTTGTTCGTTCACGCTGGTGGCAAAGCGCGCGATGGCCTGGACCGCGTCCTCGGTAAACGTGAGTTTCACGCCCTCGGTTTCCAGCAGCGCGATGTACTGCTTGATGAGCGCGTTCTTCGGCTCCGTAAGAATCCGCACAAAATCTTCTTCCTTCAGCGACTGCATCTCCACGCGAATCGGCAGGCGGCCCTGCAACTCCGGAATCAGATCGGACGGCTTGGTGACGTGAAACGCGCCCGCGGCGATAAATAAGATGTGGTCGGTGCGGATCATCCCGTAGCGCGTGTTGACGGTCGTGCCTTCTATGATCGGCAAAATGTCGCGCTGCACGCCTTCGCGGGAAACATCGGGGCCGTGGCCCGACTCGCGCCCGGCCACCTTGTCGATTTCATCCACGAAGATGATGCCCATCTGCTCGGCGCGCTCGACGGCGATGCGCGTCACCTGATCCATGTCAATCAGCTTGTTCTCTTCTTCCTGGATCAGGTATTCGAACGCGTCCGCCACGCTCATCTTGCGCTTTTTCTTCTGCTGCCCGAAAAAGCCGCTCAACATGTCCTTCAGGTTGACGTCCATTTCCTCGACGCCCTGATTGGAAATAATTTCAAAGGAAGGCATGGCGCGCTCGCGGACCTCGAGATCCACCATGCGCTGGTCCAGCTTGCCCTCGCGCAACTGCACGCGCAGCTTTTCCCGCGTGCGCTGGGTCTGCTCGCGCTGCGCCGCGCGTTCCGCCTCCGGTGTTCCCGGCGCCTCCACCTGGGGCGGAAGCAGCAGGTCGAGCACGCGTTCCTCGGCGGCTTGCTCCGCGCGATCCGCCACTTCGTCCAGCTTTTCCTCGCGCACCATATCAATCGAGGTTTCCACAAGGTCGCGCACCATCGATTCCACATCGCGCCCGACGTAGCCGACTTCCGTGTACTTCGACGCTTCCACCTTCACGAACGGGCAACCCGCGAGGCGTGCCAGACGGCGAGCAATTTCCGTCTTGCCCACGCCGGTCGGCCCGATCATCAGGATATTCTTCGGCAGCACATCTTCGGCAATCTCCGGCGGCAGCTTTTGCCGGCGGACGCGATTCCGCAAGGCCACGGCCACTGCGCGTTTCGCCGCCGCCTGCCCGACGATATATTTGTCCAGCTCCACCACGATTTCCCGTGGCGTCATGTCGTCCAGCGCCGGAAGCAATTCCCCCTCTTCCACGGGGACGCTGCCATTGCCGCCGGGAAACAATGTGATTTCTTTATCGGTCTTCATAGTCATGAAAGTTCGATTCCTTGCCCGGGCCGGAGGAGACGATTCCGGCGGTTCCCCTAGATCTCTTCTACGGTAAAGTTCGCGTTGCTGTAAATGCAAATTTCACTGGCGATGCGCATGGCCTCCAGCGCGAGTTCTTTCAATGGCAGCTTGGTATGCTTCATCATCGCGCGCGCCGCGGCTAGCGCATAAACGCCACCGGAGCCGATGGCGCAAAGGCCATCATCGGGTTCGATCACGTCGCCGTTCCCGGAAAGCACAAACGTCGCTTTCGAATCGGCCACGATCAACAGTGCTTCCAGGTGCCGCAGCGCGCGGTCCTTGCGCCACTCCTTGGCCAGTTCCACGGATCCCTTTTGCAGATTTCCCGAATGTTCCTGCAGTTTTCCTTCGAAGCGCTCGAAAAGAGAAATCGCGTCGGCCGTCGAGCCGGCAAAACCCGCAACCACCTTGTCGTTGTAGAGTCTGCGCGTCTTTTTGGCGGTGTGCTTGATGACGTGGTCGCCCATGGTCACCTGTCCATCGGCGATCAGCACAACTTTGTTTTCCTTCCGGAGGCACAAAACCGTTGTGCCGTGAATCTGCGGCTCTCTCGAAGTGTGACCCATTCATTTAGTATACCGCGCCATCCCTGTCCGGTCATTTTTGCCAAACTTCGACGCAACGCCGGAGCTGCGCGCGGTCTAATTGGCCAGCGGAATTTCCCGGAAGGAAACCACCCTGTAGGTGATTGGCCCCACCGCGCTCCTCGCGAGACAACTGTTGTACCTGATGCCCAGCCCCTGGTTGCTGCCGGAACCGGTCTGGCTGAAGGAACTCGCGCCCAGGCTACTTAGGGGATTGCCCGTCGCGTCTCGCGTTTTGGCGATGAACACGGCCCCGTCTATCTCGCCGGTGCCGCCCCTTGTCGAAACGAAGTTTCCTTGCCCGATCACCAGCACAGCGCCCTGCCAGGATGCATCCGGGTCGTATTTCAGCGTGCCGGTCACCAGTAGCAGGCCATAGCCCGTGTTGTGCCACCCGTTCAGGTTCAGATCACCATTCACGACGATCGTCATCGGATTACTCGCGGACATCCCGGAGGGGAAACTGCTTGGCGTGGCGGGGCCAGTGATGATGGCGTCGGCGCCATTGGTAATGGCTTGCACGACCGCATCCAGCCCGCTCGGCGTCAGCCAATTCCAATTCATCTGCACCCCACTCGAATTGCCCACGTCCGCAATGCTTCCGGGGGACGGAGTAGTGGGTGGGGGTGGCGGCGGGTTATTTGGCATGCCCAGGTAATTTGACGCTGGCGTTGCCCCTGGGGTGATGTTCGCATCACCCCCCGGGCCGCTTGTGTATCCAATAGCGGGCACCATGGCCGAGGGAGGATTGCATTGGTCATCGCCGCGGATAAAGAAACTGCTGGTGCCCGGTCCATCGAATGAAACGTTATTCCCGGCGAGAGTGAGCGCGGCGGTAAATCCCGGGGCGGTGAGGCCTGGAAACGCCACCAGGGGCCGGACTACAACCTGCAACATCTTCTGGCTGCCGTTAGGCAGAACCGCGTAGGAAGTAATTTCCAACGCCTGCGAGGGCTGTGCGGTGGCCGGCGGCGCGAGCGTTTCGATCAAACCGGGAGCCATCGCGTTGCGCGAGGCGTTCATGTTCGCGGGATCGTAGAAGAGCGGTGTAACGCTATCCACGCTTCCATCCCCGTTGACGTCCACGCCGTCGATGCTGCAGTTACCGATGGAGCAGTCGCCCAACGAGTGTTCCGTCACTGCGTTAATCCGCACCCATTTGTACAGGGGGCCCGGCAGACCGGCCACCGGCGAAACGGAATTAATTTTCGTAATGGCGAGCGTGCCTACGTCCACGCCATATTCCTGAATGAATTCGATGTCCGGATACGTCGCCGGGTTCGATGTGTTCTCTGGCACGACCGGGCCGCCAGAACCCTGATTGATGATGTAGACCACATTGGCTAACCCCATCGGCGTGGCAGGAAGGGCTATGGCATTGGGGTTCGTCCCGAGCAGGCGCGCGCGCGCTTCTTCAATGCCCGCAAGCGACGCGTAGTAGGCGCTGGCGGAAGTGCGGTAATTGCCCGCCAGCGCTGAATCGGTGCCCGAGGAAACGATCAGCGCAATCGCCACCACGCTGACCAGCAGCAGCGCAAAAATCGCAATCAGCAGGGCGGCGCCGCGTTCCCGCCGGTGATTGTCGAATTGGCGATGGCCCGTCATGATTTCATCATCCTTCGCCTGTCTCGGCTCCTGCGTCTTAATTCACCGGATTTGTCCGGTGACCCCGGCCGTCCAGTTCAACCAGTTTCAGCTGCTGGGTCTGCAGGTCGCGCTGCCGCGTCATCACGATCAGCGTAATGTCCACGTCGCGGATATTGTTCACCACGCCGTAGTTGCCCGCCGCGGCGCAGGGCTGCGGCCCCGCGGGTGTATCGCAGGTGTACCTAAAAACGGGTTGCGGCACGCCCCCCGGATACATGGAAGGGTAGTCGGCGGTAATCTGCGTCAACTGAGTCGCCGATGGAGAGTTCATGACATTGGTCAGGAAAGGCACCATCGCCCCCGCAGCCGATGTGGCCTGATCCGGACGGACCACCCACGCCGTTTTCGGCACCACCGCCCGATAGAGCGTGGTCCCAATCAGTTGGTAACGGATCCAACTAACGCCGTTCCCCAAATCCGTTTCCAAAATCAAATCAAAATCACCCGGCGTCGTGCAGGCTGCGCCCACTGGCGACCCGATAGAACAGGGAGTACCCGGATAGTTCGGGTACCAGGCGACCGGGCTGACGGCGTACTTGGAAGAGTTTGCGGGCAGAGTGGAAAAGAGGCTTTGCGAAGGATAACCAGAAACATTGAAATCCCGCACGATCTGGTCGATTGCCAGGCGCGTTTCCTGAAATGCTCCGGAAAGCTGAGTCTCGCTGGAATATTTCTGCTGCGAAAGTTGCAGCAACCCGAACATCGCTCCGCAAATCACCAGAAATATGGCCGTTGCGATCATCAATTCCAAGACGGTGAATCCGCGCTCTGCTTGCGGCGTCGCGGCTCTCATTTCGACACCATGGTATCCAGCGAAACCGGGAAAGTAGGATTTTTCATCCCGCGCCGGAATACCCCGACGATGATGCGCCTGCCGGTCACGGGGCCGTTGGTGCCGTTGGTTACGGTGACCACCGCCCATCGCACATCGTTGACGGCCCCTATGGGATCGTTGAGGTCGGAGTACGTAAATCCGTACCCGCTCACCGCCGTCGTCGGCGCGAAATTAATGACTGGCGCATTATTGAAAAGCGCCACCGGACACCCCACCACTCCCGATTGGGCGGGATTCCCGACCGAGCACGTCGTGCTCAGTGGGCAAGTCAGGCCGGACGGATCGGTAAAAGTGGTCGCGGTCAAGGGGACCGCCCGCAATGCCTCCATCTGCCGCTGGGCGATCACCAGCGCCGCCCCATCGCTTCGATTGTTGGCATTCAGCATGATCGAGGTCGGCACAAGCTGCGCCACGGCCACCAGGCCGACCACCACAATCACCGTGGCAATCAGCATCTCCACCAACGTGAATCCGCGCTGGCCGCCACGGCTTGCGGCGGCCGCTCTGATCTGGTTCGGATGAAATCGCTCGTTCATCGCATTTGCTGCCAGTTTCCGGCTGAGTCGGCGGACCAGACCTGAATCGATCCCGCGGGCATCAAAAGTATGGCCCGGAATCCGCTATCCGGGGAACCAGGGGCGTTCAGATAGAAAACGGTAATGTTGCCGGAGGTCAACGCGCCGCGGGCGTCAAATTGAACGGTTCCTCCTGCTGGCGGAAACGCAACCGGAGTGGTTGCGCCCAGCGCCGCCAGGGCGGGCAATGAACCCGCTCCCGGCACGGACCCGGAATCCACCAGATTTCCAGACGGACCAAGCAAAACCAACCGCGAACTTATACCGGTCAACGGGTTGCCGAATCTGTCGGTCATCGAGGCGTCCGTCATCGCTGGATTCGTGCTATCCGGCCGAATTACGCAATTCACGGTCTTGTTCAGCCGAATCGCTTCATAACGTGTCAATCGCACGATGTCGGCCGTCTGCGTGGCTGCATTGCTGAGCTGGTAAGAGCGGTAGGCGCGCAAGAAATACGGCAGGCTGACAGCCATAAGAATCATGGCCACCGCCATCGCTACGACAAGTTCCGTGAGGCTGAAGCCGGAAACCCGCCGAGCCTTCATTTTCATCCGATCCTGCGGCCCATCATGACAACCGCCCGTAGCGCCGTCTGCGGCACGGTCGCGTTTTCACTGATTGGCTGGGACCCATTAATTTAACAGGCTTCCAGCCCGCCAGATAGAGGCTTCTCATCTGGCTATTACACAGTCACTAAGCCCGCCCGTGACCTTCGACCTGTACTATTTGCAAGGATGATAACTCCAAGGACGCGCCGTCCGTGGCCATTTTTGGCGGAATTTGGGGATTGAGTTACTTGGCTTTTTTGCCTCCGGTCTCTTTGAATCGCTGGACCAGGGCCTCCCGTGTGAAGTAATCCGAGGGAAGCGGCGGATTGATCTGGCAACTGTCGTAGAAAACCTGGGCGATGCGGCGGCCGTCCCGCTCCCGGGTGACTTGCATGGGCACCTGCACGCCGCCGTTCGGCCGGTAATTTGTAAAGATCGTGACGTCTTCCCGCTCTTGTCGTGTGTTTTCGTCTTTCACGCGCACCACGCTGCGAACCAGCAGATGCGTTGAGCGGTCCACGGCCAGGCGGTACACCCGCTGTTCCTGGTCCGAAATCTCCACCCAATCCACTTCCCGCAAATCCACGGTGTCCCGCCCGCCCCAATGAAAACCGAGTTCCGGATCCTTCAGGCTCAGCCGCAGCAGATTGTCTGAACTCCGCCGCACCGCCTCCTGAAATTCAGCGACCGTATCCTCCGGCATGTCGGAGACGCCGCCGCGGTCCATCGTCCAGCCGTGTTCGCCGCTGAAGAGCGTGATCACCAGCCCTCCGTGCGATAAATCGAGTTCCTGCACGCCGATCATGTAGCCCAAAAGCGTGTTGCGGCCGTGCGCGACGTAGTCGGTGCGATTTTTATCCGGGAATTCCCAGGAATCCTTGAACTGCACGTAACCCGCCAGCGCGCCGTTGTGACCGATCGCCGCTCTCCGCCCGTCGCACTGGCGCTCCCTCATGTCCAGGTACAACGGTCCCCCCATGCCCTCAATCAATTGAGCGAGTATTTGCTTGGCTTTGGCCGCGCTGGCCTCCGGCGCCACCATATCCGGATTCTGCGCGCGCGCCGCCAGCGGCGTCAGCAGGATCGCCATCGCCAGGCACGCCCAGAAAGCATTCTTGCCTAACCGCACAATACCGAACCCCCGTTGACATTCAAGATTTCGCCGGTCATGAAATTCGCCAGGTCGGAGGCCAGAAACAACATCGGCCCGGCAATTTCTTCTGCAGTTGCCGCGCGCCCCAGCGCAATCGCGGACGCAACCATCTTCTGCCCGGCTTTTGTGCTCAGCACAGCGTTCGACATATCCGTCGCCACCCATCCCGGCGCAACGCTGTTCACCAGGATTCCATGGCGCGCAAGCTCCGTCGCCAGCCCCTTCGTGAGGCTGATGATGCCGCCCTTCGAAGCGCCATAATGTACATGAAGCGATTCGCCGCGCTGTCCCGCCGTGGAACTGATCGGGATGATCTTCCCGCTCTTCTGCTTGATCATGTGCGGCACCGCGAAGTGAATCACCGAATAAACACTCTTCAGATTTATCCGAATCATGTCGTCCCACTGCTTCTCGGACATTTTTTCGATCGGCAGATCTTCCGGGTTCCAGACGCCCGCGTTCGGGACCAGGATGTCCAGCCGGCCCAGGCGCTTGATGGTGTGTTCCACGAGTTTGCGATTGTCGGCGTGCTTGCCAGCGTCCGCTTTGAATGCTTCCACGCGCGTACCGTGTTTCGCGGCTTCCTGCTCCACCTGCTTCGCCGCTTCCTTGGCGGAGTTGTAGCTGAACACCACGTCCGCTCCGGCTTGCGCAAATAATTTGACCGCGGCCGCTCCAATGCCTCGAGAGCCTCCTGTAATCAGTGCCGCTTTCCCCGCCAATGAAATCATGATTCCCCCATAGTCTGATTCGTAAACTCGTTCGCCAGGTTGGTCGGCGCCCTATGGCTTCCCAGCCGGGAGCTTGCGTGCCGCCCGCGCCGCCCCAACAAATTCGGCGAATAGCCGCTCTGCGAGCGGGTCGCCTTCCATTCGTTCCGGGTGCCACTGCACCCCGGTCACCCAGTTCGTGTCCCCGGCCCATTCCACGCTTTCGACAATCCCGTCCGGTGAGCGCCCCGTAATCTTCAATTGCCGCCCGGGCTGTTCGATGGATTGGTGATGCGAACTGTTGACGACTGCTTCCGGGGCTCCCGCCATTGTCGCCATACGGCTACCCGGTTCAAATTGGGCCGGGTGGCGCGGGTCATCGGGGGGTTCGGGCGTCAAGTCCTTCCGGCGGTGCGCCAGGCTCGTCCCCGTTTCGCTCTGCAGGTCTTGAATCAACGTCCCGCCCAGATACACGTTCAAGAGCTGACACCCGTAGCAGATCGCCAGGACCGGCTTCTTTTCAGCAAACGCATGGTTCAGGATCGCGCGGTCGGTCTGCTCCCTCAGCAAATCGGCGGGCTCCGACTTCCCGGTGTTGCTGCGGCCGTATTCCCGGGGCTCCACGTCCGCCGGGCTGCCCGGCAGGACAAAGCCATCCAGCGTGGGCAGAAGGGCTGCCAGACCCTTGGAATCGGTCAGAGACAGTTCAACCGGCTTGCCCCCGGCTCGTTCGACCGCCTCGGCGTAAGAGCGATTCTTCCCGTGCCAGGGCGACACGCTGCCCCGACCCTCCTCGGAAGTGCGCCAGGGGATGCCAATGCGGGGCCGGTTGGGACCATTGGGACTCATGGAACCCAGCATCGTAGCATCCCCCCAAACTCTGCGGCAACCAGCCCTGCCGGGGCGGTAGCGGGCCAGCTTCCGATCACCCGACGAAATGTGAGTTGGTGCATTGCCTGCGTCGGGAATTGGCTTGCAGACTTTGGCGGCAGAAGTCCGAAAGGTATGATGTAAGACTTAGTTGGTTCACGGATTAGGGTATGAGGGGGTAAGCGGTGCCTTTGGAAATAACACAGCGTGAAACGAATGGGATCTATCTTCTGACACTGAAGGGTCGTCTTGTGCTCGGACTAGAGAACAACGGGCTCCGTACAATGATTGACAATCTTCTGTTGTCGGGAGCCACAAAGATTGTTGTTAATCTTGAGCACGTCAATTCGGTTGACAGCGCCGGGATCGGCACACTCATCGAAATGCATCGAAAGACAAAGGCCAAGGGTGGACGGCTTGTGCTCGCGCACCTCGGCCCGAAGTTAAGACAAGCATTGGAAATCGCCCGGCTCCTGACATTATTTGAAAGCTTTGCCACCGAAACCGACGCTGTTGCCAGTTTCTGAGCCATACCCGCCGCGATTACCAGTCGAATCGGGCGAGTGTCGTACCGTTACTCGACATGTCCGGTAAGCCGTGCCGGTTCAAAACCTAGCCAGGGTAGCGTGCCAGCTGATCTAACCTAGCGAGCGCTTTTAGCTTTTGTTTTCAATGCAAGGTGGGTTCGAGCTGAGTGTTGCGTCGACCCATTGAGACCACCCGACAAATCAGGACTTAGCGCGACTAGGCAGCCCGACTTGCTGAAACTCTCTGATCTTGGGGCAATTAGCTTCCTAGTTTCATATCGCCGAGGCGGCATTACTATTCTGTGATAGTATCCCGTCCGTCCCCTTCCCTAGGTCGGCCCCACTTCGACAACAAGCTCACACGGAGGCATAACCATGAGGCGATTTGTTGCTTTGGCAGCCCTATTCTTCTCTGCGACCTCGGCATTTGCACAACAGACGCGCACTGTGGATTGCGATGCGGGTCAGTCGCTAACCCAAACGCTAGCTAAGCTCGATAAAGACTCACCGACAACAGTTACGCTCAAAGGAACTTGTACAGAGTATGTCCTAATTAGCGGATTCAACGATTTAACTCTGACCGCAGCACCAGGGGCGACCCTTCAGCAGCCAATCACAAATCCGCCTCCGCCAGCCAGTCCAATCTATGTTTTGTCCATCAAGGCTTCGCGAGGCGTTACCGTTACTGGTCTGGCCATCCGCTCCCTGCCTTCCCCACCCAACGCCCTTCTAGCAAGCATTGGAATTGGCGGGGGCAGTAATCAAGTTCGGCTCCAAGACGTGACTACCGATGGTTCCTGGGGCATCATCGTGTACGAGGCCAGCCAGGTGGGGCTTGTGCGCGCAACAGTCAACATTACGTCCGGATATGCCGCAATTTCGGCCTTCGATAAATCCGACGTGCACATCGTGGATGGCTTGATAGAACGTCCGGCGAACTCAAATTTCAACGCTGGCCTTTTCGTTGCTTCGGGCCACGTCACCATGCAGGGGATGACGATTCGCGACATGCAGCAGAGCATCAACATCGACACTGGCGGGGACGTTGATTTGACTAATTTTGACCCCACTGCCGCAGGCATTGACGTTATCGTAGACAATCCATCTGGCACAAACTTTAATGGCGCCCTAGTGAGTGACAGCTCTTCGCTCAATTTTGGTAGTGCCAAACTCCGGATAAGCAACGCCGGGCAGCCGTTTGGAGGCGACACCGGCGCGGTCTTCATTACCAACGGCTCCACTTTGAACGCGGGCGCCAACCTTGTGGTCTCCAACAGCAGGGGTCAGGGCGTCATCGTGAGCAACGACTCCCACGCGCGACTGGCAGGTTCCAGCATTACAGGGGGTGCACACGGAGGTTTAGTCGTCATGAACTTGTCAACGGCCGGCGTGGACTTCGGCAATCCGACTACAATCACGGGGAATGGGACCGACTTATTCTGCGATTCCAAATCACGGATTACCGGGGGAGCGAATATTGCGAATGCCCTCACCGTGAACTGCAATAGCCTGCTTCCGGGCACTTACGAGAATTTGCCGTAAAAAAGGCCGGTGCGCGTCCATCTTTTTCGGTCAATTCGGCTACTTGTTTTGAAATGG
>Ga0210406_10003831_pt1 | contig 16316 bp, 21 predicted proteins | sample IncBWC30MmetaG_FD_155454 | JGI IMG/M metagenome (GOLD analysis project Ga0210406, IMG submission 155454) | Forest soil microbial communities from Barre Woods Harvard Forest LTER site, Petersham, Massachusetts, United States - Inc-BW-C-30-M | ecosystem: Environmental > Terrestrial > Soil >... | reverse complement strand
TCGCGATTTCGTCAGCAGGCAGGTAGTCAAAGATCATCGTGGAATTGGCCTTTTCACTGCTTTCAATTCCAACCATCTTTTGCCCGGCTTCATTGACGAAGAGTAGCTTCCCGTCGTTGGTGGCTACACCGATAAAGTCTGGGCTCTTTTGGACGACTTGCACCAGCTTCTGTTGTTCTTGCTCCATCGGGTTCAGTTTAGTGGCTCTTGGGATTCGTGCGGGTCGGCGGGGCTTTTCTTCAAGCGTGCCTCCCTTTGTTTTCATGGTGACCTCAGCATTCAGGATACTACCCCGCACCCAATCGGATCGGAAACTCGCAGGGTTAAACTTGTTCGCTCTTCACTGCCATCCCTTCCTTTGCCAAGATATCCGACCAAAGAAAAAGGATGAGCGCGACAACAAATATGGTGTCAAGGGAGAGGAGAGAAGGTTTCCGATTTCCAACCAAGCGTATCTCTTGCTCAACTACCTATCTGTACAAAAGTGACCACTCTAGGCATCTCCAGTTGGCGCTTGCGGCGTTCTGTCGCGTTTCTTGCACCGTTGCACCCCGCAGATTGCCGACGACCCCGGTGAACTCTGCAAGTGGTATCACGGCCGCGTGTACCTTGAGACTTCATCCAGGGCGCAGCTAACGTCTGGATATTCTCTATGCAGCCGGCGGCGTCGCGCACAGCATAGACAGCCCTCGTATTGATTCTCGACGTATTCCCGATAGGAGGTCTTAAAGGATTTTTCCCGTCCTTCCATTCTGAATGAAGGAGCCAGTGCAGCCTCTGATCACCTCCGGAAAGACTTCCTCTTCACGCGCGTAGGAGTAGTTCCGATCCAGCTTACGTGCGAGGGCTAACCATTTCTATCTCGCAAGCATGAGATGACTCACCCGTACCAGACGGCCCCATGGCTTCGTTGCTGCTTTGCTCTTTCAAGAAGCGTTCGCAATTCTTCCCGAATCGCGAGGACCCGAAACTCCCGCCTATCATGCTCCGCTCGCTGATCGGGCGAATGGTACCTATGGCCGCTATAGTAGCGTTCCTCTTCTTGAATAAGCGCAATCTCTCGACGGAGTCTTTCAGTGCGACCGGCGATTGAACTGTCATAGTCCACGGGAGATCTAACGCTTCATGCTCGCAAAAACAAGAAAAGCTCAACGACGGAGGCCAACCCCATCGATGAGGCGAGGCGGTCGATCTGGGCAGGAACTAGGGGAGTGGCCTCCCGCTCTCTATGGGCGCAACTCCAAACACTTCCCCTCGAAAATTAGACAAATCGTAGGCTCGAAATGGCGATCGGTCAAGGGATACCTTTTGAGGCCTTGTTCAACCGTCCGGGTCCCTTACTGAAGTTTGCGGACGCGCTTCAGAAGGCTGTCGACCTGCGACTTGCGGACTTGGCCCTGGCCGCCAGCCAAAAACTCAGGAAGCCCGAACTGGGTCTAAAGACAGCTAAGGAAAAAACATCGAGCAGAGTTAGTAACAAAATATCGTAGCGAGTGGGGTATACTCGACGCGTTCTGAAGGGAAACGCGGGAGGAGAACGTATGTTTCACTTAATCTGGTATGTTCTGATTGGGCTAATCTCGGGGGTTCTCGCGAAATCGGTGATGCACGTGCGTATGACGATCTTTTGGACGATCGTGCTCGGCATCATCGGATCGATCCTCGGCGGCGCCGTTACCCACATGTTTTCACGCCCGAAAAACGAACGATACCATCCCGCCGGGCTCATTTTTTCCACCCTGGGTGCGATCCTGATTCTCTTCATTTGTTATAAGCTGAAGATTCATTTTCCCCAAGTCGACCCGTTCTAGTTCATCGAACGGGAGGCGGGCCAATTCTGAACTGCCCGCTTTCGGAATGCAATTCCATGGGCGGACTTGGCGAAGCCGACGGTAGAGCGCCCTGATACGTCGGTTTTGTTGTTCACGCGGTGCGAGCCAACGTCTGCGACTCCTCAGCAAGAATCAATCCCGATGAACGAAACTACTCTGGTAGAGAACCCGTTCACGCACGGGAACGGCGCGGCGCAAGGACTAGAGGCGGAATTAGAAGTTCTGAGCGAGCCTCTCCTTGTCTCGGCCACTTGAATCGGACTCCGCCCGAGGTGCAGTGGGACGAATCTCAATCCACTACGCGAGAGCGAGATTTGGATTCTCGATGTTCGTTTATCTCGGCTATGTTTTTGTGTCCGACGGTGACGCTGTCGACACCGGCGTTTCGGAGCGCGAACTTCATTGCATGGCGATCTTCACGGTTGAAGCTGCCCTCGCCCACAAATCGTCGCAGAAACCCTGGAGGGACCGCGGCCGTCAACCTACGGGAGATTGCGGCGCGTGGCCGGATGGAGTGTGATCGCCAGCACTCCCGCAATTGCCATGGCAAAAGTCTTGGTGAATGGTCGGATTCCAGAACGGAACCGGCGTCCCGGGAAACTCAACCCGTCCAGAGATTGCCCATGCACAGGCTTTTGTTTCCACGGTCGCTAAGCAAAAACTGATTCTCCGACTAGGCTCACGCGCCCGAGCGACGCGAGGTAAGGACGCAATGGCTCAACTACGAGATCGTCACTGATCCCAGGGCGTGCAGTTGGCAAAGATTCAGCCGCGCGCGATCCCTCACAATACGTAGTTAATATTTCTGCACAGAAAATTGAACCTGGCTTTCACCGGCAAACCCCCAACCTGAACGAAGGACTCTGTTCGAAGATCGGGAGGCGAAACTTTATCGTCGCGGAGGAAGAAACGGCTGAAATAGGTTGGAAGTTCGCTCTCTAGCTTGGCAACCGAAGATAATTAAGCCGGCAGAAGCCTCGTCAGTTTTCGAAGTCGCGCTCGTCGCGGAGTAGGCACTTCCCTAAAGACGCTGACCATTTTGCCCGTTTTCGAAAGACCGGTTTTCATTCTGAGCACATTCTACGAGGTAGTTCGCTGGGACGAGCTTGGACATGGCGATGTCCAGGAGTTTTTTCCGGGACGACCCGCCCAAAAGGGTACGATCCTGACAGCAAAAGCGCTCGTCGATGCTGTTCCCTATGTCCGCGCTCAAGACTAACGTCGTGGCCCTGGAGAATGGAGTTCGGCGGCCGTTTTACCGAATTGGAGGAACGGGAATTGCAGTCCGCTCGGGACGCCTTTTGTCCTGACGGCAAGAGCGCATAGCTAAGAAAACCAGCATCGCAAACTGATCCAAGTTGGCAAACACACGTCATTTTCAGTTTTCTGGTTTGGGACGACCGACCGACAATTCATGGTGGCATTTTCTCCGCTAGCCACGCCAACACAATCAGTTATTCCAACCAAGGCACCGAAGAAAACCAGCAAGATGCAAAAATCAGGGCATTTTCCCAGACCGTCGGTCAGTTCGAAGGCGTTAGCAGGAACGCGTGGTTATGGCCGCCTTTGGTGCCGTAGCCGGTGATCTGGCCAACCTTGTTGATGGCGTTCGCGTTGATCAGGACCCAACCAGAACCTGAGGGGATCAGCGAGTTCAGATCCCGCATGCCAGTGCCGGCCGTCCAGACCATGGCATGGGCGGCGTTGTTGGACAGGTTGCCGTAGCCGACAACCACGTTCGAGTCGTTCACTGCGAACGCGATGCTGTAGCTGCCGCCGCGAATCACCCCCAGATCCCGAACCTGGTCCGAGGTGTTCCACAGGACGGCATGCCAGTGGCCGGCGGTGCTGGAGCCGTCGGATTGCCCGACGATGATCCCCGAGGTGTCGATCGCATTGGCAACACTGGCCATGCCGCCCGGAAGCGTACCGAGATCTTTCATGCTCGATCCGGCCCAGAGGAAAGCATGCGACTTGAACGGCGGCCCATAGCTGAATACCGACTCACCGACGATGTAGCCTCTGTCGTTGATATCGAGTGCGGCTGTAAAGATCGCGTTGGGCAGAGCGCCCAGGTTCTTGATCTTTTTGTCGGTCCAACTGGTGGCGTCGACCACGCCGTTGCTGAGGAAGGAGTCGCCGGCGACCACGCCCGCGGAGTTGACCTCAAAGGCGGCACTCGAAGAGCCTCCCCAAAGCTTGCCGAGATTCACCATGCCACCCGCCGGGCTCCACTGAAAGGCGACGAAATTTGTGGCGGGCTGGCCCTTGATGTTGGAATAGCCCACGACTGTGCCGGAATCGTTGACGCCGATCGCTCCGCTGACGGTGCCGGCGGAGAGCGTGCCCAGATCTTTCATCCCACCGCTCCTGCTCCAGTAGAAGGCATGTTGACCTGCAACCAAGCCAGTACAGGGATAGCCCCCTAAGATCTGCGTGTCGGAACAGCCCACTACGTCGCCGAAGTTGTTGATCCAGAAACCGCTGCTTTCGTTGTCGCCCTTGAGCACGCCTATATCAGTGATGGTATAACCCTGCGCTGCTGCCAGCGCGGCCGATGCCAACACGAATGCTGCCCACGTTCCCTTGATCGTCCTTTTCACAAGCCCACCAGTTCTGTCGAGGTGGCTCAGTATGCCACCGGGAAAAGCGGCGCGCAAAACCCGTTAGTGCGGTTAGACCCCTGAATTTCGGGAGCATCGTCGTCAAACCGGAAACCGGAGCCCGCTCGTTATTGGCGATCGCGGTAGGACACCAACCAAGCCGCAGCTAATACAGATTTCGCCCGTCTCTGGGCGAGCCGAAAACTGGTACCTCTTGATTTTATGATCCCACATATTGAATAGCTCTACCGTCTCCGACCGCGTTCGTCGTGCTCCTGGCGGCACTGCATTCTCGATCTTTATGCCCGCCGTTGGCACGCAGAACCCGTATTGAGAAAACGGCCATGATGGACGCGCTTCACCGGGAGGCGAAAAGGCAGTGCAGCGGATCCGAATCGCATTGGCCCAATGCCATCCGCAGTGAACATTCCGATCCATGCCAACTGGCTCAATCAAATCGAGATTTATCGCTCCATTGTCCAGAGGAAGGGGCTCACTCCTAATGATTTCTCATCGCTCACCCATCTCGAGCAGTGCCTTAAGGACCTCCGACTGCGTTACGAGTAAACCGTCTCCCCCTTCCAATGGACCTTCACCCGCTATGATTCATCTGCTCTTCTGGCAAAGCTGCCCCCTCAAGCAACCGTCGCGGCCGCATGAGACGGCAAAGAACACGTCACCGTTCCGAATCAGCGAACTAAGCTAGTGCACGACGAGCAGGATGAGGTTTTGAATCCAGCGAATGCAGCAAAAGCTTTTGATCAGGTCTATATCAACGGTCGGTTTGTAATCCCGCAGGGAAGGCAGCTCGCTGATCTTGCTAATCCGACTAACAATGAGGCGTTCGGCAGGGTGACCCTGGCAGTCGGGATCGACATCCGGAAGCGCCGTTGCTGCTGCAAAGGAGGCGTTCAGAGTGTTTTCGCCAGCGATAGGTTAATTTAGTGCAGAAAGAGAACACAGGCGCCATCGTTCCAAGCGCCAGTCGCGCTTTTTGTTGGAATGGTACCGGTATCTCCCTGTAAACGAGCAATTCGCCTTCTCTTGTCAACCGCCGAATCGCTGGCGCAGGGCGGCAACTCTGCCGCCTGTAATCCCGACAGTTTGCTGAATGTCTTGGCCAGCGATGGCACTATGAAGAGAGGCAAGGCGGAAACTGAGTTCAATGGGAGTTTCGTTGGGCTTGCCTTCGAGACGCGCCTTAACCGTGCTTTCGGGAAGTTCCTCGATTCGCTTGGCGATGTGCTCTGCATAGATCCGGGTTCGGTCGTGCAAAAGGGCGAGGACCACGTTACGCGCGCCTTTAGCGTGGAGGATGCAGTCTTCTACGTACAGAAGATGATCCGGCCAAAGGTAAAGACGACTCCAATCGGGGAAATTCGCAAACAGGAACTTCTCCAGTATCGAGACACGGTGCAGGACATCCTTGTCGGTCTGGTAGCCGCGGACGATCAGGCGCTTGACATCATCACTGACGTAAGGTTTCCACATCTCAACGACGAACTCATCGTTCTTGTCGCCTTGCAGGAGTCGGCATATATGAGGGCCAGCTGACGGTACCGGTATAGGACGGGCCGCGAGGATTCTGCAGCGCCCAGCAGCCATTTCACAAAGATATCGGCATTCACTCCCAACTTCAGCCAAGTGCTATCTCCCTGACGCTTCGACATGCTAACCGGAGCGGAAGTAAGTTCCACCGACTTGTTGAACCAGAGTTGCCGGCGCATGTCTTCGTCCTTGTCGTCGTCCTTGAATCCCGTCGGAGTCTTGTCGTCTGTGTACACGTAGACCTGATCCACGGCGCCCATTTGTTGAAGACGGCGGAGGACGGGCAGCTCATTTTTCCAAAAGGTGTTCCCGATACTGAGGCCCATCGGCATGAAACAAATCACGTCGCCTCGGGCGAGAGTGGCATAGAGGAGGATTGCAAACCGAAAAGCTCGTACCAAATGTGGTCGAAATTAGCCTGGTTGGTCTTGGACAAGGGAGCAAAGGCACCGGAAGCAGCCTTGGTGCTGTTGAACGCGACCTGGTCAATGTCGCGGGCGCCGACACAGAAGTCGCTAAATTGTTTAGCCATTTCGCTGGCATTGACATTATTCGCTGACTTGCCGGACCAGAAACTCAAGCTGGGAATCTTGTCCTTAGGCAGATCGCTCTTGAGGCCCGCGTTGTCGAATGCCTCGTAATAGGCAAGCCAGTCATTGAGGCGGCCGCTTTCGGCCGCCTTGCAGAGCGGACCGAGGGTTTGCTCGGCATGGGCAGGGCGTCTTCTTTGGCACCTCGGGCCTTGGCGATCTCGTTCTTTAGTTGATTGAGGTAAGAAGTTTTGACCTGCACAGTAAGGAAGGACTTCGGCTGGATGAAGGGACGACCGGCCTGCTTAAGTGCGGTGTAGTGGATCTTGTCGGGAAGAGGTCCCGGCTTTTGGCAGAGCGGAAGATCGAGCCGATGTTGGAGATGGCGCTCGCAATCTTACCCTTCTGGGATGAGCTTCCGTTCCGTTGGGTAACACCAGATTAATGGCCAAGGCCAGAGATGAATAGATCAGTCTGGTTGATCCTCACGCCGTGACTCCCCTTGGTCTTCTGTCGTCTCTCCGCAAGTATCGCGTCGTCCCGGGAAGGCATCTCCCATTGCTTACAGTGACCCTTGAGATAGAAGCATCCCATGCGATTGCGACTATTTTCTCACTATCCAGTCGACAGCTTGGTTCACGTCCTCACGGGCTTTCTTTTTGGCGGCTTCGCGACGGGTGCCGTTTAGCTTCTTCTCCGCTCGGTCGGATTGGCGCTGTGACCTCTCAAGTTTGGTTCGCTTCCTTGCCATGCTCACAGTTTCCCACAACCAAACAAGCTTGGCCACTCCCGTGAATACCCATGAATATTTAAACTGACAGTGGCCGTATCTGCTGGGGACGGGGGTTAGGGGCACTCTAACGGCACATTCCGGTCCCGTGCAGGGGCGCCCTGCCCTTTTTAGTCTCTCGCAGGAACTGTTTTAGTGATACCGAAGGGTAAGGGTGTGCCGACGACCCACGCCCCCTTTTCATGTCGAGGATTTCGGGTTCGCTGCATAACGGTCTCATTGCCGAGTACCCGTGGCGAGTTGCTTCCGAGGCAAGAACTATCGACCAAGAGACTGCGTCTACTCTGGTACCCCTCCTGCGGAACGGAGACGACATACACTCCCGATTGCGAATGGGTTTGGATTATCCTTCCTGGAATGAAATCAGAACTGGAAGGGTGAGCGCGAAGCGCAGAAGAGCTTTGAGTTCACCGGTCGATGCCATCTCGCCCGACGCGTCTTGGAGCGGAACATGGTATTTTGCCGCGTCACTTTTGGCGGCTGCTGCCAACTTTTTAGTCGACACGCAAAGAGCGTGAACTTTGTCCCTTGGGACGTATCGGGTTTGTGTAAATCAAGAAATGGAAAACGCTGTCTCACAACCACCGAGCAGGCAGGACATCTGGCTTGTCCTGGCCGAACTTGCCGTCGTGACGGCATTATTTGTTGCGGATGTATACCATCACGTCTTTTTCAGCAAGACTCCTTACTTGTTTCTGCTGGGCTGGACTTCGCTACGGTGGCGCGGGATGCGGTGGAAAGACGTTGGTTTCACGCAGCCACGCAGTTGGACCGCGGCCTTGTTGGTCGGTGTTCTCTCCGGGCTGTTCATCGAGGGATTTGAACTGTTCATCAGCCAGCCGCTGCTGGCGGGTTGGATGGGCAAGATGCCTGATCTTTCAAACTTCACGGCAGTTCATTCGAATCTGAAGGTGACCCTCATCTACCTCGTACTCATCTGGGGCTTGGCCGCGTTTGGCGAGGAACTGGTTTATCGCGGTTACCTAATGACTCGCCTGGCTGGATTGTTTCGTGGTACACGGGCCGCATGGGTGATAAGCATGGTGATAATCAGCATAGTTTTCGGGTGTTCCCATACGGGTCAGGGAGCCACGGGGATGCTTGAGAATGTCTGGGATGGGCTGCTGCTCGGGACGGTGTATTTAGCGTGCGGGCGGAACTTGACTGCAGCGATTGTCGCCCACGGAGTAACGGATACTGTGGACCTGCTCCTCATGTACTTGGGGAAGTATCCAGGGATGCGTTAGACTCGAACGACCCAGTGTTATCGCCAGCCAGATTCTCTTTTTAGTGAGTGGGCGTACAATAGTCCGGTACGCAAAAGACTGCCGATGTCGGATGGGTACTGGACGCGGGAATCCGGTGCCCTTTCCCCCCTCTGGGATTTGTACCCTACCAGGCTGACACGAGCGCGTCGTCTTGAGCACGCTACCGCCTGATGCATCTCAATCACCGCATGGACTCCTTACTTTAGAAACCTGTTATCGTCCAACATTCCACAGTAGGGCTTTTAGGGTGGAGCGCAAAGTTGACGAGCAGTGATAAAATTGTTGGTACAAAATCCCAGAGGAGGCCACCGCCATGGGAACTCCTTCCACCTCCGCGAAAAGATTTTGCTGGATATGTGGTCGCGTTGTAGCTCTCGAAACCTGCAAGATAGATGAACACGGCCTGGCCGTGCATGAAAGCTGTTACGTCACAAAGATCGCCCTTCAAAAAATTCAAATTCCCATGATGGCTAAGCGCATGGTGAAGGGTAGGGCATCCTAATCATCCGAAGATCTTGAAGACCCTTGTTGTTTCCTCAACGCCTGCAGATAGGGAAAGTTGTTGACATCCCATCAGTTTGGGCGCAGGGTAACTGAAGTATCCTATCCCACGCTCTGTATGAAGAGCGGGGTTCCCGGAAAGGCAGCCTTTCACGAGGTTGCCTTTTTTGCATGGGATTAAAAGGTCGGCCAAATATGATGCTCTTGAAGCCACACTGGAGTGGTTACGAATTAATGGCTGCGTTGCAGGGTGCTGGTTTTTTTTGGGAACTTTGGAAAAAGGAAGGCAAAAGCACGACCTACCAGCTGACGAAAGGGTTTCCCGAAAACAGGCTGATTGTTAAGAGAGGCTATTTTGATGAAGTCGTCTACGATTACAAGAATTTTCTAGAGAACGCGGTGAAACAGCACTCGAAAGAGAAGTAGGAATGGTGGTCACAACATGATTGACAATCTGAAAACCGGTGAAACCCTACGGCTGGCAGTGAGGCCCAATGATGACGTTTGAATCCCTCGGCAAGGAAAAGGGGCTCGGCGAATCTGCGGCAGACGCAAGGAGGCGCGTCCAGCAGTGGGCCGTCTGAATTGTACCGACGCGAACCGTCGATCGGAGTCCCTATCGTGCAGATCTCCATCGATCGCCACCCAACCGAGTTTCCGATTCAGAAGTCTCCGTATCTGTGATGCGGGTATGAGGCGATATCACCTCGGACGATGCGGATCATCGAAACGCTGCATACCGAGGAATCCGCCTAGGTTTCGGCAAGGAGTCCCCGGCCACAGCGGCAGAGATTTGCTCACGGGACAATATTTCACAAGGACAAAGCCTCATGGCCATTCTCCTCTGAGGAAGATCGGCTAACCGTGCGTGGGCTGGCAGGACCCGATCGGCGGAAACGCACTTGGGAGACTTGGGCTACAACACTGCACCCACCAATTTGAATGGAACTGGTCTTCTGGCAACCAAAGGAAACGTGACCTATTTGCGCCGGATCGCTATACAACGGCTTCGTCGCGTGATTCAACAGTGCGAGGGCCTCCCGATTCGCGCCGGCTTGGTAGACGTTGGAAAAACTCAGTAGGCGAAGCGGTCTCCATGTCCGACAAGCAGCCGGTAAACTCAGACGAAACAATACAGCCGCGATGGTCTGGTCAAATCGTATGCGAGTCCACCAGTGCCAGCGATTGGCCGCCAATTCGCGTTCAAGAATTTCTTGCAGCTTGGATTTGCCAGCCATTGAATCCGCGAAAAGAATTTGTTCTCCGCCAGCGATCCCAACGAATTTTTATTGTGGTGTTGAAATTCCTGCCGCGAGGCTGTCCTTCTCAGAATCGAGCCTTCCGTTGGTCTGTTTCGATCGTGCACTGGCCACTGCTCATCGACTGTCGAATAACATGATCACGAGCTTCCGGAGTGCTCAGCCACTGCCAATCCTGTACCACTTCCTTTGTGGCTGGGTCATCAACCCTCAGGTATGAGAGGAGCTAGGCCAGCCCTGCCGTATAGTTATGTTTCCGGACCGGTTAACGCGTTACGAATTTGGAGGCGTTTTGCTATGTTGAGACATTTCCGATTGCGCCTGCTTCGAGTCGTTTTGACGAGTGTGCTGGCGCTCGTTGCATGCGTCTATCAGTCATTTGCTCAAGCAGGGCATCATGGCAAGATTTTCGGGGGCTACTTCGAAGAATGGGGCATCAATTACGCCGGTTACAACATCGCAGATTTGCAAAAGAATGGCGTGGCCGATGAATTGACACATTTGATCTACGCTTTCGGCAATATAACCCCGACTTCTCCGCCGGCGTGCGCAATTGCCGATGCTGTGGCGGCTTACCAGAATTCGAGCCTTCCTAGTGTGAGCGGCAAGCCCTACACCGCCCCGCTTTACGGAAACTTTGGCGCCATCCAACAACTGAAAGGGCTTCATCCCAATCTGAAAGTGTTGATCTCTTTGGGGGGACAAGCGGGCGACGTTACAGGCTTTGTGACCGCCGCTGCCACCGCGGCCAGTCGTGCTGCGCTCGCCTCTTCGTGCATCAACTTATTTATTAAGGGCAGTATCGCTGCAGGGGTCACAGCTCCCGGCTTGTTCGACGGCTTCAATATCGATTGGGAGTTTCCGGGCGCGGCAGACAAGCGGAACTTCACCGCTCTGCTGAAGGAGTTCCGCACGCAACTCGATGTTTTGGCGAAAACGACCGGCAAGAAATATGTCTTGACGTTCGATTCGCCAGCCAGCCCGAAGAAATATGTGAACATCGATCTTAAGGCTGCCGCTGCGCAGGTGGATTTCCTCACCATCGACGGTTATGACTATGCTGGAACCTGGGACACGCAGACCAATGAATCGTCGTCACTTTACGACACGAACGCAGACCCCGTGTATGCCGAGGCCCGTTACATTGATGCGACCGTGAGAGCCTACCTGCAGGCTGGCGTGCCGGCGGCCAAGTACACCATGGGTTTGCCGTTGTATGGGGTGGGCTGGAGGGGCGTCCCCAACCTGAACCATGGCTTGTACCAGAACGCAACCGGCCCTTCTCCAGTCCTGTTGGCCGACGGATCGGGACAGTGCCCGAATCCAGACAAGGTCACTGCTTCGCGCGGTTGTGACACGATATTGACGCCGGGTTTTTCAACTTACTCAACCCTCAAAAACCTCACCAATCAGTATGGGTACACCCAGTGGTACGATTCAGGCAGAGTCGGAGCGACGCTCTACAATCCGTCGACCGGAATCTTATACACCTACGATAGTCCTGCCGCGGTAGCAACGAAAACGGCCTACATCAGGAAGAAGAAACTTGGCGGCGCCTACGTGTGGGCGCTGAATGACGACGATGCCAGCGGATCCCTGACGAAAGCGATTGCTGCCGGCCTGAAATAAACCGAGATTCACGAACCAGCCTTCCAATCAAGTTCGTTTTCCGTAACAAGATCGTGAGGAAATTGCCATTTTTCCACGCGTTGAGACCGTCCTGCCCGGACGTCGCACGACCCACGCTTTCTGGCAGTTAGCGGACGCGGACAAATTTGCAGTTCAGATCGCGCATCAAGAGAAAAGCTGCCTTTCACTCGACTGTCTATGGGATTAGGCTGGCTCGCTCTAATGCTATAGAGCAGTTAACAACATTTATTTGTGATTTGCGCTATATGCGGTCATATTTTAGTGACCTTGTCGCAGGTGCTATATATGAGACAATTTCTCGCTAAGGGCGATCCGCCCGCGGTTTTGGGAAATGGAAGGATGGGGGAGCCCGGCGGCGGTCGCGCTGGGCGGCGTTGGCAGGGTCCCCCGACCTAAGAATCTGCCACTGAAACAAAGGAGCATTCCCATGAGTCCAGTTTGTAAGCGCATACTTACGATGCTAGCGGGCTCGATGCTGGCGCCACTGACCCTCTTCGCCCAGACCGTCACTCTCAGCCCGCCGAACTACAACTTCGGCAGCACCGCGGTCGGCAGGGCATGACGGCGAGTGTGGGGCGGAGAAAACTACGTCACCAATTTCTGGACGCAAAACCAAAATCCGGCGACCAACAACGGCGGGGCTGGCACTGGCGAACCCTGGACCGCAACTGGACCCTGTTCAACTTGCTCGTCCGCACCGGCGACTCCACTGGATTGGCGGCTTCAGGCACGACCAGCTCCAGCACGAATCTGAGTTGGTCGGCAGTTCCCCTCCCCGCCGGATGCAGTGTCAGCTACAAAGTGCGGCAGGGCGGAATCTCCATCGCGACTCCGCCCAGAACATCGGATGCTGTCACTGGTCCTACCCCTTCGACCACCTACGGCTTTACCGTGGTTGCACCGCACAGATCAAGCTTGTTTCCGACTCGCTGGATTCACCGGCATCGTCTCAAGCTTTGTTTTCTGACGATCCCACGGGAATCACAATTAGCCGACCATCATGCATCTCACACCAACAACACACGAAAAAGATCGGTCGATCATGATCGCTGTCTCCGCCCGCGCTTGATTTTGTACCGAGGAACTCGAGGCCGTCCCGGACCTGGACGATCCGATCCAGACGATGACCACGCGGCCCGACACTTTCCATCTCCTGTGCTCGGGTTCCACGATTTTCTTCTCTCGGAACTCACGCGCGCTGTGATCTCGTTGATCGGCAGGCGCGTCATTCCCGACAGTCCCCTGTGCCACAGCGTTAACGCAAACATCCTGTCGAAATTCGGCGATGGTCTTCGAGCAGTGGATTTGTTGCAGAGATGGGGTCGTAGTCCCGACTTTAGCCTTTTTCGATGCGAGCGGTTTTGCTTGACCTGACGCTTTCCCGCGCCGATAATCATTTCGTCCGTGGGAGGGATAGGCGCTATGTCCCGACATTGGGCTCCTATTTGTCTGTTTGCCGTAGTTGTTCTGAACAGCGGCTCGCTGGCTGCGCAGGGACGGCAACCGACTAACTACACCTTTACGACTAATAATCAGTCGTCCCCGCCGAAGGTCAGTAGCAAAAGAGAAGATGAACCTGACCGAGAGATCGCTCGCGGTATTCGCCAGTCCATCATGCTAGACAAATCGCTGTCTACCCATGCTCAGAACGTCAAGATCATCTCGCGGAACGGTATGGTGACGCTCAAAGGATCTGTGCGCTCGCTACATGAGAAGAGAGCGATCGAGGCGAAGGCAGCCGAGATCGTCGGCGAAGACGGAGTAATCAGCCAACTGGAAGTCCAATCCCAAGAATAGGAAAAAGCAGGCCGCCGTCGATGTTGAGGAGATATTCTCGACTTGATCTGAACAAGTAACGCGACCATAGGGCCTACCTGGTCAGCGAGTCGGTAGGATTAAGTGCCGCACAAACTGCGTTCTGCGATCCGGAGATGATCCAGAAACATGGGTCGGGGAGTTGCGTCTGCGCGAACGATTGCAAAGCATCTACGAACTACTCGGGAAGCACGGCGTTCGGCCTTCGCAAATGGAAGAGGCCAGATGGCGGTCAAATCGCCAAGATCCGGTCACGGCGGAGGCGGGGTAAGTCATTACCAGCCGACGCATCAGACTGCATTGACCCTCATCTCAAAGTGAAGCCTTCGCTGAAGGCAGGAATGATATCAGGACTGCGTTGCGTCATCCGCAAGATTGCCAAGGCAAAAATCTGATACCTCCCGCATTATTTCGCGATGCATCGTGGCAGTGTCGCGTTCATCGATATCAGGTCTCTGTCGCAATCTGTTCTCGCCGTACTCTTCGCCGCGGGGATTCGTGGCCTCCGTTATTCCATCCGTAAACCAGAGCACCTTGCCTCCAGGATCGAGCCGCATTGCTACATCCCAATACTTCGCAGTGGGCATAGAAGCGCGTATGAGGCCAGCCCCACAGGGATGACTGCCCAACTCGTGGCAACGGATGGATAGGGCTGCGGGACAGGAAATCCCACCAGCGGTCTATCATTAGCAGGTCGGGGCATTCGCTAAATTGTAGTAGCTTTTCGTTTGGCAGAAGGTTTCCTACATCCCCACCCGCCAGGAAGGCCTAGCGTTGCGAAATTATGTTCGCCGATTACCTGAAAGTGAGAGCGGCGACGAAGTTGTAATGACCGAATTGTATGGACATATATTTTCAAAGCAAGGACACCCGGTATCGTCTGGCATGAGCCTATCGCCAGCATCTCTGACTCTTTAGTTCCTGCGGTCCGGGTATCGGGAGTGCTGAGAGGTGCTGAATTCGGCCCAGCCAACATTTATAGCGGCGTCGATATGTCTGTTTTCACTCTTATCGTGAACGGCAAACAGCATCTTCTGGATGCCGATTCAGAGATGCCCCTTCTCTGGGCACTGCGCGATCTGCTGAGTCTGACCGGAACCAAATACGGTTGCGGGATGGGAATCTGCGGTGCGTGTACCGTTCATGATGATGGCGAGCCGGTCAGGTCTTGTCAGGTTCCGCTCTCCGCAACGAAAGGGAAACATTACGTCACGATCGAAGGGCTTTCGGCCAGCGGCGAGCACCCTTGCCAGAAAGCATGGATTGCGGAGGATGTATCCCAATGCGGTTACTGCCAAGCAGGCATGATCATGCAGGCGGCCGCACTTCTTCGGCGCAAGCCGAAGCCGAGCGACGAGGACATCGACGCGGATCTGGCTGACCATGTATGCCGCTGCGGAACCTATCAGCGATTACGCCGAGCCGTCCACCGGGCATCTGCCGAGGTACTCAAGACATGACCTACACGAGGCGCACTTTTTTAAAGACAGGTGTCCTGGCTGCTGGTGGCATGTTCATCGTCGTCGAGTTGCCAGCGGCTCTGTCCAGTAAGACGGCTGTCGCTTTCGAACCGAATGCCTATATCAGCATTACTCCAGACAACGTTATCCGGCTTTGGCTCACCCGTTCAGAAATGGGCCAGGGTGTTCGCACTGCTTTGCCGATGATGTTGGCTGAGGAACTCGAAGTCGATCTGTCGCAAGTTCGGTTTGAGCAAGCCACGCCGGGCGGGCGATTTAAGGGAATTCGTCTACGTACCAGCGGCAGCGGCAGTACTGTGGGAACCTACGAACGCTTGCGCAAGGCGGGGGCAACGGCTCGTGAGATGCTGATTGCGGCCGCAGCGAAACAGTGGGACGTGCTGCCCTCGGATTGCCGTGCCGAGAAAGGCAGCGTGTTGCATGTACCAACCAACCGGCACATCACCTATGGCGAGCTGGCCATGGCTGCCTCAAAGCAGAAAGTTCCAGAAAATCCACCTCTTAAAGAAGCAAACCACTTCCGCATCATTGGCACGCCGACCCGGAGAACAGATGGGCCCTCGATCGTAAATGGGCAAGCAATCTATGGGATCGATGTAAAGGTGCCGGGCATGCTGTATGCGGTGATGGAACGCTGTCCTTGCATCGGTGGCAAGCTGGTAAAGATCGACGCGACCCAGGCGTTGAGTATTCCGGGAGTGCGTCACGTGGTTCCGGTCAAAAGTGGGATTGCTACGGGCGTAGCGGTTGTGGGGGACCATACTTGGGCGGCGATGAAAGGACGCGAGCGGTTGCGTATCGAATGGGACCCAGGAGCGAATCAGAACTTCGACTCCGGCCATTTTCTGAAACAGATGCACGATCAGCTGGCGAAGGAACCTGGTGGGTATTTCGTCCGCGAAGACGGAGATGCAAAGAAAGCAATCGCTGGGGCAACTAAGAAAATTGAAGCAACTTATGAGTTCCCTTTCCAAGCGCACGCTCCCTTGGAAACTATGAATTGTGTGGCCAACGTACGTCCAAGCTCGTGCGAAATCTG
>Ga0210406_10003830_pt1 | contig 16317 bp, 12 predicted proteins | sample IncBWC30MmetaG_FD_155454 | JGI IMG/M metagenome (GOLD analysis project Ga0210406, IMG submission 155454) | Forest soil microbial communities from Barre Woods Harvard Forest LTER site, Petersham, Massachusetts, United States - Inc-BW-C-30-M | ecosystem: Environmental > Terrestrial > Soil >... | reverse complement strand
CAGACCTGGCTCCCCAAATTGAACCCTTAGCTCCGCTTAAAGTGGTATTCATCGATGACCACCGCGACGATCCGTCCGGCAGCTTCCTCTGAACATCGCAATACCCGACCCCAACACTCCACAAGTACCGGATGGTCCGTTCCTAGAGCATCCTTCGGCATTTCGATCGTAAATACCACTGCGGAGCCCACGTGGATATCAGCTCGGGTGCGAAACAAAATTCCCCCGGCGGAGATATCAATGGCTTTGCCGTGGTACTCCGCCGCCGGTGTCTTCAGCGTCACGTCAAGGTGAAGCGGAAATCGGGTCGAATTGCGCAGGTCTGACTGGTGGCTAGCATTCTCCGCATTCTTCCGGCGGTCGATCGAACGCGGGCCGTTGTCGTCAAGGCATGGGATTTGCATTCATGACCCTCTCCGCGATGCATTTTCTGACGTTACTCATCAACTGTAGGTTGAAAAAGGGAGGAGATACATAGGGCACATTCTGTATCACTCGGGGACATTTCCCTTAGTGGCTGCGGAAAGCGGAAGCCAGTGCACAACGGCGGCAGGCGAGACCTTCTACCGCAGCCTGAAGCGACACAGTGTTGCGGGCGGGAAGGGTACGGCCCATATTGATGGCCTTGCGCAAATACTATGGCGCAGTTAGTAGGCCCCATCGCTTGTATTTAAGCTGTTCCAAAGGGTATTGGCAGACCAGATAAGGATAAGAAGTCAGGTCGACTTGGTGACAGTGCCCTGTGGGCACTTATGCAGCAAGTAATTGAAACTACTAGAGATATGCTTGAGGTGGGATAGCAGGGCAGCGTTCTAACCAACTGAACTACGACCCCGCGTCTGGAATCAACGCGATATCGCAAACCCAAGTCAAATAAGGGTATCGCAGACTTTGCAAACCGTGCACAGCTCGTCGCGGTTGCTTGCGGTGGTGCTTCTTCCTGCAAAACCGCCAGTAAATAACTGTGCGCTCATGCGAGAACTATCTTAACACAGCCGTGAGAACTTCCGTGAAGCAGTGGCCGTCGTTCGTGCCAGAAGCTGGCTTCAGCGTAGCGCTGCTCTTGTGACCTTGCTTCGAAGTATTGGACTTGCGGAGAGATCATGAAAGATCTGGCAAACAATCGCTAGCTAGGGGACCCAACATTTCGCAGTCGTAAGCACGTGTTTGCTACCGCCGCTTCTGAGTGATAAGAAGGTTGCCTACCTGTTCAGATCCACAACGGCAACCTTGTTCACGCCGCTGCATGCCAGAAATAGCCGCCGATCTGGAGTTGCCACCATATTGCGGACCACACCGCCACCGGATGGGATCTGCTTCGTACTGAGACCATGCGATTTTGGATCGAATCTGACCAGAGTATTGGGCTTCATACCCGACTCGCTGTACCAGACCTCGCCATCGTTCGTGATCGCAATTCCATATGGTTCTGACTCGGAGCCACCTGGCGAAGACCATTCTTTCAGCAGCTTTCCACCCGACGGATCGAAATGACCGAGATATCCACGCGCGAAGTCGGTGTAATAAATCGTGCCATCAGGCGCCAGCGCAATCCGACGCGGGCGCGCGCTGGCTGCTGGCAAGGTGTATTCGCGGATTCTCATCGTCTTAGGGTCAATACTGGCCAGTTTGTTAGTGCCGAACTCGCAAAAGAAGGGTGTGTTGTTCTGCAAGATGACGATGCCGTAGGGTACAGCGTGGGGCGTAAGCAATTTTGTCAGGGTCATCTTCCCGGTATTCGGATCGAGACGCCCGATATAGTTGGTTTCCTCGTTTGTGAACCACAGGATGCCATTCTGGTCGAATGCGGGCGTGTGCGGATCGATCTCGGTGCCATCAGCCGGACGATACTCGACTATCTTGCCGGTCCTTGGGTTGAGCTTGCCGACATAACCCGCGGAGATGGCGGTGAACCAGATGTTGCCGTCCTTATCGGCAACCAACCCGTGCGGACCGGAGTTTGGGGTCCTCAAGGAGTACTCCTTAAACTCTCCAGTCTTCGGATCGAGCCGGCCCAGCTTGTTCACTCCCTGTCCGGTGTACCAGAGTGAGCCATCTGGCGCGAGTGCAGGATCGTGCGGTCGCGAGTTCGGCGTTGGCACCTCGTATTCCTGGATTCGTACGTCCAACGTTCCCGCAGTCGTGGGGCCAGCAAGCGTGACAGCTAGCGTGAACAAGCACAGTCTGTGCAGAGACATGCAAGTCCTCCTCGGGCAGAACATTTTCTTCAGGGAGATCGTCGAACCGCGCCGGCAAACCTCCTAACACACTTGGAGATCTACGTGCCGCGGGAAGAGCCCCAGAGTCTCGATCGCAGAACTGCTCGCGGAAGAGCCAGATTCTTTCGCCGCTGCTGCTCTGGAACGGACAGCCTCTTCGGTCTGGCGCAATGAGATCAACATTGAGTTCTTCGAGATCCTGCGCACAATGGGATCGACGACCCAGCGAACAGCAAACGGGATGTCCCGGCTAAGGACAATCGCCTCCAATTCGATGTAGACACCGCCATCCCTCTCCTCGAATCTGGCAAAACCGTAAACCCGCCACGTAGCCATTGCCTTGACCAGGTGGAAGCTCCTTCGCATCAGACTCGCCGTAGTGCCGAATTTCCTGTACCTGCGTGGTGTAGACGACGCTGTACCAACGCCGTTCGTCGACTTGGTGGTAGCAAGCTTCGTATTCACTGTCGAGCGCCGTTGCGGCAACGACCTCCTTATTTGCCAAAAGCATCGAGTACTTGTCGCACGCCCCCGTACTGCTCAGCGGCTTGGAATCGACAACGGTAGGCTTATAAAACTCCTTGTAGTGACCGTAATCGCGAGCTGGGGCCAAGACGTCTTCCAGCTTGGCGCCGGAAACGAAGGCCGCCCCCATCCAATGATGGATCAATCCGGAGGGCACAGCCTTCGGGTTGTGCTGACCGATCGACGAAACCAAAATGTTACCCGTACGAACGCGTTGGAGTCGGTCCGGCACTTCGTCGACCCAGAGGAACGGACCGTGGAGACGGTCGTCCATCTCTGAATTTGCGTGTTGGACGTATGCACCCCAGGCGTTCAAGGTCTCTTCCTTCAACTCAGCCCCATCGGACGTTGCCGGAACAACAAGAAAACTAACGCTCAGAAGGCCAACCAGAAACTCGCCGGCATAGCGAGCTTGCAAGTTCAGTCTGCTCATTCCGTTGCGCAGTCTCCTTTGAAGCCGCAGCTAAGTTGCCGTGTCGAGGCGGAATGGCTGCTGGTATGGCTCGACCGGATAGCCCTTCGCTTTCCAGGCCGCCAATCCACCTTTGAGAAACCTGACCCGGTAGAAATGCATAGTAAGGGCCCGACGGATAACCGCTCGACTGGATTTGTCGCCTGGACAAGTACAATATGCAACCGAATCCCTCTCTTTCGGGATAAGCGAGGGGTTCTCGAGTATTTCTTTGGGAGGAATCCGCTTTGCCCCAGGGATGATCTCAGAATCGGCTAACAAGTCGAGCGGCAGGCGAACATCAAAGACAAGTACCTCTTGAGTTGAGGCCAGCAAGGTATGGAGTTCATCGGGCGTGATGCTGTGCTGTTCCATTACATTTCGGTCTCTCGTGCGTTTGATCCAGATTACGATTGCTGCGCACAGCGCCACGAGGCAAGCGGCAGTCACCGTTAGCGACATCTCTGTCCCCTCCCCATCCTCTCTGACACCAGATTCCAGAGAGGAGAAAAGGATTCTCGGTATGTGCGGCCACATTACTTCCTAGTCTGGGACAATCCGGGAGCAGCTGCGCGACTGCATCTATCATTGCCGGGCCGGCCGGCTCCAGGTATCGTTCAGATTCCGTCCGGCTATTCGCCATTGGCCAAACCGGGACGCATCTGCGGGGCCAGTCACGCGGCCTGCTTCATGGCCGACTCGCGGGCGGAACGACGCCGTTCATGCGCAGATACTCGACCATTTGTCCGTAGTGGTCAAACGCATGCACCATGGACTCCACCACCAATGCCAGGCGAGTTACCTCCATGCTTTTCAACGGTGAGATCGGCGAGGACCTAACCGGCGTGTTCTTCTGGCCGACAGCTTCGACTGCTTTGTCCAGATATGCAAATGAGCCTTGCAGGTAATTGAGAATTTCGGCTTTGGTTCTCACCGCTTCAGGCCCTAGCTCGTCGCCGGCATCTGCCGGCGGCTCCTCTCCCAAGGCCGCCGCAGCCAGAATGTAGTTGGTTGCAGACAGGTGTTTCACTATTTGACCGAAGGTACGCACGCCCTTGAATTCACCGTCCGTTGGTGCAAAGCCATACTTGTCGGCGGGCATGGCATCAGCGGCAGACACGGCCAGTTTCTCGGTGAGCTTTAACAAGACCTGTAATGCGCGCTTTTCCCGTTGTGCATCGAGGCTGACAGCATCCTCGGCGTTAGCGCGCTGCTCTCCGACTTGCGCCGAAATGTTGCCGGAACTCAACCACAGCACGAGTATCAATAGCCACTTCATTTTCTGCATGAGCAATTCTCCTCCTGGCGGCAAAGCTGCGGGGCCTGTCGCTTCATCTAGCACGCTACGACTTAAAGTCGACTTTAATGCAAGGGAGGTCTTGTAAATAACCTGTCAATGTTGTTGTGGATGTGATGGGAAAGGGGTTGATCTAGAATATCCTTAATGTCCGACCTGACGATTTCCGAGGTGGCGCGACGAGTTGGACTACAGGCGTCGGCGATTCGCTATTACGAGAGAATTGGGCTGCTTCCTCGCGCGCCGCGCAGGGGAGGACAAAGACGATATGACACCACCGCCCTTTACCGGCTGGCAATCATTCAGCGTGCACGTCAACTCGGCTTTACATTGAGTGAAATCCGGCATCTGTTCTTTGGTTTCCGCAATATCACCCGGGCATCAGAACGTTGGCGAACGCTGTCCCAAAGAAAGTTAGCGGAGTTGGATCATCTGATGGATGGAATAAACGCCGTGCGACGCGTGCTCAAGAAGTTGATGACGAAGTGCCGATGCGACACCTTGGATCAATGTGGCAAGGGCATATTTCAGAGCATGAGCAGATATGCAGCAGCCAGGCCCCTCTCAGCAAGTCATCGACATCGGGGAAAATATGGGACTGTGCGAACCTGACGCAGTGGACGCTCTGAGAATTGTCTGTTCGAATATCGGGCTTCCGCTGTGTGACAGTATGGCGATCTTCGTGCAGAGCTTCGCCGACACCTGGACCCAATTAGGTGGTTTTTCAAGGAACTACGCGACGACGACAACCTGAAAGGGAAGTGCCGGTTCTCCTCCCTTGGGCCCCATTTTGGTGCCCTTTTCTTGTCCCCCAACTTGTGACGATCGCGCGTACGTCGTGGACAAGAACATCCTCTGCGAATGCGCACTCGCACCAATGGAAGGAGTTAGGGTATCTTTGTAACTATCGAACAGCGCAAATTCCGCAGCCTGTGATCGGCTGCTAAACCTGGAACGCTGCCATACTGTAAGTAATTGTAAAGATTGGTTCTTGGGAGATTTCCCCAAAAGCCCGAAGCGATGCGATGGCGACCGATACCCTCAGTCACGTGAGCCACTCAGAGATAGCCACAACCGTGATCCAGCCACGCCGACCATTTTGGCACCTGGAGTTGGGACACCTGTGGGAATACCATGAACTGCTGTTTTTCCTGGTATGGCGTGACGTCAAGGTGCGATACAAACAGACGGCGTTAGGCGTCGCCTGGGCGATCCTTCAACCGTTGATGGCGACTCTAATCTTCAGCATATTCTTCGGTCGGTTGGCGAAAATGCCGTCCGACGGTGTTCCGTACCCGGTATTTGCATTCGTAGCCTTGGTGCCGTGGCAGTATTTTGCAAACGCGCTTACCGAGTCGTCGAACAGCCTGGTGGCGAGCCAGAATCTGATCAAGAAAGTCTATTTTCCGCGCCTGATCATACCTATGAGCTCGGTAGTCGCCGGTCTCGTGGATTTCTGCTTTGCCTTCATCGTGCTGATCGGAATGATGTTCTATTACGGAATCAGGCCGAGTGGTTCGATCTTTCTGTTCCCAGCTTTCCTCTTGCTGGCGGTAGCTACAGCGCTGGCGGCGGGCCTCTGGCTGTCGGCATTGAACGTACAGTTCCGCGACGTAAAACATACGATTCCGTTCCTGGCGCAGTTTTGGTTCTTCGCGACGCCCGTGGTCTATCCGAGTTCGATCGTACCCGCAAAGTACCGGATGTGGTACGGGCTGAACCCCATGGCGGGAGTAGTGGAGGGGTTCCGCTACTCGATGCTGGGGAAAGGCCATCCGGGACCGATGATCTGGGTGTCCGCCGCTGCGGTTGCTGTTCTGTTAATGGGCGGCGTGCTGTATTTCAGAAAGATGGAGTCGACGTTTGCGGACATTGTTTAAGCCGAGTTCACGTGTTGTGCCGTTGATGAGGGGGCGGAGTTGAGTTCGACTGCCATCCGAGCTGAGGGACTCAGCAAACGATACACGCTTGGCGATTCAGCGCCATACAAGACGCTACGGGAATCGCTTACCAGCATGTATCGGGGCGCGGCTCGCAGAGTGCGCACGCTGGGTTCAGGAGCCCAGAAGAAGCAGTCGTTCTGGGCTTTGCGCGGTATCTCGTTCGACATTCAGCACGGAGAAGTGGTTGGCGTAATCGGTCGCAACGGGGCAGGGAAGAGCACGCTGCTGAAGATTCTTTCCCGTATCACGTGGCCCACGGAAGGACGTGCGCTGATTCATGGTCGCATAGGATCGTTGCTCGAGGTGGGCACGGGATTTCATCCGGAATTGTCAGGACGAGAGAACATCTTCCTCAATGGCGCCATCATGGGGATGCGCAAGGCCGAGATCGCGGCAAGATTCGACGAGATCGTGGCGTTTGCCGAGGTTGAAAAATTTGTTGACACGCCCGTCAAGCATTACTCCAGCGGGATGTACGTACGGCTGGCATTTGCCATTGCCGCTCATCTTGAGCCAGAAATTCTGATTGTGGATGAGGTCTTGGCGGTTGGGGACTTGGCTTTCCAACAGAAGTGCCTCGGAAAGATGAGTGAGGTAAGCCAGGCCGGGCGCACGATTTTGTTCGTCTCGCACAACATGGCGGTCGTGGAAAAACTATGCCAGCGCGCCATCCTGCTTCAGGACGGTGAGATCTACTTCCAGGGGGACACCGAAGAAGCAATTCACCGCTATATGCACAAGATGCTGGCCGCGAACCAGGCGGAGGGGCACACGTTCGACCTCAGCCAAACGACGGACCGCCGCTCCAATGTTGGCAAATTGCTAAAGCGAGTAGAGCTTTACACAGGCGATGGCCTGCCCGTGCGAGAGGGCATTCGGCTGGGATCAGGTCTGAAACTGAAGGTGTATTTCGACCTGCCGAAACCAACTCGAAGCTTCGACGTGGGGCTGGGTTTTGACAGCATGTTCGGCCAGAGGATGTTCACTGCGCACAGTATGTTTGAGCCCGATCGACAGACGGCGGAGCGGGTTGGGCCGCAAGTTTTCGTTTGCGATATTCCCAGCTTCACGCTGATGCCGGGTCTCTATACGGTGAAGATCTGGCTGGACATCAATCATGCTTTAGCAGACTCGGTGAGCTATGCAGCGCGAGTAAATGTGTTCGAGTCTGACTATTACGGCTCCGGAAAAGTTCCGTGGAATGGGGTAATGGTACTCAAGCACAATTGGTACGTAGAGAATCCCGATCGTTCGATAGTTGCTGGCTAGTCAACTGGCTGAGCTAATAGCTTCATTACCCCGGTCACTGCGTGCCGGATACCCAATTCAAGTCCGCCGAATACTCGCTGTTTACCAGACGCCGCTGATAGTAATCGCGAAGCTCGCGATGAAGAATTTTCTTGGTTGGCCCTTTCGGCAGTTCGGGCATATCTCCGAGTTTATTGATGATTACAATTCGCTTAGGCTGCTTGAATCGCGCCAACGACCTGCTGCAGTAACTGAGGAGCTCTGCCTCAGTACTTGCATCGCTCTCCTTTAACTTCACGAAGGCACAGATTTCCTGCCCAAGAATGTCGTCGTCGACGGCAATCACGGCAGACTCAGCGACGTTGGGGTGCAGCGATAAAACGTTTTCCACTTCCGCTGGATAGATCTTCTCTCCGCCCTTCACGATGAGGTCGTCCTTGCGGCCCCGGAAGTAATAAAAGCCGCCAGGGTTGCGATATCCATAGTCACCGCTGTGGTACCACCCGTTGCGGAATCGAAGTTTCTGCAGCTCCGGGAGCTTCAGGTAGCCAATGGCGACATTGATGCCGCGGATGCAGAGTTCGCCTTCGGTACCGTCAGGTACCTCGTTGTCGGCTTCGTCAACTACCTTCATTTCGCATACTGGCAGCACTGTGCCCACGGAGCCGAGCTTTCGGCTCTCTGCCGGGTAGGGATTGAAAGACGAGTAGGAAGAGGCCTCGGTGGAGCCAAATCCCTCGAAGATCGGCACGCCGAAGCGAGCCTCGAATTTCTCGGCGAGGCTGAGTGGCAGCAACTGACCTCCGCAGATAATGCCCTTCAGCAAACCGGATCGACCTTCGAGTCCAAACGCGAGAATGGCTGCCAGAACAGAAGGCATAACGCTGGTGAAAGTCGCGCGATATTTCTCCACCAAGGGCCAGAACGAGCGCAGACTGGACTTAGGATCGGTCCATATGATCGAACCGCCCTGGTAAAGAGTGCTCGTAAGCGAAATAACCAAGCCGTTGTTGTGAAATAAGGGCAGGATACAGAGACTTCTCGTATCTGGCGTGAACTGGAACCACTCGGAAACTGCCTTTCCGTCAGCCAGAAAGTTCATGTGGCTGAGGATGACACCTTTGGGATTGCCGGTTGTTCCTGACGTGTAGATGATTGCCGCCGGGGTGTTGGGCTCGACATTTGGCAGGCGACGTTCGGTTTCCAAAATGTCGACTTTGGGCAGATCGACTACATCTCCGAAAGGACGGAAAATCACCGTCGGAGCCAGCCCTGCCTCGAGACCTGCAATCTTCTCCTTGAACGCCGGATCATAAAAAACCGTCGCACTTTCGCTGTTTTCGATGATGAATCGAATTTCCGGCGCCGCCAGATCCGGGTTAATCGGTACTACCGTTATGCCGAGAAAGACGGCTCCGAAGTAAATCGCAAGAAATTCCGGCGTATTGCGCAGCACAAGCGCAATGGTCTTCTGGCCAGGAGCGATGACCGTTATCCAATCAGCAGCCGACAGCGCGATTCTGAAGAATTGCCAGTAGGTGTAGTCGCGTCCGCTTTCCGGGAATAAAAGGAAGAGACGGCCAGGATCTCGATCGGTGTGAGACTTGAGGAGATCGAAAAAGTTCGCGTAGGGCAGATTGACCGGTCGCTCCGTTAACTGATGAGGCAGGAGTGACAATGTCATTCCCGCACCTCCTGCCGGAGTCTAGCGTGGAGGTATTGAATCAGTTTGTCTGCGGAAGTGAGCCGGAAGGAATCATCACCGCTGATTTCAATACCGAACTTTCTTTCAATGGCACCAAGCAACTGGATGTGCCTAAGGGAGTCCCACGAATGGGTGGAGATCATGTCGGTCGCGTCGTCGAATTTCGGAATATGAAGCACCTGCTCGGCCAGCGGCGAGACGACAGAATACAACTCTTGAACGGTCATCGGGCCCTCAGGCTGAATTGTGTCATGGCCATTTGACCGCTCAACACCGCTAAGCTTGGCCGGCTTCGCGGTTGCTGCGAGCCTTTCCAGTGCTTCGCGCAAGTTTTGGGCGCCAACGCAGATCCCGCCGGGCTCTTCAAACATTGCGGAACCGGCGACGAAGCCGTAGTCGAAATTACCTAGAATTGAGTAGCATTGGCTGACGTCCTCAGCCCGGTTGCCGCCCGTGGGAAACGGAAAAGCCGGGAGGATTGAGCCCAATGGCGCACCCGCCACCCTAAGGTTCTCCGTAAATTCCTCGGCAGATACGTCGAATCGCGAATTAGGCCGGGGAAATGTCACGATATCGGCCCCTGATAGACGAAATAGTTTGAGCATCAGTGACATTTCGATTCCGACGTGTGCATAGCGCGTGAACAGGGTCAGCATGGAATAGTGAGCTATTAGCGGCAGGTCTGTGCGGCTACGCATAAGGGTCAGCAGACTGGGCGTAAGCCGGGGTTGCACCATATAACCATCTACTTTGGCGGCCTCCCCAATCTTGAGGAACTCGTCGAAGCGGCTGACGTCACAGCCCAGGTGAAGAACCCACATCTTGTGCTCGCCGGTCTTCTGTTCCGCGTCTCGTGCCGCTTTGGCGCAAAGCATGGCGCGCTCACGGATCGGGCAGTAGGGAGGATCGACGAGCAGTTCGTCATCTTTCACAATGTCGCTGCCGGCAAGCAGAGCGTCATAAGCGATCTTGGAATATTCCACGGGTGCCAGGCCGACCTCGGGGCGCATCGGTCCCATCAGCAGAGGTCGATTGTAGACGCCGAGGATTCGGCGGACTCCCGGAACACCATGGCGGGGACCCGCAAGAGTCTGCATCATGTCCTCGGGGAAAGTCAGGTCGACCATCCGGAGCTTGAGCATGCCTTTAACGTGGCTGGACTCGCCCATCACAAAGCAGAGAGCGTCTTCCAGAGGGTTCCCGGTGTGGCTCATCGAGTTCCACGGGAAATCGACCTCGGCGAATCCGCAATCGACCTCGTCGGTGGAGGGCATCATGCGAAGTTTTTGAACGGATGCCTGATATGGCGCAAGCCGTGGGGCGGCAGCGCGGCCAGCCAACGTGTCGTAACCCGTAGTTGTCTGTTCGTGACACATGTGGGTCAGGACTTCCTCCGCCGTGCCGACAGCACGGGAGGTCTCGAAGTAGAAAGTGACTGTAATTGATGGACTTTCAGCGTTCATACTCGATGTCCCCCGTGGCGCCAATTAGCCGAGCCGGATCTTCTCATCCGTTCGGGGCGGCGTCTTGAAGCGCGTGAAATACAACCGGGCGCTACTCTACAATGCATTTACTTTGTAAGCAATCTCTTTTACACCGATTAGTGTCGCTTCAGTGAGCTAGAATTCAGTCAGCTAGAAGAAGACCGGTCCCGACTCTGCGTCAGAGGCTAATTCGCCTCGGTTACGGCAGCACACCGGAATCATCGAAGCTGGATTCGAGCGCGAGAGTCCACGCCCCTGGCTTTACAGCCGAACCGCTGATTTTGGTCTCGACGTCGGAGACGTTTACAACATAGCCAAGGCCTGGCTCGTGCTTCGCGACAGACCCTAAAAATTCTTGCATGGGTTGGTTTCTGGCCGCTGCAGTGTATCGAAAAGCGATCCTAAGCAGGCCGTGGGCAGCGGCGTAATGAGACAAGGCCGATAGAACGGCGAATTCTGCCTGCTTTCCTAGCACGACGCAACTCAGAGCCATTGCGTCGACAATCATCGCCTGCTTAATTTCGCAAAAGTGTACGAACCCGGTGGGTCCGTAGTCGGCAAGGCGGTCTGACACGGAAATCAAAAGACCATGGCCGTCCGTCAGCATTCGCGCAGTTTCATCGTCAGTTAGGAATGGCTTTTCGCCGGTCAAGGAAAATCCCGCGATCGTGCGGAGCATCCGCTCCGCATGCGTACGGTCAGGTCCCTCGAGACGCGACAGTTTGACCTGCACATTTAATCCGGCTAAATAGCTGGCGAACTGGGTCGAATCTGAAGCCGTGGGCCCCGCAACCGAATCCGGCTGGCGCAAGGTCCGTTTGATCTCACCTGCTAAAAACTCGCCGAGTTGGTCGAAAGCATCCTGCGTATAGGGCATCTGCCCCAAACGGTCGGTGGAGTGGTCATCACACTCGCCGCTGAGTAGAAAAGTAGGACAGTTCAACACGGTGACGGTGAGTTTCCGGATCCGAGCAGTCAGCACATTGCTGAAGGTTCGACACAATGCCCGGAGATTATGGCGCGTGGCAATCCAGCCATTCGACGGGCAGACCATGACCCAAACCTGAGGAACACCATCCGAGAGTGTCGAAATCTGGCCGACAATATCTTCCGATCGCGATAGAACGCGTTGCCGGGCTTGGCTCTCCACACCAGGCTGAGGCATTACCGACTTCAGTTCGTCACGCAGCCAATCCTCAACGCGAAGTAGTAAAACCGCACCGCTTGCTCCGTCGGTGAATTGCGCCGGCCGAAGCATGAATTCGCTCATCTGTCCGTAGAGGAAGAAGCCGATGTCCTGCGGGATTCCTTCACGCTCGAGGGCAGCCTGCAGGGCCGCCTTGAACGGCGTTGCGGTGAACGTGGAAGCTATTGGCAAGACACCGTGGCTCATGACAACAAACCCTGGACAACCTGTCCGCGTTTCGGCCGTACGTCGGGCAGCTTTTTCAGCAAATTATAGTGAGGGGGAACTCAGACTAGATGATAACATCGGTTTATCGAGTTAGTCACTGGGACCGTAGGAAGGAACAGCGGACTTTGGCTGCCCTCCAGGCACTTAAGTGGTGCACTTCGCATTCTGGGGGATCTTGAGCTTCGCGGAGTTCCCTATCCGGGAAGCTCCGCTCAAATCTCTTGACCGTTGCCCGAATAGTATTCAGAATTAAGGCAATTGGCCCGATCCACGCCGGATATGTGTGAGTCAGAATGCAGCCATCTTTCTTGATGCCCGATTCCCAGTCCAGCATTTAAATCATGAAAAAGCAGTAATTTGCTCGCCACTGATTATTGTCTTTTTGCGCAACAGGCGCCGTAATGGCGCGAGTACCTCGACATGGAGTTCTGGAAGGTTCAACATCCCGGCGATGCGCCAGCCGCGATCGAGGCCCGTAGCGGACGAGAGTGGAAGTATCACGATCTGCTTCTGGACATAGGGCGATTTCGCGAGACCCTTCCGCGTGTGGGGCGGAAGTCCCTGGGGCTGCTAGTCGCTCGAAACAGTTACGACTGCCTTGTGACATACCTGGCGGCCCTCAATGAGGGTTGCGCGCTGATCCTGGCCGATGCATCTCTCAACGCCGAACTCCTCGCCGAATTTATTGCCACCTATGAGCCGGATTGGGTCTTTTCCGAAGAGACATCCCTCTCCCTTGGAGAATTTCGACAGAGCCGATCGGGTTTACCGGGGTTGATGGAGCGCGAGCGGCCGCAGCAACTGGAGATCCATGCTGATCTTGCTTTACTTCTGACAACTTCAGGATCGACTGGCAGTCCCAAGCTGGTTCGCTTGACGTTGGGGAATTTGGCAGCTAACGCGGCGTCGATTGCGCAATACCTGCAGCTTGCACCGGCGGAGCGTCCGATGACCTCGCTGCCAATGTCGTACTCGTACGGGCTGTCTGTGATTAACAGCCACCTGGCTGTGGGCGCATGTATTTTACTCACTGAAGATGGAGTGCTTCGGCGCGAGTTTTGGGATGCTTTAGACCGCTACGGTTGCACTTCGTTCGCGGGGGTGCCGTACACCTACCAAATGCTGCTGCAGACCGGCTTGCTCAGCAAGCGAGGTACGACTCTTAGGAGCCTCACCCAGGCGGGAGGCAGACTTGAAGAGCGTTACATGCGGCAGATGCACGAGCTTGCCTTGAGGCGCGGGTGGAGGTTCTTCGTGATGTACGGGCAGACCGAAGCGACAGCGCGCATTTCCTACGTTCCATTCGAGAAGCTCGGAGAAAAGCTTGGATCGGTGGGTCTGGCGATTCCGAACGGAGCACTCTCGGTCGACGGGACTACTGACGAGATGGTGTATCGCGGACCGAACGTCATGATGGGGTATGCCGAATGCCGGGCCGATCTGGCGAAAGGCGACGAGCTCAATGGGGTGCTACGAACTGGCGATCTGGCCCGCATGGATGACGACGGATACTTCTACATCACTGGCCGGTTGAAGAGGTTTCTCAAGATGTTCGGAAAGCGATTCAATCTCGACGATATTGAAAAAGTGGTCGCCCGGCGTTGCGAAATCAGCATTGCCTGTTACGGCCTTGATGACCTGCTGATGGCGGCAGTGGAGTCGGCAGCGAACTGCGCCACGGTACATGGAGTGATCTGCGAGACCTTTGATTTGCCGCGGCCGGCCGTGAAGGTAATCGCAATCCCCGAGTTGCCGCGTACTCCAAACGGAAAACTCGACTACAGACGACTCGCAGAAGGCGCGTGGCAGCCCAGTGTGGCAGCCAGCTAAGGGGCAAATGGCGAAGGATCTCATTAGTTCCCAAGTACAGCAGGTGGTCACCGGCAATGGCAGACGAAAGTCTGTTGAAGAAGCCCTGAGCAATGTCTGGGCTGCGGTGCTAGGGCAGACTCGCATCGACAAGCATGCGAACTTCTTCGAGATTGGCGGCGACTCGCTGAAGGCGATGGAAGTGATTTCGCGCGTCCGCGACGTGCTGCAGGCTGACCTGCCGCTGATTAGCTTCTTTGAAGAGCCTACGATCAGCCATCTGGCAGAGGTGCTGGCCGGCGGGCGAACCGATCTGGAAGATGCCCTGGCCGGGATCTGGGCTGAAGTACTCGGTGTGCAGAGCGTTGATAAAGACGCGAACTTCTTTGAAATTGGTGGCGACTCGCTGAAGGCGATGGAAGTGATCGCGCGGGTCAGCGAAGGTCTGCACGTTGGTCTGCCGCTGATCGAGTTCTTTGAATATCCGACGATTCGACACCTGGCGGACGTGTTATCGGCTGGGCAGGAGGGCACCGCCGACAAGCTGGCGAAGATTTGGGCGGACGTGCTGCGGGTTCCGCATGTCCCGAGCGATGCCAACTTCTTCGACGTCGGCGGCGACTCGCTGAAGGCGATGGAAGTTATCGTCCGGGTCAACGACGTGCTGCAGGTCGATCTCCCGCTCATCGCATTCTTTGAAGATCCGACAGTTGCACACCTGGCTCAAGTCATTGATGAGCTCAAGGCTGAAGGCACCACACCGCCGATCGTGCGTGTGACTGACCGACGTGAGTTTCCATTGTCAAACTCGCAGCAGGTGTGGTGGTTGCTGGAACAGCAGAATCCTGAGACTGGTATCTACAACAAGCCGCGAATATTTCGGATTCACGGCAAAGTCGATACCGCAGTGATGGAGCGCAGCTTGAATGAGCTCCGCCAGCGGCACGAGGTCCTGCGCGTTCGCTTCGTATCAGGAGTGAACGGCCCGGTGCAGATTGTGGAAGCGGGCGGGGCAGTGGAGTTTGCGGTCGACGATTTGTCGAAGTTGGACCCTGTGCGGCGCGAACAAGTTTCCATGAAGCTGGCACTACGGACGGTTCGCGAGCCGCTCGACCTGGCTGGAGGACAGGTGCAGAGGGCTCGGTTAATCCGCCTTTCCGACAACGATTTTCTACTCTGCATCTCCGAGCATCACGTCGTCAACGATGGCTTCACCGGTAGCATACTGCTGGACGAACTGGGGGCCATTTACGACGCTGTCGCCGCCGGAGGGCCGAGTCCACTTCCGCCCCCGGAATTGCATTACACCGACTTCGCAGCCTGGGAACAGCAGTGGATGCAGGGCCAGCGCCTGGCTGACGAAGTCGAATACTGGCGCTCGCTGCTGCAGGGCGCACCGACATATGTGAAGCTTCCGACGGACTTTGCGCCTATCGGCGAAACGGACCGGCGAGGCAACCTACGTTCGCTCCTGCTTCCAGGCGAGTTGTTGCAGCGCATCCAGCTATTTGCGCAGTCAAACGGAACGACCCAATTCGGCGTCATGACCGCGGCCTTGCGTTTGTTCCTGTACCACTGGTCCGGGCAGAGTGATTTCCTGCTGGGTACTACGGCCAGCAATCGAAGCCGGAGCGGAACGCAGCGGATGCCGGGGCCTTTTGTGAATCCGTTGCCCTTGCGCAATCCGGTGCTGAGCGAACAGACGGCGCTGCAGTTACTGAATAACGAAAAGAAAGCGGTGATGGAGGCGTTCGCCCACCAGGACTGTCCGTTCGCCAAAATTGTCGAGGCGGTGAACCCGGAGCGTACGACGAACGACAATCCGCTGTTCAACGTCGGCCTGATCATCGAGAACTTCCCGGAGATCGAACTCAAGGGACGCAATTTTGAGGCCGAGTACCTTAACTTCGACCCTGAGGTTTCACTGCTGGACTTGCGTTTTGTCGCGGTGGAAAAGCACGGAGGGCTGCGCCTCTCCTGCGAGTACAAGAGCGCATCGTTTACTGCGGCAACCGTGGACGCGCTGTTAGTGGCGTACTCGGATTTGTTGGGCGCCATGATCGAGACTCCGGAGTTAGCCGTCCAGAAGTTTGTGCTGCCGGAATCGCTAGTGCGGCAGGCCGCAGCCAGTGCCATCGCGCGCCAACAAAGCGTGGCGATCACAGCTACCTTTACTGCCGAGCCGGTAAAAGAGCCGCTGGAATTCTGGCTGCACCAACTCG
>Ga0210406_10003829_pt1 | contig 16318 bp, 14 predicted proteins | sample IncBWC30MmetaG_FD_155454 | JGI IMG/M metagenome (GOLD analysis project Ga0210406, IMG submission 155454) | Forest soil microbial communities from Barre Woods Harvard Forest LTER site, Petersham, Massachusetts, United States - Inc-BW-C-30-M | ecosystem: Environmental > Terrestrial > Soil >... | reverse complement strand
TATAGACGTTGCCGCCGCTTGCACCCCACGGCCTTGGCGATCTCAGTAGCGCCCATCCCTTCCTTGCGCAGCGCAACAATCTGCGGGCGGTCGAAAGTGGCCGAGCGGCCTTGAAAATCCCCTTCGCCTTTGCGGCGTCGATGTGGCGGGCCATATAAGCGTGATGCAAAGTGGGGTGGGGGGTGGGGCTCGTCAACATGCCCTTCGGGGCGACATTAGCATCGAGAACGGCAGGCCCACGCGGCGGCCGGGACGACAATCACCTTCGAATGTGAACTTCCGAACGGACGGCATATCGTGAGGAATGGCCGTCGCGCCCGCCCGTGTTCATGCATTGCTTTATGTTACGTAAACATGTGTTTGTAAATAATAATAAAATTGAGCTTACTGGACCGAGACAGCGCCCATAGCCATTAAACGCCACGCCATGGCCCCATCAGTTATCGCGCCACTTCAAGGTCACGTCTTCCATTGGCGCCGCTCCGTTCTGTCGAACCGCGCCGCCCCGCCCAAACCCACGCCGCCGCCCCGCCGGACTCAGCCTCAATAGCGCCGACGCTGCCTTTAGCCGCATCATGACGTCAGGCGAGTCAAGCCCGTCCAGCAACACCGCCTCGGCGCGGTCGATCGCCTGCTCGACCTGCTCGCTCACCGCCGCCGCCAAAGGCCCCCACGTCACCAACCGGCGAAGGTCCGAGGCCGGAACCCCAAGCGCCCGCGCCGCCGCAGCCACGTTGCAGCGGTGCTTCACCAGCGCGGCCTCAACGACCGCAAGATCAAGTTCACGACACGAGGCAGGAAGCGAGGAACGGCTCACGTCTTAGCCTCCAGCATCCTCTCCCGCTGCCGTATTAAAGCCCTCGTCAACGACAACTCCAACTCCCGCCGCCGCGCCACCCTGAGCCCAGCCAAAGGCTTCAGCCGAAGCGGCGGCCCGCTCAGCTTCGCCTTCAGCGCCTCAATCCTCTTCGCCCGCGCGAGAGCCCGTTCCGCCGGCGTCCCATACGCAATCCGAAACTGAACCCCAGACCGCATAAGACACTTCCGGCACCGCAACCGCCCATCATAAAGCTTCAGCAGCTGAGCCTTCCCCCCACACGCCGGGCAAAGGAAAAGGCTGATCCCCCGCCCATTGCGAAACTGCCGATGCCAGATCCTGACCTCGCGAACCAAAGCATCCTCGCCTTCCCCAAACCTGACAACCGCGCTCGCCGCCTCAGGCCGGATTACACCCAACGCCCTTAAGCGCGCCGAGTTCACGCTCACAAGGTCGTCCTGATATTCGCGCGTGCCCCAAAGCTAGCATTACCTTATGCTCTCGCAACGCACGCGGGATATGTAGATTGCTGGTGGACGTAGCAAACCAATTGGGGCCCCCGGCGCTGGTTCCGGTTGAAGGGGGAGTGGGGGGCCAAACGAATTTAGCTGGGAAAACGGGGAGGGTCCCAACTCTCGACCTCGATCGATTCCAGAATCGTTTGAATTGGACCAGCCGGATTCCGGATACTTAACCGGACGCAAGGCGTCGGAGTCGATTAATCCCGCGATCAGTCTTCCAGGACCGTGTCAGTTGGCCACCAAATGGCCCACCAAGGACCAGAGCGTTTGCCAGCACGACAACGAACTTCAGACATTTCAGATGCTTGGCTTCATGAAATCAGGATGTGAAAGCGCGTCGAAAAGTCCTGGAACGAGCGGATCTGGTCGGCCGTCCATTCCTTGGGCAAGGTGGCGAAGGCGTCTGGCGAGGAGCCGGCGCGGTAATAGTCGAGGGTCGAGGCGTCGCGCCTCAGCGCGATGTTGACGGTGAGCGCGATCTGCTCGACCGGGCTCATGCCATAGAGCCGATGGGCGCGCACATTGCGCGGCAGATAGAGAAGCTCTACGGCCGAGAAGTCTGCAGCGGGGATGCCCTTGAGGATCTGCTGGTAGGCTGGATCGGGCGGCTCGGGCGCGCGCCCGTCCTCGCCGATCAGCGGCTTGATCGTCGCTCCATCGATAATGTCGAGCGAATAGAGCGAGCCGCCGCGATTGTAGCGCGGATAGATTGTCGCGGCGTCGATGACCAGCATCTCTTCGAGCAGCATCCTCAGCCAGTCGGCGAACGAACGGCGCCGGTCGGGGCGGGCGAAGAAGCGCGTGACCTGATCAATCGCCTGAGAGCTTGCCGGAGAATCCTCGCGGTTGCGCGAGCGGATGGCAAAGCCCTGCGCCGCGATCTGGTCCTTGCGGGTTTCAATCACCGCGCGCAGGAGTGGCAACGCGTCCGCGAGCCCGCGCAGTTCGGGGAACGAAACGCCGTCTTCGGCGCGCGGGATGTAGTTGAGGTTGGCGCCGAATGGATAGTCCCATTGGCGCCCCTTGACCTCGGGCGGCGCCATCGGCGCGAGGGGCTGCAGCGGCCCGAACCAGGTGTCCGGCGACACACCGGTGATCACATATCGCGTCGCATCGGCGAGCCGGGCGAAAACGCTTGGGGGCAGGGCGCGTATGACGGGTTCCGACATAGGATCGTTTCCTTGGATCTCCGTCCTCCCATAGGGAGTCCGTCTTTTGACGGGCATCGCCGGAGAGGGTTGGGTAAGAGGCCTTCGTGTTCCGTTAGGGATTGGCGCCTACCTTCGCGCCCGGTTGGCTTACACAGGCAGTGAGGGCGATGCGCATTTCGATAGCGCTGGCCGCAATCATCGTTTCTCTGCCCGTTCTCGCGCTCGCTCAGCCGCGCTGGACGTTCTGCGTCGCCTCGTCAAAGAGCGGCGCCGAGGTCTGGATCACCGAGGTTTTCGCCGCCGAGCGCGATCGCGAGCAACTGGAAAGCGCGTTTAGAACTATGGTCGCGCGCATGGGCGGGGTTGGCGTCGATGCTCAATGCCCAATGCCGCGCGAGGACAAGACGGAAGCCGTCAACGCCCAATTCGAGGCCGAAGAGTTCAACCGCAAACTAGGCGCGAAGCTGCATCCCGTATTGGCCGGTGGTTTCCTGCCGCGGCGGTAGCCGCGCGTCTACGACCTCGCCTCAAGAGACCAGCTGCTATTTGGAGATCCTCGTGACCGTGGGTTCCTTATCGCCTGACCATTTCAGTCGATAAACGGCGCCGGGCGCGACGGACTGGACCGCGTGCGGCCGCAAGGCCACGATGCACGTTCCTCCGGCATGCCGGACGGAAGGATAGATGATGCCGTTGAGCCCTTGCGCCCGCGCAGCGTCGGCGATCGCGTTTCCGATCGGATAGCCGACCGCCGGGTCCGGATCGAGACAGGGGTGGTCGGGCGTCTGTCGAAGATCGACGAACTCCCCGGCCATGCTGGCGAACATTTCGGCGTATTCGACGACCCCCTTGAATTGGCCCGATCGCGCGAGGAACTCGCTCATGTGATGGGCGACCTCGCGCAGGCAGGTCTCGACATCGAGCGCCGCGTACCAGGCGCCGCGGGCTGCATTGAAGCGGTTCGCTTCGCGGGGCTTCCAATAGGCGAAGGCGGCGTTGACGAAGCTCGCATAGGGCACGCCGTGAATGAACTCGCCGCGGCCGATCCCCTCCGTTCCGCGCTGCTCCGCCAACAGGCGATTGCTGGTCGCCCCTTCGATTTCGGCGAGCGCCGCGGCGTCCTTAGGTGAAACGAGCGCCTCCAGCACCGGCGGGCGGAGACGCGCCGTCGATACGAGCCGGACGGTTCGTGGAAAGGCTTCTCTTACGACCGGCAGGTCGTTGAGCATGCCTCAGAAGATCATAGCCCGCCGCGGACGGCGTCGACGTAACGGCGAACCTCGAGCATCCTTGGAATGCCGCCTTCGATCATCGCCCGGATTGGGGTTTCGCGCTCGAACAGCGGCCCGCTATTGGGCCGTCGCGTCCACTCGTCCGCCGTCTCGTCGGCAAATAAGAGGTGAAGCCCCTTGTAAACGCCAACCAGGGCGGAGACGCGCGTCAGCTGATCCTGGCTCAAGGTCGGGCGGTAGCCGCGCTTCATGCGGTCAAGTGTGCTCGCGGAAACCCCGAGAAGAGCGGAGGCTTCCGCGTTGGACAAATCCCAAGTTTTCATGAGTGCGAGGAACGCTTTGAGGGCGACCGCAGACAGGCGCGCTCGATCGCTCTCGTTGGCAAAAGTCTGCGGCCCGAAGGCGCTCGGCTCTCCTTGTCTTGCTTCAATCGTTGCGGCAGGCATTTTGCGTTTCCTGACGAGGAAATACGCGTCATTTGACGCGATGTCCAGTTATTTTTATGCTTTGTCGCGGCGCGAATCGGAGCTGGCGTTAGAATGACCCGGCCCGGTGGCATTCGGGCGAATAGGCTACGGGGCCTTTTGATCCGCAGATTCACGACCGGCTCCTGTCCAAAACTCGTACATCCCCCCTGCGCTCGCCTGTCCCACGCCCAAAAGGTCGGCCAGCGCCCAGACCAATGCGTCGGCGCGGTCCGGCGAGGAGCCCGCGGCGCGGCGGTCGAAATCAGGAGTCAGCGCGCAGAGCTGGTCCTCGAGCTTCATGAACGTCCCGGCGTGGAAGACAAGCCCGCGCTCGTAGGCCGCCGCGATGGGCTCGGCGCGCAGGAATTTGCCCCGCGTTGCGTGAACCGCGCGCACCGGCAGGTTGGGCTCGCTCTGGCGCAGCACCTCGGTGACCATGTCGCCGCCGTTGTTGATCTCGGCGACCACACGATTGGCTTTGAAGCCGCGAAAGGCGGCGCCGACCCGCGCGCCCCACGCGCCCGGCGTCTCGCCCTGGCTGGTGAGATCGGCGAGCACATAAAAGAGCCCGCTCTGCGCTTTCGCCGCGACGATGAGCCCGCATTCGTCGGATTTGGATCCCGAGCGCGCCGGCGGGTCGACCGCGACCACAATCTCGGCGAATTCCTTCGGCGCGGCTTCCGGCGCAACGCGTTGACGCTCGAGTAGCGCCCGCGACCACAGAGCCCCCGGCGTCTCCTCGACGATTTCGGCGAAAAGCTCCTGGCGCCCGATGGCGCGGCCCTTGTAACGCGCGGTGATGCGTTCGAAGAACGCTCGCGCCAGATGGGCCTTATTGTCGAAGGTCGAGCCGCGGGTTACGATTGTGTCCTTGCCCGCGGACAGAGTTTTGATGATCTTGGTTGGGCGCGGTGTTGTCGTGATGACAGCCTGTGGCTTGTCTCCGAGCCTCAAGCCCAGCATCGCCTGATCGAAGGCGTCAGGCTGGCGCCAGGCGGCGAGTTCGTCGCACCACAATTTCATGTGCTGCTTGCCCCGGAGCCGGTCTGGCTCTTCGGCTGAGAACAGCGCGCTCACCGCGCCGTTTGGCCATTCCAGCCGAAGGTCGGCGGCGAGAAAGCGGGGGCGCTCGTCGCGCCGGCAGCAGGCGAGAATGCCGGATTCGCCTCTCACCATGATGTCGCGGGCGTCGGCGATGGTGGCGCCGATCAGGTTTACGATCGGGTAGGTCTGCACCCAAGTGCGCACCGCCTCCGCGCCAGCCCTCGTCTTGCCGGCGCCGCGCCCGGCGAGGATGAGCCAGATGATCCAGTCGCCGTCCGGCGGAGCCTGGTCGGGGCGAGCCCAGAACGCCCAGTCATGAAACAATTGCGCGCATTCGCGCGGCGTCATCTCCTCGAACATGCGCACGCGCGTGTCGAGTTCGAGGTTCAGAAAATCGGAGGCGCGCTTGATCCGGTCGCCCGGAACGAGACCAGGGCGCGCACGCCCAGTGCGCCGATCTCGGGCAGGTTGCGCCGGTTCGCTGGTCATTCAGCTGGTAGTTCCGGCTGGAGCCGGTCTGCGATCTCATTGACTTTCTTCAGAAGTCGAGCGCGGTCCTCTTCGCCGTACGGCTCAGGGATGCGCTTCGCCTTCGTGAATCCGTGATAGCGGTCAAGCCGGTCGACGATTTTCAGCGCGCGGTCGATCGCCTTGAGGTCGCCGTCCTGAAGCCGGTCGAGGAGCTTGAGGATCATCTGCTCGAGCCTCGCGATCTGCAGCTTGGCGAAGTCGTCGGCCGGCGCAATCCAGCGGTTGCGCAACTCTTGACGGAGGATGCTCTCGGTTCGCTTCCGGGTCAGCCGTTCGGCCGCGCCGATTTCGTCGACCCCGGCGCCGGCGATGAGCGAGGCGAGAACCCGCTGGGCGCGGGTCACCCTCGCGCGTTTCGATCGGGTCGGCGGGCTCGTATGGGTCATGGGCGCCTTCAGAGACGGATGGAGAAAGCCCGCGCAGGCGAATGACGCGACGGTTCCGGCGAGCGCCATGAACGACGTGCCTGCTGGCGGATAAATTGGGGGAGAAGGAGAGCGGTCCGTTCCAGGCGCGCCTCTCGAACTTGCCCTACTATGCCGCCACCGGCGTCAAAGCGCAAGTTTTTGTTCCTATTTTGTTCTAGAACTGGCCTGACATTCCAAGAATCTAAATATTATCAGTATGTTGTGTGGACGAATGGCGACGTCAGGGATTGCCAACGCCGCTCGGATTGATCGAGGCGGTCCATGATTTTTTAACAGCAAAAGTGATAACAGCACCTTGCATAAAATTAATAATGCAGCTTGACGAGACAGAGATATAAATATCTGAAACAACGTAGTTTTTCCGGAATCTTTGCAGCGTCACCTGAATTTCGCACTCCTTGCCGAAAATCTCAGCAGACCTGGAAATCTCGGGCGCCCGACGGGCCCAGGCTAGGTTCGACCGAGTTGCAGAAAAAGAGACTTAACACCTTGAAAGCACTCAAGCGCGCGCAGAAATGCGCGCCCGCCGTCTCAAGTCCCCACCGGCCCACTCATTGCTTCGGCTTGCCACAGGCAAACCGATGAGAATTCATATAATTCCTCCTGAGCGCTTTGGCTGAAGCAGAGGGCGAACTGTGCTGATTGTCCACTATGCCGTCAAAACCGACCCCGGCGCGGAGGCGGCGTCGAGCGTCAGGCTCGAGCGGAAGATTCTCGATCCCGCGGAGCCGATTCCGCCTGGCGCGATCTGGATCGATATGGTCGAGCCGACCGTCGATGAGGACCAGAAGGTGGAGCGCTATCTTGGCGCCAAAGTGCCGTCGCGCTCCGATCCCGACTTCGCTCAGCCCTCCGAATCCTACTATGCCGAAAATGGCGTGCGCTACCTGCACGCCTGCGTTGTCAGCGAAGCCGAAGGTACGCCAGACGTCGCTGACGTCACCTTCCTCCTCGGCCCGAAAGCGCTTGTCACTGTACGCTACGATCCCGGCGAAGCCTTTGAGCTCTTCGGTCAGAGGTTGGGCAAAATCCCGACGCAGGTGCTGCACCCCGACGCGGTGGCGGTCGGTCTTATCAACGCCATTGTCGATCGCTCCGCCCGGGCGCTGAACAAGGTCGGCGTCGAGCTCGATTCAATCGCGAGCCAGGTATTTCGAGCCAAGGGCGACCAAAGCGCACGCAGCAAGATCTATTCCGCGACCCTCGGCGCGCTCGGCCGCGAGGACGAGAAGATCTCGAACCTGCGCGAAAGCCTGGTCGAGCTCGAGCGGCTCGTGCTGTTCCTGATGTCTGAAGGGCGCTCCGCGGACGCGCCAAAGCCAGTGCGCGAGGCGACGAAGTCCGCTTTGCGCGACCTCCAGTCGCTCGAGCAGGACGCAACCTTCAAGGCGCAGAAGGTGCAATTCCTGCTCGACGCGACCCTCGGCTTCATCAACCTCGCGCAGAACGACATTATCAAGCTGTTCTCTGTGCTGGCGGTCATCTTTATGCCGCCGACGATGATCGCCTCCATCTACGGGATGAATTTCAAGATTATGCCGGAGCTCGACTGGTCGTGGGGTTACCCGGCGGCGCTCGTTCTGATGGTGCTGGTCGCGGTCGGCCCCTATCTGTTCTTCCGGTGGAAGAAGTGGCTGTGAGGCGCGTTGCCCACCGGCCGGCTGGCCGCGGGGGTTTTCCAAAAATCGTCTGACACGCTGCCTTCATTCGCGCGGGATAAGGCTCCCAGTTGGAGGGAAAATGACCGCACAACCGGCAAGAATCGATTTGGCGGACCTCGGACCGGGCGTCGCGTGGGCGTTCGAGTTCGACGAGAACGGGCGGGGGCGTCTGCTCGAAGGCAATTCCTCTTTTGATCTCACCCGAGGGCGCCGGTTCGTATGGGTGCATCTGATCCTCGGGAACGTCCGCACGCGCGATTGGATTGGCGCGCAGGACGTGCTTCCCCCTGAGGCCCGTGAGGTGTTTTTATCCAAGGATCGCCATCCGAGCCTGCACTGGGGTGGGGAAGCCTTGTGGGGAACGCTCCACGACGTCCGCCACGAAGACCAAACGGCGGGGATGGAGGCAACCGATCTGCGTTTCGCGTTATGGCCGCAGTTTCTCCTGACGGCGCGCCACCACGCGGCGCGCTCCGCGATGGCGGTTAAAGACCAGGCGGAGAAGGGCGCTACCTTTGAGGATAGCGCGGCGCTGTTTGAGAGCCTTCTCGTGGCCGCCGCAGATTCGATCGGCGAGGCCACGCAAGAGATCGCCGGACAGCTGGATCAGATCGAAGACCGCGTTTTGTCGGACGCCTTCAAGGACGAAAGCGCGGCGCTTCTGCAGTTGCGAAGAGGCATTTCTCGCCAGGAGCGACTGGTTCAGGCCGCTCACAGCGTCCTGAGGCAACTCGAACTCAACCGCGCCGAGAGCGTCCTTCAGGCGTATCGCGACCTGGGCTCCAGGGTGCGGCAGGGGGTCGATGCTTTCCATGCGGACCTTCATCTGCAGGCTGAGCGCGCGCGGCTGCTGCAAGAGGAGATGGCGGCCCAACTCGCGACCGCGACCAATCGCAACCTCTTCGCGCTCACGGTCGTCACGACCGTGCTGTTGCCTCCCGCCTTCGTGACGGGTTACTTCGGCATGAATACGAAAGCGCTGCCGTTCGCCGACTCGGATTACGGAACGGTCTACGCGACCATTCTTTGCCTGCTCGCGGCGGGCGTCGTCTATCTGCTAATCCGTCGTTACCGGGCGGTCTCTTGAAGCGGCTTAGCCCCGCGAGTTTTGCTCTCAGCGTCTCGCGCAGGGTCGGGCGCCTCACACCACCTGAAACCAGGTTCCCACTCCAGCCGCGCGGTGTTCGGGGATAGCCGATTCGAGCGGCCATTTGCCCGGGTTGTCGGCGACGAACGCGACATGGGCGCTGCGGCCGGGCTGGATGAGGATGGTGTCGCGCCAATAGGGCTCCCAGCCGTCGTCCATCGAGTGAAGGAGCCGCGCGACGTGGCCCCAGAGCCGCATTGCCTGAACGACCGCCGTTTTGTTGGCGAGCGCAAACACCGCGGGCTGACCCCGCGGGATCACATATGCGGGCTTCGGCGCCCACTCGACGAATGTTGCGCGGTTGATCGCAAACGGCGCTGGGCCGCCACCGCTGATGGCAAAATCGCAACGCCTCGCGGATTCAAGGGCGATTTCCGCCGGCAGCCGAGGATTGGCGGCGAGCCGCGGCGGTTCGGCGCGCACGTCCATCGGCTCGCCCTCGGACACGATCGCAATGAATGGTTGGTCGGCCGCGCCAACGTCGCCGCGCAGGTCGAGACGGACATTGGCGCCGGGGTTGAGCGGCATATCGAACATCAGTTCGAACCGGGCGCCAGGACCCATAGGAAACTGATTATTGAGGGGTTCGAATGGCTCGCCCGGCTGGCCGTCGACGGCCACGATGTGGATCTTTGCGCCGCTTATCGCGACGGTCGCCAGACGCGCGGTCGCGGCGCTGCCGAGACGCAGCCTGACACGGGCGCCCGATCGAGCCTTCAGCTTCAACGGCGCGGCCCCGTTGTTCGCGAAAACGACGTCGCCTTTTCGCCCGCTTCCCCGGCCGATGGCAGGATCGGCGAAATCGTTCTTGATCCGGCCGCTTGCGTCGAGGTTCCACTCGGACAGCACCACCGCGGCATCGAGTTCGACATCGGGCATCTTCGGCTCGTCAATGATAATCGGGCCGAATAGCCCACGCCCTTGCTGGGAGGCGTCAGTCGAGCCGGCGCGGGGCAGATAGAGATTGAAGCCGGAATCCGGGGGGAAAAAGCGGATTTCGGCGCGCGCGCCAGGCTCGAGCCTTTCTTGGGTGAGGCCTCCTATTCCGGCCGCCGCGTTCGCCGCGCGTAAGCCCGGAAAGCTCAGCGTCGTCGGCTCAGCCAGCTTGTTGGCGAACTTCAGCCTCAACTCCTCGCCTTGCCTGAGCCTGATGATCGGGCCCGGAATCGCGCCGGCATAGGCGCAGGTCGGCGCCGGTTCGGCCGGAGCCGGGGCGACTTGAAGCCTCGCCGGCGCCGCTTCGAAGTCGAGAATGCCCTGCGCCGCCGGAGCAGGCGCGTCAGCTCGCGCGTGAGCGCCGAGGCGCCATACGGCGGCTGAAAGGCAGCCGCTCAGAACGATGCGCCGGGTTGGAGTCACGCCATTTGTCCCATTTTGGCGCATTGCGCGCGGCGCCGAAAATGCTGACGAGTGGCTTGCGGCGAAAAGGGCCTATCCATGCGTAAGGTTGCCATATCCCTAGGTTTCGCCGCGATTTTCGTCGCGTTAGGGCGTTTTCTGTTCGCGCCAGCCTTCTTAGCGGAGCGCGCCGACCGCGCAACCCGCATTCTGCTCGCGGCGGGCCTCTTCACCATCGCGATCGCCGCTGTTGTGCGCAAATGAGCCGACGGGCGCGTCAGGTCCGTATTTTTTTATGGCGCAGGGCGGACAAGCTGATATAGAGCGCCGAAAGCAAATCGGCCTCGTCAAGCCGGCGCTCGCGGCGGGCGTGGCGGAACTGGTAGACGCGCCGGATTTAGGTTCCGGTGGCGAAAGTCGTGGGGGTTCGAGTCCCTCCGCCCGCACCATTTCCTTCGCGACCGCGAAGGCGCCCGTGACAATTGACGATCGGTCGATCGGCAAGTATCGGCCAGTCGCGGTTGTCTGCCGCGATGACCACAAGGCGGAATGCAGATGCAGGTGACCGAGACGCTTAGCCAGGGACTTAAGCGGGAGTACGACATTTCGTTGCCGGCGAGCGACCTGGCCGCCAAGCTCAATGGGCAGTTGGCGGACCTGAAGGCGAAGGTGCGCATCAATGGATTCCGACCCGGCAAGGTGCCGATGGAGCATTTGCGTAAGGTTTACGGCAAGTCGGTGATGGCCGACGTGATGCAGGAAGCGATCGCCAGCGCGAACAAGAAGATCATCGACGACAACCACCTGCGTCTCGCCCGCGAGCCAAAGGTCGAGCTTCCGAACGATCAGGCGGCCATCGACGCCGCGCTGGAGGCCCGCGGCGACCTTAACTTCAAGGTCGCGCTCGAGGTGCTGCCGGTGTTCGAGATTGGCGATTTCTCGCAAATCTCACTCGAGCGTTTGACTGCCGATGTCGAGCCGTCAGACGTCGAGACCGCGCTCGATCGTCTGGCTGAAGAGCGCCGTTCCTACAGCGAGAAGCCTGCCGGCGCGAGGGCCGAAATCCACGACCGCGTCACAATCGATTTCGACGGGACGATTGAGGGTGTGCCCTTCGAAGGTGGCGAAGGGCGGGATATCCAGGTAGCGCTCGGCTCGAACACGTTTCTGCCTGGGTTTGAGGACCAGCTCATAGGTGTCGCCGTGGGCGACAAACGCACGGTTCGGGCGACTTTCCCTGAGGCGTACGCCGTGCGCCCGCTAGCGGGGAAGACCGCCGACTTCGACGCGACGGTGAAGGCCGTCGCCACGCGCGATCCGTTCCCCCTCGATGATGAATTCGCCAAGAGCATGGGGTCGGAGAATTTCGACAAACTCAAGGAGACGATTCGCGATCGGATCGCTGCCGAGTACGCGCGCGTTTCGCGCGATAGGGTTAAGCGCCAGCTCCTCGATAAGCTCGACAAACTTTATTCGTTCGAGTTGCCGGAAGGGCTGGTCAATCAAGAGTTCAATTCTATTTGGGAGCAAGTCGCTCGCGAGCAGCAGGCCTCGGGGCGTACTTTCGCCGATGAGAACACGACGGAAGAGGCGGCGCAGGCCGACTATCGTAAGATCGCCGAAAGGCGGGTGCGCCTAGGGCTTCTGCTGGCCGAAGTCGGGACGAGGGCGGAGGTAAAAGTTGCGGACGAGGAGATGACCCAGGCCCTGGTTGCCCGAGCCCGGTCGTTCCCAGGCCAGGAAAAGCAAGTCTGGGATTTCTACCGCAACAACAGCCAAGCGTTGGCGGAGTTACGGGCTCCGATTTACGAAGAGAAGGTTGTCGACCATATCTTAGGCCTCGCCAAGGTCGAAGAGCTGAAGGTAACCAGGGAAGAGCTCCTCAAGCCGGTGGATGATGAGCTGTCGAGCGTGCCGCAGGATTGAATGAGCGCGGCTCGTGCCCAGCTAGGACCGGCCTCCTCTTTTCCGGACGGCCTTGGGCGCCTATGTTGAGTTCGCGCCGACTGCCGGCCGACGGTTGTTTCCGGTTAAAGAAGGACTCTAATGCGCGATCTCGTCGACTATTATACCAATAATCTTGTGCCGATTGTTATCGAGCAGTCGGCGCGGGGCGAGCGTTCGTTCGATATTTTCTCGCGGCTGTTGCGCGAACGCATCATTTTCATGGTCGGTCCAGTCGACGACCTATCAGCTTCGCTGATAGTCGCTCAACTCCTTTTTCTCGAGGCTGATAATCCGAAGAAGGAAATTGCTCTTTACGTCAATTCCCCAGGGGGGGTTGTCACCGCGGGCCTCTCGATCTACGACACGATGCAGTTTATTCGTCCCAAAGTGACGACGATGTGCATTGGACAGGCGGCGTCGATGGGTTCGCTTCTGCTCGCCGCGGGCGAGAAGGGCTCACGGTTTGCTTTGCCCAATTCCCGCATCATGGTCCACCAGCCGTCTGGCGGCTTCCAGGGGCAGGCTTCTGATATCCAGCGGCACGCCGAGGATATTCTCAAGGTCAAGCGAAGACTCAATGAGATCTACGTACATCACACCGGTCAGTCCTACGAAGCCATTGAAAGAACGCTGGATCGGGATCATTTCATGTCGGCGGACGAGGCGAAGGCCTTTGGAATCGTGGATGAGGTGACGGTCAAACGCACGGTCGAGTTGGAAGACGCGAAGGCATAGCCACGGGGCAGTCGAACCGCCGTTTTTTTCTGGCTTCGACGGTCGGCCGCCACGAATTTTGCGGCGTGGTCTTGATTTTGCGTACAATTTGGTGGTTGCTTGTCAAATCCCGATCTGAGCCAATGGTGCCGGACGGAAGGGAAGCGCGAGGCAGGGCCGAAGGCTACGTTTCGTTAGGGTGGTTTGGTTAGGTTGCTCGGTCAGGCGTTTGACGACTCGCTTCGGCGGAAGCGGCCTAAATGGAGAAAAAGCGATGGCCAAGGCCGAAGGCGACGCCAAAAATACGCTCTATTGCTCTTTCTGCGGCAAAAGCCAGCATGAAGTGCGCAAGCTCATCGCCGGGCCCACCGTGTTCATCTGCGATGAATGTGTCGAATTGTGCATGGACATTATTCGCGAGGAGAGCAAGACCGCGCTTGTCAAAAGCAAGGACGGCATCCCGACCCCTCGAGAAATATGCAAGGTTCTCGACGATTATGTGATCGGCCAGCCCCAAGCCAAGCGGGTGCTATCGGTTGCGGTCCATAATCACTATAAGCGCCTTAATCACGCCACCAAGCATGGCGACGTCGAGCTGGCGAAATCAAATATTCTGCTGATAGGCCCAACAGGTTCCGGCAAGACGCTGCTCGCTCAGACGCTTGCGCGCATCCTCGATGTGCCGTTCACGATGGCCGACGCTACGACTCTGACCGAAGCCGGTTATGTCGGCGAGGACGTCGAGAACATCATTCTGAAATTGTTGCAGGCTTCCGACTATAACGTCGAGCGGGCGCAGCGCGGCATCGTTTACATCGACGAGATCGACAAGATCAGCCGCAAGTCTGACAATCCGTCGATTACCCGCGATGTATCGGGCGAGGGCGTGCAGCAGGCGCTACTCAAGATCATGGAAGGTACGATTGCGAGCGTCCCCCCGCAGGGCGGACGCAAACATCCCCAGCAGGAATTTTTGCAGGTTGACACGACCAATATCCTGTTCATTTGCGGTGGGGCTTTTTCCGGCCTCGAACGAATCATTTCGGCGCGCGGCAAGGGCACCTCGATCGGCTTTTCTGCCAAAGTTCAGTCGCCTGACGACCGACGCACAGGCGAGGTGTTCCGCGAGGTCGAGCCGGAAGATCTGCTGAAATTCGGCCTCATTCCCGAATTCGTCGGCCGTCTGCCCGTCATCGCGACCCTTGAGGATCTCGACGAGGACGCCCTGAAGAAGATCTTGACGGAACCAAAGAACGCGCTCGTCAAACAATATCAGCGTCTGTTCGAGATGGAGAACACCGACCTAACGATTCAGGAAGAGGCGCTAGGAGTCGTCGCCAAGAAGGCGATCGAGCGGCGCACAGGCGCCCGCGGCCTCCGTTCGATCATGGAAGGCATCTTGCTTGACACAATGTTTGAATTGCCGGGCCTCGATGGCGTTGAACAAGTCGTCATCGGTCCTGAGGTCGTCGAAGGCAAGGCTCGCCCGCTCTATATCTATGCTGAGCGCGCCGAGCGCGCGAGCTGATAACGCCTCCGGATTTGCGCGCCGCTTGAAAGTCGTGCGGCGCGAGCCCATGTTTTGGCATGGATCATTGATTCCCCATGCTGTTCAGGCACGGAAGTTCAGTGCGTGAAATTGGCGACTTTCCGCGGAATTTGGTTCGTGTTCGTTCTTTCGGGCCGGGGTTTCGTCGAAGATCTGTAAACGAAGAAAATGCGGAGCGGACGGACACGTCGGCTCGCGAAGTTCAGGATGGCCATGACCAACCAACATAAGTCCATCGTCCCCGGGACGCTCGACGTCTATCCCGTCCTCCCATTGCGCGACATCGTCGTGTTCCCGCATATGATCGTTCCACTGTTCGTCGGGCGCGAGAAGTCGATTCGTGCGCTTGAAGAGGTGATGAAGTCCGACAAGCCGATCCTGCTTGCGACCCAGAAGAACGCCGCCGACGACGATCCGGCGCCCGACGCCATTTTCTCCGCCGGTACGCTAGCCAGCGTTCTGCAGTTGCTCAAACTGCCCGATGGCACGGTTAAAGTGCTCGTCGAAGGCTCGACGCGCGCCCAGGTGACCCGATTCGTGTCTGGCGACGGGTTTTTCCAAGCTGAGGCCCTGGCGATCGCCGATGAGCCGATCGAGAAGATTGAGGCTGAGGCCCTGTCGCGCTCGGTTGTGTCCGAGTTTGAGAGCTACGTGAAGCTCAACAAGAAGATCTCGCCCGAGGTCGTGACCGCGGTCAATCAGATCGACGACTACGGCAAGCTCGCCGACACCATCGCTTCCCATCTCGCGGTCAAGCTCTCCGACAAGCAGGCGATTCTAGAGATGCGCTCCATTGCAAAGCGCTTTGAGAAGTGTCTCGCGTTGATGGAGAGCGAGATTTCGGTGCTCCAAGTTGAGAAGCGCATCCGGACGCGCGTCAAGCGGCAGATGGAGAAGACTCAACGGGAATATTATCTTAACGAACAGATGAAGGCGATCCAGAAGGAGCTCGGCGACGAGGACGGCAAGGACGAAATGTCCGAGCTCGAGGAGCGTATCAAGTCGACGAGACTCACCAAGGAAGCGCGGGAGAAGGCGCTCGCCGAGGTCAAGAAACTCAGGCAGATGTCGCCGATGTCGGCTGAAGCCACGGTCGTACGCAATTATCTTGATTGGCTGCTGTCGATTCCTTGGCAGAAGCGGTCGAAGATCAAGAAGGACCTCGCGACCGCGCAAACGATTTTGGACGCCGATCATTTCGGCTTGGACAAAGTCAAAGAGCGTATCGTGGAGTATCTCGCCGTGCAGCAGCGCGCCAACAAGCTGACCGGGCCGATCTTGTGCCTCGTCGGTCCGCCAGGTGTCGGCAAGACCTCGCTCGGCAAGTCCATCGCGAAAGCGACGGGCCGCGAATTTGTTCGCATGTCGCTCGGCGGCGTGCGCGACGAAGCGGAGATTCGCGGACATCGGCGCACCTACATCGGTTCGATGCCGGGCAAGGTTATCCAGTCGATGCGCAAGGCCAAGACGTCGAATCCGCTCTTCCTGCTCGACGAGATCGATAAGATGGGCATGGATTTTCGCGGCGATCCGTCGTCGGCCCTGCTCGAAGTGCTCGATCCCGAACAGAACTCGACGTTCAATGACCATTATCTTGAAGTCGACTATGACCTGTCTGGCGTCATGTTCGTGACCACCGCCAACACTCTCAACATCCCACCCGCCCTAATGGACCGGATGGAGATCATTCGTATCGCCGGCTACACGGAAGACGAGAAGCTGGAGATCGCCAAGCGGCACCTTTTGCCCAATTCGATGAGCAAGCACGGAC
>Ga0210406_10003826_pt1 | contig 16323 bp, 16 predicted proteins | sample IncBWC30MmetaG_FD_155454 | JGI IMG/M metagenome (GOLD analysis project Ga0210406, IMG submission 155454) | Forest soil microbial communities from Barre Woods Harvard Forest LTER site, Petersham, Massachusetts, United States - Inc-BW-C-30-M | ecosystem: Environmental > Terrestrial > Soil >... | reverse complement strand
GCTCAGTACGGGAAGCAGCCGCGAGGGGTCGCTGGGGCGCGAGTGCCGCAGGCCTGGAAACACTCGGCGTGCTGTCCGTCGTTCTACCGGTCTGACTGGCGAAGGTGACCATATCACCTCACTTACACTGCTGCGTTAGCACTAGGAATTTTTCTGTGGCCTCGAAAATGACACTATCGTACACCTGTCTAGTCTGTTCGCGACACTGTGAATCGATTTGACAGCCAGCACACACCCGCTGCAGCTAGCGAGGCGGGACAATCCGCGTCGAGCTAGAGGCTGATAGCAATGCTGGCAATCCGTGGATCTCCCACGCCCATGCGGATTCCAGTATCGCCGTGAGGTCGAGCCTGGGCTCCCAGTCCAGCAGTGCCTTTGCGAGACTTGCATCGGCACAGAGTGCCGGCGGGTCGCCCGGCCGGCTGGCAGCGAATTCGCGCGGAATGCTACGCCCAACCATCCGCTCTATCGCCCGAACCAGCGAAACAATCGACGTACCCCGGCCCGTGCCAAGATTAAGCGATACCGATCTGCCTCCTCTGGCCAGATATTCGACAGCCTTCAAGTGCGCCCGTCCCAGATCCGACACGTGAATATAATCGCGGATGCATGTGCCATCCGGAGTTGCAAGATTCGAACCGAATATCCTAAGGGGTGGAGCCGTTCCCGTAACCGCACGGAGTGCAAGGGGGATCAGATGGGTCTCCGGATGGTGAAACTCGCCGATATTTCCGTTTTTGTCTGCACCTGCTGCGTTGAAATAGCGGAGACACACATGCTTCAATCCATGCGAGAATTCATAAGCGCTCAGCATCTGTTCGAAGAATAGTTTCGTCGCACCATAAGGGTTGATGGGCTCTTTTCGACTCGACTCCGCGATCGGCAACCGGTGCGGAATGCCATACACGGCGCATGAAGATGAGAACACGAAGATACGCACATCGCTCGCGAGTACCGCGTCCAGCAATTGCAACGCGTCTTCAACATTATTGCGGAAATATTTTCGAGGAGAGACCATCGACTCGCCGACATAGGTCGACCCGGCAAAATGAATCACTCCATCCACCTCTTCGAGAGCCTCGCTCAACAACTCCCGATCGCCTATCTCCCCGCGAACAACGCGAAATCCCTCGCAGAACTCAATGTGGCCCGTCGAAAAGTTGTCGTATACGACAATTTCGTGCCCTGCAGCGGAAAGTTCCTGCACCGCGTGCGAACCCACATACCCTGCACCGCCCGTCACCAGAACTTTCACGCGTGTCTCCACGTCATCGCAGTCTCACCGCCACAGGCCAAGGCGGCCGAAATTAAGTTTGTTGATCGTTCAACGTTCAACGCTCGGTTCGCAACGACTGTATTCCTTCATCGTCTGGTCGACCGTATTAACTGTGTCCACTGCCGGCGGCCCCTCTAGCAAAAACGCAGCTTCGCATTCCAAGCGAATGGTCCTGAGCGGGTCCCACCAGCCCGCGACATCACAGGGCTCAAGCGCTGGTACTCTCCTGAAGAACTCCGCCAATTCTTCCGCCGTACCGCCCGCCTCAACCCATTCCGTGAGGTCCTTGACCATCGAGAACTCGATCAGTTTCACGGAGGCGGCCACGGGAACGAGGCTACCTGCAATATCGCGTGCATGACGCCGTCCGGATTCGTCGGCGTCCGCGACGATCTTCACGTGCTTTCCTCGAAAAATATCGACATAGTCGCGGTACCACCGACTACTCCCTCCCGGATTACATGTGGCGACCAGCCCCATGGAGCGTGCCGTTTCGCAGTCCTTTTCTCCTTCGACAATAAGTACATCCATCGACAGGACGACCTCTGGGTAACGGTATAGAACTCTCTGCTCGTCCGTCGGCTTACCGCGCACGATGTCGTTCCACACCCAACTCGCGGGCACTCGCGTGGCGAAACCTTTGGGGCTGTAACGCAACACCTCAAAGAGAAATTGCCCTTGCTCGTCAATGTAGGGATAACGACTCGTAACCTGTCTGGGCTCGTCTCCGCAGAGAGATAACACCCTAGCAGTCGCGGCACTGATGCCACACTGCCAGAGACGCACACCAAGTGCGACTAAGTCGCCGTTGCCACATCCGAACTCACACTGCCAATTGCGCGTGCGCCGGTCAAAACAGAAAGCCCATTCATGATCCTCGTGCAATGGACACGCGGCGAAGTAGTACTCGCCCTGCCAGAATCCCTCAGGGGCCATGTTGCCCAGCGCACAGTGAAGGTCGCCCTCCCAAACTGACTCCAAAGAATGCTGCACCTCGCCTCCCGTTAGCAAAAAGAATCAAGACGCTCGCAGCCCGTGTCCGTTTGCGGAGCGGCGCTCAACGCTGCCTACTCCGGACGCGGGAACACGACCGTCCTCGCTGACCCCAAGCATTTCGACTGCCGACCAGCGATCACGAACACCCAGCTTGCTAAAAATGTTTGCAATATGAAACTTCACCGTGCCCTCGCTCACCGCCAGGGATGCGCTGATTTCCTTGTTGGAAAGTTTGCGCTTCAGTAGCCGGGCGACCTCAATCTCGCGATGTGTCAGGACATCGAGCCGAACTTTTGCCGGGTTACGCAGCGCGCGGGCGAGCACGTAGCGTGCCAGTACGTCCGGCTCGACCCAGTAGCCACCGCTCACGACGGATTGAATTGCAGGCCGCAACTTTTCGGCAACATGCTCGTAGAGCACGATGCCCTTGAAGCCCAACGACAGCATGTGAAACTGATCTTCAGGCTCGGAGCCGAACTCGAGCAAAACTGCTCGGAACTCCGGAAATATGGAACGCAGTTTCTCCAACCCCAATGCAACAGAATAGCCGTGCGTTGCTTTGTCAAAGATGAATACGGATCCCGCGACCTCGGCGGCCGTCAGCATCGAGAGAGACCCATGACACGAGAGCACAGAAACCGGCCCCACCCTCTTCAGGGCTGTCTGCAAACATTCGATCGTGAGCGGATGTGGCTCAAAGAGGAAGACATTCGGCTTCGTCTTGCTTGGCCAGGGGATAGACATCAGTGTCATCCTTTATCCGCAATATTGCCGGTCATCCGCAATATTGCCAGTCGTCATTTTTGACGGGACCCGGGAACGCTCAAGCACATCCGAGGAAGAAACAAGACTCTCAACTGTAGATTCCAGGTAAATCGACTTTGCGCGGACAACAGAGACAAAACACCAGGTCTGAGGGAAGCTGCTTGACCCTGTTGGGGGAAAATTCCTCTGCTCTTTTGCCCGAATCATTCCACATATAACGAGCAGTAGAGAATTTATAATCGAGATTCCTGTTGAACGCCAGCGATCTTGGGAAAAAATACCACCGACCCATAATTTGAGGCTCAAGATGGGCGACCGTGCTCCACGCCTCCCAAGGCACACCCCGTAACAGGGAAAGCTCAGCCGCGAGCGGCGGCAACACATGCACGGGTCCTTGTAGGACGCATGGCTCCGACTGCTCGAGAGAACATAATATCTCTAGAATGCGAGGATGCAAAATGAAGCCTCCGCTCATCACGAATTGATACTCGGACTCGGGATCACCACCTACCCGTGCATCGTCAGCCGTCGTTCCTCGCGACAGATCGGCATCCGCGGCATCGACATATTCGAGTCTCGCAAAACGTCGCGCATAGTCTGAGCATAATGCGGAGGCATCCTCCGATCCCGTATGTCCAAAGAGCAAGACCTCATGCGGTAGGACAGTCTGCGCGGCTAAAGAATCCATCGAAAGCCCCATCCCATGATCCAGCCCGCCATCCAGCACCACGACAACCGAAATGGAGGGTCGGTAGCGAAGACTGTCCGCCCGCGGAATTACTATCGCCTCCCCCGGTTCGATTTCATCCAGAGCACGTGCGTGCACAGCGGGAGCAGGCCTCAATCTCTCGCCCTGCCTGATACGCGGCAGATAGCCTGGCGTCGCGTCGGATGACCGGGGCCTCTCGCATAACGAGCAAATCCCCTTCCTGATCAACTTGCGACCCACCGGAGCGCCTCCAAATCCGAGCGGATTCACGGCGAGGGGCACACCCGCCAGACGCTGCTGATAACGGACATAGTTAGGATTCCCATGTAGATCCGTCGCTCCTAATTGCCGCTCGTGGCTCTGGTGGATCACTAGGCTCCCGCTGGTCTCCTCGTAGGTCGTCAGTTGCTGCTCCACCCGCCACCAGAGGTCAGCGTCCTCAAAGCCCCAACCCGCATACGCCTCATCAAACGCGCGATTAGCAACTAGCCAATCACGCGGCAAGACAACATAACCCCCACGCGAAAGTCGGTTCCCTCCATATGCTTTGCTCAAGAGTCTGCCGAACGAAGAAGCGCTCCCGTCATATTCCATAGGCACTTCGCGGACATCCACGTAACTCGGAACGCAGCACATGGCATCGACCGTTGTGAGCGCCTTTTGCGTGAATTGCAGCAGATACGGGTGAAGAATAAAATCGGCGTCCAACTGGATCACGTGGCGCACTGCAGGCATATGGCGCAGCGCTGTGTTAAAGGCAAGAGCCTGATTCCACCGGTCGAAATAAGAAATCTGCAGATAGGAAATCATGAAGCAATCTGCAATCTCCTCCAGTGCGGCTCCGCCCTCGTCGGAGCTGCCCAGATCCGCAATCGCCACCCAGGCCGGTTTCGCGACCTGGGTGGCGAGCGATCGCAGGCAGGCATTCAGCGGATCGGCGCGATCTCGATTGGTGATGATGATTCCCAAGTCGGTGTGCATCGCACGACCTTTCCTCCGCATCTCCGGTCACTGACAACAGAATTGTAGGTCCCCGCATTGGCGCGGCCTCCGCACCGGCCTACCTATCCGGCCAGCTAGCTGGATAGGTGGGTACCCGGACATACAGCTAGTAGGCAGAAGCGACGGCATCGTGCATAGTCATCCGTGTCCTGCGTGTTCGAGTCGGGCCTACACACTGACCCATCAACAATTCCCGGCGACCGGCGTGTCTGGCGCTCGGATGTCAACCTCCCCGCTAAAGGAAGATTCCATGGAGCTTCTTCATCCTGGTGTATATGTCCGAGAAGTGCCCTCGACCGTATTTCCGATTGAGGGTGTAAGCACCTCGACCGCTGCCTTCATCGGTATCGCCGACAAGGGTCCCGTGCCGGGGCACATTCTTCCGACAGGAACCATGGCTCAGCCCGTTTTGGTCACTAGTGTTACGGACTACAGCCGGCAGTTCGGAAGCTTCAGGACCGATAGCTTCCTCACCTATGCAGTCCACGCGTTCTTTCAAAATGGTGGGCAGCATCTGTACATCGTTCGTATCTATCCCGGGCCATCCGGCACCGTAATCTCAGGGCCCTCGTCCCTTTTCCCCGGCATTGCCGGAGTTGCGATTGGCAGTGGCGGTTCAGGCTTCAATGTACTCGCCGCCAATGAAGGAGCGTGGGGCAACCACATCTGGGTGCAGATCGTGCCTAGCTCCGACGGCGACACGGTCAACAACTTCAAGCTTCTCGTCATGTACGGCCTTACTCAAAAAGAAGCGCAGGGAAATGTGGTCGAATCTTATGACAGCCTCACTTTCCAGAACAGCCCCTCACTGCTCCCGGGAGCCATCAGCCCGGGCTCCTACGCTGTCACTGCTGTCAATAGCCGCTCTGAATACATTGCGATCACCAACGACTTCACGGCCTCTCCGGCTCCGATGGCAACTCCCCTGAACCTCGCCGGTGGAAGCGACGCCACCTTGCCCGTGGCGACCGACTTTATCGGCGCCCCAGCCGTCGACAACACACATACGGGCACCGGCCTTTTCGCGCTCGATAAGATCACGGACGTCAACATAATTGCGATTCCGGGACAAGGTGATCCCTTCACCGTCAACTCTGGGATGGAGTACTGCAAGAACGAACGTCCGCTCCAGGATTGTTTTTTCGTTGGAGACGTCGGATCGGTCGCGGATGGATCCGGGGTCACGCAGGTGCCTCTCGCGCGGATGAACTCCACGGCACCCTCAGTGGTCACCATCGCCGATGCACGCAACTACGCCACTACGGGATTCAGTGGAACGGTTCTGGACAAGTCGGCCGGAGACTACGGCGCGATTTACTTTCCTTGGGTCTACGCCCCAGACCCAATCGGGTCTGGCCGCAATCCGACGATCCTGCTGCCACTTTCTGGGTTCGTCGCAGGCATTTACGCCCGCACCGATGGGTCTCGTGGCGTCTTCAAGGCCCCCGCTGGAACAGAGGCCGGCCTGGCAGGCGTGCTCGCGCCATATCGCGAGATTAGCGATACCGAACAAGATTCGCTCAACCCCGTCATGGTCAATGCCATCCGCACCGTTCCCAACAGCGGTCTCGTGGTCTGGGGGGCGCGCACCATCGGCAGCGATGCTTCGTGGCGCTATGTCCCCGTCCGCAGGATGGCCATTTTCCTGCGGGTCAGCATCTACTACGGAATCCAATGGGCGGTGTTCGAGCCGAACGACGAGCCGCTCTGGGCCGAGCTGCGGCTCAACATCCGCGCCTTCATGCTCACCCAATTTCGCGCCGGCGCCTTTCAGGGATCGACGCCAAACGACGCGTTCTTCGTCAAGTGCGACAGCAGCACGACGACCCAGCAGGACATCGACAACGGTGTCGTCAATATCCTGGTCGGCTTCGCGCCTTTGAAACCGGCAGAATTCGTTGTTCTCCAGCTCAGCCAGAAAGTCAACCAGCCCACGCAATAGCGATAAAGGAGAGCTCTTCTAATGGCACGCATGACTGCACAGACCAATCGCTTTGATCCTTACCGCAACTTCCGCTTTCGCGTGAAGTGGGATGGTCAATATGTGGCCGGCATGACAAAAATGGGCGCCCTGAAGCGGACCACCGAGATGGTTGAGTTCCGCGAGGCAGGAGAGAACATCGTCAGTCGCAAACTCCCCGGGAAATCGAGCTACCAGGCAGTGTCCCTCGAGTCCGGCATCACGTATGACACCGCATTTGAGGACTGGGCAAATCTCGTCAACGACTTTGCCAGTCACAGCATTACGAACCTCGGAGAATTCCGCAAGAACATCACTCTGGATATTTTTAATGAGGCGGGCGTCAAAGCGCTCTCCTACAATCTTTACCGCGCCTGGGTTTCGGAGTACCAGGCCCTCCCGGACCTCGATTCGAGCGCCAACGCGGTGGCCATCACCACGATCAAGCTCGAGTATGAATGGTTCGAACGCGACGAGGCGGTGGTCGAAGCGGTCGGGCCAGCGAAGATCGGATAGATTCATGCCAAGACCTGCTTCAGCGCCGGTCGCCGTGTCTCTCCCCGGAGGTCTCGCGACCGATGAGGGGCAGTGGCTTCGTCATGCCGAGCTGCGCCCGCTCACAGGGCTCGAAGAAGACTGGCTGATTCGCAATAAAAATGCCCCCAACGCAGTCACGGTGACGAATATTCTGGACAGTTGCCTCGTCACCCTTGGCGGCCGTCCCGTTACCTCCGCCACGGCCGGGCAGTTGCTCGTTGGTGATCGAGACCTTCTTATGCTCGAGCTTCGCGAGCTGACCCTCGGCGAACACTTCTTTGCCGTCGTCAACTGCCCCGCATGCCGCGAAAAGATGGATGTAAATTTCAAAGCCGGGGAGGTCCCCGTGGATCGTCCCCTCAGCACCGGAGGCCCCTATACATTGCAGGTGATCGACGCGGGGCGCGAACGAAATCTTCGATTCCGGCTGCCGACCGGGGCCGATCAGGAAGCCGTTCTCGGACTCCCCACGGAGGATGCAGCCGATAAACTGTTGTTCCGCTGTCTGCTTGACGATGGCGGCATACAGGTCAACGACACCGAGAAGGTGCTGATCACTGAAGCCATCGAGCGCCTTGCGCCCAAGGTTGAGCTGGAACTCGACCTCCTCTGTCCGTCGTGCGGACATCAGTTCGTTGTGCCGTTCGATACCACAGCGTTTTTCCTCGAGGAGCTCCGAGGTAACGATCGAAACCTGCTGCAGGAGTTTCACTGCCTGGCCTTTCACTATCACTGGAGTCATTCGGAAATCCTCGGACTCGATCGAGAACGGAGACGTACTTACCTATCGCTCCTTACAGATGAGTTACGGCGAAACTAAATTCATGGGAGATAACGAATGGCGACCTATCTCGACCGAGTGGCTGCGGCTGGCACACGGGTAAATCTCGAAGCACGGCCGTCTCCGGCTGCACCTCCCGTATTGCCCGGGATGGTCACTCGGGATCATGTGCCCGTCGAGGAAGGCTCCGCATTTCATCCTGCGATCGAGAATCGAGCTGCATCATCGACAACTCCTGCGACATCCGATACGGTCCTTCGCGAGTCAGCTGGATCGACGAACATCGCGGCGATTCGTTTCACCGAGTCAGCACCTCCGCGTATGACTTCGGAGGCCAACACCGCCCCCGCCGTGTCAGTCTCTTCGGCAAAAACCAAGCCCTTGCCTGCAAGAGTTGCCAACTCCTCCTCCGAGTCAAGTTCTGACCGGTCGCCCAAGCCTCCGGTTGAGACGCTCGCCCTGAACTCCGGCGCACGACCTTCCGTCGTCGCGTCTGCGGTCCGCGCGTCCCAGGCGCACGATCGGGCACCCCGCGTCACCACCCGGGTGAACAACAATCCCGTTTCCTCCAGAGTTAGCGACCTGTCGGCGCTCTCAGCACTGTCGGTCCCTGCGCCATCGCCTGCCATCACGCCGTCACGAGAGCACATCACGGAGGGAGCAGAAACCCACGACCGCGAAATTGCCGACGTTATTCCTCGAAGCCCACGCGCCGAAGATTTTGAGCCTCAATCGGCGAACGCCGCCGTGCCTCAACTCACGATCGGCATCCCTCCCATGCCGGTCGCACATGCGGCCGCCAGCAGGAGCAGCGAAGCTGAACCACGCATCACCATCGGACGAGTCGACGTCCTGGTCAACAATCAGCTTCCACCACGACCGTTCGTGACCGTTCCATCGTCGAACACCGCGAGTGCGCACATGGGCCTTCGCGCTCACTTTCTGGACCGTTTCATTTTAAGGCCCTGAACGGGCGGGAGACTGAGCCCCATCATGAGTTTTACGGCTGTCTATAACGTAACGAGGGCGTTAAGAATGCTGCTTCACAATGAACTCGTGAAGGTGAGCGCGAGCGCGGTGGTGACTCTGTTGCCGCCTGGCGACTCGCTGCCTACGGCATCCGGCGTTAATCTCTACCTCTACCGCGTTCTTGAGAGCCCCTTCACGAAAAATCAGCCTTGGCCGGGAGACCGAACCACACCCGCCTCCAACCTTCCCGCGCTTGGGCTTCAACTCTTCTATCTGCTCACGCCCCTCGGCACGAGACCGGATGACAACAGCTTTCAGTTAGGCGACGACGCGCACACCATGCTGGGCAGCGCGATGATCGCCCTCCATGAAAATCCGATCCTGAACAATGTGCACATTCCTCCGCTCGGTTCCTCGCCGGGCTTCGACGCGGATACCGTTCTGCCGGCGTTTCTCCTCAACAGCTACGAACAGATCAAGATCATCCTGGCGCCCATCGGCATCGACGAGCTGTCGAAGATTTGGGCCACGATCAACCAGCCGTACCGCCTCTCCGTCGCCTATGAGATCTCTCTCGTGGAACTCACCCCGACACCACCGCCGCCTGTCGATGCCGGTATTGTCATCTCCACCAATGCCACAATCCTCGCATGGCAGGCTGCGCAGCTCGTATCCCTTGTGCCCCCGTCGGGCGCACTGGTCCACGTTGGGGCAGGTGGAGCCATCATCGCCAATCTCCTGGTCATTCAGGGGTCGGGTCTCACCATGCCCACGCAGGCTTCTGTCGTCATGGTGGGTGGCCAGGTGGCAATCATCGTAGCGAGCACCCCCGTGCCGCATGAAACGCTGACAGTAACTCTGCCCTCTGATCTCGATGCCGGGCCACAAATCAACGTCAGCGTACTGCTGGCCGGTCGCGCCAGCGTTGCCCTCCAGTTTAATGTGACGCCGTGGATCTCGTACATCGTGCCCATTCGCACGGCGCTCGATCCCGCGGCGGCCGCCGACCTGACGCTGACGCTCAATGGCATCGGCTTCACGAATACTCCGGCTTCCGTGCGTTTCGATGGACCGGCGGGCACCACCAGCGTTGGCGCATTCTTAGCCGGTGGCAGCGACAAGCAAGCGAAAGTCACCATCCCGACGGGTCTCGCCAACGGTATCTACCAGGTGCGACTCGTGCTGGGCGACGTAGCCAGTAGTGCCACGAACTCGCGGACGCTCCAGGTAATCCCGTTGGTCGCCACCCCTGTCGGTGTTGCCAACGTGGTCGTCGCCGGCAACCATGTTCACCGGATCACGCTCAACGGTCAACGACTCAACGGCGGCGACGTTCGGCTCACCATCGACGACATCGTCTACCAGACCGGCGCAAACGCAAACGCCGCACAGCTAGTCTTCACGCTGGGCAAGCTCCTCGATCCCGGCACTCACAACATTTCCGTCAATGTGGACGGCCAATCCAGCCGCACCTTGCAGTTTGGAGTCTGAGTCATGCAGCCAGGTCAAACCACGTGGGAGCAAGCCAACCAGCGCTACCTGATGGCGTCGCTGGCGGGGGTTCGAGCCTGCGTCGAGCGCCGCCTGGCGGACGGTTCGAAGTCCGGCGATGTGGAGCCCGCATCCATTTCGACGCCCTCCCTCACTGAGTTTGAATCGCTCGACGCGCCGCCCGCACTCGAACGTCTGGTTCGCAGCTTTGCCCTCTCTGACTTTGAGCGATCTCTCGTTCTGCTCTGCGCCGGTCCCGAGCTCGACGCACAATTCGCCCCTCTCTTGTCTTCGACCAACCACAGCGCAGGCACGAGGTCGCCGACATTTGGCCTGGCGATGTCCATCCTGCCCGGCTCGCATTGGAGCGCTCTAACGCCCGGCGGGCCATTGCGCCGGTGGCGCCTGATCGAAGTAATCCAACAGCCCGGCGTCACACTTGTCAACTCGCCGCTGCGCATCGACGAGCGCGTTCTGCATTACCTCGCCGGAATCCAGTATCTCGACGAGCGCATCGAGGGCATCATCGAGCGCATCACCGTGCAACCCCTGGTTCCCTCGCATCAGCAGCTCGCCGGACGCATCGCCGACACGCTCCGTAAGATCTTCACTGCCCAGGATCAACGACTCCCGATGGTCCAGCTTTGCGGTGTCGACGAGGTCGCCAAAAGATCCATCATGGGTGCGGCCTGTGACCAACTTGGTATGCGGCTGTTCGCCGTATGGGCAGAAAACCTGCCCTCCACCGCCGTCGAGCTCGAAGCGGCACTGCGTCTCTGGGAGCGTGAAGCGATCCTCGCATCCGGCGCGCTCTGTGTGGTCGCGGATACTCTTGACCGTTCCGACCTTCGCGCCATGATCCAGGTCACACGCCTGCTCGAGCGCGTCATCAGTCCCGTCTTTCTCAGCACACAGGATCGGTGGCGTCCTATGCGTCGCGCAGTCGAAACATTCGATGTAGCCAGGCCCACGGCGGAGGAACAGGTCGATACGTGGAACCACTTCCTCGCCGAATCCGGTGTCAACGTCAACGGCTTCGTCAAACAACTCGCCTCTCAGTTCACCCTCTCGGTTCCGGAGATACAGTCCTCCGTTCGCCAGGCAGTCTCTGGCGATCAAACCGAAGATCTTTCGTCGCGCCTGTGGTCCGCCAGCCGCTCCCAGGTACGGCCTCGCCTCGAAGACCTCGCACAACGGCTGGAGCCGCGCGCCACATGGACAGACCTCATACTCCCGAAGGCGGAGAAAGCTGTACTCAAACAAATCTCCTCACATGTCGCATTTCGCGCTGTAGTTTATGGCGATTGGGGCTTCGCGCAGTCCAGCAGCCGCGGCCTCGGACTATGCGCGCTCTTTTCAGGCGCCAGCGGTACCGGCAAGACCATGGCCGCAGAAGTCCTCGCCAGCGAGCTGCGCCTCGACCTCTATCGCATTGACCTTTCCTGCGTAGTTAGCAAATACATTGGAGAAACGGAGAAGAACCTGCGACGCGTCTTCGAGGCGGCGGAGGAGGGCGGAGCCATTCTCTTCTTTGATGAAGCCGATGCTCTCTTCGGCAAGCGCAGCGAGGTCAAGGACAGCCACGACCGCTACGCGAACATCGAGATTAACTACCTGCTGCAGCGCATGGAGTCCTACAGCGGCCTTAGCGTGCTCGCCACTAACATGAAGGCCGCCCTCGACCCCGCCTTCCTGCGACGCCTCCGCTTCGTGATCAACTTCCCCTTCCCCGATGCCGTCTCGCGTGCCGCCATCTGGCAGACCGTCTTCCCTTCTGCGACCCCCACCAACGGGCTTGACATTGCCGCACTGGCCCGTCTCGACGTGACCGGCGGGAACATCCGAAACATCGCCGTCAACGCCGCCTTCCTCGCCGCCCAGTCCAACCGAGCCGTGGAAATGGAACACATCTGGCACGCCGCGCGCGCCGAATACGCCAAGATCGAGCGGCCGCTCCCCGAGGCAGAAACCAGGGGCTGGCAATGAGAAAGTTAGTCGCAAAAACCGAGAAATCACAGGCGCCTGCATCCGCGGCTGCATCGCCCGCGAACGGATTTCCCGACGGAGGGAAGGGGGAGATTCGAATCATGCCAAGGAAGACCGCACCAACTCTGAACATCGGAGCTCTTAATCTGACCGTCCAGAACGCCATGGGGCACGAACATCGTATCGAGCCCATTGCACAACGGGCGGCGTCCGTCTTGGCTAAACGGCTCAGGCAACTCGCCACAGATAACGCTGTATCGCATCTCGACGCGCGCATCGACTCGCTCACCGCCGCACCCGTCGACTTCAATCTGCGCAGTATGAGTAACGACCAGGCGGCAAACGTGATCGCGTCGGCATGGCTCGACGCGGTCGCACAACGATTCAGGTTCTGAAACTTGCACCACGCAGACCGGGAGTGTCTTGATGGCCGCATTGAAAGGCGCATTTCTGAATATTGGCGCAGGGCTGCTGGGCGCGCTGCCCAACATCGTCGTGTTCCAATTCAACCCCGATCGAATCACGCGAACGCCGAGCCTCGCCCATCAGCCCCCACGCCCCGACGGCACCGGCAACCGGCCTGCGACGCAACAGCCTGACAATCCCGCCGAATCTATCAGCTTCAGCCTCCGACTCGACGCCAGCGATCAGCTTGCCCAAGCCAACCCTGTGGCGGCCGCTAGTGGCATTCTGCCCACGCTTTCAGCAATCGAACTCCTGATGGTCCCCAGCAGCAGCCTCTCCATCGACCTCTTCGGGCTCAGCGGAAGTTCCGCCAAGCCATTTCAGGTGCCTCCGCTCAGCCTGCCCAACATCCTGTTCTTTTGGGGGCCATTTCGTATCCTCCCCGTGGCGATAACCGCTCTGAGCATTACTGAAACGGAATACGACCCCTTGTTGAATCCGGTCCGCGCTGAAATCTCAGTCACGCTCCAAGTACTTACACCCAGCCAGCTAGGCAGCTCTACTTTGGCAATCGGTGCCTACAACTATTCGGAGAAGGTGAAAGAAGTGATGGCGGCCCTGAATCTGGCAAATGCAGTATCGATCGGCGTCGGCAGCATCATGTCTCTGGCCATGTAAGCCAAATTCGCAACAGGAGAGGAATGAAGTGATCTTCAAAGGCAGCAGATATCAGAATGTCGGTGTCTATCAGGCCCAGGATGCGACGGGGCGCACTGTGAATGCGTTGAACATCCGTTTTATTCCATCGACGCCCGCGGGCTACCTGCATACCTTTACGAACGACGAGCGACTGGACCTTCTGGCGTACAGGTTTTACGGCAATCCGGAAAAATTCTGGCTCATTGCAGACGCTAATACCGAAATGGATCCGGAAGATCTGGCGCAGCCCGGATACCAGTTATTGATTCCGCCTGACCGGACATGATCGATGGCGCAGAAAAGCTACCAACTGGCCTTTGGTGGAACCGCAGCGCCTGATAGTTTCTACGGCGATGTAGTTTCCCTCAGCATTCAGGAAGACATCAACATGGCGACGAGCATGACATTGCAGCTGGTGACCACACTACAGAACGACGGCACGTGGAGTCATCTTGATGACGACCAGCTCTCTCTGTTTACGCATGTCACGGCAAAAGTTGGGTTCAGCGGCAGCGAAGGTCTCGCCGGTGCTCTCGGTGCCGCGGCAAGTGCGATCTCCGGCGCCCTTGGCAGTTCCTCCAGCAGCGACGACGGCTTGATTCCTCTGTTCGATGGCTACATCACCTCTGTCAAGGTCAAACTTAGCAACGATCCGCAAGGTTCTGTTGTCGAAGTCACCGCTCTTGATACCTGCGTCCTCATGAGCCTTGAAGAGAAGGTCGCGACGTGGACCAACATGACCGACAGCGACATCGTCCAACAGATCGTGGGCGGATATGGAGTGACGGTCCATGCCGATACCACTTCGACCTTGCATCAGGACAACGTGACCACTCTTATCCAGAGAGGCTCCGATATTCAATTCGTTCGAGAACTAGCCGAGCGAAACGGCAAGGAGTTCTACTTTGAAACTGACACTTCAAGCGGCGAGGTAACTGCCTATTTCCAGTCACCGCAACTTACAGGTACACCTCAGCCGGACCTTGCCATCCAATTCGCCAGCCAAAGTAATCTCAAGAGCTTCGACGCGTGGCTTGATGGGCAACGTCCTCTCTCCGTCAAGGTGCAACAGGTCGATATCAGCTCGGGTAACGCAAACTCAGCGCAGGTGAGCGACACACTCTATACAGAGCTCGGTGCCACTGACAGCAATACCCTTATCGGAGCCCAGCTCAATGGCCTCATCACGCCTCTGGATGCCCAGGCACAAATGTTGCTGCTCGCTACGTCGACCAGCGATTCCACAGAATTGCAGACCATCGCCCAGTCGGTTCGCGACGAAGCGGCATGGGTCATTACAGCGACCGGCGAGATCAACTCTGACGCGTACCAGAGCGTGCTTCGTCCTCATCGCCTCGTCCTGGTGAAGGGCGCAGGCAAACCGTATAGCGGCAAGTACTACGTCTCCAAGGTGGCACATGAACTCAAAGCGGACGGAACTTATACCCAGCATTTCGAAGCAAGGCGCAATGCACGCGATATAGACGGCAGTGAGAATTTTGGCGGCAGCGGTCTCGGCATCGCCATACCAGGAGTCTAATGAAATGCCTGTACAAGCAGACCAGGTTGTACTCTCGAAATTAGTCAGTAAGGTTGATAACCGTTACTACGGCAAGTACCGCGGCATCGTGACCGATAACAATGATCCCGATGACCTCGGCCGCGTGAAAGCGACGGTCCAGCAGTTACTCGATGCCGAGGCGACAGGATGGGCGCTGCCGGCGTTCATCTACGGCGGACTCTCCGAACAGGGATTCTTCGCTGTTCCTGATGTGGGTGCCGGCGTATGGATCGAGTTCGAACGCGGCGATTTGAGTTACCCCATCTGGTCTGGTACGTGGTACACGAGCGGCTCCATCCCGGAGTCCGCCAAGCCAGCGCAGAAAGTCCTCAAGACGCAAAGCGGCAGTAAGCTGATCTTCGATGACGACGCTGGCACGATAGAGATCACAGACAGCAATGGCAACACGATCAAGATGGAGCAGAGTCAGATCACTATCTCCGCCAGCTCCGCAACTTCCATCGTCATCGATGCACCTGAGATTGACCTGGTGAGCGGAGCAAGTCATCCGCTCGTTTTTGGCGACGCGCTTCTCCAATACCTTAACCAGGTCGTCCAGATGTTCAACACTCACATGCATCCCGGTGAAATGGCAGGGCCTGTGCCTGTCACTCCCCAATTGCCTGTATCCACGAAGGTGAATACAGGCTGATCTTCAGGAACATCGAGTTGTCGAAGGAAGGAGAACGAAGTGGCAAACCAGGTACAAAGCGACTTGCAACAGATACGATACCTCGACTATCCCTACGGAGTAAGTGGGCGAGGCGTTCCGAATACGACAGATCCCAACACACACCTTCAGCAGCTCATCCTTCAGGTGCTGTTCACAAATCCCGGTGAACGCGTCAATCTGCCACAGTTCGGCGCAGGTGTTCAACGGATGGTCTTTGCCCCGAACAGTGATGCGCTTCGCACCAGCGCGCAATTCGTAATATCCACCAGTCTTAACCAGTGGCTTGGAGATCGCATCGACGTCCAGCAGGTCACCGTCACCAGCGAAGTCGGTTATGAAGAGCAGGTCACCATCGAGATTGTCTACACGGTCAAACAAACCCAACAGCAGCAAACCATGCAGATCACGGCTTAACCTATGTCACAAAGTCCTGTCATCCCGAGTCTCGCTTGCCCTAACCCGCAGCTGCATCCGGGCACGCAGGGCATCGCACGGGTCGCCGTCGATGACGCG
>Ga0210406_10003825_pt1 | contig 16325 bp, 9 predicted proteins | sample IncBWC30MmetaG_FD_155454 | JGI IMG/M metagenome (GOLD analysis project Ga0210406, IMG submission 155454) | Forest soil microbial communities from Barre Woods Harvard Forest LTER site, Petersham, Massachusetts, United States - Inc-BW-C-30-M | ecosystem: Environmental > Terrestrial > Soil >... | reverse complement strand
CGTCCTGGGCACCGACATATTTTTTGCGAACGACAGGGGACGGGAGTCCTCAAGCACACAGTTCAGGCCCTCTCGTCAGGTTCATGGTATTCCGGCATCCTTGAGCGTCTTACGCAACTTCAGAGCCTGCGGACTTCCCGGGCCGAAAGCTTTTTCGTAGATCGTGAGCGCGCGGTGCAGCGACACGCTTGCCGCGGTACCTTCACCCTTTTCTTTCAGCAACAAGCCCAGGTTTGTGAGATCCATCGCAACTTCCGGGTCTTCAGGCCCGAACACCGACTCATCGATCGAAACCGCGCGGCGATAGAGACTCGCTGCCGCCGAAAGATCGTGTTTGGTCCACATAAGATCCGCTAGATTGGCGCACGTTACTGCCAATTCCATACTCTCGGGCCCTAGCTTGTCTTCGAAGAGGCGTAAGGCCCGCCGCTCTAAACGCTCAGCTTCGTCGAGTTGACCGAGGGACTGAAGAAGACTCCCTAAATTGTTCAGTGTGGAGGCCGCTGCCACATGATTCGGCCCCAATGCTTTCTCCTGGATTGCGAGTGCGCGGCGGAACAGCGGTTCCGCTCCGCGATTGTCGTCCTTCTGGCGCAGCGTAAGCCCAAGATCATTTAGGACGATGGCAACCCGGGGATTGTCTTTGCCTGAGGCTTTCTCCTCTTGAAGAACGGCCAGCCGGTAATACGCTTCCGCATTGGGCGCGTCGAGGATAGCCAATTCCGTTAGACATCGGGCAGAGACGCCCGGATTGGGGCCTTGTGCGGCCGACCGGAATAGATCGTAGGCTTCCTGTCTTTTTCCAGTAGCTAGTAGGACAACAGCCAGATTCTCCTGATCGAGAGGTATTTCGGAACCGGAATTGGCCTGGTCAATGACCAACGCCCTCTTCAATGGTTCAACGGCAGCCGCGGGATCGTTGAGAGTCTTCAGAAAAAGACCAAGATCAGAAGCGCTGCGCGCCACTTCTGGACTGTTCGGTCCAAATTGTTTTAGGCGGTCGACGACAGCCCCTTCAAATAATGGCTTGAGCCCAACAGGATCAGCGGGGGAAGAGACTTGCCCCGATACAGCCACTGCCAGTCGAAGAGGTAGCTGGTCTTTCACTGCACTTGGTCGCGGTATCAGGCTGGAACCCTTTATGTAAATGCCAATCCAATGGTTCGTAAAGGAGAGCTGACGACTCGTAGCGACTTGCGGCATGTGGCAATCCACACAGGCCTGCCCGGCAATATCCAAGCGATGACGAGGGCTCTGATGACACCCCGAGCAACGCTTATTATATTCGGCTGCCCTACGCGTGAGCGGTGAGTGCGGATCATGGCAAGTCAAACAGGAGAGTGTTCCATTACTTTTGCGAAAACAAACGGCATGACTGAGGTAATCCGGTTGGTGACGCGTATTCCAGGAGTTCGACCAGTCGGTCTCTTCTCCTTCCTCCGGGGGTTTCCGATGACAGGTGCCGCAAAACATGTTCAGCTCGCCCGCTTTGAATCGGCCTGGATTCTGTATAGTTCCCGCTTTGCCGTGCGAAGCAACATGAGCTTCACCGGGTCCGTGACAGGATTCGCAATGAACTCCCAACTCAGATGGTTCTACGCTCCAGTCCGTGCCGAGGCGCAGCGGACCAGTAGAGTGACATCGAAAACAGCGCAAAATGGAGGCACCAGGGTCGAAGGTACGATATCGCAGTCCTTCCGCGTTTGAGTGTCCAGGCGTCAGTGCCAGCGATTTCGTAGCGGCGTAATAACTCAAGCCGTGCTCGAGATACCATTCGGTCGACACTTGGCTGACATACGTAATCGCTTTGAGACCGGCGCCAAAGGACCAGCGGCCAGGGCTACCCGATCGGGCCAGCGCCAGCGCGTGGGCATGTTCGCTCCTCGACTGTTCCTCAAACTGATGAGGGTGGCAAGATCGGCAGGCTTGGCTACCAGTGTACTGAGCCAAGGCCGAAGAGCAGATTATCAGAAGCGCTGAAGGAGCACAAACGTATGGCAGCGCTACCTGCATTAGTCGCTTAATCGCAATAGCTGGACTCCATTTTGCCACGTAATTGTCCGGAACAGCTCAGGGGAAGTGAGCCGCTGAAGTAACGTGAGGGTCTCTCTTGCGATGCATTTATTTCTGAGAGCAGGCGAATTCGAAGGTTGACCTGCACCGCGTCCATCACGGCACGGGCAGTCGCTACCGAACATCAACTTGTTACGATGACGCACGAGAAACGCAGCAGAGAATTCAGGATCGCGAGCCAGCGCATTACGACCGGAGTTCGCAGACAGGTCCCCATAGACGTTCGGATAATCCGATAACAGCTGATCTGTCAGTCCTCCAGACTTCACTGGGCCAGTCGGGTAACCAGCTTCGTTAGCCGCGTCTGCGCTAATGTTAGCCCACCAAGTTTGGGCATGCCCGATAAATATTGTCTGGGGATGATTCTTTAAAAGATTCGGCAGGCGTTTGAACCCAGAGTTAAAGCCGCCCTCCTCAAAGTGAATCAGAACAGGCACGCGGAATTCTGCCGCTAAGTCGTAAACACGACGCATTTCGGGTCCGTCCACCTGAACCGGATATTTCAATTCTCCGACGCCAATCGCGCCGCCCTTCAGGCCAGCGCGGACTAAATCCGAGGACGCCGGTGCGCGAACGTCCGCGTTCGTGAAGCGAACAAAGCGATCCGGATACTGAGCCATCACCGAATTCGCGCGGTCATTGGAGCCTGCCCCTGGTAAAAGCACGGCCTTCCTGACCCCAGCCCCTTCCAGATGATCGACCTCGGCCGCATTTTCACGCCGCGGATGGAGGTGAATGTCTAGCACCGGGTTCCCCCACGGCGTATCAGCCGCCTCTCCGGCTGATACCGCGGCCGTCGCGAGGACACTTTGAATAAATTGACGTCGTAGCACAAATCAAAAAGACGTTCGGAGTGCAAATTGGATAAGTCGCGGGTTATTCGCCTGCGAACTGATAATGCCGAATGATGGATTCCCTTGTGATACGTTCGGCGCAGCAAACTGCACGCGATTAAAAAGATTGAAAAACTCGGCCCGGAATTGTAAATTTATGCGTTCAGTGAGCGGTGTCTTCTTAAACACAGCGAAGTCCCAGTTGTCGATTCCTTGGGTTCGCAAATTGGGATCGAAACGGCCTTCCGATCCGAGAGTGAAGGCCGGCGCCGCAGTAAAGCATGCGGTATTGAACCAGTCATTTAGTCTCGATGTGGCGGAGCCGGAGATTGACTTGTCGCAGCCGGCTGTCACATTCGGCCTCGACCCGCCATTGTAGGTGCCAGTGATATTCGAATTGCTATTGAATCCCAATGGCGTTCCGCTCTGAAAAGTAGTAACACCGTTAATGCCCCATCCCGAGACGAGCTTGTCGGCTACGCCGCTTACATTGCCAAGCAGCCGGTGTCCCTTGCCGATTGGCAAGTCGTACACATAGCTGATCACGACATGATGGGGCACGTCGCTGCCGGACAGCGAGCGCTCGAGGCGCAGATTGTTGTAGTCCTGAAACGTTCCAGTTGCATCCAGCCACGTAGTGACCGTGTCAGTGTTGCTAATCAATTTCGACCACGTGTACGCGACAAGAAGTGTTCCGCCCTGATGGAAACGCTTCTCCATCTTCATCTGCAAGGAGTGATAGATCGAATCGCGATCTGACGGCGTTGTTATGGTTGCGCTGGTGTACTGCGGGTAGGGAAGCAGGAGTTGGCCCCGTTGCACGGTCGGCTGCGAAAGGGTTCCGGTGCTTATTAAACCGTAGAAGGGGTTCGGAACCAGTTGTTGCAGCTGCTTACCGAGAGCCAGATCCTGGTCAGGCAACTGGTCAACCTGTCCACTTCCAGCAATAAGATGCACTCCGCGTGACCCCGCGTAGGCGGCTTCAACCATAAGTGTATCGGTGATTTGGCGCTCTACATTGAAGTTCCATTGCTGCACGTAAGGGTAGCGCTGATCGGCCAGCGGCGATGACACGCCGGTGCCATACAAAATGCTTTGATAATTCGAATTTCGCCCTGGCGGCTGAAGGACTCCATTGGGAAAAGGATTACTCAGCGTCGCGGCAGGAGTGTAGCCGCCGTTCAGGGTCGAAACCCACGGCGTAGTGATCATATTTACTGGCGACGACCACGGGGCCGACGAAAAGTACAGATCGCTCGGCAGGAAGAACATTCCGTAGCCCGTACGGATCACGGTCTTGTCCGTGAGTCGGTACGCTAAGCCCAAACGGGGTGCAAACAGCTTCCAATGCTGGGCGGTGAGGCCACTGCCGCCAGGAGATTGGGGTGTGCCCACCAATCCTAGTTCCCCCTTGAGCGGCAGGCCCGTCGCTTGAGCGAGTGGACTGACAGCATTTGGGAGCCAAATGCTCGCGCGATTATATCGTTCTGTCCACGCCCCAGGTATATCCCATCGGACGCCGTAGTTTACGGTGAGCTTTTTGCCTACTTGGAATGTGTCAGAGACGTAATAACCTTGATATTTGAACTCCGAGGCCGTCAGCGCATCCGTTTGGACGCCGTTCGGCGACCCGGTGACTCCAGGAATTTGCCCAGTTGCGCCATAACCTAGCATGTAAGATGCAAACCCGTATCCCGTGGAACCGGGGGAGACCGGATTTGCAGAGGTGAAAATATTATCGAAGTTAAATACGCCGCCGAACTGGTTGCTCTTCCCGAAATTGAATTGGGATACGCGCAATTCCATACCAGCTTTGATCGTATGACGCCCTTGGATATGGACGATGCTGGGCGCGAGCGAGAACACATTGTTCGCAGTTATGCCGGTCACCTCTTGGCCGAACTGGCTGAACCCTTGTACCGTCGGATATGGGAGCTGAGGATAAGTTTCCTGACCGTTCAGGTTGGCGGGCCAACCGAACTGTGTCAAATTACTCCCAATGCTCTGCGGCGCGCTGGCATAGGTAAAACGCAAAAGGGACAGTCGAAGGTCCCCGACGGTGTTGGGCGTGAACGTGTATGTATCGCCAAGTACAGCCTGCACGGTTTGGAAGCTCACGTCCGTACCGCTCTGTGGAAGCCCCGCCGCCTTTTGTGCCGCTGCGAACCCGTTGACCGGCAAATTATAGTCAGTCCAGCGCGTGTACCGCCCGAAAATGCGTTGCTTGTCACTGACAACCTGATCGAAACGACCGTTGAACTGGTCATTATTTCCGCCCTGGGGGGCATTAATCGCGAAGTTATTAACGCTCGTGAACTGCTGCCCCGGCAGATTTGGCATTGCCCAAAGATTCTTGAGGATGTTCGCGGTTGGGTCGAACCGAGAAGCAGGAATCATGTTGTTTGGAAATGGCGACCGCAGAACCGTCTGGCCGCTGGCGCAGGCCGGGTTGGAAAAATATCCGCACGTAGTGAGGGGGTCGTAAATCGGGATGAGCGCTCCCGAACTGCTGCGGAGATTTGAAAAATCACCGTTACGCATCGCTGCTGTCGGCACGCTGGTGAGAATCGAATTCCCTTGCCGCAACCGGAATCCTTCGTAGCTCACAAAGAAGAATGTCTTGTCCTTGATCACTCGACCGCCGAGGTCGGCGCCGAACTGATTCTGCGTGAACGCCGGAGTGGCAACACCGGAGCGGTTGTTGAAGAAAGTGTTGGAGTTCAGAACCTTATTCCGAAGGAACTCGTAGGCCGTGCCGTGAAAATCGTTGGTGCCGGATTTCGAAGTCATGTTGATGACGCCACCGGCAAAACGGCCGAACTCCGCGCCGATATTGTTCGTCTGCACGCGAAATTCCTGGATTGAATCTTGTGTCGGCACAAGGTCCACACCATTGTTGTATGCCGTGTTTAGCGGGGAGCCATCCAGAAAGGTAGCGCTTTGATTCCCAAATCCCCCACCGATCTGATAGTTTCCAAACGCACTAATATTTTGGTTGGTCGGGGTCCCCAGCGCCCCCCCTTGCGCTACTACTCCGGGGACCAGTGCGACTAGATTGAGCACATTTCGGCCGTTAAGCGGCATCTCCTGGACGGTCCGACCTTCCACCACCTGGCTCAAAGACGACGTTTCCGTTTGCAACAACGCCGCCTGGCCTGTCACCTCAACGGTCTGTCCTACGTCTCCGACTTGCAGAGCTGCGTCGATACGCACCGCAGCCTGGACTTGCACTTGCACCTGATCATGCGTGAGATGTTTAAACCCCGGACTGTCGACGTCGACGCGATATAGTCCCGGAACAAGATTCACAAATTGATAGTTCCCGTTCACGTCGGTCTGGTCAGTCCGAACTTCCGCTGTTCCGGTATTGGTCAGCGTCACGCGGGCTCCCGCAATCACGGCCTTACTTTGATCGGTGACGGTCCCGACAATTGAGCCGTAAAACGTCTGTGCGCACATAGGAGCGATTGAGATCAAAAAGGCGACGGCTGCGACAAAGACTTTACATGCAAACGGTGCGTGGCATTGCGACGAGATCTTCACAGAACCCCCCTAAGGTTCACACAGTATATAGTGCGCCATTTCAAATGTCAACAGTGCGCCTTGACAACAAAGTGCAGACTGTGGTACGCGCGGCTGTCTTCAGAGCAACTGTCAAACCAGAAACAGGAATATTCCTGAGGCCTTTTTCAACAGACGTTCTTTTCAATGGGATCGGGTCTAGCCGGACTGGGTTCGATGGCCGCGCCTGGATTGATTGAAGATGTTGGTTGAGCATTGGCTCAGGGCACAGAGCAGACCACGAAGCAAAGCGATTCTGCCGCACCGGATTGCTAACGGGATATGCTAAGAACATTCGCAGATTGCCATTCGCCGACCGGCAGGATTGACAAGGCCCCCAATTATTAGTATGTTGTATGCGGCAGAATATCTCCCTGCGGTTTTCATTTGGCGTAACGAATCGTTAGTTTGAAGATTGGATCATGAACCGGTGCCTCCACTATCATTGGGGAATGAAGATGATAAGCTCGTTGGCTCTGGGCGTCGCGACGGTGGCTGGTACACTTTGCTCTGCCGGTTACGTTTTTGCGGCAGATACCAAAGTTTCATCCAGTTCCATGCCTCCGGCCGTGAAGGCGTTTATAGCGAAGAATTGCGCCGCGTGCCATCAACCTCCCAGCCCGCCTCTCGGCATCGATTTGACGACGCTGACGTTCAATCTGAACGATGTGGATACTTTCGGGCGCTGGGTCCGGATACACGATGCTGTGCGCGATGGAAAGATGCCGCCGGGAGGCAGGGGTCTTTTAAAGGAGGCGGATCGAGCAGCCTTCTTAAGTGCGGTCGCCGAGCCCCTGATAGGATATGAGAACTTGCGCGCAGCGACAGCGGGCCGCGCCGTGCTTCGTCGTCTCAATCGCTACGAATACGAGAATTCGATTCGTGAATTGTTATCGGCTCCATGGCTTCAACTCAAGGACTCGCTGCCTGAAGACGGCTTAGATCATCATTTCAACAAGTCTGGGCAAGCTCTGGATGTCTCTTACGTTCAGATGTCCGCATACATGGAGGCGGCCGAACGCGCAATTCGTTTGGTGGTAAACGCAGCCAATCAGCCCGAAGCGCCGCAGCGTTACTACGCGCGAGACCAAAAGCGATTTATCGGTCGGATGAAGTATAGTCCATTCAACCATTCTCCGGAACGGGGCATGATTCCCATCCTTGGCTTCGACGCGCAACCCGATGTTCTGAAGGAAAAAGTACAAGTTAGTGTGGGGGAGGGCGATCCCAAGACCCGTGAATTAGAAGGTTTCGCTACGCCCGGGAGCACGTTCAACGGGAACGATTACAGCTTTGATCAGTTCACCTCACCGGTCGGCGGGCGCTATCACTTGCGATTCAACACCTATTCCATTTGGATACATACGATTTGGGGTACGGGAAGCAGCGCTGCAAATCCAGCTCGCAAGCCCTGGTGGCACCCCGACCGCGAAAAAACCTCCCGGGGGAGGACCATTGAACCGGTGACAATTTACGCCCTTCGCCGCGGGGGCGAGAAGCGGCTGTTGGGTTCCTTCGATGTAGGGCCAGAGCCTGCCATCCATGAGATGGATGTTTATTTGCTGCCCGACGAGCAGATTATGCCGGATGCGTCGCGCCTGTTTCGCTCGCGTCCCGGTTTTACGGGGAGCCCAGACGCCACCGAGGCGGGAATGCCCGGAGTCGCCTACCGGTGGATGGAAGTGGACGGTCCAGTAAAGGACGCTCAAGCGACCGAGGGATTTCATCGCCTCTTCGGAAAGTTGCCGGCTTCGTGGGACGACAAGAGGCAGCTATCGGTAACACCTTCGGCACCTGGCGATGCGGAGCGACTCCTTCGACAATTTATGGCAGCCGCCTATCGACGCCCTCCGCGAGAAGAAGAAGTGCAGCGCTACCTCGGGATTATTCAGGATCAACTCGGCAAGCACGTCCAATTTGCTGATGCCATGATTACTGGCTATAGTGCTGTGCTATGTTCTCCCGGATTTATCTATCTGGAGGAGCGACCAGGGCGATTGGATCCTTACGCGCTGGCGAGTCGGCTTTCATATTTTCTTTGGAATGGTCCGCCTGATCCGGAACTGCGGCAGCTTGCTGCCAACGGGATGTTCGAAAGGCCCGATGTGCTGCGAGCTCAGACGAATCGACTGCTCGATGACCCGCGATCACGGGATTTAGTCAATGCGTTCCTGGACTATTGGCTGGATCTTAGGAAGATTGGTGATAACACTCCAGATCTGACGCTATATCCCGACTATTATCTGGACGACCTCCTGACCGAATCCGCGCTGCAGGAGACGGAACTCTTCTTTCGTTTCCTGCTGCAGAGGAATCTGCCGGCGCGAAACATCATTCAATCTGACTTTAGCTTTCTCAATTCGCGTCTGGCTCGCGCCTATGGCATGCCGCCAGTGGAAGGTGCGGCATTGCGTAAGGTGGCTCTGCCGGCCAACAGTGTGCGTGGTGGTCTTTTGACTCAGGCAAGTGTTCTCAGGTTGACGGCGAATGGAACTACCACATCACCCGTGCTGCGGGGCGTCTTTATCTTGGACCGAATTCTGGGCGATCCGCCACCGCCTCCCCCGCCAGGCGTACCGGCGCTCGATCCCGACACGCGTGGCGCCGTCACTATTCGCCAGCAATTGGATAAGCATCGCTCGATTCAGTCGTGCGCGGTTTGTCACGCCAAGATTGATCCGTCAGGGTTCGCCCTCGAGAATTTTGATGTGGTAGGCGCATGGAGGGACAAGTATCGCAGCACCGATCAGGGTGACCCGGTTGAGGGACTCGGGAAAAATGGCTTCGATTTCACGTTCAAGTTGGGGCAACCAGTGGATGCGAGTGGGAAACTGCTGACTGGAGAATCCTTTCGCAATGTGGTCGAGCTAAAACGATTGTTACTAAAGGATGAGCGACAGATTGCCCGAAATATGGTAGGCCAATTTGTCACCTATGCAACGGGCGCGCCAGTCGGGTTTGCCGATCGTGCGGAGGTAGAACGTATTCTGGACGCCGCCGAAAGGCGATGACACGGCCTGCGCACAATTATCCACGAGATTGTTCAGAGCGACTTGTTTACACATAAGTGAGGTACAAATGAAGTCTTCCCAAAATCAACCCGAAGGATCGTTCGTGGCTCTCCGTCGGCCAATTCCTCGACGTCGGCTTCTGCAGGGTATGGGAGTCGCTCTGGGGCTGCCTCTCCTCGACGCGATGCGTCCGGCATTTGCAGCAGACAAGGTGCAAACTGCTGAAAGGCCGCGTCGTATGTTAACGATTTGCAATAATCTAGGCTTCCTATCACAAGGGTTCTTCCCGACGCAGTCGGGCAAGGACTACGAGCTTTCCTCGTACCTCAGCGTGTTGAAGCCATTCCGTGATGATTTCACGGTTTTCAGCGGTGTTTCACATCCGAATGTGGACGGCAGCCACGCATCTGAGGTCTGCTTTCTAACGGCAGCGCCGCATCCGTCGAATGGTGGTTTTCGCAACTCGATCTCGCTCGACCAATACATGGCTGATCGTATAGGCGTGCGAACACGATTTCCCTCTCTTACGTTGGGTGTCAATGTGGCTAAAGGTCAGCGCAGCTTGTCGTTCACCGGTGCAGGGGTGATGATCCCATGCGAAGACAGCGCGTCCTCGGTTTATCGAACACTCTTCTTGCAGGGCAGTCAAGAGGAGATCGAGCGTCAGATCAACCGGCTGAAACTGGGCGAGAGCGTTATGGACACTGTCGCGGACGATGCGGCCGGTCTGAAGCGGCAGCTTGGAAAGGACGACCGCGCACGATTAGACCAATACATGACGGGCGTCCGAGAATTGGAACAGCGCATGGTACAGTCGAGTGAGTGGGAGCGGAAACCCAAGCCTAAGACGACAGAACCAGAGCCAAAGGATCCGGATAGCAATCGTGCGTACATGGAAAAAACGCGCCTCATGTACGATGTGTCTAGGTTGGCTTTTGAAACTGATTCGACGCGACTGATTACCATTTTCCTGGACAGCGTGAATTCGCCTGCGATTGAGGTTGAGGGCGTCAATATTACAGATGGCTATCACAATTTGTCGCATCACGGGCAAGATCCGACCAAGCTGGGCGAGTTAACTGCGATCGACATGCAGCACATGAAGCTGGTTGCCGGATTACTGACCAACCTGAAAGGAACTCACGAAGCCGGAGAGTCGCTTCTGGACCGCAGCATGGTGCTTGTCGGCAGCAATTTTGGGGACGCCAACAAGCACATTACAACTAACATGCCGGTTCTGCTCGCAGGCGGAGGGTTTAAGCACGGTCAACATCTCATGTTCGACGTCGAGAGAAATTATCCGCTGCCGAACCTATTCATCAGCATGTTGCAGCGGCTCGGCATTGAGACAGATCATTTCGCCTCGTCGACTGGCACGATGCGTGGCCTCGAGTTGAAAGGCTAAAGCCACTGGCATTGGCTTGATAGACGGCCACAAACTTGATACGTACTTGCCATTACTAAAAGGAATCTTGAGGCTTGGGGTTCCCCGCATTGGGAGGTTGGAAATGAGAAGATCAATAGGACTGTTGGTGTTAGGCGCGAGCTTTTCGCTTTGCGGCTGGGCTGAAAGCCTGGGCGGCTATATTGTGGACCAGAGTTGCGCTGGCCAGAAGGCCATGTGGGACGATGCTGCGTGCACGGCCCGCTGCGTCAAGGGAAGCATCAAACTGGTTCTGGTTACCGAGGACGGAACGGTGTACAAAATCGCGAACCAGGACAAGGTCAAGTCTGAGACATATTACGGAAAAAAGGTGACCGTCAGCGGAAAAATGGAAGGCGACACGATCACCGTCGACAGCGTGAAGATATAGTTTGGTTGCCTTCTTACGAGTTTGCGTGAAGCTCCCGATTTTGACCGATTGTTTGCGCCCGCGTCTCCGCGAGCAGCTGTTTGGGGTAGTTCATCGAAGCAGAGCTGCGGGCGGCGTCTACGACTCTTCAGCACCGCCAGCAAGTCTCGACTCCGCTGGGTCATGGTCAGAACTCGCTTGCCAGCGACCGGCGCACTAGGTCTGTGACCGCCTGAAAAGATCCCCGTGAGCGGAAAGCGCGCGCCAGTTCTTCGACCTCCGAATCGCTGGACGCTGTCTGACCAGAAAACCAGGACTCTGACAAGGTGGAACTCAAGCCCGTATGGTCCAAGAATTCATGCGGCGCGGGCATAGAACTTGAGCAGTCCTCCGAGCCGCTGGCGACACTCAACGGCGTGGCCCCGCTGTTCGGTTTTATTTGAGGCATCCGGGAAAAGGAGCTTGTTGCCTTTGCCCTGATGATTGCGTTCGCCGTGATAATGCGCGCTGAACTCGGCCAGGGTCCGGGCGCGCTGCGGGCGATCTGTTCCATCCACTCTTGATCCGGATGTCTGGTGATTCCCGCCACACTGACCCGGCGGCTTTCCAAATGAAGGAAGAACAACACATAGTAGGTCGCCAAGCCCCGCCAGCTCAGTCCTTCCAAGGTGCAGAAGTCAGCGCCGGCCAGGACATCCATATGGGCAGTGATAAAATCCTTCCACGAAGTCGTCTGGTTTCGCTTGGGAGCCGGCGCAATGCCGTGGGCGGCGCAGAATGTTTCCCACCGTCTAATCAGACAAGCGGTAACCCAAATTGGTCAGGGCTCCGGCTTCCACTTCCGGAGCGACCGCAGGTCGGCCCCGGATACTGCGCATGTTTCGAGCCATCGAACGCTTGGCAACGAGCCTTCGATAACAGGTCAAGATGGTGTCGGGTTTGACGACACAGGCGACCGCTCGGAGTGCTTTGCGTCCAAGGCGTTTCCCGATCTCGGCGAGAGTAGCGCGTTCGGGATAGCTCACCGCAATCTCAATGGCAGCTTCGCCCTCAGAATACGGTTCTCTGCGGCCAGATATTCATTCTGCAGGAGAAGCTCGTGGTTCACGGAGCCCGTCACATACGCCAGCCATACCCACTTCTTGTTCCTCATGCCGACTGTCTATCTTACTCTGCGGCGAGCGGTTTAGTATTTTGACCATACCGGATTTATCGACAGAAATGCTTGATGCGTACGCCGGTTCGTTCCAGGTTTTCTCCGAGTCGCCGACGACACGCCCGGAGACGTTCGACGATGGCTCCCGAGCCAGCTTCCGAGAACGCACCTTATGGAACGCAATCCTGCGAATACAAACCAACTGACACCCGAACAAGATCCGTCCAACGATTTATCCAGTATTGTGCAGCCCGGCTGCGATGCCGTTCATGGTCGAGGCAAGGGCGCGGTCGATTTTCTCGTCGATGTCTCCACTGCGCTTCCGGCGCAACAGTTCGACCTGAATCAGGCTGAGCGGGTCCACGTACGGGTTACGCAGTTGAATGGAGCGCGCCAGAACGGGACTGCGCTCCAGGAGCCCGGATGTACCCTTAAGCGAGAAAATGACACGTTTGGTGCGGTCGAATTCTTCGAGCAGCATGCCGTACACCCGCGCGCCGATCTGCTCGTCACTAACGAGCGACGAATACAGCTTGGCAATGGACATGTCTGCCTTGGCCATGGCCAGCTCTACGTTGCTGACCAGATCCGCAAACAGAGGAAATTGCTTCAGCATTCGCTGCAGAAGCTCGAACTCTGTCTGGCCGCGATTCATGAAGCGCTCGATGGCATAGCCGACGCCGAACCACGCCGGAACTGCATGGCGGCTTTGCATCCAGCCAAAAACCCAAGGGATTGCCCTCAGGTCTTCTACTTTGCGGCTGCCGCCACGGCGGCTGGGCCGCGATCCGATGTGGGCGTGTTCTAGCTCGTTGACGGGGGTAGCTTCTTCAAAATACCGCAAGACTTCGGGATCTTCGGCGATGCTGCGCCGGTAGAAGGCGAAGGCATCCGAGGACAGTGCCTCCATGCACTGATGTACGACGTCTTCTGCCGGAAGCGAGTCGGAATGGGGGCGCAGGTATGCCTCCAGACTTGCCGCGATCATCACTTCGAGGTTCCACTCAGCGAGCACCGGGTCGAAATATTTCCAGTTGAGCACCTCGCCTTGCTCGGTAATACGGATGCTGCCGGAGAAATCGCCCGGGGGCTGCGCCAGGATGGCGCGATGCGTGGGGCCACCACCACGGCCCACGGTTCCGCCGCGCCCGTGGAATAAGCGCAACTTCAGATCATACTCGCGGGCGACTTCATGCAAAGCGTGATGCGCTTTATACAACTCCCACGTGCTGGTGAGCATGCCGCCATCTTTGTTTGAGTCGGAATAACCCAGCATGATCTCTTGCCACCCGTTCCAGGACTTGACGAGTTGTGCATACTCCGGATGCGACCAGACCCTACGCATGATCTGGGGAGCACGCTTGAGCGCATCAATGGACTCAAACAGAGGGACCGGCATCAGACCCGGATCTTCGTCGGACCCCGCGACACGGACTCCCGCTAGAGTGGCAATGCGGATGACGTCGAGAATGTCCTCTTCGCTTTCCGTTCCGCTGATGATGTGAGCGCGAATCACGTCGCCACCGCGCAGTTTCTTTTGTTCCGCGATGGCGCGCATCGTATCCAGCAATTCATGCGACGCATCGGTCAAACCGCGAGCGAGCGCTTCTGTGCTCCCAAAGCTCTTCTCCCGGATTTCAGCTAACACGCTGGCATGCTCGTTCCGGTGCTGGCGGATATCGAGCGTATGCAATTTGAAGCCGAAATGCCGCAATTTCAGCAAGAGCGGGTCGATGAGCGTATGCGCCAATCTGGCGCCACCGTTCTGCATGAGGCTCTCGCGAATCAGTTCGAGATCGTGCTCCAACTCGGCAGCGGACTGGTACGCGGAGGGTGTTCCTAACCCTCTGCGCGCGGACTGCAAGCGGACGGACATGAGCAGAAGTAAACGCCGGTACCATTCCGTGGTGGATGTTCGCTGAAGTTCGGCTGCCGTTTCGGTGATGGATCGCTCGTAGGCATCGAGACGCTCTTTGAGACTAGCCGAAGCGGGAATTTGGCTAACGGAAACACGCAAGCGGCGAACCAAAATGTGGACGGCCGCGAGATAGTGATCGAGCGCAGTCTGGTGCGCAAGAGCGAGCGCCTCGCGCGTGCGGTCCGCAGTGGCAAACGGATTGCCATCACGGTCGCCGCCGATCCAGGAGCCAAATCGCATACAGACCGGCAGGCGCGACGGCTCCAATTCGATTCCGTACACGCGGCGAAAGGAGTCCACGATCTCGTCGTAAACCTTGGGTAGCGTGTCAAAAAGGGAGAGTGTGTAGTATTCCAATCCGAAGCGGATCTCATCGGACACCGTCGGACGCTTGTTGCGAATGTCGTCGGTCTGCCAAAGGCTGGTCACTTCGGCGAGGATGGCTTCCTGGCAGCGAGCGGCGGTGGCGTCAGACAGCGGCAGGTCATCGAGTGCCTCCAAATGCTGAGCAATCAAAGCCCGCTTGATGAGAACTGCCCGGCGCGCGAATTCCGTGGGATGTGCGGTAAACACCGGCTCTACAGAGATGTGGCCGAGGGCCTCAAGCGCCGCTTCAGCGGGAATGCCCCAGGCTTTGAGTCGCAGCAGCGTTCCGTGAAACGTGCCCGCAAGAGGTTTATGTTCGGCGTGCAACTGAGCCGCCCGCCGCCGACGCTTGCGATGATTGGTTTCCGCAAGATTGCTGAGCTCAAAGTATATCGAGAACGCCTTGGTGACACGATTGGCCGCCTCGGTATCGAGCGAGGCAACAATGGCCTTGGCTTCCTCGATCAGCGTGCCGCCACTCTCGCGATGTTCAATGAGTTTCTGGCGCAACGCTTCAACGGATTCGAAGAGTGCCGGACCAGCCTGCTCAACAAGCACTTTGCCAAGCAAAATTCCGAGGGAACGTATATCTCGCTTGAGAGGAAGCTCTTTGCGGCTATCTTCCGTATCGGCGGTTAACTCGGCGAGGCGTTCCTGCTGAATGGGCGCGGACCATAGGGGCCTCGATGACATTTCCGTCTCGATCTGCTTGGGCTTCATCATCTGGCGATATCCTCACTCCGCGCCGAAGGCGAGGAGCGCATTGCGCGCAACGCCTCCGTTGCGCGGATAACCAGAGTTGATGAAGACCATGCCGTTCTGTTAGCGCTGAAGAGCTGTTCGTGGAGCCCGAGTTTTGTGTCGGCAGACAACGGCATGTGACTGATTTAGCTTAATATACTCGATATTACGCGACGCCCGTATCGGTGTGGATTGATCCTAGGCGTTCCAAAGATCACTTCACCTCGACAGCGTTAGGCCTGTTCGGCCGACCAGGCCTTGTCATCGGAGGAAGGAGCTTCATCCACAGCACGATCACAGGCACCTGCGTCTGGTATCGACGGTACTGCTCTCCGTGAAATGACACCAGATCCTGCTCCTCAAATGCGATGCCCACGAATATGTACCCGGTAGTGGCAACCGCAAAAAGCCGGTGCCCGGCGGTCACCGACGGGGTGAACCAGAACGCCACTAAGAATGGAAATCCCGGTTAAAGGAGAAGAGTCGTGAAGTGAGATCGTCAGCCACGCGCGGATCATACGCGAGACCGATCAGCGGTACAACCACACCCGCTCACGCTACGCGTTCGTGCCAACGTCGCCGACGTGCCTTACCCGCGAGCAACAGCGCCAGGTCCGTGCTGCGCATCTCCACGGGCCGCGCACACGATACCCGGCATTAAGAGAGCCGTTTTACAGAGGCCTTATCGGCCGCCGGCGCACTGCGGTCCCCCCTCCGACCGAACGTTGAAAACGTTACTTCGAGGTGATGGTGGGGTTCACCCAGCCGTTCTTCATCACGCCATGCGACGGACGGAAGCTGAGATAGTCCACATGATCGGGAATATCGGCCCAACCATGTATTACGCCCGGCGGAACGATCAGCACGTCACCG
>Ga0210406_10003823_pt1 | contig 16327 bp, 16 predicted proteins | sample IncBWC30MmetaG_FD_155454 | JGI IMG/M metagenome (GOLD analysis project Ga0210406, IMG submission 155454) | Forest soil microbial communities from Barre Woods Harvard Forest LTER site, Petersham, Massachusetts, United States - Inc-BW-C-30-M | ecosystem: Environmental > Terrestrial > Soil >... | reverse complement strand
CCTCCTTCCTTCCCCTCTCCGAAGCTTAAGGCAGACCCAGCCATCCGGAGGATATGCGAGTCGTTGGTATTTGAAGTGGATGGCCAGCAGCTCGGAAGAGGAATCGTTATCCGCAGCTTGGCAACGGAATTTACCATTCATGTACTTCGCCGAGTGACTCGCTCCGGTGTGCTGTCTAGGACCTTATACGCTGATGACGAATCCACTGGCTGGCAGGTTAGTAAAGCCGTCGAATATCTACGTGCCAACTTCCAAGAAAAGTTTGACCTGGAACAAGTGGCGGAAGCGGCAGGTTTGAGCAAGTACTACCTCGAGCGCGTCTTCAAACGTACCACCGGGCTCTGTCTCAGTACTTATGCCATGTTGCTTCGTATTGACCGTGCGAAGGAGCTATTGAGTTGCCCGAATAAGTCGATTGCTGACATTGCGCTTGAGTTGAGCTTTTCAGACCAGAGCCACTTTACGAACGCGTTCAGTAGATTCGCCGGTATGAGTCCTCGGACGTATCGAGAGATGACTTTTGTTAATCTCAAATGCCATGGACGAATTGACGCGGTTCCCATGCAGCAAAGGAGCGCGAATTGCGCGAGAACATAAAATTGATCTCAAATACAAGCAGCAGTAGAACGAACTGACACCGCGGGTGATCTACGAAATCCGCGAGTTGATCGGAAGTGAGGTTGATCAGTCGGGGACACGGCTCTTTGGGGATTGATTGGATTCGAGCAGACGCCGGAGGAAACTGACCGATCACGACTTCGGCAAGGTTCGGAACTGGCTGCAGTTTCGCTCAGAAACCGGTAGATTCAAGATTGATGATGCAGCTTCAGGGAGATGAAAAACTCAATGAGTGAACATCGTATGTTGGTAGGCGGGGAATGGCTTGCCGGTTCTGAACAGATGCCCGTTCTCAACCCTGCTAACGAACAGGTAATAGCCAACGTTCCTATAGCCTCGGAAAGCGATGTTGAGCACGCGCTGCAACAGGCGGTTGCGGCGCAGCGCACGTGGTCTCGTCAGACTGGCGTCGAGCGTGGAAATGTTCTGCGCCGGTGGGCAAGACTAGTTGACCTACGAAAGGAGCACCTGGCTCACATTTTGTCGCAGGAGCAAGGCAAGCCGCTGTCTGAAGCCATAGGCGAGATCGAGTTCGGACGTAGCTGGATCGACTACTATGCGGAATTCGATCGTCGGATCGAGGGCGACATCTTGTCGCCAGACATGCCGAATGAGCAGATGTGGATTGTCCCCCAACCGGTCGGGGTTGTGGTGGGTATCATTCCTTGGAATTACCCTTCGGCATTGATGGCGCGGAAAGTTGCCCCCGCACTAATAACAGGCAACGCGATCGTGCTCAAACCGCACGAGGATACGCCGCTTTCGGCCCTAGAAATGGCGAAACTCGCTGAGGAAGCGGGCGTTCCCCCCGGCATACTCAGCGTGGTCACCGGCCCCGGCGCGACTGTTGGCGAAGCTCTCGTACGAAACCCCATTCCACGCCTAATCACCTTTACCGGAAGTGCCAAAACGGGTAAGCACATTATGCGCACAGCTGCAGATACGGTCAAAACAGTTTCGCTCGAGATGGGTGGAAAAGCTCCATTTGTTGTGATGGACGACGCGGATATAGACAAGGCAGTGACAGCGGCCATTTCCTCTCGATTCATCAACTGCGGTCAAGTGTGCATCTGCAACGAGCGCACGTACATTCACAAGCGGATCGCCGACCAGTTCCTTTCGCGCTTTCTCCATGAAGTGAGAAAGTTGAAACTGGGCAACCCTTTAGATGAGGGTACGCAACTTGGACCTAAGGTAAATCGTATGGAACTTGAGAAGGTAGAGCGCTATGTTGAGGACGCACGTAAGAACGGGGCGGAAGTTATAACGGGCGGAAAGCGGCCCAGCGGCGGTGAGTTTTCACATGGATATTGGTATGAGCCAACGGTCGTGACGAGAGTACGCCAGGACATGCGGATCATGCAGGAGGAAGTCTTTGGCCCGGTGATTCCGATCATGGAGTTCAGCGATTTCGAGGAGGGTATTAAACTTGCAAACGACTCCGCATTCGGCCTTGCGGCATACGTTTTCACGAACGACATGAATCATGTTCTTCGTGCCATCCGCGACATCGAATGCGGCGAGCTGTACATAAACCGCGGTATGGGAGAGTCCATCCACGGATTCCACAGCGGCTGGAAGCAGAGCGGTGTCGGAGGGGATGACGGTAAGTACGGCCTCGATCATTATCTACAAAGAAAAACCGTTTACATCCGGTACCAAAGTTGAACGACTGTGGGCGCTGTTGATATAGAGACTCGCTAATTCGACTAAGCGCGCAAGGACGTTTTCGTTGAGGGGAGGCTGGTGACTGGGAGTAAGCATCATTTTCGTAGAATCCACTCAGGCTTACTTGCACATTTGCGGGACATGGTGAACTCTTGACTTAACTAATCGAGACCGGCATCAGTTCGGTAAGGCGCGATCGAAGCGCCAAGGTGGACGAAATGGCATTCATTGATATCTCAGGTATTCAACCATTTGAAATCTTACCAGGGGCCCGAATTCGAGCGCCGTTCGGCGAGCATTTGATGCTTTCATATCTCGAGCTTGATCGTGACGCGACAGTCCCGCTCCATTACCATCCCCATGAACAGGGAGGCATCGTGCTACAGGGGAAGGTTCGCCTCGCCATTGGCAATATAGTTAAAGTCGTCGAGTCCGGGGCAATGTACATTATCCCACCAAACATGATGCATGAAGCGGCTGCAGTTGACGGTCCCGCCGTCGTTCTCGATATTTTTAGCCCAGTCCGGGAGGACTATGCGAAACGATTCAACAAATATATTAGGGCAAGTTAGGGGCGGGCGAGCGGGACAATTCGATGGGGAACGGCGGCTTACGTTCCCACTCGAGGTTCGCAAGTAAAGAGGAAATCAACAAACTTTCTCGATCTCGACCTTTTCACTGCGAGTTAATGGAGTGAACTCTCGGCAAACAATGCAGTTACTCGGGCGGGCCCACGTGCAATCTTCGCGACGGCTTTTCCTCAGTTTTTCGACTGTACTCTTCGGTACCTCCCTACTCGAAGCGCTTACCCGCCCTCTCAGTAAATGGGTGTGCCCACTACTCACTACTGTCACGAATGTGAAGAGGGCGGGGCAAAGCACTCCTGTCACGTACGTGGACGTCGCGAGAGAGGCGGGTGTTGCGCTGCCCAATGTTTGGGGGGGGCTGGAGCAAAAGAAGTACATTGTCGAGACGAAGGGCAGTGGGATTGCCTTCTTTGACTACGATCAGGATGGCTGGCTGGATGTGTATCTCACCAACGGCCTACGTTTTGATCAGAAGTGGCCTGCGGGGCAGGAGCCCAAATCTCACCTCTTCAAGAACAATCGCGATGGAACCTTCACTGATGTAACTGAGAAGTCCGGCCTCGGGCAAGTTGGTTGGCAGACTGGCGTTTGTGTTGGTGACTACGACAACGATGGCTGGGATGACATCTTTTGCGGCTTTTGGGGACACAACGCCCTTTTTCACAACAATGGTGACGGAACGTTCACCGATGTTAGCAGGAAGGCTGGCGTTTATGACGAGCGCGCACGTTGGACTTCCGGCTCAACCTGGCTTGATTACGATCGCGACGGCTGGCTTGATCTGTTCGTGGCCAACTTTATCGAGTTCGACACCGCTAAAGTCCCAGCGCCGGGAGAAGGTGGTTGCCAATGGAGGGGGATGCCAGAGATGTGCGGACCGCGCGGGCTACCCGCAGGTAGCAACATTCTTTTCCATAATAACGGTGACGGCTCATTCACGGATGTGACAGAGAAAGCCGGGATCTCGAAGGTTGGGCCACGTTACTCCATCACGCCGGTTTCCTACGATTTCGACAACGACGGCTGGCCCGACATTTACGTCGCTGTCGATTCTGAGCCAAGCCTATTTTTTCGCAATAATCACGACGGAACTTTTACCGAACGGGGTGTCGAGGCCGGTTGTGCGTTGAGCGAGGAGGGCAATGAGCAAGCCGGCATGGGAATCGGTGTAGGGGACTATGACTGTGATGGCTGGTTGGATATTTTCAAAACTAACTTCTCGGGTGATACCTGTAATCTTTATCATAACAACGGAGATGGGACTTTCACTGACAGGATCTACGAATCTGGTCTTGGTACAAACACTAAGTATGTCGGTTGGGGTGCGGGATTTGTGGACTACGACAATGACGGTTGGCTTGATATCATTCAGGTCAGTGGCCACGTCTATCCGGATGTTGAAAAGACTCACCTTGCCGAATTCAAGCAACCGCGCGCCGTCTTCCGTAACCTTGGCGGCGGCGCGTTCAACGATGTCTCTGCTCAGATGGGCCCGGGTATAGCAGCGCGCTATTCAAGCCGTGGTGCAGCCTTTGGCGATTACGATAACGACGGGGATGTTGACGTTTTAGTCTTAAACATGAATGATCCACCGTCGCTCCTCCGCAATGATGGCGGCAACAATAAGAACTGGATCAAGATCAAATTAATTGGTACTTACTGTAACCGTACAGCGATTGGTGCCCGCGTTCGCGTTGTTGTCGGTGGACACAAGCAAATCGATGAAGTCCACAGTGGTGGCAGCGTCATGTCGCAGAGCGATCTGCGACTGCACTTCGGTGTCGGCGAGGCGAAAAAGATCGACTTGATTGAAGTGAAGTGGCCTACGACTTGGAAAGCCGAGAGGTTCGCTGACGTTGAGGTTAATCAGATCTTGACCATCAGGGAAGGTTCTGGAATCACTAAGAAGGACCCCTAAGCCAAGAGAAGAAGAGGTAATGTCGCAACCGCCTGCTGAGGTTAGCGGTGCGGCCGTAGCGGAACCTCAGGCGTTAGAAGACCCACAGCAACTCATACGCTTCCGCGAGGCGCAGCCCGTTGCGGACCCGGACCCAGATGACATCATGATCGACATTGAAACCCAGCGAAAAGCAAAGAACCTGTAGATGCAGCGAGGGCGACTTTTGCGGATCGCCCTCCGTTTCCGCCAGCATTTAGGAGCGAGCGGATTCGTCTCGGAATTGCGCTCTGAGCAAGGGTGAGAGGACGGAAAGGATCTGGCGATCCATGTAATTGAGGGCAGTCGCCAATTCTATTAAAGAGGACGCAATTTCTTGCAAGATTATCTGGAAGCCTCGAACTAAAGTTGAGTAAGCCAATATCGTCGTCTGCTAATGGGGTCGAATGCTATATGGTGTTGCGCTTGGCCTTTGCTTAATTTGGATCTGTAAAACACAGGCACGTCGCTTTAGCCAAAGTTGACCTATCCACGACTCTTGTTGAGCTAACGTTCTAGCGATTGATTGACACGCACCTGACGCAAAAAAGGATTGCGGAGAGATGCGCCACTTATTTATCGACGGTCAAGATTAATCGAATCGCTGATGGCCGAGGATGATAAAAAAGAGATTCTCTGTAAATGACTGGCTCGCCGTGCCTGCACGGGATTCGCTTGCGGCTCGACTGTTGGTTGCTTATACTGGCGGCGCGAACTCAGGCAGCACATACTAGAAATCGCAGGAGAAATTCATGTCCCTAATTTCACGTCGAGATGCAGTCAAGCTGATCGTCGCGGGCAGCGCGAGCTGGTTCGTGGGGAGCAAGTTGGCATTCGGTGCCAATATGATCGACTCGGTGGTGCGGGGCGTGCAGATCGGCGCGCAAAGCTATTCTTTCCGCGACCGGCTGCTTGATGGCTGCATTGAAGCGTACCGGACAGTTGGTTTAGGCGAGTGCGAACTCTATGCAGGACATGCCGAGCCCAAGGATCTCTTCGGCGAACAGTTGCGGAAGTGGCGAATGACCGCACCGCTCAGCCACTTTCGCGAGATCCGGGAGAAGTTCGATAACGCGGGAATTCTTCTTTACGCCTACAACTACAGCTTCACCAAAGTTATGAGCGAGGCCGAAATGGAGCGTGGCTTCCAGATGGCCGACGCGCTGGGTGTAAAGTACATCACCGCGTCATCGCACGTGAGCATTGTGCCACGAGTGGATCAGTACGCCAAGAAATACAAGGTTATAGTCGGATTTCACGGGCATGACAACACGAAGGATCCGGATGAGTTTTCAACCGCCGACACTTTTGCGCGCGCCATGCAGAGTGCTTCAGAATACATCGGGATCAACCTGGATATCGGACACTTTACAGCAGCGGGAGGCGATGCCGTCGCGTTTCTTCGTGAGCATCACGATCAGATCGTCACGCTTCACATCAAGGACCGAAAGAAGAACCATGGTGCCAATCTACGTTTCGGCGAGGGCGACACGCCTATCGTTGAGGTGTTGCGCTTATTGCGCGACAACCAGTGGAAAATTCCCGCCAATATCGAGTATGAGTACGGGGAAGAAATAAAAGAGCTCGACACGGTTACCGAAGTCAAGAAATGTTACGCGTACTGCCGGAAGGCGCTCGATACTTAAGATCGGTCGGGGAGTTAGTTGTCAGGGGCTGGCGAAGCACTATCTGGTCGGATGCGACGTCGGCCCGATGGTACTTTGCCGCTCGCCATTGGCGATTGTTCCTTTATTACATCGAAAACGGAGACCCTCTTCTATTGAATCCGCGCACCCGCTGGGGACGAGGAGGATATGACTGGCGCGGTGTCCGTTATATCGGAGGAATCTTTAAAGATGTGGCGTGGCCGGGCTGGCTTATTGCTGACGAGCGACCTGCCGAGGATGGCACCTTCTTCTGGGGAATTGCCGAAGAAGTTGTGCGCAGCCTCCAGACCGGCGACGTTCGCGACGCTTCGATTCGCGATTGGGGAACAAGCTCTCGTGCAAAGAACGGAAAGAACGATGGCTATCGTGATGCCAGACCGAACCCTCTTGATTTGGGCTTCCTCCATGGAAGAGTTGGAGACCGTCGAAGAAAAGACTGTAGATAGGGGCGATTTGATGAACGGCAAGATTGGAGCCGCTCCGAAATGAGCTTCGCGGCTGGCATTTACGGCTACACCTTCACGCGGCGATCTGATGCCCTCGGGCCGACTCCTCATGGAGGACTACTATTACGCGGGCGGCTTGCCAGCCGTTATCCGAGCGCTCGACAGCCACAACCTGCTCCACGCGGACGCCTTGACCGTGACCGGCAAGTCTATCGGCGAGAACTGCAAAGATGCGCCAAACTGGAACCGAGAGGTGATTCGCCCGTTTGACCGGCCGCTCGTCGAGCATGGCGGTATTGCGGTCCTTCGCGGCAGCCTTGCGCCAGACGGAGCAGTACTGAAGCCCTCTGCCGCGTCGCCCCACCTGATGCGGCGTCACGGGCGCGCTGTCGCATTCCGTACCATGGAACACTATAAGCAGCGCATCATGGATCCGAATCTCGATGTAGATGAGACGTCCATCCTCGTACTGTAGAACTGCGGTCCGAAGGAGTATCCAGGCATGGCAGAAGTCGGCAACATGGGGCTACCGCCAAACTTGCTGGGGCGCGGAATCAAGGACATGGTCCGGATCTCCGACGCCAGAATGAGCGGTACCCCATATGGAACCGTGGTACTGCACGTGTGCCCGGAGGCCGCCGGAGGCCCACTAGCGCTCGTCGAGGACGGTGACATTATTGAACTTGATGTCGAGCCGAGGCGGGTGCGTCCAGAAGTCTCAGACGAGGTGCTCGCCCGCCGGCGTTTAAACTGGAGTCCACAACTGCCGCCGGTGCACGGTGGCTACCAACGAATGTACGTGCAGCATGTGATGCAGGCGTCGCAAGGCGCGGATCTCAACTTTTTGGTTGGCTGTCGAGGCACTACAGTCCTGCGCGATTCACATCAGAGGGCAAATCAAAAGACGTAAGGAAAACGACATGGAGAGTGCAGGACGATTCGCAACCTACCCCAGTCTTCAGGACCGCGCCGTTGTAGTTACGGGCGGTGCAAGTGGCATTGGCGAGGCGATTGTCGAAGCCTTCGTGATGCAGAAGGCGAAGGTGGCGTTCCTTGACATTGACGATGATGCTGGAAGAAAGCTCACAGGGAGGCTAACTGCTGCGGAGGGCCCAGTGCCGGCCCATTACCACTGCGATCTGACCAATACATCCGCGGTGCAGTCGATCATGCAGACCGTTTTGCAACGATTTGGCACCGTCGACGTTCTCGTGAACAACGCCGGCAACGACACGCGCCATAAGGTGGCAGAGGTCACCCCGGAGTTTTGGGACAAGACCATCGCCGTCAATCTAAAACACCAGTTCTTCGTCTCTCAGGCCGTCATTCCATCGATGCAGAAAGCTCAGCGCGGAGCAATTATCAATATAAGCTCGATCGGATGGGTGATCCCTTCGATCAGCCAGGTCGTCTATGTCACGGCGAAAGCTGCGATCGTTGGCCTCACTCGTACCCTCGCGCACGAACTCGGCCCAGACAACATCCGAGTCAATTGCATTATGCCGGGCGCCATTTTAACGGACCGGCAGCAGCGGCTATGGCTCACGGAAGAGTACAAGGCTCAGGTGCTGGCGAACCAGGCACTGAAGCGCATGATTATGCCAGACGAGGTCGCGCGATTAGCGCTGTTCCTGGCCGCGGATGACAGTTCGGCGATCACGAATCAGAGTTACGTCATCGACGGCGGATGGGTTTAGCAAGACCGCCCTCCCGAATTGCCCGCTTGCCTATCCGGAGAAAATAGCCAAGCAGGTTCAACCACGATTTATGAGACCAGTCCTAGCGGCCGTGACCCGTTTTTACCTTGCAAGATGCTGCGCTGCCGTCTGAGTTCACCTGACACAACCAGCAGCATCTACCGGCCAGTGCTCAATATTACCGGCTTCGTCGATCACTGTATATTCGCCAGCCAGGTTTGCCACGGAGCATGCGTGATTCGGCATGATCTGCACCCGCTCGCCAATTCGGAGGCGATTCCCGCCGTGCGCGATAAAACCATGCTCCTCCGACAAATGCGTGACGAGCATACCCGCACTGCCTGGAACTTCGATGCGCTGGGCCATACCGTAGCCAACGATCCTGTCAGACCCGTGTGGCGCCCGGTCCGAACTTAACACCTTTGACCCGGCATCAACGATGGCATAAAGATCGTTGCAACTGACGACGGTCGCCAGTACCGCGAGACCTACATCTTCGTAACGGCAAACCGCGAGCATCACTTGTGTCAAGTCCATAAAAACGTAGTTGCCGGGCCGGATCTCATCAATACCCTCAAAATTGTTATGCAGAACAACCGTGGGCGTGCATCCGACTGAAATCATAGGGGACCGAGATGCCCGCTGCGGTTAGCGCCTGGGCAAAGGAAAGCATGAGTTCCCGTTCGGTGTTTCCGATCTCTTGGACATCCTCAGCCGAGGATGCCCGGTAAGCTTGCCCAGCGTGGCTCAAAAGGCCGCAAAATCGTAGTTGCGGCTGCCCGGCAATTGCTCTGGCAACGCGGATAGCCTCTGGGGAAGTTGGATCGACGCCACACCGCCGCAGACCGACATCTACCTTCAGTTGAACGTCAACAACCACATCAGCCAAAGAGGCCTCGCCCGCAATTGCTTCGACCCCAGCCAAGCTATCGACCACCAAACGCAGGTGAACTCCGTGTTCGATTCCCGCTTTCAACAGCGGCCCAATCTTCGAGCGATCGACCACGGGGTAGGCAATCGTTACCGAAGATATGTCCGCCCGGATAAATTCCAGTGCCTCGGAGGTCTTGGAGGCAGTTATTCCCACCGCCCCCGCTGCAATCTGCATCCGCGCTATGCGGATCGATTTATGGGTCTTCACATGAGGACGCAACTGCACTCCATGAACTTTGGACAGCTGGGCGATGCGGGCTAAGTTGTGCTTCACGGTGGCGAGTTCGAGCACCACCGCCGGCGTTTCTATGGCCGCCTGAAGACGATGAAGCACTTGCAGGGTGAGGAATTTTCTCTGGATTGGTGGCGGGAGCCAGCGAGAAAGACATTTTCGTTTTTCCTTAAAGAAAAACAATGTTAGCATAAGAAAGTTTGGAAAATGCCCATCTTGAAACGCCAAAATAGCGGGAAAACGTCATGTCAAAAATTGCCAGCTGCTTCTTGAGCGTTTTTGTATGCGTCGGCTTGCTGGCGGCGACGTTGGTTGAGACTCAGCCATTGTTCGCGGCGGGAATGCAGCGCGGAGGTACGTTGACGCTGGCGAGGCCGGAAGAACCCATGAGCCTCGACCCGTTTATGCCATCCGACAATGGGTCAATTTATGCCATCGCCCAGGTTTGTGAGCCCCTTGTTCTGGCTGATGAGGCGGGCACCGGTCTCGAGCCTGGTCTTGCAAGTTCATGGACTACGTCTCCCGACCTGCTGACCTATATATTCACTCTTCGTGAGAATGTGAAATTCAGCGATGGGCAGCCGATGACCTCTGACGATGTCGTCTTCTCTCTTGGGAAGGCGATGGATCCGGCGGCATCCTACGGTTTCGCCTTCGCTCCAGTGAAGTCGGTCGACATAATCGACGACGGCCACGTGAGAATCAGGCTACAGACACCTTATACCCCTTTGCTATCGGCGCTTTCCTTGTTCGCTGCCTCGATTGTTGAAAAGGCCATTTATGTAAAAGGGGCGGATACGTTTGGCACGAAGCCTGTCTGCACTGGGCCGTTCACGGTGGAGAACTACGAACGCGGCAGCCAGGTCGTGTTGGTTCCTAACCGCTATTATTGGCGCACGGGTGTGGACGGAAAGCCGTTGCCTTATCTCGACAAGGTTGTCCTCAAATATATCCCGGACAACAATTCGCGGGTTCTGGAACTGCGGAATGGCGTTGTTGATGTCGCCCTAAGCGTGCCACTAAACCTGGCTTCGACCATTCAAGCATGGCCCGGTATTTCGCTAGAAGCCTCGCGTTCCTATCGGCTCGACTACGTTTATCTGAATCATAACAAGAGACCACTCGACGACAAGCGCATCCGACTGGCCATGAATTACGCTGCAAACCGCCCAGCCATCATGAAAGTCGTGTATTTCGGTTATGGCGAAATTCCCAATTCCTTCACCCCCAAAGTCAATTATTGGACCTCCGATGTCCTGCCGATTCCTTACGATCTCAAGAAGGCATCAGCTCTGGTGAACGAGGCCCGTTATGACGGTACTCCCATTCACCTAATGATCGATTCCGGTAATTCTCCTTCTCGGCAGATTGCAATCATCCTGCAAGCTGCATGGACAGAGATTGGACTGAAGGTCGACATCGTCCAATACGATGGCGGCACCGCGTTCGATATGGCTGAGAAAGGCGACTATCAGTCCTATGTGAACTACATCACCAGTGACGTCAACGACATCGACGAAACGGTGACGCTGGAGGGCGATCGAGCCGGCGCTACCGGAGCATTCTTCTCCTGGTATAAGAACGACGCCGTACTGGCGCTCATCGCCAAGGCTCGCCAGACCCCCGACGGCGTGAATCGCTCCGCACTTTACGAAAAGATTCAGGACATCGTCTATCACGACGGTTACAGCGTCCCGCTGAACTTCTTGCCCTATGTAAACGGATATAAGAACAAGGTTCGGAATTGGCGAAATATTGCGGTCGGCTGGTGGTGGCTCGACCAAGTTTGGCTCGATCACTAGATATTGCCGGATGCTCGGACGGCGTTTCGTGAGGTGCTCCAGCGTAAGGTTATGATTTACCTTCAATATGCCATAAAACGGGTCTTACACTCCGTACCGGTCATTCTGGGAGTGACGCTATTTGTGTTCTTCGGCATTCAGTGCGTGCCGGGGGATCCTATACGCATCATGACCCGTGGCCGCATAACGGATGCGGCGGTCGCGGGCATCTATGCGCACCTGGGCATGAACCGCCCTCTACCCATTCAGTATTTCGATTTCCTAAGGAAGGCAGTGGCCGGCAATCTAGGCGAGAGCATCATCCAGCATGCACCGGTCACCATGCTGATCGGCGAGAAATTCTGGCCATCGATTTGGCTGCTGGGCACGGGAACTCTCTTCTCAGCCATACTGGCGATCCCACTGGCGTTGCTCTCAGCTTATTATCGGGACCGCCTGATCGATCACGCCATTCGTCTGGTCAGCATCTTCGGCTTTGCCATGCCGTCCTTCTGGGTTGGTTTGCTTTTAATTCTCAGTATTGGGATCTATCTGGGCTGGCTGCCGATTTCTGGATTTGGAGATGATTTCATCTCGCACGTTCGGCATCTCATATTGCCGGGCCTTACGATCTCATTGTTTCTTGCGCCAATACTGGTCCAGTCACTGCGTTCGTCAATGCTGGATGTTCTGACAGCCGATCACGTGGAAGTTGCCCGAGCCAAAGGTCTTTCCGAATGGCACATTCTGCTCCGGCATGTACTCCCCAATGCACTGATCCCCACGATCACTGTTTTGGCCGTCAACATCAGTTGGCTGCTCAGCGGAGCGGTCATCGTAGAGTATGTCTTCTCCCTGCCGGGTCTGGGCTCGCTTCTGATCCATTCCGTGGGATACCGGGACTATCCCTTGATTCAAGGGCTATCCCTCGTATTCGCGATCCTGGTTGTCGCGGTCAACCTGCTCGCGGATCTGAGCTATATGCTGGTCGATCCGCGCGTACGCAAGAGTAACCCATGACGGTTGCCTGCATACCATCCGCCCGCATCTTCTCGACGAGTGTGAGTCGCGAGGTCGGATCGTGGAGCACATCGCTAAAGATCGGCTGTGCTCTTCTTCTCCTGATCGTGGTGTCGGCCATGTTCGCTCCGCTTATCGCCGGCTATGGCCCAGACTTCCAAAACTTCGACGCCGTTCTCCAGCGGCCGACCTTCTCGCATCTGCTGGGAACGGATAGTCTGGGGCGAGATATTTTTTCACGCGTCCTGTTCGGTGCTCGTCTCGATCTGCAAATCGGTTTCATCGCCACCTATGTGCCGGCAATTTACGGCGTTTTGATCGGCGCGTTAGCTGGCTACAAAGGCGGCAAGGTTGACACCGTGGTGATGGGAGTCCTCAACATCGCCATGGCTTTCCCATTTCTGGTGCTGATCATTGGAATTTTGGCGATTCTGGGTCCAGGAATTCAAAACATTTATATCTCCGTTTTCCTGGTTGCGTGGACGATGTATGCCCGGCTCGCGCGAGCCGACATGATGGTTGAGCGCACCAAGGATTACATGACTGCCGCACGTGTTTTGGGCTTTCCCACGCGCCGGATCATCCTCCGGCACGGTCTGCCTAATGCAATTAGTTCCTCGATCGTCTTCTCCACTTCGGATTTCGTTCTGAACATTTTGCTGGTCTCAGGGCTGAGCTTTCTCGGGCTTGGTGTGCAGCCGCCCACACCTGAATGGGGAGCGATGATCGCCGAGGGAAAGGACTTTCTCTTCCAGGCATGGTGGATCTGCACAATGCCTGGTCTCGCGGTTGTACTCACCGGAACTGCGCTCAGTCTGATCGGCGATGGCCTCGCCCAGCGCCTGGGCGAGCGTCATCATGGTTTTGTCTAAAGGCGAATGACTACGGATACCATCTGCTCCGGTTCGAACAGGTTGCCACTACTGGACGTGGTCGACCTTACGGTCGTCTTCGGCAATGGCGGACGACACGTCGTCGCTAACCACTGTGTTAGCGTGTCGGTCGCGGCGGGTGAAACGCTCGGTATCGTTGGAGAATCCGGCAGTGGCAAGTCGGTATTCTGCCGTGCGCTGCTTCGGCTGCTGCCTACCCCTCCGGCGCGAATCAGCGCCCGTCATCTCACTTTCCAAGGACAGGAGTTGCTCCAGTCAAGCGAGCGCGAAATGCGCCGTATCCGCGGTCAGGGCATAGCGATGATTTTTCAGAATCCGATGAGCAGTTTGAATCCGGTGTGGACCATTGGAGACCAGATTGGCGAGGTTCTTCGGCTGTACAAACGCATCGACAGGCGAGCCGCACAGGGAGGGGCGATTGCGCTCCTGGACAAGGTCGGAATTGCTTCCGCTGCCCGACGCGTAAATGAATACCCGTTCCAATGGTCCGGAGGCATGCTGCAGCGCGCCATGATCGCCATGGCCCTGGCGGGAGAGCCCAAGATGATCCTGGCCGACGAACCGACAACGGCTCTCGACGTGACTATTCAGGACCAGATCCTCTCGCTTCTGATGGACCTGCAGCGCGAAACCGGAATGGCGTTGGTTCTCGTTTCTCATGATATGGGAATCATCGCGGAAACCTGCGATCGAGTTGCGGTGATGTATGCCGGTCGGATCGTTGAGTTGGGCAGCACCTCCGAGATATTCAACGGTCCGGCCCACCCCTACACCATCGGTCTATTGAACTCCGTTATACCTTTGGACCGTACGGTCAGGCGTCTTGCATCCATCCCGGGGCAGCCTCCCGATCTGACTCTTCTGGGGGTCGGCTGCGCATTTGCCGAACGATGTTCTCTTGTAGTGGACAACTGCAGCAAAGGACCAATCCCATTCCACCAGATCACTCCCGGTCATCTGGTCGCTTGCCCGATGGCTCTCAATCGGGATCAATCGTCTCTGCCGGTGGATAAAAGATGATCGAGTAAAAAATGATCGAGTCCAACACCACATCGCAAGGGGCGGTGCCGCGTATCGAAATCGATCGTCTAACGGTCGAGTTCGGTACGCGGCGTACTTTCCTTCATGCTCTGCTGGGGCGACGCCATCCGACCGTACGCGCCGTGGACGACGTTAGCCTCACCATCGCGCCCGGCGAGACACTTGGTCTGGTCGGCGAGAGCGGCAGCGGCAAAACCACCATCGGCAGAACATTGCTTGGGCTCAATCCAGTGACCGGAGGCAGATTGCGGTTTGATGGACGAGACCTCGCGTCGCAGAACAACCGGCCCCTGCCGCGTGATGTGCAAATGGTATTTCAAGACCCGTACGGTTCGCTAAATCCTCGCCTGCCGGTGGCCTCGGTACTGGCCGAAGTTCTGCGTTTTCATAAAATTGTTTCCCGCAGCAGCATCGATAGCGAAGTGCGCAGGCTGCTCGAACTCGTCGGAATGTCTCCGACCCTAGGTGACCGCCGTCCCCGCAATCTTTCTGGTGGCCAACGCCAACGCATTGGATTGGCACGGGCGCTCGCGGTGCGGCCATCATTTTTGGTTCTTGATGAACCAGTTGCCGCTCTCGACCTGTCGATTCAGGCGCAGGTGGTCAATTTATTGAAGGATCTGCGCCAGGAACTCGGGCTGACGATGCTGTTTATTGCGCATGAGTTGAGCGTTGTACGTTATGTCGCGGATCGGGTCGCGGTTATGTATCTGGGCCGTATTGTTGAGACCGGTACAACGGCCGAGGTTTTTGAACAGCCCCGTCATCCCTATACTCAGAGCCTGCTTAAATCGATACCGCGCCTCGTTCCCGAAAAACGGCACCGCCAACCTGTCATCGCTGGGGAAATCCCGAGTCCCTTCGATATTCCATCGGGCTGCCGCTTTCGAAGTCGTTGCCCCCTAGCAACGGAACTCTGCGCCATCGAACCGCCGGAAGTCCGATTGTCTTTGACCCATACCGCTGCTTGTCATTTCGCCCAACCCCTGATGGAACATTCGAACAAGGAGTCTTTCGATGTGTGACACTTTCGTTGCTCTTCCCGGCACTACCGGAACCGGAGCGGTTCTGCTTGCCAAGAATGCCGATACTGAGATTAACGAGGCCCAACACGTGCTCAGGCTGCCGCGTCGCTCTTATCCCGACGGCGTTCAGGTTCGTATTACACACCGGGTGATCCCTCAAGCTCGAGAGACCTACGGAGTCCTGCTGGATAAATCGTTCTGGCTCTATGGTGGCGAGATTGGTGTGAACGAGCATGGCCTTGCCATCGGCAATGAGGCAGTTTTCAGCAACCGACCCTCGCAGGGGGACGGCGTGATTACGATTGACATGCTGCGCCTCATGCTGGAACGGGCCAAAACTAAGGGAGAAGCCCTCGATCTGGCAAAGCACCTGCTGAGCACGTATGGTCAAGGCGGCAATTGCGAACTGCGCGGCAACAGCCATTTCGATGGAAGCTACATCATCGCCGACAAGCGCGGGGCGATTGTGCTGGAGACGGCGGGGCCGGATTGGGCGGTTCGTAAAGTGGACGGGTTCGCCACCATCTCCAATGGCTATACGATCGGCGCCGATTGGGCTGAGACTTCGCTCGACCCGAAAAATGGCGCGCGTTTCGATTTCGCCGCGCTCGTTGCGGATTGTGAAAAGGCCCGCACTTGCGGCGCCCAAGAGCGCCAAAAGACTTCCCACGAGTTCCTGGCCGCGCGCATCGGAAAGATCACGGTGCGCACCATGGCTGATCTTCTGCGTCACACGGGGGAAGATGCCGATTATGAGCCGATGAAAGCCCGGCGTCCGACCAA